>Ga0080064_1004673_pt1 | contig 17142 bp, 17 predicted proteins | sample Subgrocontami54m_FD_69260 | JGI IMG/M metagenome (GOLD analysis project Ga0080064, IMG submission 69260) | Subsurface groundwater microbial communities from S. Glens Falls, New York, USA - GMW46 contaminated, 5.4 m (SPADES assembly) (version 2) ...
GCGCCGGGACCCCCAGGACCAGCCAGGCCGCCGCGACGCGCCGGCGCGCGCCGTCCGGGATCGAGAGGGCGAAATGGCTGTGCCGCTCCGCCGAGAATGCGGGAGTCAATTCGCGCGGCATGGCGACCTCGAGCGCGGCGTCCTTCTTCATCGGATGACAATCCCTCCCTGATCGGGGGCGAAATCGATGAGCACGACCTGGCCCGGCTTGGCGTGGACATCGTGCTCGCGTTCAAAGTTGAAGCCGGCAACCCGCACGTCGTCGGCGAACTGCACCTTGAGGTGATGGCGCCCCGCCGCGATGGTCAGTCGCCTGTAGCCCGTCGAGGCCCCGTCCTTCGACAATCCGCTCGGCGGGAACGATTCGTCATAGAGGTCCTTGCCGTCCAATTCCACGCGGACCCTCACGGGCGAACGCTCGCGAGGGCAATCGAGCGCCTGGCGCATGTTCGCCGGAACTCTTGCCAGCTCCTCCGGGCTGCGCTGGCGACAGTCGGCCTTGGTCTTGCCCGGGTGTTTGAAGGACAGCCGCAGCAGCGCCTGGTCCGGCTCCAGATGGTGGTATTTCGGCAGCGTGGAGAAATAGCCGACGACTGCCGCAAACAGCGCGTACAGGACGCCCTGACCGGCATATTTCGCCACCTTATGCATGCGTCGTCTCTCCTTGCCTGCGCTTGGGCGCGTGGCCCGCCGCGGCCATCGTCGACCGCAGTTGCATCCGGAACCCGGCCAGCGCGGCTTCGAGGCTGCCCCCCTCGTCGTGGTAGGGCCAGAGCATGATCACGCGCTCGCGCGGTACGCTGGTCCGCAGATGCGGCTCGCGAGCGCCGTCGATGCGCTGGCGGATCCACTCCGCGCCGCAGCGGAACTCGCAGTCGCCGTCGGCGCAGCCGACGACCATGATGCCATCGGCCCCGCCGCGCAGCGCATATTCGATGAACGATGGCGGAAGCATGCCGATGCATGGAAGGCTGAACGCCGCCACCGAGGCCTCCTCCAGCCCATGGACGGGCGCTCCGCGATCGCATCCGAACACGACCACCCTTGCGTGTCCGGCGAGCCTACCGACGGCCCGTTCCATGCGCCCCCGCAGGTCACCCACGGAGAGTTGCGGCATATCGATGCCCGTGGCCAGCGCGTCGACGCTGCGAAACGGCGTGGACGAGGGGCAGGCGCCTGCGCACACCCCGCAGCCCGCGCAGAGGTCCGGTAGCACCACCGCGAGCTTGAACCGCGAGCGCGCCCCTTCGCGCGGTTGGAGGAGCACCGCTTCATAGGGACAGTCGGCCAGACAGCGCCCGCAACCGTTGCAGTTGGCGGGGTCCACCCTGGCGACCGCTGGACGCGGCTTCGCGTCCAGCCACGGCAGCACGCACAGCAACAGGGTCGAACCGCCGAGAATGAACCACATCGCTCCAGGAGACAGGCGATAGATTCCCGGATAGGCGAACAGGTAGAACCAGTCGAGCCCGATTCGGGCGGGCTCGATCGACAGGTCGACCGGTGCCTGCGACAAGGCAGGCTTCGCAAGCGACAGGATGACGAGCACGCCGAGCGTCGCCCAGCCCAGCCACGCGTCGGGTTGGGTGCGCGCACGCGTGATGCGCTGGATGTGAATCCACATGCCGAGCAGCAGGAGGAGCGGCAGGCCGATGTGCAGGAACACCAGCAGCGAGAAGAACCGGTCCGAAAGCGTTCCGGCGTCCAGGAAGTTGCGCACCATCGACACTTCGAATCCCGGGAGCGCGCTGAACCATTCGGTGGTCGCGATGCCGATGAACTGGGCGAGCTGGTCCCAGACCAGCCAGTAGCCGCCGATACCGCAAGCGATGGCGAGCCACACCAGCGGGACGCCCGAGAGCCATGAAAACCAGCGGAATCCCCGGAAACGCCCGTAAGCGAGCTCGCGAACCAGATGCAGCGCCATCACGATGACGAATGCGTCGGACGCATACCGGTGCAGGCTGCGCATGATCCCGCCCGCGTACCGCTGCTCGCGGGCGAGCGCTTCGAGCGATTGATACGCACCGACGATGCTGGTGTCGAAGAAGGCGTAGATGTAGACCCCGCTCACGGTCACGATCCAGAAGAACCAGAAGCCCAGCGCCCCCAGCTGGCGCAATGGGTTGGCCCCCGGACCGAATACGCGGTCGAAGCCTCGTTCGAGCGCGTGAAAGGCCCGCGCAAGCGCGCTGCGCCCCGACGCTGCGTCCGGCGCCTGCGCTGTGCTCATGCGAGCGGCCTCGCTCACGCGTCCTGCTGCTTGGCCTTCCGGCGCTCACGGATCAGGAACCACGCGACGCTGACGAGGACGCTCGCGCCGGCGAAAATTTCCACGAACAGGGAATAATTGACCCTGTAGCCGCCGGTGCCCGGATCGTAGACGGTGCAGAACAGCTTCACTTTCGTCCACACGGATTCCAGACCGCCGGAGCGCGTCGCCTGGCCGGAAAGGAGTTCCTTGAGCGGCCCGACCAGCATCGGCAGATCGAAGCTCTCTCCGTAGATCTGGCGGTAGACGGCCCCCTTCGGATCCACAATGGTGAATTGCGCGATGTGGTCGAAACCCTTCGGAGTTGCGTAATAGGTAAACCCGAAATCGCGCGTCAAGGCTTCGACGATCTTGCGATCCGGGCTGAGGAATTCCCAGTTCGGATCGCTGATTCCGTTCTGCCGGGCAAATGCCGCCATGGCCTCCGGCGAATCGAACGGCTGGTTGAAGCCGACGCTCACGACGTTGAAGGTGTCCGCACCCAGGGCCTGGCGCGCGGCCTTGACCGACTTGGCGAGAAACTGGGTGGTCGCGGGGCATGCCTGCGAGCAGCTCGTGTAGACGAAGCTGACGACCAGCGGTTTGCCGAGAAAGCTCGACAACTTCACCTCGCGCCGCAGCCTGTCCTGCAGGGTGTACTCGCCGACCGGCTTGTCGATCGCGTCCAGGCTCAGCCGCAGGGCGCGGTCGTAATCCAGCGGCTCCTGCGCCATCGAGGCCGCAGACGCCGCGCAGAGCAGCGCACCCAACGCCACGGCGCGTCCTGAGATCACGAATCGGTCCACGGCCTATCCGGCGACGGCCGAATCGACCATCGCCGCGACGAGCAGCAGGGACAGTTGCAGAAGCGAAGCATGGAAGCACGCCATCGCCGCGCGGCGGCCCGGATCCGCGACCAGCTTCAGGCTGTACCGGATGAAGATCCCCCCGCCGACGACGGCACCTGCGACGTAGATCCAGCCGGAACCGAACAACGCGGGCAGCAGCGAGGCGAAAACCAGAAGTATCGTGCCCGCGAAGATCGCCTTCGCCGCGAATGCGTTGCCCTTCACCACCGGCAGCATGGGCACGCCGGCGCGTGCGTAGTCGTCGCGATACGCGATCGCGAGACTCCAGAAATGCGGCGGCGTCCAGAGGAACAGCACCAGCGCGAGCAGCAACGCCTCGGAGGAGAGCCCGGGCGTCACTGCCGCCGAACCGGCGAGCACCGCGAAGCTGCCCGCCAGGCCGCCGATCACGATATTCCACCAGGTGCGGCGCTTGAGCCAGACGGTGTAGACCACGGCGTAGAAGAATGCGCCCAGAAAAGTGAACAGCGCGGCGACCGGATTGACGGCATGCCACGCCGCAGCCACGGCGGTGGAGATCATGAGCGCGATCAACGCAAGCCAGCCGCGATGGTGGCGCAGAACGCCGGTCACGAAGGGACGCGTGCGCGTCCGTTCCATGGTCCGGTCGAGCTCGGCCTCGTAGTATTGATTGAACGCCCCGGCGCTCGCCGAGGAAACCAGCACGGCGAGCGCCAGGATGACGAGCTGCCACGCCGGCGGCGCAGCCCCCGGCGTAATGGCGGCTCCGGCGAGCGCAGTCAGCGCAATCACGATGCCGATGCGCAGCTTGAACAGGTTGAAGACCAGCCCGATACCGCGAGTCGTCATGTCCGCTTGCCTCTCCGATCCTGCCGGACAGCCGCCACTGTCTGTCCGGCCGATCCCGCCGGTCCTGTCCCTGTCAGCTCATACCCCAAACCGTGGACAGGTACTTCCAGTTGACGAAGTAGTACAGCACGAATGCGGTCAGGAACACCATCGCGAACACGAAGGTGCCGGGAGCCGCGAATCCGGCGGCTCCCCCGTGCCCGGTGAGCGCGGTCGCCACCGGCATCCTCAATACACTGCGTTTCGGACTGTAGGCGCCGACGTCGAGCCGCTTGCCCCACAGCAGCGAGCCCACGGTAACATAGATATAGATAATGCCGCCGATCACCGCAACGAGCCCAGCGACGCCCATGATACCCAGCATCAGCCAGGCGGTGCCCGGGAACTCGTAGGGCATCGATGCGCCGGCAAAGGTGATGTCCCAGTGGCGCCGCGGCACGCCGAGGGTTCCGGCGCCCATCATCGCGAGACAGAACGCCGCCATCCCGAGGCCGAACAGATACGGCTGCCATCTTGCCAGGCCGGGGTTGATCACTTCGCGGTTGAACAGCGACGGGATCAGGAAGTAGGTGAGCGACATGAACGCAAGCGTCGTGCCGATCACCACGGTGGCGTGAAAGTGCCCGGGTACGTAGATGGTGTTGTGGATCAGCATGTTGAGCTGCTCCGTTCCCATCATCACGCCCGAGATTCCGCCCAGGAAGCCGAAGCCGACCAGCGATATGAACATCCCCGAAAAGACCGGGTTGCTCCACGGCGCCTTGCGGATCCACTCGAACAGTCCCTTGGTGTAGCCTTTCGCGCGCTGCGCCACTTCGATCGAGCCGGGGACCGTGAGGCCATGCACCATCGATGCGAGCACCGCGAGGTACATCGCGTAGCTGGTGTTGAAGATCTTCCATTCGGTGCTCAGACCCGGGTCCGCCAGCAGATGGTGCGCGCTCGCCAGCTGCAGGAACAGGATATAGAGCAGGAACGCCACGCGGCTCACCCGTTCCGACATCGGTTTCGCGCCGAATGCGATCGCCGCGATCGCATACCAGACGGCGACGTGGGCCGAGACATTGATCTGCTGCGAGGAGTGCCCGAACGCCCACCAGATGGTCCGGTACATCAGCGGGTCGATCGACTTGATGTAGCCGACCGACCAAAGGAGGGTCGGTATGAGGATGATTGCGCCCGAGGCGATCGTGAAGATCGCGATGATGCAGGCCGTCAGCGCGCCGAAGGTCACCAGTGGAATGGAGCCCTCGTAGGTCTGCTCGGCCTTCGCCACGACCAGCGTGCCGAGGAAAACGAAGCAGCCGATCAATGCGCCCACCGCGAACAGGATCAGCCCGAGGTAGAACACGGGGTGGCCGGGCAGCGGCACGTACGAGGTGAACATCACCGTCGCCTCGCCCATGAACACGATGACGTTCACCAGCACCGCACCGGCGACCATGAGCGCAAATCCCGCCCACGCCATTCCCGGCGTCGCGAGCCGCGACTTGAGCAGCGTCGAGCTGCAGAAGTACAGCACCGCGATCTCGAAGAAGATGATCCAGAACGCCAGCATGTCCAGGCCGTGCACGGTCAGGAACATGTAGAAGTTCTCGGCGTCGATCAAGTGGATGGCCTGCCAGCGGGTCAACAGGATCAGAAGCGCAAGGATCCCGCCCACCAGCAGCGAAACGACCCCCGCGACCGCGTTCAGTTTGATCAATGCCTCGGCGGACCGGTGGTACTGGAGCCCGGTGCGAGGGCAGACCCGGAAAAGAGCTGCGACGTTTGCCATCTGGGCCCCCTTATTTGACGTAAAGCTTGCTGACCATCTTGTGATGGCCGATGCCGCAGAATTCGTTGCACACGATGGCATAGGTGCCGCTGCGATTGGGCGTTACCGTCACCACGTGCTCGTAGCCCGGAAGGACCTGGATGTTGATGTTCTCGGGCTGGAGCGAGAATCCGTGCTGATAGTCCATCGCGGAAAGGTGGAGGCGATACGTCTTTCCGTTCTCGAGCTCGAGGATCGGCCACCACGCCCACAGGCGCCCCAGCAGGTACACGTCCGCGCCTGCGGGTGGATGCACCACGGGGATCTTCTCGTCGGTCTCCTCGCGGACCTTGTACTGGTCGGTGAACGCCTGCACCTTCTTGCCATAGGCGTCCGGAGTCGTCTTGTAGGTCTCGCTGGACAGGTTCTGCTTACCGTAGACGTGCCAGTAAGGCATCATGAAGAACATGACCAGGCACCACGTAAAGGCGATCAGAATCCAGGTGCCCTCGACCTTGTCCAGGGGTTGTTTCCACCATATTCTCTGTTCGGGCGGCAGAATGGCGCTCATACGCGGCTCTCCTCGATTCGCTGACGGCTGCGTTTCATGGTCATTTCGCGATCGGGATGTTGACGATTTCCATCACGCCCCAGACGATGTAGATCACGGTCGGCATCGCGACCCCGAGAAAGAGCAACAGGAAGGGGTTTTCGAGCAGATGCTGCATCGCCGGGATGCGTTCTTCGGCGTCCGGCGTAGTCGATTGCGTGGTTTCGGGCATGACTGTTCTCCTTCATTCAAACTGAATGCGACGAATCATCGCTGCGCGGAAGAACCGAACGGGATCGAACCAGGAAGCGCATGCGTTTCCGACCCCCTTTATTGTTGTAGCAGCATTTCCGGCCAATGCACTGCAACATGCAGTGCATTGGCCGGAAATGTACGAGAGAACGCCCCTCGGCGCATTTGATACAAGTTAAGAATTTCCGGGCTCGTATTCCCGCGTCGTTCCGATTTGCGCTAGATTCCTGCGATTCGCGGGGATGCGACGGACGTTTCTGCGCATTATTATTTCAGCAACTAATGATGTTCCCCGGCCACGCCACGCGGTGAGGAAGGAAATATGACGAATACTCGTGACGCCATCATGGATATCGATCGGACGCGCATGCAACACGCGCCGCATCGGGACGAGCGCTGGATCGCGGCCTGGCTGCTCGCGTGTTGCGCACTGGTCTTTGCGATGATCGTCGTCGGCGGCGTGACGCGCCTGACGCATTCCGGACTCTCCATCGTCGAGTGGCAGCCCCTCGTCGGTACCCTGCCCCCGCTCAACGAGCACCAATGGCAGCAGGCGTTCGACCTCTACAAGCTGACGCCGGAATTCAAGCAGGTCAATTTCGCAATGAGCATTTCGGACTTCAAGGGAATCTTCTGGTGGGAGTACTTCCACAGGCTGCTCGGGCGCGCGATCGGATTCGTGTTCTTCGTTCCCTACCTCGTCCTGCTGGTGAAGCGGCGGCTGCATGGACCGCTGGCATGGAGGTTACTGGGAATCTTCGTGCTCGGCGGCCTTCAGGGTGCCATGGGCTGGTACATGGTCAAGAGCGGCCTCGTCGACGATCCCCGCGTGAGCCATCTGCGCCTGACAGCGCATCTGGCAATCGCGTTCGTGATCCTGGCCGCCATGTTCTGGGTGGCCCTTGACCTGCTCTTCCCCCGAACCCCGGGGCGTCACGATCCGCGAACCGCCGGTCTTCGCGGGATTGCCGACATCCTCGTGTTCCTGGTCTTCCTGCTGATGCTCACCGGCGGGCTGGTCGCCGGCATCCGGGCAGGCTACGCCTACAACACCTTCCCGCTCATGAACGGCCATGTCGTGCCGCCCGAGATCTTCATGCTGGACCCGTGGTACCTGAACTTCTTCAACAACATGGCCACGGTGCAATTCGATCACCGCCTGCTCGCCTGGATCCTGGCGTTCCTTGTGACCTGGTACGGGTGGCAAGCCATTCACGCAGGCCTGAACGCGCGCGCCCGGCTCGCACTCCACCTCCTGCTCGCCATAGTGGCGGTGCAGATCGGGCTCGGAATCTCGACGCTCCTGCTCGTGGTTCCGATTCCGCTGGCGGCGGCGCACCAGGGCGGCGCCGTACTGCTTTTCGGCGCGGCGCTCTTCAACGCGCACGCACTGCGTTCGACCTAGGGCCGGTCACGAAACCTTACGCGCGGATCGCGTCCCGCCGAGGGACCTGAAGGCCAGCCAGGTCATCGCAATCCAGAACGCGCTTCGCAGCGTCATTGCGACTGCGGTTCGCGATTCGAATGAGCCGCCTGCCGCGATGTGGATGCCGAAGGCCGCGAAAAAGACCAGCGTCCCTGCCGCGAGGGCCAGCGCGAGCCATGCCGACCAGGCGCGCTGCAGCCACAGGCCGATTCCCGCGGCGACGTACGCAAAGCCGGCGAGGAAGTTGAACCAGAGCACGAATCCGACGAAGTTTCCCGCGCCCTGGGCACCGTCACCGAAGAGCACGCCGCCCCCTGTGCGCAGCGTCAGCGCGCCGAACACCACCGCTGCGATTCCCGCGCCGCGCATAGGCCAGACATAAGGTTTTCGCTCGTTCATCACTGGACCTCTCCGGATTGGAGTCGCTTGAGCTCAGAGTACCACCCGTCTTGCGGATTGTTCCTCAAAGCTCGGACGCACGGCCGGCCGCGTCCGATTTTCTTGATCCAGCACAAATTCAAGGGCGCATGCGAGGAACGAAACGCCTGAAGACCACGACAGATTCATGGTCTTGACGGCCTGGATCACCTGACTTGAGTCAAATGCATTCGCAGGTGCCCTCTGCTATGGTGTCGCTTGCCATTTCATCGATCAGATCGTGCTCAAGCGTATCCACTCGGCCGGCCAATGGCTGTTCCTGCACGTCGAGAACGCGTTCAACGCGCTGTTCGGCGAGAAGCTCAATCCCTTCTACTACCTCGGCGCGATCAGCTACTGGATGTTCTGGATCGTCGTCGCGAGCGGCCTGTACATCTACGCCTTCTACCAGACCGGCGTCGAAACGACGTACGAGTCGGTGGAGGCGATCACCCACGGTCAATGGTATCTCGGCGGGGTGATGCGCAGCCTGCACCGCTACGCCTCCGACGCGATGGTGCTGACCATGCTGCTGCACCTGCTGCGGCACTTCGTTTTCGACCACTACCGCAGCTTTCGCGCCTTCTCGTGGATCACCGGGGTCGCACTGCTCTGGATGGTTTACGCGTCCGGGATCAACGGCTACATGCTGCCGTGGGACAGGATGGCCCAGTTCGTGACTATCGCCACCGCCGAATGGCTCGATGGACTGCCCGTGTTCAGCGGCAACCTGATACGCAACTTCATCTTTCCCGAGGCGATCACGGACCGCTTCTTTTCACTGCTGCAGTTCATGCATATCGGCATACCGCTCGCGGTCTTGGTTGCACTGTGGATTCACACGCAGCGCGTCCCGCGCGCGAAGACCTCGCCCCCGCGGCCGTTCGCAATCGCGGCACTGGTCGCGCTGCTGGCACTGTCGGCCATCAAGCCGGCAGTGAGCCAGGGTCGCGCGGATTTCGGCGAGGTTCCGGTCTCGCTCAGCTTCGACTGGTTCTATCTCGCCGTCTACCCGTTGCTCTACCTCTGGTCACCCATGAAAGTCTGGCTTCTGGTCGGGGGCCTTACCGCCGTGTTCCTGCTGCTCCCCTGGCTGCCGCCGAAGCGGCGCACCGGCGAAGGCACCCTGCACCTCACGGTGCATCCCGGCAATCGGACCGTCGCGGTACGGGAAGGAGAAACCCTGCTCGACGCGGGGCTTCGGGCCGCGGTGGCCCTGCCCTTCGAATGCCGCAGCGGCGGCTGCGGCGTGTGCAAGGCCGCTCTGCTGAACGGCCAAATCGACTACGGTGTCTACCAGAAAAGCGCGCTGTCGGACGAGGAGCGCTCGCGAGGCAGGTTTCTGCTGTGTTGCGCCACTGCACTCACCGACGTGGAAGCGGAGTACCAGGAAGGCGCCGCGGTGCGCGAGCTGCCCGTGTACACGGCGCAGGTGGAGTCGCTGGAAAGGCTTGCGCCCGACGTCATGCTGGTCGGATTGCGACTGCCTCCGGGGCGGTCCATCGAATTCGAGGCCGGCCAGTACATCAACATCCTTCTCGACGACGGAGACCGGCGCAGCTATTCCTTCGCCTCGGGCCCCCGCAAGACGGACCTTGTCCAGTTGCATGTACGGAGAATGCCCGGGGGCAAGTTCACCACCCACGTGTTCGAGCGCATGCAGCCCGGCGACAGGCTGCGCTTCGAGGGACCGTCGGGAAGTTTCGTCCTGCGCGAGCCGAGCGACAGGCCGTTGATCTTCGTCGCCGGCGCCACCGGATTCGCGCCGGTGAAAAGCCTGCTCGAGCATGCCTTCGAGACCGGGATCCAGCGGCCCCTGTATTTCTACTGGGGCGCCCGGAAGCGCGAGGACTTGTACATGGCCGATCTACCCGAGCGCTGGCAGCGCGAGCACCCGAATTTCAGGTTCGTCCCGGTGCTCTCCGAGCCCGGGCCGGAAGACGAATGGCATGGCCGCACCGGGCTCGTCCACGAAGCGATCCTGGCCGATTTCCCGGACCTCTCCGGCTATTACGTCTATGCCTGCGGCTCGGTGAAAATGCTCGAGGCCGCCAGGCCGGCCATGCTCGCCCAGGGCCTGGCCGACGAGGCGTGCTTCTCCGATGCCTTCATTCCGGCAGTTGGAAGCGCTGCGCCCGAAGTGGAGCGGCTCCGCGAATCGAGCTAGGCGGTGCGCGGCGAGTCAGGGGCCGTCGGCGAATCATCGCGACGGCCCCGGATGCTTACTTCGAGAGCACCCACTCGACCATCGCTTTCAGATCCGCATCGTTGATCTGGCTGGGTGAGTTGGGCGGCATCGGAATCTGGCCGTACACGCCGGCGCCGCCGCTGCGAATCTTCTTACTCAGCACGGCCGCCGCGTCCTTCTGGCCCTTGTGCTTCTTGGCGACTTCCTTGTACGACGGGCCGACGAGCTTCTTGTCGACGTGATGGCACGCCCCGCAACCCGCCTTGTTCATGATTTCCTGCGCCTTCTTGTCGTCGATCGCGGCGTTCGCTCCAAAACTCAACAGCGCGAGCGCCCCGGCCACCGACACAGCTACAACACGAATCTTCATGCAGACCTCCTCGTTGAGATTTTAACGGCTCAGGCCAAGAACGCGCGTCCTGCCCGCCCGTTGACTTGCGGTGACCGAGGTCGCGGATTATCGCGCGGCACGATCGACCGAGCGCCATCATTGTACCGCGTCAGCGGCGCATCGCTCCAGTCCGGCCGTTCCGCGCCGCCCTGCGGCGTTTCCACCATACGCGGGTGCCTCTTCGACTGCATTTGATGTCGATCAAAGTCTTTGGCAGTGCGCCGCCACATCATGTGCCCCGCTCAAGCGGCTATCCTGCTACGATGAATGCGTTACCTTCCTTGATTCCCTTTCCCGCACCTTCATGCCCAGCAGCCTCGGATCGGTAGACGGGCGGCCCCCCGAGCTGGTCTGCCCCGCCGGGTCGCTGCCGGCACTCCGGGCGGCCGTCGACAACGGCGCCGACTGGGTGTATTTCGGTCTTCGCGACGACACCAACGCACGCAATTTCGCCGGCCTCAACTTCGATTCCCGCAACGCCAGCGACGGGATACGCTACGCGCACGAGCGGGGCGTCAAGGCGCTGCTCGCGATCAATACCTACCCCCAGGCAGGGGCATGGGCGCGCTGGGAGCGCGCCATCGACGCCGCCGCCGGCCTCGGCGTGGACGCCGTGATCCTCGCCGATCCTGGCCTGATGCGCTACGCCGCGCGCAAGTACCCGGCCCTCGCGCTGCAGCTCTCGGTGCAGGGCTCGGCGACCAACTGCGACGCGATCAATCTCTTTCGCGACCAGTTTGGAATTACGCGCGCGGTGCTGCCCCGCGTGCTCTCGATCGCGCAGGTGGAGCAGGTCATCCGCAACACGAATGTCGAAATCGAGGTATTCGGCTTCGGCAGCCTGTGCGTGATGGTCGAAGGGCGATGCGCGCTTTCCTCCTTTGCCACGGGGCAATCGCCGAATACCTTCGGCGCCTGCTCGCCGGCGAGCGCGGTGCGCTGGGAACCCAAGGGCGACCACATGGACGTCCGGCTCAAGGGAATCCTGATCGACCGCTATACGAACGACGAGAATGCGGGGTATCCGACGCTGTGCAAGGGTCGCTTCGAAGTCGCGGGCGAAACCTATTACGCGATCGAGGAGCCGTCGAGCCTGAATGCGATCGAGCTGCTGCCGCAGCTCGTGGCGATGGGCGTCGCGGCGATCAAGGTGGAGGGACGCCAGCGCAGCCCCGCCTACGTCGCCGAGGTCACGCGCATCTGGCGCGCCGCGATCGACGAATGCGGCGCGAACGCCGCACGCTTTACCGCGCGCCCCCAATGGAAGGCCGGTCTCACCCGCCTGACCGAGGGCCAGCAGTACACGCTGGGCGCCTACAACCGGAAATGGAAATGACATGAGGCTCAGCCTGGGCCCGGTGCTGTACTACTGGCAGCGCGATGCGCTGCTCGAGTTCTACGCCGACCTCCCCCACGCGCGGCTCGGCACGGTCTATCTCGGCGAGGCCGTTTGCGGCAAGCGCCACGGCATGCGCCCGGACGACTGGATGGGGCTCGCACGCGACCTCGCGCGGACAGGGCTCGAGGTGGTGCTCTCGACGCAGGCGCTGATCGAGTCCGATGTCGATCTGCGGGCGATGCGCCGCATCGCGGAGAACGGGGAGTTTCTCGTCGAGGCGAACGACATGGGCGCGGTGCACGCCCTGGCAGGGCGGGTGCGCTTCGTCGCGGGTCCCCATCTGAACGTCTACAACCCGCAGACGCTGGCGTGGCTCGCCGAGCTGGGCGCCCTGCGCTGGGTGATGCCGGTGGAACTGGGGCGCGACGCCCTGGCGCAGCTCCTGCGCGAAAGCCCCGATGGCGTCGAGACCGAAGTGTTCGCCTACGGAAGGCTGCCGCTCGCGTTCTCCGCGCGATGTTTCACGGCGCGCCACTACAACCTTCCGAAGGACGACTGCCAGTTTCGCTGCCTGGACCATCCGGACGGAATGCCGCTCACGACGCGCGAGGGCCAGCCGTTTCTCGCGCTGAACGGCATCCAGACGCAATCGGCGCAGGTCTATGACCTTGCCGGCGCCCTGCCGGACCTTCGCACGCTCGGCGTCGGCCTGCTTCGCATCAGCCCCCAATCATCCGGGACGAACGGGGTCATCGAGGCGTATCATCGTGGGTTGGAAGGCGAATTGAGCGGCGCAGATCTCGAGGCCGCGCTCGCCCTGTATCGGCTCACCGATCCCTGCAATGGCTACTGGTATGGCAAACCCGGAATCGAACGCGCCGCAGCCTGAGTTCAAGGCTGCCCGAACGTTCAGGTTGCCGCGCCTGATCGCGGCGGTGGGCGAACATCTGCCGCAGTTTCCGCACTCGATCGCGTTCTCCCTGGGACTGAACCTGGTATTGCGGCCGTTGCTCGCCCCCGACACCCTCGACATGCTGCGCGGCCGGACGATCGGCATCCGCATCGAGGACGCGGGCATCGACTTGCGGGTGCGGCTCGGGGAGCGCGGATTCGTGCCGGTAGGCCGGCATACCATGCCCGATGTCGTGTTCGCCGCCTGCGCCTACGATTTCTATTTGATGGCCCGCCGCGTCGAGGACCCGGACACGCTGTTCTTCAACCGGCGCCTCAAGATCGAGGGGGACACCGAGCTCGGCCTGGTCGTCAAGAATGCCCTGGACGCACTCGACCTCCAGAGTCTGCCGGCGCCGCTGCGTGCCCTCATCGAACGCGCGGGCACCGTGCTCTCCGCGATGCGCGGGCGCATCCCGCAGTAAGCCGGTCGCTAGCGCGAAAGCGCGCCCCGCACGAACCGAACCACGCCTTCCTGCACTTCGGGCAGATCGCCCATCGCCGGCAGCAGCTCGATCGACAGGTCTCCACGGCCTGAGCGGGCCGCTTCGACCAGCTGCGGCAGTTCCTTCCTCAGGTGAGAACCCTCGCCCACGAATACCGGCAGGACCGCGATGTTGCGGCAGCCTCGCCGCCAGAGCGCGTCCACGCACTCGGCAAGCGTCGGACGCATGAACTCGAGGTAGGCCGGTTCGACGTCGGTTCCCGGCAAGGCACTGCGCAGGCGCTCGCCGAGCGCGAGCACGGTCTCGGCCCACAGCGGGTCACGCGAGCCGTGCCCGAATACGATCAAGGCGGCGCTCATCGGCCCACCGCCCGTCTCTCGCGGCCATGGGGCAATCGGAAATCCACTACCGGGCCGAGGGGCACGATGCCGGTCGGATTGACCCGCGTCTGGCTGCGGTAATAGTGTTCCTTGATCTGCCCCAGGTCGACGGTCGCGGCGACTCCGGGAATCTGGTAGAGCTCACGCGCATAGTCCCAGAGGTTCTCGAAGTCGGTGAGGCGCCGCAGGTTGCACTTGAAGTGCGCGTAGTACACCGCGTCGAACCGCGCGAGTGTCGTGAACAAGCGCCAGTCCGCTTCGGTGATCACGTCCCCGCACAGGTACCGATGCCCTCCCAGGTGCTCGTCGAGCGCATCCAGCGTGTCGAACAGTTCGCGAACGGCCACCTCGTATTTGTCCTGGGCGGTGGCGAAGCCCGCCCGGTAGACGCCGTTGTTGACGGTGCGGTAGATGAGTTCGTTCCAGCGGTCTATCCGCGCCCGCAGCGCCTCCGGGTAGAGGTCGTGCAGCTCGCGCTTCGCGAACGCGTCGAACTCGCGGTTCAACATGCGGATGATTTCGGAGGACTCGTTGTTGACGATGGTCGCGCGGGCCCTGTCCCAGAGCACCGGCACCGACACGCGACCCGTGTAGTCGGACTTCGCCTTCACGTAGACCTCGCGCAGGAATCTCGTTCCGTTCACGCTATCGGGCGTACAGCCGGGCCGGTCGGTGAAGCCCCAGCCGTCCGGTCCCATGTAGGGATCGACGATGGATACGGATATCGCGTCCTCCAGCCCTTTCAGCGCGCGCAGGATGAGGGTGCGGTGCGCCCAGGGACACGCAAGCGAGACGTACAGGTGGTAGCGTCCCGGCTCGGCGGGAAATCCCGAAGAGCCGTCGGCGGTCACCCGATCGCGAAATGCCGACTCCCAGCGCACGAATTCGCCGGTTTTCGTGTCGTAACGGGCGTCCTGCCAGACCCCCTTGACCAGGATGCCCATCGACCGCTCATCTCCTCATGACGCCCCGACGCGAGGCCCGAGCGCCTATTCTGACACAGCCTTCGAATTGCTCGCGCCGCGTGATCCGGCCGCGCGCAGAGCGCAGCGGCGCAGCGGTAAGATGCTGCATTCGCAGAGCGGCATTCTCGCGCATCGCGCTGCCCACCGCGTAGGAGTCGCATGCCGGACACGATGAGCCGCGCCACGTTGATCGCCGCGTTGCAGGATCCGCGCTGCTATCCCCACGCGGTGGAGCACCTGCACGTCGCAGAGACGCACATCTCCTGGATCGTGCTGACAGGCCCCTTCGCATACAAGATCAAGAAGCCGGTCAATCTCGGCTTCCTGGACTTCAGCACCCTGCAGGCGCGCCGGTTCTTCTGCGAGGAGGAGCTTCGGCTGAACCGGCGGCTGGCGCCGGACCTGTATCTGGAGGTCGTGCCGCTCACGGGCAGCCCCGATCGGCCGATCGTCGGAGGAGCGGGTACGGCGATCGAATACGCAGTCAAGATGCGTCAATTCCGCGAGGACGAGCTGCTCGATCGCGTGCAGGCCCGAGGCGAGCTGCTCCCGGCGCACATCGACATGCTCGCGCGGACGATCGCGGAGTTTCACGCATCCTGCGACCGCGCTCCGGCGGGTGGAGCGCTCGGCTCGCCCGGGAGCGTCGTCGAGCCCGCCCGGCAGAATTTCATCCAGATGGCTCAGCTGGCCGTGGAGCAGGAGGACCGGGACCGATTGGATCGACTGCGTCAATGGAGCGAACGGCAGGGCAATGCGCTAGGGCCTGTCTTCGCTTCACGCCAGCGCGACGGGTTCGTCCGCGAATGCCACGGCGACCTGCATCTCGGCAACGCCTTCCTGGAAAACGGTGTTCCCCGCCTGTTCGACTGCATCGAGTTCAGCCCGAATCTCCGCTGGATCGACGTGATGAGCGAGGCGGCCTTCCTGGTGATGGACCTCCACCACCGCAACCACCCCGATCTGGCGCGTCGGTTCCTGAACGACTACCTCGAGTACACGGGGGACTACGGCGGGCTCGCGACGTTGCCGTTCTACCTCGTCTATCGCGCCATGGTGCGCGCCAAGGTCGTGCTGATCCGCTCTGCGCAGCCGGGCGTCGGCGTCGGCGAACGGCAACTCGACCTCGCCGAGTATCGCCGCTTCCTCCGGCTGGCAGAAGGCTTCTCCGCCGAGCGGCGGCTCTGGGTCGCCATTGCGCACGGCGTATCGGGATCCGGCAAGAGTTTCTATGCGCAACGCCTCCTCGAGCACTGCGACGCGATTCGTCTGCGTTCCGACGTCGAGCGAAAGCGCCTGAGCGGCCTCGCGCGCGACGAGACGAGCCGCTCGTCCCTGGGCGCGGGCCTGTACACGGCGGATGCAACACGCCGCACCTACGAGCGTTTGTCCACGCTGGCCGCGACCGTGCTCGATGCCCGCTGGCCGGTCATCGCCGATGCCACTTTCCTCGAGCGTTCGCAGCGCGATCTGCTTCGGGAAGTCGCATCGGACCGGGGCGTTCCGCTCCGCATTCTGGACTTCCAGGCGCCCGAAGCCCTGTTGCGCGAGCGCGTCGCACAGCGCAGCAGGCTGGGAGGGGACGCTTCGGAAGCGACGCTCGCCGTACTCGAGCATCAGCTCGGCGCCGCCGCGCCGCTTGCCGAAGACGAGCGCGAAAACGCCGTGGTGATCGATGCATGCGACCTTCCCTCCCCGGCGCGGATCCTGCAACTGCTCGCGCCTTCGCCGCAGAATGAGGCGAGAAATCCGTAGCCGGGTGGCGTCAATTGTTATGACATGCGCATATTACTTCATGTTCACGCTACTGCACTTCCCCGCATCGAATTCGTCAGCACCCGGGCGCTGAAGGTGATCCGGTCGATCATGAATCGCCTGCGCCGCTCGCTCACCCCGGCGTCCGGCACCGTCACGCTCAGGCTGCCGATGATCGTATCTTCGCTGTCCAGGACCGGCGCGGCGATACCGATCACCCCCGGCGTGACCTCGCCGTGGGACACACAGTAGCCCTGCTTTCGGATCTGCCGCAGGAATTCCTGCACATCTTCCAGGGTCCTGCCCATGCCGATCCGGGAGAACTCGCGCGACTGCTCCTCGTAGAGCTGCTTCAGCTGCGCCGGCCTCAGCCAGGCGAGGATCACGCGGGAGGCG
>Ga0080064_1004674_pt1 | contig 17134 bp, 13 predicted proteins | sample Subgrocontami54m_FD_69260 | JGI IMG/M metagenome (GOLD analysis project Ga0080064, IMG submission 69260) | Subsurface groundwater microbial communities from S. Glens Falls, New York, USA - GMW46 contaminated, 5.4 m (SPADES assembly) (version 2) ...
GATCGTCGATTGTGCGCGGATGTGCTTTTCATCCGTGCACAATCGACGATCCGCGCGGACGGGGCGCCGTCCGCGCAAGGTAGATCACTGCGGCTCGATGCGAAGTCCTGCGCCGATGGATACGAACGTGACAGCAGTTGCGCGCTCGCGCGCGCCAACCGTGTTTTCTGTACGGATGAAAGGCACATCCGTACTGAAAACACGGTTCTTGTTAACAGCTGGGACAGTGCGTGAGTCTTATACGAGATCGTCGATTGCAAAAGAGTAGAATTGTTCTTCTTCACGAAGTCTGAATCATTGAGGAAACACCATGCTGCAAGCCGCTGACCTTACGATTCGCCTCAACCCCGCCGACGACGTGGTCATCGCCCGCGTCGAAATTGCCGAAGGCACGACGCTGCTCAAGGAAAACAGCGTCCGCGTCGCGGCGCGCGTGCCCGCCGGACACAAGATCGCCGTACGCGAACTCAAATCCGGCAGCCCGGTGCGGCGCTACAACCAGATCATCGGTTTCGCCACCTGCGACATCCATGCTGGCGAGCATGTGCATGTGCACAACATCGCCATGGGCGACTTCGACCGCGATTACGCCTTTTGCGCCGACACCAAAACGACTGACTACGTCGCCGAGCCGGCGACGTTTCAGGGCATCGTCCGCGCCGACGGCCGCGTCGCCACGCGCAACTACATCGGCATCCTCACCAGCGTCAACTGCTCGGCCACGGTAGCGCGCATGATCGCGCGGCATTTCGAAAACCGTCTGGAGGCCTGGCCCAACGTCGACGGCGTGGTCGCGCTGACGCACAAAAGCGGCTGCGGCATGGCCTCCGATGGCGAGCCCATGGACGTGCTGCGCCGGACCATGGCCGGCTACGCGCGCCACGCCAACTTCTACGCGGTGCAGGTCGTGGGCCTCGGCTGCGAGGCGAACCAGATCGCGAGCCTGCTCGCCACGCAGCAACTCAAGCGCAGCGATACGCTCGCCGCCTACACCATCCAGGAAAAAGGCGGCACCATGAAAGCGGTGCGCGAAGGCATCGCGCGGATCGAGGCGATCCTTCCGGAAGCCAACCGGGTAAAACGCGAAACCGTGCCGGCGAGCCATCTGCTGCTCGCGCTGCAATGCGGCGGGTCGGACGGCTACTCCGGCATATCCGCCAATCCGGCGCTGGGCGCCGCAGTGGATCTCCTGGTGCGCCACGGCGGCGGCGCGATTCTTTCCGAGACGCCGGAGATCTACGGCGCCGAACATCTGCTCACGCGCCGCGCGCTCACGCGCGAGGTGGGCGAGAAGCTGATCCGCCGCATCAAGTGGTGGGAAGAGTATACGGCGCGCAACGGCAACGAAATGAACAACAACCCCTCGCCCGGAAACAAGGCGGGCGGCCTCACTACCATTCTGGAGAAATCCCTGGGCGCGGTGGCCAAAGGCGGCACCACCAATCTGGTCGACGTGTACGAATACGCCGAAGCGGTGACGGCCAGGGGTTTCGTCTACATGGACACACCCGGCTACGATCCGGTGTCGGCCACCGGCCAGATCGCCGGCGGCGCCAACCTCGTTTGCTTCACCACCGGCCGCGGCTCGGCCTACGGCTGCAAACCGGCGCCCTCGCTCAAGCTTGCCACCAACACGCGCCTTTACGAGCACCAGGAAGAGGACATGGACCTGAACTGCGGCACCATCGTCGACGGCAAAGAGAGCATCGGTGAGGTCGGACAGAAACTGTTCGAGCTGATCCTGACGACCGCCTCCGGCGAACCAACCAAAAGCGAAGCTTTCGGCTACGGCGAAGACGAGTTCGCGCCTTGGGTCCTCGGGGCGACCATGTAATGGGCGTTCCTTCGAAAAAGGCCCTGGGCGACCATGTAATGCGCGCCACGTTTCTTCAACTTGCGTTAGTCGCTGCCATGGCTTCAATCGCCGGTCCGGTGCTGGCCAAGGCGGTGAAGAAAGGCGTCCACGGCGCCATCGCGCTGCAGCGCGAAACGGGTCAGCTCGGCTACGCCTACGCCGCGGCGACCTCGCGCGCGGCCAAAATCGAAGCCCTGAATCAATGCGCCCACCCGCGCTGCGAAGTCGTGGCGAGTTTCAGCAATGCCTGCGGCGCCCTCGCGCGCAAACCCGCGCACGGACCGAAAGGATATTTTCCCGCCACCGGCGCCACCCGGCAGGAAGCCGAGACCAAGGCGCTGCGCCTGTGCGCGGCCGGGGAATGCGAAGTGAAGGCCTGGGCCTGCACCAAGTAAATCGGCGGGAGCAGTCTGGCTTCGATAAATCCTGAATAATAGATCAGGCGATGTCCAGACCCCATATTGGCCGCAGGCTGATCGTTATACCGATGGTGATATAACCACTGTAATTGTTGTCAATCTCGCCAGCCCATGTCCGCCTCTTCCCTAACGCCGCTCAAACGTCAGCTCGCGCGCAGGATCGCTGCCTGCGTAAGTGACCTGAATCTGCGCCAGGTCGAGGCGGCGGAAATGCTCGGACTCACCCAGCCGCGTCTAAACGCCCTGCTCAAAGGCCGAGTGGAACTGTTCAGCCTGGATGCGCTGGCGCAAATCGCCATGCGCGCCGGGCTCACGGTGCGCGTCAGCGCGACGCGGAGGTATCGCAGCGGCTAAGCGACGAGCTTGCTGCCGCCAGAACCAACGCAAGCCTCGCGGGTACAATTCGGATATAGGGCGATCTTGTTGATCGCGCTTCTTGCGAGACATTCCCATGGCGGACAATGAAGAAGATTACTTGCGCCGGTGCTTGGAGCAAGACATTTGCCCTGTTTGTCAGCAGCCGATCGCAGAGAAGTTCGGAAGTGGTCAACTCAAGGACGGTGTGTTCTGTTCGTTGGATTGCTATGGAAAATGGCATGAGGCACTGCTGATGCGACGACATCAAGACCGGGTACGGAAAGGGGGTTCCAATGAATGACGTGATGCCGGCGATCAAATTGCCGGCCGATCCAGGTTCGACGACTGCGAACAGAACGGCGGACCGTACAGGAATACTCCCGAGCCAGAAGATCGAGGAGATGCTGAATAACGGCGAGATCACGGCGGTGCTCAGGCCGATTGATCATGACCAGGTCCAGCCCGCCAGCATAGATCTGCGGCTCGGCGAATGCGCTTACCCGGTAGACACAAGCTTTCTTCCCGGCAAGCGAATGAGAGTGCTCGAAAAAATGAAACAGCTTGACGGCGAGTTCGAGGGCTTCAGGATTGACCTGCGCGATGGCGCTGTTCTGGAAAAAGGGCGGATTTATGTTATTCCTCTCTTGGAAACTATTAATTTGAGGAGCGAAGTAGCCGCCTTTGCCAACCCGAAGAGCTCAACGGGACGACTGGACATATTGACGCGCTTGATTGCCGATAGAGCCACTATTTTCGACCAGGTAAGGGAGGGTTATAAAGGCGAACTCTTTATCGAAGTCGCGCCGCGAAGTTTCAGTGTGGTGGTAAAAACCGGAACTCGCCTGAACCAGCTAAGGTTTCGCCGCACACGCGGGGAGGAGCCGAAGCCAATCACGTCGGCGGAATGGAAACAGCTTCTCGGCGAAGGCCAGATCGTAAATTTCAGCGAGCATGAGAAAAAAGCGAAATCAATCAAGAAGGGCGTGCTGCCTTTCACCGTGGACTTGGAAGGCGACGGCACGGAAGATTGCCTGATCGGATACCGCGCTAAGAAACATGCCAAGCGAATCGATCTGGAGAAACGCGATTATGACCCCCTCGATTTCTGGGAGCCCATCCATTTTCACAAGACGTCTTCTCTGATATTGGATCCCGACGAGTTCTATATTCTCATGACGAAAGAAGCGATCGCCGTGCCCCCGGACTACGCGGCAGAGATGTTGCCGTACGATACCCGCGCTGGAGAATTCCGTGTTCACTATGCCGGCTTTTTTGATCCTGGATTTGGTTGGAATGCCGGGACGAATAAAGCGGGAAGCAGCAGAGGGGTTCTGGAAGTACGCTCGCACGAGGTCCCTTTTCTGCTTGAGCATGGCCAGACCGTCGGCTGGCTGCGCTATGAGCGCATGGCTTCCCGGCCCGAACTGCTGTACGGTCAAGACTGCAACTCGAACTATCAGGGACAGAGCCTTAAATTGGGCAAGCAGTTCACGCCACTGCGCGGCTAGTCACATCGCGCGATACGATTTTCTTACAGTATGCAATCTGATCATGATGGCAACGACCAAGTTAAGCACATCCGAGATTAGACAGCGTGAACGTGGGCAACTGACCCTGCCCACGTCGCTGCGCGATGCCCTGCGTCTGGAAACAGGCGACGCTTGACTGGCTCAATCGAGTCGGCGATACGAGCAAGGCACAATTCAGATAGTACCCAGCACCACCTTTCGGACTGGATGGTTCATCGGCGCAATTCGCTTTGTGTGGCTACCCATCGTTTAGCGAGTTACGAAGCAACATCAGAATTCAAAAAAACGCATATAAATTAATAGGCTATTCGGCCACCGCCGTTTCCAAAATACCTTCAATAAACCATGGTTCCCATTTTGCAGAAATAATGATATACTTCTATTCATCTTGGGAACCGCGTCTCCTCTCCGATGAATTGAATTTGCGTTGGGAATATGAAGCTCATCGGCCGAGAGACTATTGAATACTTTGCAACGGAGCATGCAGATACGCGTGGTCCGCTGAGAAGCTGGATTGTGGAAGTTGAGACGGCTGGCTGGCGATCGTCGCAGGACATCAAAACTCAGTATGCGAGCGCAAGTTTCTTAGCCGATAACGTAGTTATTTTTAACATTAAAGGGAATTCTTATCGTCTTGTGGTTCAGGTGGCCTACAAAACATCCGTTGTTGTGGTGAAGTGGGTCGGTACGCATGCCGAATACTCGAAACTCTAGAGAGAATATATATGTCTACCGAAATCGCCGTCGTCAAGACTGACACTCAGTACCGGGATTATGTTTCGGAGATTGGGGCGCTCGTTGCGCTCGATCCCGACCCGTCTACTCCCGAGGGCAAGCGCCTCGAATTGCTGGCGCTGCTCGTGGAGACGTACGAGAAAGAGCGCTATCGGATTCCGCTTCCTAACCCGATCGACGCAATCCTTTTTCGACTTGAGCAGAAAGGCCTTCAGCAGAAAGACTTAATCCCGTTGATCGGCAGCAAGAGCCGCGTCTCGGAAATTTTGGCTGGAAAGCGTCGACTTACTATTCCGATGGTCAGGAAGCTGAGCGCACACCTCGAGATACCGGTATCGGCGCTCGTCGAGGAGCACCAACCCGAATCCTCGCAGCTTGAGGCCGAACCGCCGTTAACGCTTGTCCGGGAGATTGTCAAACGAGGATGGGTCCAGGGCGGAAGAGTCACAGCGAAGAACGCGAAAGATTTCGTGGCACGTCTGTTCGAGAAAGTCGGGACTTCCAGTCTCGGTCCCGCATATTTGCGAAGCTCGATCCACACGGGAATGGCCGGACCGATTAACATTTACGCTCTGCGCCTCTGGGTCGCACGCGTACTGATCAAGTCGCGGGAGTTGCCCGTGGCAAGGGGCAAATTCCGTCGATCCGAAATGGGCGAAGAGTTGCTGGTCGAGCTGGCCCGCCTAAGTTGGCTCGATTCAGGACCTTTAGCCGCACGCGACTTTCTTGCGAAGCATGGGATCGCCGTGGTGATTGAAGGCCATCTCCCTGGTACGGCGTTGGATGGAGCCGCCATTCTTGATACCGATGGCACACCCGTCATTGGATTGACATTGCGTTACGATCGGCTCGACAACTTCTGGTTCACCCTGCTGCATGAGTGCGCGCACGTAGTCAGGCACCTGGAGACGCCGGGCGAGACGTTTGTCGACGACACGGAGAAATCTTTCGATACCGACGTCAAGGAGATCGAGGCAAACCGGCTTGCGCGAGACACGCTGATTTCACAGGAAGTCTGGCGTCGTTGCGACGCCAACCGGCTCAAGACGGTTGAAGCAATCAACGCTCTTGCAGATGAACTGAAGATTCATCCCGCGATAGTCGCGGGGCGCATCCGGCGCGAAACGGGCAACTATCGGATCTTTTCCGCCCTCGTCGGCCACGGCGAGTTGAAGAAGGCCTTGGCTCCATAGAGCCAACCTGCGGCGGATCCAATGGACCAGTCCTCGTATATGCCTGTTACACCCGTGCTCCCGGGCGATATGGAGGGTCTCCGTATGGTAAGCATCGATGCCAAACGTGTCATTCACCCCCTGCTGGTGATTGTCAAGCCTCGGAAACGCGACTCTGATCAAGAAGGCAGTTTTGTCGCAAAGGCGGTTGACCTCATCGCAGATACATGGCGATTCGGTGGAGTACCCTTCGTTGAGCTTTACGATGAACCTGAGGCTACGGACAAGGATTGGTGGTCATTCGATCACCCACTGGTTCTCTTGCATCGGTATCTAAAGAGCCGCGGGGTCAAATGCATTCCCGTCACTGCGACGGATCGCAAGGGGGAATACCGCGAGGCGATTTGTGCCGTTGCCAAAGAAATTGGGAATGGTCTCGCCGTCAGATTGTACGAGAACGACCTGGAACTTCCCGCAGAGACTATCGCTGTACTGGCGAAGATCGCAGCAGATTCGGGTTGCCCGGAAGCCAAGATAGACCTCCTTATCGATCTTAAGCGCATTCATTTTCCGCGGCTGCCTGAAATGCGATCCCGTGTCCTTGATTTTCTCGCAGCACTCGACCAGAACGCCCCCTATCGCTCCGTGACTCTCGCCGGATCGAGCGTTCCGCTCAATCTGGACGGATTACCCAAATTGGAGGATCGAAATGTGCCAAGACTTGAGTGGAGGTTGTGGCGTGACGTGCGGATAGCACGCGGAAACCGTCGCTCACCAAGCTTCGGGGACTATCGTACTGTTCGCCCTGAGTACGATGATCGAACAAAAGGATTCAAGCACATCAATGCCAAGATATTTTATACGACAGACGAATTCCTGCGGGTCGTTCGCGGGCAATCCCGCATGAAGGAAAAGCTCGAATTGCAATATCCACAATTGGCACGACGCCTGATTGCCGGCGGTGCTTTTGACGGTCCTGCGTTTAGCTGGGGCGATGCACAAATCGCCGCCTGCGCGAGATGGCCGGAGGGATTCGGAATGCCAGCCAAATGGATTGCGATCACAACATCGCATCACGTGGAATTCGTGCGCGTACAACTCGCGCAAGAGTTCGCTCATCAGACGTAAGCGACTAATCGAATGCCGACCCTGGACTGGCTCAATCGCGAGCAGGCGATGCGCGTCGCGGATGTGGTGCCGTACCGCTTGTTGGAGCCGGTTTCGAGCCACGGCGACCCGGCAGCGGGGAACCTGCTCATCCAGGGCGACAACCTCGAAGCGCTCAAAGCGCTGCTGCCGTTCTATCGCGGCCAGGTGAAGTGCATTTACATCGACCCGCCCTACAACACCAAGTCCGCGTTCGAACATTACGACGACAACCTTGAGCATAGTCAGTGGCTCAGTCTGATGTATCCGCGGCTGGTGCTGTTGCGCGAATTGCTATCGGAGGACGGTTCGATCTGGGTGTCTATAGATGATGGCGAGGGACATTACCTGAAAGTGGTAATGGATGAACTATTTGGGCGGCAAAATTTTGTTGCTCATATCGTTTGGCAAAAAACACATACCAGGGAAAACAGAACGGATATTGCAACCGTTCATGACACAGTATTGGTTTTCGCGAAGACCAGAGATACTTGGAAGGATGTCAGGAATCCTCTCCCAGCGTCCGATAGTCAACTCAATCGCTATAGCAATCCAGACGACGACCCGCGTGGTCCCTGGGCATCGCTTCCGGCCCATGCGAAGGCTGAGAAAGGTCGGCGTGAAGCTCAATTTTTTACGATAGTTACCCCATCTGGGCGCAGGATCGATCCTCCCAATGGACGTTGTTGGCTTTACACCGAACCCAGGTTTGCCGAGATGGTTGCAGATAACAGAATTTCGTTTGGAATTGAAGGTAACAACGCCCCACGCGTGAAGAAATTTCTCTCGGAAGTTCAATCAGGGTTAGTCCCAGCGAGTATCTGGCCTCACTTGGAGGTCGGAACAACCGGTCAGGCTAAGAGCGAGATAACTACCCTGTTCCCGGGCGACGTACCTTTTTCTACACCGAAGCCGGAACGCTTGCTTGAACGGATAGTTCAAATTGCAACAAATACTGGTGATTTGGTTCTTGACTCGTTTCTGGGTTCCGGCACTACGGCGGCTGTTGCGCATAAAATGAACCGCCGCTACGTCGGCATCGAAATGGGCGAGCATGCCGAGACACATTGCCTGCCGCGTTTGCAGAAAGTCATCGAGGGCGAGCAGGGCGGCATTTCGCAGTCAGTTAATTGGAAGGGCGGCGGCGGATTCAAGTTCCTGCGTCTGGGCGAGCCGATTTTCGACGAGTCGGGCGCGATCAATCCAGCGGTGCGCTTCGCCGCACTCGCCGCCTTCGTTTGGTTGCAGGAGACCGGCGTGCCGGCTTCAGACAAGTTCGATTCGCCGCTCCTCGGCGTGCATGCGGGCACGGCGTATTACCTGCTCTACAACGGCATTCTCGGCGACAGGCGGCCCGAGGGCGGCAACATCCTAACTGGTGCCGTGCTACGTGCCATCCACCAGCTACTGCCGCACGCCGGGCCCAAGGTGATCTACGGCGAGGGCAGCCGGCTCGGCACCACGCGGCTCGCAGCCGAGAGCATCGCCTTCCGCCATATCCCCTACGACGTGAAGGCGAAGTAATGCTAGCGCTCAAGATCTACCAGAAAAATGCAATCGACGCGCTTGATGTATTTCTGCGCCAGGCGCGCCTGACCGGTGCAAGATCCGCGTTCGAAGCCCAGGTCGGGAACGGCATTCCGTACCGCAGGGTCCCTTTCGATGATGTGCCTTGCGTTTGCTTGCGCTTGCCCACCGGCGGCGGCAAGACCTTGCTTGCTTCGCACGCAATCGTGCATATGGCGGACTCTTGGCGCGACACGGATGCGCCGGTGGCGCTTTGGCTCACGCCTTCGGACACGATTCGCAGCCAAACGCTTACGGCGTTGCAGAAACCCGGTCATCCTTACCGTGAGGCACTGGAAGCGCGCTATGGCGCCCGCCTGCGAATTTGCGACCTTGAGCAGGTGGCGACGCTAGCGCCCTCCGACCTCGGCGCCAACGCAATTGTAATTGTCGCCACCATTCAGGCGTTCCGCGTCGAGGAGACGGCACTACGCAACGTCTATGCCTTCAACGAGGCGTTCGATGCGCATTTCAAGGCGCAGCCGCCGCACTTGCTTGACGGTTTACAGAAGGTGACCGAGAACGACCTCAAGTTTCACCCGTACCTGACCGCGGGCGATGTCGGACGGGTGAAGCATTCGCTGGTGAACTGGCTCGCGCTGGCGAACCCGGTCGTGGTGGTGGACGAAGCGCACAACAACCGCACCGAACTGTCGTTCCGTGCGCTGAAAAGCCTCAACCCAAGCTGCATCCTGGAGTTGAGCGCAACGCCGCTGGTGAAAGAATCGAACATCCTTTACCACGTGTCGGCGCAAGAGCTGGCCGCCGAGGACATGATCAAGCTGCCAATCGTTTTGGCGGAGCACCCGAACGGATGGGAGAGCGCCGTGTTCGACGCGATCCAGCGGCAGAAGGCGCTCGAGATCGAGGCGCAGAAGGAATCGGACTACATCCGCCCGATCGTGCTGTTCCAGGCGCAACCCAAAGACGAGACCGTGACGGTCGACGTGTTAAAGAAACATCTGATCGACAACGAGCACATTCCTGGGTCGCAGATTGCCGTGGCCACCGGCAGCCAGCGCGAGCTGGACGACATCGACCTCGCGCTGCCGTCGTGTCCGATCCGCTACATCATCACGGTGGAAGCGCTGAAGGAGGGCTGGGATTGCCCGTTCGCCTACGTGCTTTGTTCGCTGCAGTCGGTGGGTTCGGCGCGGGACGTCGAGCAGTTGCTCGGCCGCGTATTGCGCATGCCCCGCGCGCGGCGGCGCACCCAGCCCGCGCTCAACCGCGCGTATGCCCACGTGGTCGCGCGGAACTTCGCCGAAGCGGCGAACGCGCTTGCCGACCGGCTGATCCATCACATGGGGTTCGAGGCGATGGAAGTGGCGGCCATGCTTGCGCCGCTTGGCGGGCTTTTCGACCTTGAGCCAGGCGCGTCACCGCCGCCCGCTCCGCGATTGCCGGACTTCATCATTCACGTGCCGGTCGAGGTTGCAATTCCGGCTGAAGCGGGCGAGAACGTCACGGTAGCCAAAGCAGGCGAAGGATTCGCCGTCAAGGTGAGTGGTACCATCAGTGAGCAGACGGCCAAGGTTTTGCTCGCGGCCCTGCCCAACAAGAAGGCGCGCGAGACGGCGCTGGGCCAAATCGAATTGCACAACGCCATGGTGAAGGCACAGCTTGCTCCGAGCTTGCGCGGCGTGGCCTTCGCGGCGCTCCCGCTCCTCTGCTGGCGCGAGCAGGGCGAGTTGGAACTGATTGAGCGCGAGTCGCTCGCCGGTCTGGTGAAACTCGACCTGCTGGCGCAGAAGATCGAGTTACCGGGTTTCGGCCTGGCGGAACAGACCAACTCGTTTGAAATCTACGTCCAGGACTCCAAGGTGAAGGTCGAGAAGGTCGATGGCGCGCAGCTTGCGCTCAATGCCGTCTCGACCCTGCAATCCGATACCGATCTGGTGCGCTGGCTCGACCAGCAGTTGCGCCAGCCGTACATGCTCCAGGCTCCGTTCCTGAAATACCTTGGCCTGCTGGTACAACACCTTACGCAGGAGCGCGGATTCAGTCTCGCCGGATTGATCCGCTCGCGTTTTCAGCTTGTGCAGGCTATCGAACGGCGCGTGCTCGATGCGCAGCAGGCGGCTGTGGCGCAAGGCTTCCGCCAACTGGTGATCGAGGGCATGGGGCAAGTCGAAGCAAGCCAGCGCTTCCCGTTCCGATTCGAGCCCAACCGCTACCCGGTGCGCACCGCATATCGGGGACGCTGGGTGTTCAAGAAGCATTACTACCCGCAAATTGCCGAACTCAAGTCCGAGGGTGAAGAGTTCGACTGCGCGGTGGTGATCGACGCGCATCCGCGCGTGAAGCACTGGGTGCGCAACCTTGTGGGACTGCCGCAATTCGCGTTCTGGCTGCCGACCTCGACCGACTATTTCTATCCGGATTTCGTGTGCGAACTGGATGACGGCCGTTTGCTGGTGGTCGAGTACAAAGGCGAACACCTGGTTGCGGGCGAGCTGGAAAAGCGCCAGGTCGGCGAAGTCTGGGCCAAGTCCAGCGGCGAAAAATGTCTGTTCCTGATGGCAGTGAAGAAGGACGAAGCGGGCCGCGACGTGAGCGCGCAGCTCGATACTGTAATCAGTCGGCGTTAGATCAGTGCGCCTAAATCTATAAGATTACTTTTAGCTTAATCCTCGCCGGTTATGGGACACAGACAGATCGTTATCTCAGTTACAGTATAGACTCTCGAAATGAAACCATCATTGCCTCGAGCCACCGGAACCCGCCTGTACTGCGATCTCCCTCTTTCTCCGGGCGCGGAAATCGTACTGCCCGAAGCGGCGGCCCGCCATGCGGTGACGGTGTTGCGCCTCCAGGCGGGCGACACGCTGAACGTTTTCAACGGCGCAGGCGGTGAATATCGGGCCAGCCTCGTCGCCGTGAACAAGCGCGAAGTCCGGGCGCGCCTGTTCGAGTTCCAGGCGGCCGGGCGCGAATCGCCGCTGCAGGTCACGCTGGCGCTCGGCATCTCCGCCGGCGAGCGCATGGACTACAGCCTGCAAAAAGCCACCGAACTCGGCGTCAGCGCCATTCAACCGCTCGCGACCGAGCGCAGCCTGGTGAAGCTCGCCGGCGAGCGTGCCGACAGGCGCCTGCAGCACTGGCAGCAGGTGGTCATCGCCGCCTGCGAGCAATGCGGACGCAACCGGGTGCCCGCAGTCGCACCGGTACAGAAGCTGTTCGCTTATCTCGCGACGACTGACCGCAACCAGCGGCGGCTGCTGCTGTCGCCGGATGCCGCCACACCGCTGAAGCGGGTGCCGCCCGCAACCGGCGTGGTGCTGCTCGTCGGCGCCGAGGGCGGGCTCGCGCCAGCTGAACGCGAGGCGGCCGAAGCCAGCGGATTCGAACCGGTCAGCCTGGGGCCGCGCATCCTGCGCACCGAAACCGCGCCGGTCGCCGCGCTGGCGGTGATGCAGGCGCTGTGGGGGGATATCTAGCGTGCGGCGCGCGTCTCCGGACTTGCCGGACAGGAGCAATCAATGGTGACTGAAAAACCGGCCCGGTTGAGGTCCACCGTCTACCACGCGATCTGGGGCGGCCGGCTCGGTGCAATGTCGGCATGGAAGGCAGGCATGATGACGCCGGCGCGGCTGCTGCTGGTGCTCCTGCGCGACCTCGCCTATGGCCAGTTGACCTTGCGCGCCACCAGCCTCGTCTACACCACGCTGCTGTCGCTGGTGCCGCTGCTCGCGCTCAGTTTTTCGGTGCTCAAGGCATTCGGGGTGTACAACCAGATCGATCCGATTCTGCTGAACTTCCTCGCGCCGCTGGGCGAGAAAAGCGCGGACGCGAGCAAATGGATCATCAGGTTCATCGAGAACCTCAACGTCAAAGTACTCGGTTCGATCGGTCTGGCGTTGCTGATCTATACGGTGATCTCGCTGATGCAGAAGATCGAGGAATCGGTCAACTTCATCTGGCACGTGGCGCAGTTGCGCAGCTTCGCGCGGCGCTTCAGCGGTTACCTGAGCGTGCTCCTGATCGGGCCGGTGCTGATATTTTCCGCGATCGGCATTACTTCCAGCGTCATGGCTGCGGCGCAGTTGCGGCCGTTGCTCGCCCTCGAGGCCGTCGGAGGCACCGTCTATGCGCTGGGCCAGGCGATCTCCGTCTTCTTCGTCATCGGCGTGTTCGTCTTCGCCTACTATTTCACCCCCAACACCACGGTGCGGCGGACCTCGGCATTGACCGGCGGCATCGCGGCGGGACTGCTGTGGCAGGCGGCGAGCTGGGCTTTCGCCGAATTCGCGCGGATGTCGACCCAGTACGCCGCGATCTATTCGAGTTTCGCCATCTTCCTGTTGTTCCTGATCTGGCTCTATCTCAACTGGCTGATCCTGCTGCTCGGCGCGAGCATCGCGTTCTACACCCAGCATCCGGAATACCTGGTACTGCAGCCGGGCGAACCGCGACTGAGCAACCGCATGCGCGAGCGCGTCGCGCTGATGCTGATGTATCTGGTCGGAAACACCTACCAGACAGGCGCTCCGGCATGGACGTTTTCCAGCCTTACGCAGCGGTTGGACCTACCCAGCTACGCGCTGCAGATGGTGCTCGACGCGCTCGAGCAAGACGGCCTGCTGGTGCGTACCGGCGGCGATCCGCCCGCCTACCTGCCGAGCCGCGACCTCGGATCCATCAGGCTCGATGAACTGCTGCACACAGTGCGTGCGGCCGGCGAAGAACAATACCTGGGGCCAGAGGCGGTTCCGGTGCCGGAAGAGATCGAATCGGTTCTCAGGAGGGTGAACCTGGCGATCGACGCGCAGGTGCGCGATCTGACGCTCAGGGATCTGCTGACGCCGGCGCCGCGGCCTTATCAATCCACCGAGCTCTAGCAGGAAAAATAGCGTCCCTCGAAGTCAGCGAGGCATCGCTTCAGATAGGTTTCGTCGGCCGCGGCGTACTCGCGCAGAAACTCCGGAGCCAGCGGCACAAAGACGTCCAGGATATTCGGATCGAAATGCGCGTCCCGTCCTTCGGCCAGTGCCCGCATTACCACATCCAGCGGCAAAGCAGGCTTGTATGGACGCCGGGAGGTCAACGCGTCGAACACGTCGACAATTGCGAACAGCCTCGCGTTAAAGGGGATCGACTCGCCTCCCACGCCGCGCAAGTAGCCCGTGCCATCGTATTTCTCGTGATGAAAGGCGACGACGTCGCGCGCCTTGGCGAGCCATTTCGCTTCACCGACGATGTCCTCGCCTATGGAAACATGGGTCTTGATCGTGTCGAACTCGGCCGCACTCAGCTTTCCCGGCTTGAGCAGGATGCCGTCCGGGATACCGATTTTGCCCACATCGTGCAGGAAGGCGCCGGCGATCAATGCGGCGATCTCGTCCTGCGGCCGCATCAACGCCTGCGCCAGCCTTACCGCATACAGCGTAACGCGATAGTTATGCGCATCGGTGTCCGAATCGCGCTTCGCAATGGCGCTGCCAAGGGTGCGCATCAGTTCGACGTTGCTGTCGAGCAACGCACTGGAGAGCCGGAGCGTGTCCCGGTTGAGCGCCACGATGACCGGATACAGCGCCAAGGTAGTCAACGCAACCAGCAACAGCACGAGCAACAGCGCGTCGCGCACCCGGTGCGCGATCGCCTCCTGGGTTTGCGGCGCGACCCGATAGATGCCCTCGAAGTAACCGAAGATCCTGTTCCCGGGCGAAACCAGGGGTATAAGGACCTGAATGTGGAGGGCGCCGGCAACCTCTATCTTATTGTGATGGTGAACTCCGGCGGCCGGGAAATCGTGGCGGTGCGTGGCCGCTGCGAGCGCCAGATCGCGATTTCCGGTTTTCCAAACCTCGATCAGCAGCCCTTGCTCCGAGGAATACAGCCTGAGACTGACGAAGTGGGTTGGTTCAAGAAATGCGCGCAACGCCTGCCGATGTTCTTCCGGATCACCATGGAACATGGCGGCATTGGCGGGTGTATTGAAACGTGCGGCCGCTTCAGTCGTCAGATCGAATACAAAATCGTCCACCCGGCGGCTCTCTATCCAGAAGGTCAGCGCGCCGAGGACCACGGACAGGATCAGCCACGCTGGCACGAGGCGCGCAGCCACCTTCCGCTGAATCGAGGACGTCACTGGTGTTTCCGGTCAGATACTCGTCGAGGATGAGGCGTGCCGCGGATGCAGGGCAGAATCAACTCCGGATGCGATTGGGTGCCTCTTCACCCCGGGTGCGCACGCTGTACACTTTTTCCACGGGAAGAACTGCCACGATGCCGTCGCCCGGGGATTCCGAGTGGGCCGTGTCCAGTATTGCGGCGACGACGGATTCGACCCGGTCCTGCTCCACGTAGATTTCTATTTTCACCTGATCCACCAACCAGTCGCGCGAGAAAAGGTTTACATGCGCGCCGAAGCCTTTTGCCCTGGTTATGGTGAGGCCACGCACGCCCATTTCCTGAAGCATTTTCTCCACCGGCTCCAATACGTGCGGCCGGACGATCGCGACAACGAGTCTGAGTTCCATGGTCGTCCCTCTCTAGCTTGCTACCCGGTACTTCCCATCGGTCTTGCAAGGCCCGCCCTCGCGCTTTCCCTGCGCACCGCGAATTCCTTCACGATTCCGTAAATCGCCGGAATCACGATCAGCGTCAGGATAGTGGATGAAATCATCCCCCCCACCATCGGCGCAGCGATCCGGCGCATGACTTCCGAACCTGTGCCGCTGCCCCACATGATGGGCAGGAGGCCGGCCATGATCGCCACCACGGTCATCATTTTCGGGCGCACGCGCTCCACCGCGCCTTCCATGATCGCCGCATAGAGGTCCACCACGGTCGGCTTGCCACCCTCGGCCGCGCGCTGCGCCTTGATCGTCTCCCACGCATTGTCGAGGTAGATCAGCATGACCACGCCGGTTTCCGCCGCCACGCCGGCGAGCGCGATGAATCCCACCGCCACCGCCACGCTCATGTTGTAGTCGAGCAGCCACATCAGCCACACCCCGCCGACCAGGGAAAAGGGCACCGACAACATCACGATAACGGTTTCGGTGAGCCGCATGAAATTGAGGTAGAGCAGCAGGAAGATAATCAGCAGCGTGAACGGCACGACGACCGCGAGCTTGGCTTTCGCCCGCTCCATGTATTCGAACTGGCCACTCCAGGTGGCGTAGTAGCCGGCCGGGAATTTCACCTGCTCCTGCACCGCCTTTTGCGCGTCGCTGACATAGCCGCCGATGTCACGACCGCGGATGTCGACAAATATATAGGCTGTCAGCAGCGCGTTCTCGGTACGGATTGCGGGCGGCGCCTGCATCAGGCTCACGCGCGCGAGCTGCCCCAACGGAATCATCGCGCCCCCCATGATCGGCACCAGCACCTGGGTGGCGATGGCCTGAGGTTTCTGGCGCAGTTCGCGCGGATAGCGCACGATCACGCCGTAGCGCTCCAGGCCCTCCACCGTCGTCGTCACCATCTCGCCCCCGAGGGCGGTCCCGATGACGTCCTGCAGCTCGCCCACGCTCAGGCCGTAGCGCGCCAGCGCCATGCGGTCGGGGTCGATGTCGAGGTAATAGCCGCCGGTGACGCGCTCGGCGTAGGCGCTGGTGGTGCCGGGCACGGTCTTCACCACGGCTTCGATCGCTTTCGCCAGTTTTTCGATCTCGGTCAGGCTCTTGCCGAACACCTTGATGCCGATGGGGGTGCGGATGCCGGTCGCGAGCATGTCGATGCGCGCCTTGATCGGCATGGTCCAGGCGTTCGATACGCCGGGAATCTGCACCGCCTGGTCCATTTCGGCGATCAGCTTGTCCACCGTCATGCCCGGTCGCCATTGATTCTCCGGCTTCAAGTTGATCACCGTCTCGAACATTTCCACCGGTGCCGGATCGGTAGCGGTGGCGGCGCGCCCCGCCTTGCCGAACACCGATTCGACCTCGGGGAAGCCCTTGAGGATCTTGTCCTGCGTCTGCAGCAGTTCCGCCGACTTGGTGATCGACAAAGACGGCAGCGTGGCTGGCATGAACAGCAGCGAGCCTTCGTTCAGAACGGGCATGAACTCGGTACCCAGTTTCATCGCCGGATACACGGAAACGCCCAATGCGACCACGGCGGCAACGATGGTGAGCTTCTTCCAGCGCATTACCCAGGCGATGACCGGGCGGTAGATCCAGATGAGGAAGCGATTGACCGGGTTCTTCTTCTCCGCCATGATTTTGCCGCGGATGAACAGCAGCATCAGCACCGGCACCAGGGTAATCGACAGCAGCGCGGCGCCGGCCATGGCAAAGGTCTTGGTGTAGGCAAGCGGCGCAAACATCCGGCCTTCCTGCGCTTCGAGCGTGAACACCGGCAGGAAAGACACAGTGATGATCAGCAGGCTGAAAAACAGCGCCGGCC
>Ga0080064_1004675_pt1 | contig 17133 bp, 13 predicted proteins | sample Subgrocontami54m_FD_69260 | JGI IMG/M metagenome (GOLD analysis project Ga0080064, IMG submission 69260) | Subsurface groundwater microbial communities from S. Glens Falls, New York, USA - GMW46 contaminated, 5.4 m (SPADES assembly) (version 2) ...
TCACCTTCCTCCATCTCGATACTGATGTCCTCATAGTGCGGGACGAAATCGATTTCGTGGATGGGAAGATCGTGTTCCTTCATGTAGGAATAGCTCTTGGTGGAGCCTTCGTGGTCGTTGAAGGTAACGCACGGGGAAATGATGTCGATCACGGAAAGGCCGTTGTGGTGCAGAGCGGTCTTCAGGATGCCCTGCAACTGCCTCTTGTCGCCGCTGAAGGAGCGCGCCACCAGCGTGGCTCCCAGTTCGATGCCGAGCAGGCAGCAGTCGATCTTCTGCATGTCGTTCATCACGCCGCCCTTGGACTTGGAGCCCAGCTCGGCCGTGGCCGAGAACTGGCCCTTGGTGAGCCCATAGACGCCGTTGTCCTCAATGATGTAGATGAGCGGCAGATTGCGGCGCATCAAATGGATGAACTGGCCGATCCCGATGGAGGCGGTATCGCCGTCACCGGTGACGAGAATCCCCTTGAGGGTGCGATTGGCGAGCATGGCTCCAGTGGCCACCGAAGGCGCGCGGCCATGCACGCTATTGAAGCCGTGCGAGAGGCCGAGGAAGTATGCCGGCGATTTGGAGGAACAGCCGATACCGGAGAACTTGGCCACGTTCCAGGGATGGATGCCCATCTCATAAAATGCCTCGACAATGCGTTCCGAGATGGAGTTGTGGCCACAGCCGGCGCACAATGTCGTCCTGCCACCCTTGTAGTTGAGGACTTCGAGTCCAATGCGATTTACCTTTTTCGGCGGTACGGCGGTGGTGCTCATAGTCCCTCCTGGAGAACGATTTCATCAGTTACGGTGCGGGCATCGAGCGGCATGCCGCCGTAGTAGCGGACCGAGCGAAGCTTTGCGATGCGGTGCGGCGGCGAATCGAGTTTGATCAGGGAGTAGAGTTGGCCGTCGCGATTCTGATCGATGATGTAGACGCGGTCGTGGCGGTCAATGAACTCCTCCAATTCCGTATGGAACGGGAAGGCGCGCACCCGGTAGTAGCTGGTTTCAAAGCCGTACTCGCGCCCGAGTTGATCGCGGCTCTCTTCGGCGGCGTGAAGCGAAGTCCCGCAGCACAGGACGCCCACGGACGCCTTCGGGTTCACAATCACTTCCGGAGCCGGCATCTTGGTGCGCATGTGCTCAAACTTGCGCGCCAGGCGGTCCACATTGTTGACGTAGTCGTCGGGGCGCTCGGAATACTGGGCTTTGTCGTTATGGCCGCTGCCGCGTGTAAAATAGGCGGCCTCGGGGTGATTGGTGCCGGGCAAGGTACGGTAGCCGACGCCGTCCCCATCCACATCCTTGTAGCGGGCAAAGCCGCCGGCCCGCTCCAGCTCTTCCGCGCTGAGCACTTTGCCGCGGCGAATGGGTTCCGTGGGATAGGGGAATGGATCCGACATCCAGTTGTTCATACCCAGATCGAGATCAGTGTTGACGAAGACCGGGGTTTGATAGAACTCGCTGAGGTCAAATGCTTCGATCGCCATGGAGAAGCACTCTTCCGGGGTGCCAGGGAACAGGATGGGATGCTTGGTGTCACCGTGGGAAACGAAGGCGTTGTTGAAGGTGTCACCTTGCGCGGTGCGTGTGGGAAGACCGGTGGAGGGGCCCACCCGCTGCACGTCGAATATGACGCCGGGAATCTCGGCATAGTAGCCGAGCCCGATGAACTCCGACATGAGCGAGATGCCTGGACCGGAGGTGGAGGTCATGGCACGAGCGCCGGCCCAGCCCGCGCCGATCACCATGCCGATGGAGGCGAGCTCGTCTTCGGCTTGCACCACGGCGTAGCTTGCCTCGCCTGTCTCCTTGTTCACACGCAACCGTTTCAAATAACCTATCATCGTCTCCACCAGCGAGGAGGAAGGCGTGATGGGATACCATGCGGCCACCGTGCAGCCGGCGAATATCGAACCAAGCGCGCAAGCGGCGTTGCCTTCGATAATGATTTTGCCGGCGGTCTTGTTCATGCGCTCGACAAAGAAGGGGTCGGTCTTGGTGAGGTTCTGTTCAGCGAAATCATAGCCGGCCTGCACGGCGCCCCAGTTCAGATCCGCGGCCTTCGCTTTCCTGGTCCCGAACTGCTTGACCAGCGCCTTGCGAATCTCCAGCATGTCGATGCCGAGGAGCTTGGCCAGCACCCCGTCATAGATCATGTTGCGAACCAGTTTGCGGAGCCGCGCCTCCGGGCACACCGGAGTCACCAGTTTGTCAAAAGGGACCGGATAAAAATGCAGATCCGAGCGAAGCTCGTTGAGCTTAAGCGGCTCATCGTAAAGGATGGCCGCGCCCGGTTCCAGGCTCAGGCAATCTTCCTTGGCCGTCTCCGGATTCATGGCCACCACGAAGTCGATCTCTTTCTTGCGTGCGATCCAGCCCTGTTTGCTGGCGCGAATCGTAAACCATGTGGGAAGACCCTGGATGTTGGACGGAAAGAGATTTTTTCCGGAGACGGGGATGCCCATCTGAAAGATGGAGCGCATGAGGACGGTATTGGAAGTCTGGCTGCCGGATCCGTTGATGGTGGCAATCTGAATACTGAAATCGTTAACAATTTTTTTTGGCGTCTCGCCTTGGCGAGACCCTACTGGCGTAACTTCTGTGGTTGACATGATGGATCAGATCCTACGATCGGAGCGCGTACTCCGTAGCGCCCTCGACTACATTATATGTCAGGCGGATTCGGTGTGCGGGAATGCATTCACGTGAGGTCGCGCGAAACACGGTGGAATAGTTTAGACGGACCGGCCAGTCAGGCCGAAGTAAGAGGCGGCCGGGCGCATGTGACGGTCATTGGTCCACACCTCTACTTCCCCAATTTCTTGTGCCGTCGTAAGGTGGACTGCGTCCGCGGTCCTCAGGAAAAGATCGCCGGGAGCGGAAATCATGAACAAGCTGGTCCTTCGCAGTAGAGCATTGCTGACGGGAGCCAGGTTCCACAACCCGTCCTCCGCGTGCGCCGAGAAACGCGAGGCAAGATCGCGCGCCTCACGCGGCGAGAACAAGGCTCGCGAACCCCAGTGGATTCGGGTTCATTTGAGTAGAATTTCACGATATAGGACGTGTCGAAATACACGGCGGCTAACGGCTGCGATCCTCATCGAGGATCTTCGTGCTATCACTCACTTGTGGCATCCGTGCCCAGACTTTCCGCATGGAGGAAAAGATCCGCGCCTTCTGGCCGGCAGGCATGTGCCGTGGAGCAGTGATGGGACGCAATTCCGCGACAGGCTCACCGCGACGTTCGATCAGGATAACGGCACCGTCGGCGGCCTCACGCACTAACTCAGAAGTGTTGATGTGGAGTTCACGGACTGAGGTCTTCCGCATATGCTACACCATGCGGCCATCTCCCATGCCGCTTTCGTCCCGCCTCATCGCGTCGCAGTCTACAGGGATCACTGGACGGGGATCGTGAATGTCGGGCTTGGTATCCAAGCCACACTCAGCATGGACAGCGGCTTCGCCCATGGCGGAGGCAGGTACACGAATATCAACGCGATACCTGTTCGCCTCGCCGGGCCAAAGGAGTTCGTTGACCACTTCGGCAGGCTCCAGGCCGATGCGTACTCCACTGGCGAATTGACCACCCGGCACCTTACCTGCCAGATCCCTAAGAGGGACTGGAAAAGGGCGTGGGGGATGGGGTTGCGAGGACTTCCGCACGGAGCGGACGCCGGGAAGATGGCACTTTAGTTACTTGGTGGACAACAGTCCTGACCTTCTCTGCATCTCTCTAACTCGTCGCAAGCGCAGCAACCGCCGCAGAAGGTTGCGGGGTTAGCGGATTGTACGCACGCCGATACGCATTGGCCTTGATTCCGGTAGCCACAGTTGTTGTGCGTTTTACATTTATCGTTACAGGTTTGGCCGCCACCGGCCGCGCGTGCCGTAGAGCGGGTCATTAGTCCCAAAATAGCCGCACCCAAACCTGCGCCGAGGGATAAGAATGCCTTGCGTCGTGAAACTCCCGAGGCAAGCTCCTTGGTGAAGTCGTCAAACTGCGAGTTCATGCTGATATCTCCTTTCCGTGCGCCTCTATCCAATGTTACCGGTGGACTGAAATGGATGGCCTGAGTATAAACCAACCTGGCCGATTTTGATCCTCAGAATTGCAGCCTAATGCAGAAAAGTGTGCAGTCTAAGGCCTTTTGGACTGCAGGCGATTCATCATACGATAGGTCCATGGTCCCGCTGCTCCTGTCGTGCCGTCTCTTACTTTGCGGCGTCTTTCTCATAGCTGGCCTGTCCAAGCTGAAAGACCGCGCCGGATCCCGCCAGTCCCTCATCGATTTCGGGCTCCCGGAGCTACTGGCCAGACCCTTTGCGCTACTTCTGCCCATTGCTGAAGTCGCAGTGGCAATTGGGCTGCTCCCGGCCTCCTTCGCCTGGATCAGCGCCACCGCCACGCTCGCGTTGCTGATCCTGTTTATCCTGGCCATCGCAGTCGCGCTCGCCCGCGGCCGCAAGCCGGATTGCCACTGCTTCGGACAGATACACTCGGAACCCATCGGCTGGGGCCTCGCCGGCCGTGACGCCGCCCTCGCCGCTGTCGCCGCGGGGATCATTTACGATGGCCCGCGCCAGCCGTCCTTTCTAACGTGGATTTCGGCTTCCGTTCCGTTCTTCGGAGGTCCCGTTTTCTTCGGCATCTTTCTAATCGTCTTGGCAGTGCTTATCCTCCAAAGCCTGGCGATCTTTCAACTCATGCAGCAAGGCGGGCGAGTCCTGCTCCGCCTAGATGCCCTGGAAAAGGGGATCGGCAACAAGGAACAACCGCCGCCGCAAGGCCTCCCAATCGGCGATCCGGCCCCGGAGTTTGAACTGCCTGACTTGGAGGGCGCTTCCGTATCGCTTCGACAGCTTGTCAGCGGCGGCAAGCCCGTACTCATGCTGTTCATCAATCCGGGATGCAGGCCCTGCACTGCCCTGCTGTCCGAAGCCGCCGCCTGGCAGCGCGACGCCGCCACTCAGTTCAAGCTCGCCGTCATCTCCCAGCGGACCGCGGACGAGAACCGCGCCAATGCGGAAAAGCACGCCATCCAGACCTTCCTCCTCCAGCGTGACCAGGAAACCTCCGGCCAATACGCCGCCCCCGGCACACCGAGTGCCGTTCTGGTCCGGGCGGACGGTGTCATTGGCTCCGCGGTAGCTACTGGATCCGAGGCCATCCGTTCCCTGGTGTCCAGCGTCATCAACGAGTCCGTCATCACCGCATCCGTCGTGGCCCCCAACGCCCTTCCGTTGCAGGAAGGCATCATTGTCCCGCCCCTGGTTTTCCCGGACCTCGACGGCCGCATGTTCAACCTTTTGCAACTCCGCGGCAAGCCCGCGATCCTGCTGTTCTGGAACCCCAACTGCAGCTTCTGCCAGCGGATGTCCAACGACCTGAAGACCTGGGAAAAAAAGTTCGCCTCGGCCGGGATGCAGCTGGTACTGATCTCCACCGGAACCGTCGAAGCGAACCGGAAACAGAGCTTCCGCTCGCCCATTCTCCTGGACCAGAACTTCAAGGCTGGCAAGGTTTTCGGAGCCACCGGTACGCCTTCCGCGCTCTCGCTGGACGATCACGCGAGGATCTTTTCCAAGGTGGCCACGGGAAAGCAAGATATTCTGGACTCGGTCTTCAACGCTGTTTTCAGACCCTGATAATTCCGCTGCCTGCCCCACCCGCTACTGCATTGGGCGTTGTCCTCCCAACTGGCCCGCTGAAAACGGCTGTATGCTCTCACCATTTCACGTTCCCGCCGAACCAGAACAGAGCCGCATCAGCGGAATGGCGCTGCGGCCAGCACTCGTCAATAGCACAAGCAACATGGACCGAAGGCTTTACGGTGATCCAGCGCTTTGGGGCGGCGTTCCTTCATCTTGAGTAAGACAGCAGTGGGCGGTTGGGATGCGGACTGTCAGGGGGCGGCCCGAAGAATGGAGTCGGCTACCTGGATCACCGGCACCATCTCGGCTACATCGTGCACTCTCACGATGTGCGCACCGTTCAACACGCAGGCCGTCACCGCGGCGGCTGTTGCCATCAGATTGGCCTCCGGTGTGAGTTGCGCCAGAAACGATTTTCGCGACGGCCCGATGTGGATGGGCAGATTGAGCATCTCGAGCTGCCGCAGATCCGCAATCAGGCGCGTCGACTCGTCCTTGCGCTTTCCAAATCCCAGACCCGGATCAATGACGACGCGCAGCAGGTCTATGCTGGAGTGGCGCGCGCGGTGAATGCAGGCATCCAGTTCCCTGCGCACGGTGCCGGAAGCATCCGGCAGCGGACCCAGGCGCGCCCAGGAGTCGGGCGTGCCGCGCATGTGGTTCAGGATCAGGCCGGCGTTGAACTGGCAGACCACCTTGGCCAGATTTGGATCAAAGGTGAGCCCGGAAGGGTCGTTGATGATCTCGGCGCCCAGCTCGAGGGCGCGCGCGGCGACACTGGCCTTATAGGTGTCCACCGAGATGGGAATGGCAAGTTTGCCGCGCAGGCGCTTGAGCACCGGGATGAGGCGGCGGATCTCCTCTTCCTCCTCGATCCGTATCGCGCCGGGGCGGGTGGATTCGGCGCCAATGTCGATGAGGTCAGCCCCCTGCTCTTCCAATTGCAGGGCGCGCGCATAGGCTTTATCCGGATCAAAGAACTGGCCGCCGTCGAAGAAGGAGTCCGGTGTGACGTTCAGGACGCCGGCCAGCAGCGTGTTGTCTCCAAGCTGGATTTCGCGGTCATGGAGTTTCCAAATCGATCGTTTTCTAGGCATTCAGTGACAACTTTTCAACCAAGCTCGAACCCGGCGATGGCATAGACGGCGGATTCATTCGCGCTAAATGCGGGGCTGACGCCCGAATGCAGAGCCATTCGCGTAAGCGTGCGCACCGGTTCAAATCCGTAGCGTTGGGCCAGTTCCGCGGCAGGCTTATTGTTGGGAAACAGGTCCCAGTAGACTTCTTCTTCCCCGTGGCTGGAAAGGAACCATTCCAGCAGTACGCGGGCCGTGTCATAGCTGCGCGCGATGCAGGGGCCGAAATATGCCGCGTTGGCGCCGGGCCTTCCCATGGCGTAGGAACTGGTAGGCAGGCAGGCCGATTCGATGGCCGCCAGCTCGCGGAGAAGGGGAAGACGGTTGGCGCCAAAACCGCGCCGGTCCAGCACCGGATCGTGGATGAAGGGATAAACGCTCTCGGCCGGCGGCTCCTGAAACGCGGCGGGGGCGCGCCGCCAACGCTCGATGGAGCGCTCTTCCACGAAACCGAGTTCGGAGTAGATGGGTTTGCCCGCTTCGGTTGCATCCAGTTTGATACAACCGGTTCCGCGATGACGCAGCAGATCCAGAGTATGGGCCATCAGGCCGCGGGCAAATCCGCGGCCGCGGAAATCCGGATGCGTGAGCACCATGCCGATCCAGGCCAGCTCTTTGCCATAGCGAATGGCGGTGGTGGTGGAGACGATCCGGCCATCCTCTTCCACGCCGATGCATCCTTCCGGCGCGAGGGTGAGCAGGCGCAACCAGTCCTGGCGGGTCTGGTTCCAATCCGCCAACGCACTCAGCGCCAGCAGATCCTCGAGATCCTCGGGATGTAGAAGCCGGAGTTCACTCATAACGGAGGCAGACGACCGGGTCAAGCCTGGCGGCGCGGCTGGCGGGATAGTAGCCGAAGAACAGCCCGACACCGACCGAGATCAAGACCCCGGCAGAAGCCCAGAAGTATGACAGTGTAGCAGGAACGTTGGGTATGAGGGCGCGCACCAGCAGGGAGATCACTCCACCGCCGAGGATCCCGAGCAGCCCGCCAGTCACGCTGAGGACCATCGCTTCCACGAGAAACTGCAAGCGAATATCGGACTGGCGGGCGCCCACGGCCTTGCGAAGGCCGATCTCCGCGGTCCGCTCGGTCACCGAGATGAGCATGATGTTCATCACCCCGATCCCGCCCACCAGCAGGCCCACGGAACTGATGACGGCGGTAAGAAGAACCAGCGCTCCGGTAAGCTGACTCCAGAGCGAGCTCAGAAAGTCGGGGGAAAAGATTTCAAAATCGTTCTCATCCTGGTGCGGGACGCGGCGGAGACGGCGCAGGGCCTCGGTCACCTCATTGGAGGCCAGGGCAGGGTCGGCTTCCTTGGCGGCGGTAAAGACAATGAGAAACTCGCGCGTCTCCGGGTAGAACTTGCGGAAAGTGGTGAGCGGCATGGCGGCGATTTGATCCACGCCGGGAGTCCCGAACAGGCCAGGGTCCTGCTCAAACACGCCGATCACCTCCATCAGTTTGCCGTTCAGCCGCACGGTTTTCCCCAGCGGATCCACGCTCGGAAACAGGGATTGGGCGATGGCGTCACCTAGAATCACCACCGGGCGGGAATGGTCCAGGTCAAACCGGGTGATGGCGCGGCCATGGGCGACGGCAAACAATGGAATCGACTTGACAATCTCCGGTTCCACGCCGCGCAGGATGATGCGTTCCACGCGTTCTGCGCCATATCGAATCTCGTTGGCCTGTTCGGCTCCAAATTGGCCCGGACTGATCGGCCGGCCAGTGAATGTAGTGACGCTTTCAACGGACGGGCAGACCTCCTGGATAAAAGGGGCGTAATCCGGGCTGAGGTACTTCCGTTTGCGAATCTTTTCCGGCACTCGTCCAAATCCGGAGCTCATCGAGAAGCGGGAGATGAAATAGGTGCGGGAGCCCATCTTTTCCACGCGGGCGGCGACGTAGCCGTTCAGGCCTTGAATAATGGACGCCACCGAGATGACGGAGGTGACCCCGATCACAATGCCGAGCACAGTGAGCGCGGAGCGGACCTTGTGTGCCCGCACCGTATCGAACGCAACCAGCACATTCTCGTGGATCTCAACGCGGTTCATTGTGCCCTATTCCGCCCTCAACGCCACCACCGGGTCAAGTTTGGCGGCTCGCGTAGCGGGATAAATTCCAAAAAAGAGTCCGATACCGGAACTCAGCGCGAATCCGAAGAATGCGACCGCGGTTTGCACGGATGCCGGGAAGCTGGTAAAGGTCCGCAGCAGCAGCGCCGCTCCGAATCCGAAGCCAATGCCAGCCACCCCGCCCAACAGGCATTGCAGGACGCTCTCGGAGAGAAACTGGCCCATGATGTCGGACTGTGTAGCGCCCACTGCCCGGCGTATGCCGATCTCCTTGGTCCGTTCGGTCACGCTCACCAGCATCACATTCATGATGACAATGCCGCCGACGACGGCGGAGATGGCGCTCACCATGATAAACACGGCGAAAAAGGCGGCGCTGATGCTATGCCACAATTCGATGTAGCTGGCCGCCGTCCCAATATAGAAGTCGTCTTCCTGGGTGGGAGCCAGCTGGTGCTTGGCGCGCAGCGCCAGCCGCGCCTCATCCTGCGCCATTTCGAACACATTCCCCGCTCCGCCGGCCTTGGCCTCGATGATCACGCTGATCCTGGAACCGCGCATTTTCTGGTATGCGCCCATCGGAACCACCAGGAAATTGTCCTGATCCTGGCCAAGCACAGAGCCGAGTTTCTCGTATGTGCCGATGATTGTGAACTCCTGAATGCCCACGCGCAGGCTCTTGCCAAGGGGGTCAAGCCCGGAGAAAAGGTCCTCCTTAATCTTGTTTCCGATCAGGCAAACCGGGCTGGCGCGTTGATTTTCGGTAGGGGTAAAGTAGCGCCCCTGCGCAACCGTGCGTGTGTCGATCTCAGCCATCGTAGCGGTGTGCCCCAGGATGGTGGTGTCGGTGAGTTCGGTGTCGCCGTAGCGGATGCGTCCGGAGTGGGATGCGCGGGCGCCCACCATCGCGCAGTTGAGACAACGCCGCTGCACCTCGCGCATATCCTCAATGGTGAGGTGCTTGTTTTTGAGAGCCTTCAGGATGACATTGAAATCGGTCACGGCCAGCGGGATACGGGAGATCTGAAAGACGTTGGAGCCCAGGTTGGCGATCTTTTCCTCGACGTAAATATTGGCCCCTTGGATCAATGTCATCACCGTGATGATAGTGGCGACACCCATCGTAAGGCCGACGATCGTGAGGATGGAGCGCAGGCGGAAGGCGCGCAGCGCGGCTACCGACTGAGTGATATTTTCCCGCAACGGCAGCATCAGAGCATAACCTTGCGCCACGCCTTGCCGAGCCGGATGAGGTACTCGCCGGGTGAGGCCAGTTCCACCAGTTCGGTCACCTTCTCTCCATTCACCTCCACGGCCGAAGCGCGGACCTTGCGCCCCGCCTCGCTGACCGAGGAGGCGAGTCCGGACTGCGCGATCACCTTGTCCAGGCGGCGCACTGTGCCGTCGAGCCTCACCACTGGGATGTCGGCCGGAGTCTCTCCGCGGCTCACCACGCGCTGCCATTCGCCGGCGGCGCGTTCTGCATCCGTGGCGGAGTGAAAATCGGTAACGATCATTTTGCCCAACCGCAGTTTCGCCTCGCGCGGGTGCGTGCTGGCAAGCAGTTGACCGATCTCGGCGACGCTCATGTCGGTGAGAAGCTCAAAGTAGCGCGGCATCAGCCGGTCGCTGATGGACATGAGCTTCTTCATCATCTCCTCGGGCGATTCCGTGATGCCGATATAGTTGCCCTTGGACTTGGACATCTTCTCCACTCCGTCCAGGCCTTCCAGGATGGGAAGCGTCGCCACGATCTGAGGAGCCAGGCCGTAGTCGCGCATGATCTCGCGGCCCACCAACAGATTGAATTTCTGATCCGTGCCGCCCATTTCCACATCGCAGCGCAGCTCCACCGAATCATATGCCTGGCCCAGCGGATAGAGCAGTTCGTGGACGGAGATGGGGGTGCCTTCCTTGAAGCGCTTGGAAAAATCGTCGCGTTCCATCAGCCGCGCCACCGTGTAGCGCGAGCATAACCGGATCACCTCCTCAAACCGCAGCGGCGCCAGCCAGTCGCTGTTGAACCGGATCTCGGTCTTTTGCGGGTCGAGAATCTTGAACACCTGCGTCTTGTATGTTTCCGCGTTTCGGTCCACCTCCTCACGCGTCAAGGGAGGACGGGTGATGTTGCGGCCGCTCGGGTCCCCGATCATGCCGGTCATGCTGCCGATGAGAAAAATCACCTGGTGCCCGAGCTCCTGAAAATGCTTCATCTTCCGGATGACCACAGTGTGGCCAAGATGAAGATCCGGAGCGGTCGGGTCAAAACCCACTTTGACCCGCAGCGGGCGGTTTTCCTTGACGGCCTGGTGGAGGCGCTCCTTCAGATCCTCTTCCCGAATCAGTTCGGCAAGACCCTTCTTGAGATAGGCGAGTTGCTGGTCAACGGGAAGCATGGGCACTCTCTCATTGTACGAATTGTCCCCGGCAATTCCTTGGCAGGCGTCATGACCGGGACCGTGTAGAATAGAACTGACTTTCTTCACTCCCATGTTTATCCAGTCAAGATCCATCCCTGCTGCCTTTGCCTTGTTTGTGTCGATGTTGATCCCGGCCGCCGGCGTTGCGCAAAAAAAGCCGATCGAGGCCGAGGAACTGGCGCGCATTCGCACGGAAGAGAGCCGGCGCGTGCGGCTTGCCACGAATAGAATGCAGGCATTGCGGCCGGACCTTGGGCTAAGCAATGCACACACGCTGGAGCTGCGATCCGCAATGACGGATCTGTACGGACGCACACATGCCCGCTACCAACAGTTCTACCAGGGAGTCCGCGTGATGGGCGGGGGCGCCATTGCCCACGTGGATGAACAGGACCGCTTCGAGCAACCCACCACCAAGCTCTTCCCCGATATCTTGATCGACGTAGTTCCGGCCGTGGATGCGGCAACGGCGCGAGCCGCCATTGTACAGGAAGCGGGGCCTGGTTCCGTGGATCCTTCCGTAGTGCTGCGGCTGGTGATCGTTCCGGTGAGAACGCTCGTCTTCACTCAGGACCTGGGCAAGCGTGTGCTGCTGGACGTCCCGGCGATGGAGGAGTATCAGTGGCAGACCACCGGATACCGCCTGGCATGGTTCGGACTCTCCTCCACCGAAAGCGGTCCGGAAGATGACCGAGAACCTGGCGGCTGGCTGGTGGACGCCACATCCGGAATGGTGATTCGCCGGTGGTCACAAAGAGTCAATGACGAGTTTCGGGCCGTACAAGGCAGCGCCCAGTCCTTATTCTATGGACCCGTGGAAATCAACTCATCGCAGAATCTTCAAACGCAAGAGTTCGAACTCACCGACGCAACGCGCGGCGGCAATTCCACGCGGAACCTGGAGAACAAGGCCAGTTATAGCAGCGTCTCAGCCGTGCCGTACAGGAACTCCTCCAATGTCTGGGGCGATGGCAAGCTGTACGACGCCGCCAACGGAAGTGCTTCGGCCAATGGGCAAACTGCTGCTTTAGATGTCGCCTTCGGTGTGGAACGGACTTGGGACACGCTCGCCAACGTTTTTGCACAACCGGGACTGGATGGCAAAGGCGCCAGCATTGATACGCGCGTCCACTTCGGCAAGAATCAGGAGGCCGCCTTCTGGTTGAAGACTTCCAAGGCCGCCTTCTTCGGCGACGGTGCGGCTTCGTCCACCGCAACTCCGACTGACCTGGAGACAGTGGCGCACGAGTTGGGGCACGGCATGTGGTTCAGCCTGATCGAAAACGAAGGATTTGACGGCGGCGAAGCTGCCGGTGTCTCCGAAGGGCATGGCGACATTGTGGCCTCGCTGGTCGAGTTCTACTACTTGGGCGCCAAGGGAAGGGGAACCGTTCTTACCGACGTGGAAGCAGCGTGGAACTGGAGGCCCCGGATGGTGGATCCGGCACGCGTGGGCGGATTGAGGGAGTGGGACTCCACCGCCAGAGGGAGGGCCGAGCACTCGGTGGGCACCATCTATGGCCGGCTTTTTGTGCTGCTTTCCAGGGGCGCTCCCGCTGATCGCGCCAACCCCACCTACAGCAGATTCTTCCCAAACGGGATGGCGGGGCTCGGGCTGCAGGAAGCCGGTCGCGTCTGGTATGCCGCCACGGCGGGCTATCTGCCCGATGAGCCGAACTTCTTCGAATTGCGCACCGCCTTTCTGCAGGCCGCCGAATACCTCTATGGAGCCGAATCCACGGGCGTGCGAATCACGCAGAACGCATTCGCGGCAGTTGGGCTGGGCGCCCCGGCCGTGGACGCGGCGCCTCCCACCATTAATGCCGTTACCTTATCGGATATGGATGAAGGGGAGGGCAGCATGCTGGTGTCGGCAACCGCCACTGACGACACCGGAGTTCTGAGCATCGACTTCCAGATCGACGGCCAGACCGTTCTTTCGCGCACCAAGGCCCCCTACGCCGGATATGTCAGCATCGCGAAACTGGCCCCGGGCACCCACATCGTGATGGCGCGTGCGCTCGACTATAGCGCCAAAGCCGGAATTTCGTCGGCCACCTTCGGGACCAAGGGCGTCAATCAACTCATTGCCGATGGCGGCTTTGAGGAAGGCGGCAAATGGCTGGCCACCCCTGGCGTTGTCCAATCGGCTGGAGTGCCATTCCTGGGGTCCCGCCACGCGGCGTTTGCCGCCACTGCCTCGATCTGGCAAAAAGTGCAAATCAGCGAGACGGCAACCAGCGCCAACCTGAGCTTCCGTTTGCGCGTGGAGAGCTCTTCACTGGCCGTTGGGGACCGCCTGGAAGTGCAGATTCGAAATGAACAAGGCGCTGTCGTGGAAACCCTGGCCACCATATATGATGGCGCCGCTACGACGGACTCCCTGGCCAAGGACTACAGCAAGCGCAGCTTTAACCTCATGGCCTACCGGGGCAAGACGGTGGAGCTGCGCTTTACCAGCACCATCGTGGCGGCAGGCACCGTGAAGTTCCGCGTCGACAACGTGAGCCTGGTCAGCGATGAACCGCTCTCGGCCGTCGCGGAGGCGGACGCCGACAACGGCGAGCGCAGCGTAATTTTCAGAATCCGCTCGCTTTCAGGCGTGACCTCTGGCCAGGTGTCCCGCGTCGACTACAGCGTGAACGGGGAGCTGGTGGCCTCCTCCCGGACCAGCCCATACGTTGTCGTCCTGCCTACGCAATCTTTTCCGGCCAGGACGCACACCATGACCGCCATCGTCTATGGCCCCAGCGGCGACAAGCTGGTGGAACCGGCCGCGGTGAGCTTCACGGTCGCAAGCGTGGAGCAGTTGATAGTCAACGGCGGCTTTGAATCGGGAGGTACCGGATGGGTGACCACCGGCCAGACCATATTTGGCCGTGACATGGGAACCACGATGCGCGCATTCATGGGTTTCCGTTATGCGCAGATGGCCGGGCTCGGGACCTCGCATGCGGATGAGATTTTCCAGCGGTTCACCGTTCCGGAAGGCTCAACCTCGGCAACGCTTACTTTCCGACTGCGGATCGACACGCAGGAAACCACCGCCAATGATGTGCTCACCGTACGCCTGCTCGATGACAGAGGCGGGCGTTTGACCGACATCGGCGTCTTCACCAGCCTGGTGAATACGTATGGCCCCGGCAGTGCGCTGGGCTACATCAAACCCAGCTTCGACCTCACACCTTACATCGGGCGTGTCGTGCAGATTCAATTTCAGGGCCGTGAGAACAGCGGCAGGCCCACCAGCTTCATCATTGACAACGTGAGCGCCACCTACAAATAAGGGTCAAGCGTGAGATACTTGCAAGTTCTTGCCGTTCGAACAGCATGTTTGAAGACCGCCTGACCAAACTCGCCAGAAACCTGGACCGGGTCGCCGAGAAGGACCTTTCCCGCATTGCGCGGGAAAAGGAGATCGAGGAATTGCGCCGTCAGGCCGCGGTCCGGTTGCATGAGATCTGCCGCAACCTGGTGAGCAGCATCAACGGCAAGGTGAAGCTCGTGCAATTGGAACTGTCTCCGGCCGGGTTCGACGCGGCAGAATTTCACGATGCCGCGGTGCATCTTTTCCAGATGAACGCGGCCGGGCGTGTCGTCCAGTTGTCATTTCGCGGCACCGAACCCCTGGTGTCCACCTATGAGCTGAAAACGCCATACACATTGGAGGGCAGCATACACTGGTTCAACCAGGAAATGCTTGATCGGGATGAAATGAAAGAGCATCTCCTGTATTACTGCCTGGATCGCAAAGGGAACCAATGGCGGTACCAGGATACCCGGACTCATAAAACGGGGGACGTCGACGAAGAGTATCTGGTAGGGCTTTTGGAACAGATCATTTAGGTTCACAATTCACTGTCCGATCCTGCGACTATATGGTCAGGGAGTATTCACGATGAAGCGATTGGCGGTGTGTGTCGTGGTGGCAACCGGGATGTTGGCTGAAGTCCACGACGTGAAACCGGAGCGTTTTCACCATACATTCTTTCATCAAAACCCCGTGCTCAAACGGATCAAGCCCGGCGACACGGTGATCACTTACACGCTGGACGCCGGCGGACAGGACGACAAGGACGTGCGCCGCGCCCCTCCGTCCAATCCCCTCACTGGTCCTTTTTACATAGAAGGGGCCGAGCCGGGCGATGCCCTCCAGATCCGGTTTCAACGCATTCGCATGAACCGCAACTGGGGTTGGAGCAATTACCGGCTGGGATTGTTCTCACTGGCGCAGGAGTCGCTGGAAACGCTCTACCCGCGGCATTACAAAGATGACCTGGTCCGTCCGGGCCGCGCGGACCTGATCCCATGGGAGATTGACCGCGCCAATTACATGGTCCGTCTGCGCGAGCCGGTGAGCAAGGCCATCCATATGGAATTTCCCGCCCGTCCGATGCTCGGCTGCGTGGGCGTGGCCGCTCCGGGAGACTTCGCGCCCACCAGCGCCATCTCCGGCACCTACGGCGGGAATATGGATTACAACGAAGTGGTGGAAGGCGTGGATCTCTTCCTTCCTGTTTACCACCCCGGAGCGCTCTTGTATCTCGGCGATGGACATGCGCTGCAGGCCGATGGAGAACCAACCGGCACGGGCATCGAAACTTCGATGGATGTCACATTCACGGTGCATCTCCGCAAGAAGGCAAATCTTCCTGGTCCCCGGCTGGTGAATGAAGAATACATCGTCGCCATCGCCAGCCAGCCGGAGTTTGTCAGCTCCCTGGACCGCACCATACGCATTGCGACATCGGATATGGTCCAATGGCTCACCGAAGAGTACAAGCTGGAACCCTGGGCGGCGCACCAGTTGGTGGGCTATCAGGGCAAGTATGATGTGATCACCGTGGCCGGATCCATGGCGCTCAAGATCCCCCGAAAAACATTGCGCAAGCCGAAATGAGCTAAGTGTTCTCCAGCTTGAAGCTGAGCGTGATCTCGGCCTTCAGCAGCTTCGATATCGGGCAGTTCGCCTTCGCATCATGCGCCGCTTTCTCAAAAGCGGCTGGGTCCGCGCCCGGCACTTTCGCCCAAAGCTCCAAAGCCGATTTTGTGACCGCGAAACCGCCATCGACTTTATCCAGCGTCACGGTCGCCTTGGCGTGCAGACGTTCCGGGGTCATGCCGGCCTGGGCGAGAAACAGGCTGAGCGCCATCGCATAGCAGCCGGAATGGGCCGCCGCGACCAACTCCTCCGGGTTTGTGCCGGGGTCGTCTTCAAAGCGCGTCTTAAAACTGTATTTGGCATCCTTCAGGACGCCACTCTGTGTCGACACGACCCCATTGCCGTCGGTGAGTCCGCCATTCCAAATGGCTTCTGCGGTGCGATTCATTGTTGTTCCTTTCTGGGAGGATCAGATCAGCTACGGGTCAGCCGCCTGGCCAACTCCGTCTTGCCATGTACATCGGTGAGCCGGAAATCGCGGCCCAGGAAAAAGTATGTCAGTTTCTCATGATCCAGGCCGAGCATAAGCAGCATGCTGGCGTGGAGGTCATGCACGTGAATCGGATCTTCGATGGCTCGCAGGCCAATCTCGTCGGTACGTCCGATCACCTGTCCGCCGCGGACGCCGCCGCCGGCCATCCAGATGCTAAAGCCATAGGGGTTGTGATCGCGCCCCAGACTGTCACCACCGCCGTTCAGGCTGCCATCGGAAGTCGGCGTCCGGCCAAACTCGCCTCCCCAGATCACCAGCGTGGAATCGAGCAGTCCGCGTGACTTCAGGTCGGCGAGCAGTCCGGCGATCGGCCGGTCCACGCGGCCCGCTATTTCAATGTGATTCTTGTCGCATTGCTTGTGGCCATCCCACTCCGAGGTTCCGGTGGTGGACCCAGACCAGACCT
>Ga0080064_1004676_pt1 | contig 17126 bp, 12 predicted proteins | sample Subgrocontami54m_FD_69260 | JGI IMG/M metagenome (GOLD analysis project Ga0080064, IMG submission 69260) | Subsurface groundwater microbial communities from S. Glens Falls, New York, USA - GMW46 contaminated, 5.4 m (SPADES assembly) (version 2) ...
GCAGAAGGAGTACACCAAGCTCCACACGCAACAGCTCCGACTTTTCTGAAGGTATCTGGCCGGTGCCGGATACCCCGCGGCTTGCCGCGGGGTAGTTCATTTGGACGCCAGAGGGCGCCGCCCGGCTCCTGGAGCAGCGCCAGTTGCCGGGCGGAGGAGGTGTAAGCCGAGTGTCGCGATGTGGCGGCCGTGGCGCACGCGAGCCGGACTAAGCAGATCTACTAACGAGATCAGTACGGGGCAGCACGCACGGTGCAAGCCAGGGATAGCGGATGACGCGTGAGGGAACTCTATGGTGAGCGCATCGAACCGCACGCTGGTACTGTGGGCGGGACCGGGAGCACCGCCGCCTCTATAAGGCCGTGGAGTTCGTACGGACACTTACCGCGGCGGGGGCGGGTTCGAGTCGAGGACTGAAGGCGCGGATTGGTACTCTACGCGCACCCCTTTTCGGCTTGACAGGTCCTCCTGAGGACTGTACATTAGCATCATGGCGTATCCAGGCACCGGCCCGAAACGGTTGGCGCGGACCCGGCGGACAGACCGTCGGCAGGAGGCCGGAGTTCGTGCAGGTGATGCGGTCGCCCGCCGTGTCGACGAGGAAGGCGAGCATCGGTCTGTAGGTGATGAAAAGGGTTCGCAAGGCGAGCCGGGAGGCACACAGCCTGCGGAAGCACTGAAGGCTGCCTTCAGGCTTTTCGCGGAGACGGCCGATGGGGTGTTTATCAGTTCACCGTCGGGGGAGATTCTGTTCTGCAACCGGGCCGCTGAAACCATCCTGGAAGCTTCCGCGCAACAAGTCGTCGGGCAGGAGTGCCGCGAATTCTTCAACGGCCGTGACAGTAACGGCAATCAGCTCTGTCAGTGGCCTTGCCCACTCAAGATGTCTGTGGGCCGCGGAGACCTGATCCAGCATTTTGAGATGGCTACTCGGACGAGGACGGGCAAACCGCTGTGGATCGACGTGAGCTGTGTTGCTCTTCCCTGTGACGACAATCAGCCTCCGACGGTCGCCCACCTCTTCCGTGATGTCACTGCGGCACACCAGATTGAGAGACTCGTTCGCCAACAACTGGCTCAGACTCAACTCGCGATGAGCGAGGAGACCACGCCCCCCATCGCTGAACTAACTCAGCGGGAACTGCAGGTCGTCACCCTGATGCGGACTGGCGCAACCACAGCGGCCATCGCGGAGCAGCTTTTCATTAGTAAAACCACGGTGAGAAACCACATCCAGAACATCTTCAGCAAGCTCAAGGTTCACTCTCGGCTGGAGGCCGTGGCCTACGTGAACGAGATAGCGCGGAGAGAGTCCACGACTCGCACGAAGGTTGAACCGACGCCGGGGGCCACGAAGGAACCCCCCAAGGCGGCGTGATCGCTGTGATCGAAAAGATTGAGTCAATCGCAGGAGTTGCGGGCTTTATGGAGATAGTACAGTTTAGCGTAGTGAATGTGCATCATCATTTTGAGTCAATTGCAGGATTCACGAGCCCCACGGGGGATAGTAAACTGAAGGCCAGAGTAGGGCTTCCTCGACACACGTTATGTCGCTGAAGCGGTCTGGCCTCCGGTGAGTAAAGTATATGCATCATAAAATGAGTCAATTGCATGATTGACAAGTGCCTCCTAGGGGCGTAGCTTTAGTTATAGTTGTATGAGGAGGCTTTCCCCATGAACGTTTTGATGTGGATCGATAAGCAGCGCAACGGGTCACCGACTGGCCGGCCAGGCGTGTGCCGTCGAATCCGTGCCCTGCATGGCGCTCGTGGAACCCGAGCGCCCCCGGCGGCCTGGGCAACAATCACGACAAGCACGGTAATCATGGTGGCAAGAAATTATTATTAGAGGAGTGGCTCCCTAAGTTGCAGGAGAGCCACGGGAGATAATACATGAGTCCGAATCCTAGCGGGACTTTGAGCAAAGGCAATAGGACGTTCGGTCACATCCTATTGGTCAAGAAATATTGGTGGCTTCACGCTTTGATCGTCACCCTGATCAGCACCGTCGGGCTGGTTGCCCTCGGCGTCTGGACCTATGCGTCAGCTCCGCCGCTGGTTAATTTTGTGGCGGTATCCAATAGTGGAACGGTGGTGATTCCCGAGTGGGAAATCCAGCGCGGAAAGCAAGTGTTCCACCTCAAGGGCCTGATGACGTATGGCTCCTTCTGGGGCGACGGAGGAGAGCGCGGGCCGGATTATACCGCCGAAGCTCTGCATCATACTTCTGTGTCCATGAGAAAGTACTATACGGCTGAGATCGAAAAGGTTCGTCCTGTAACTCAAGACGACCAGGATATGATCGATTCGCGGGTAAAGCGGGAGATCCATACGAACCTCTATGACGCGAAAGCTGGCGTTATCGCCCTTAACGATGCCCAGATTTTTGCGTATAATGAGTTGATCACCCATTACACGCGGACGTTTACGGATGACACCTATGAAGAAGCGTTTATGAAGGGAAGGATCAAAAATCATATCAGCAACCCAGCAGACCTCAAGGCACTAGCGGGGTACTTCTTCTGGGGAGGCTGGGTTTCCGGGGCGAATCGACCGGGTGAGCTCTATAGTTATACACACAACTGGCCACCCGATCAGTCCGTCAACAACTACCCGACGTTCCCGACGTATCTCTGGAGCTTTATCTCGATCTTCGTGCTGTTCGCGGGCTCCATGCTGGTCCTGTACGTCTACGGTGAAATGAAGACCCTGCCTGGCGAGCCGTTCAATGGGCGGGATTGGTCGCTGACCACGATAGACCTTGAAAACAAGGGTGACGCCTACGTTCGTCCCACTCAGCGCGCTACGTATAAGTTTTTTGTCTTCGCCGTGATCCTCTTCCTGGTTCAGGTGTTGGCAGGTATCCTGAGCGCAGAGGATTTCGTCGGTGGGGGACCGGGTAGCGCCCTGGCGACAACGGTATTGGGGTTCACCATCCCCTTCACCGTTACTCGAGGCTGGCATACTATCGTCCAGATTTACTGGTTCTTCATGGCCTGGGTCGGCTACACCCTCTTCTTCCTGCCCAGGATTTCGAAGGTCCCGAACGGACAGCGGTTCCTGATCAACCTGCTCTTTACGCTGTGTGTCATCGTGGGCGCAGGCGCGCTGTTTGGCATCTATCTCGGACATACGGGGTGGTTTGCTAACGACGAGATGGCCTACTGGTTCGGGAGCCAGGGTTGGGAGTTCCTGGAGCTCGGGCGATTCTGGCATATCCTCATGCTGTCCTCGTTCTGTCTCTGGGTCTTCATCATCTACCGCGCCGTGAAGCCGTGGATCACGAGCCAGAATCTCTGGTCCGTGCCGGCCTGGCTGTTCTACGGCAGCGGCATGATGGTGCTGTTCCTGTTCTTCGGGATGTTCATGACCCCGACGCAGAACTTCGCCATTGCGGACTACTGGCGGTGGATGAACATCCATATGTGGGTTGAGGTGACCTTCGAAGTATTCACCACCTGTATCGTCGGGTACATGCTGGTGCAGATGGGTCTGGTGAACCGGGCCATGGCCGAGCGGGTTATCTTCCTGGCCGTGATGATGTTCCTCGTCACCGCCCTGATCGGAATCTCCCACAACTTCTACTGGATCGCCAAGCCGACAGGAATCATTGCGCTGGGCAGCGTCTTCTCCACCATGCAGGTGTTGCCTCTGCTCTTGATCACCCTGGATGCCTGGAAGATGCGGACGGAGCGGGTGAAGGCTCATGAAGCTGTTGCCGAGGGCAAGCAGCGCTTCATAATGGACGGCGTCTGGTCGTTCATCCTCGCCGTCAACTTCTGGAATATCTTCGGCGCGGGCGTCATGGGCTCGATGATTAACCTGCCCATCGTCAACTACTATGAGCATGGCACCTACCTCACTGGTAACCATGCGCATGCCGCCATGTTTGGCGTGAAAGGCAACATCGCGATTGGCGGTATGCTGTTTGCCTGCCAGCACCTGTTCCAGCGCTCTGCCTGGAATGAGAAGCTGATCAAAAGCATATTTTGGTCGCTGCAGATCGGCTTGTCGCTGATGCTGATGTTGGATCTGTTCCCGGTCGGCCTGTACCAGGTCTCGACCGTCTTCCAGAAAGGTCTCTGGGCCGCCCGACAGCAGGCACACGTAACGGATAGCGTGTGGATTACTTTGACGTGGTTGCGCATGATCGGAGGGTCGATCTTCCTCTTTGGAGGCGTTTTGCCGCTAGCTTGGTTCATTATCTCAAGGGCAGGACGGATGGTCAGAGAGGCCGTCGTAGAGGAAGGCGAATGGACAATCTACGACAAGGAGAAGGCGAAGGAGAGAGAAACTTGGGCTGCTGGCGACGAAGCCTTCTAGTCTGAGGATATAAAAGAGTCACACTGCACTCCGATACCCCCCAGTACAGCGGAAGCGCTGTGCTGGGGGGTATCGCTTTTAGTGCGGGTAGAGTCCCCCCAGGTCAGTCCCGTTCTGAAATGTCTGCGGAAGCCTTACGCGGGGCGACCAGGCAACGGCGTTACTTGCCCCAGTCGCGAGGATAGCGGAAGTCGCGGTCAATAGTGCGGGCGGAGATCTTGGCGATGAGCGGCAGGCGCCGCTTGTACTGGGAGGCCTGGAGCTTGGCGAGAACGGCCCTGACGAATCGTTCGTCAAAGCCAGCCGCGATGAGCTCGGGGATTTCGCAACGGCGGTCCACCATCAGATAGAGGACCCGATCGACCTCCTCGTAAGTAAATCCGAGCTCCGCCTCGTCGGTCTGCCCAACCCAGAGGTCGCCGCTGGGCGCCTTTCTGACGATGATCTCCGGGATGCCCATGTGGCGTGCCAGGTACCGGATTTGGGTCTTGTACAGGTCACCAAGGGGATTGATGGCGCTGGCCATGTCGCCATACAGCGTGCCGTACCCCAGCAGCAGCTCCGTCTTGTTGCTGGTCCCCAGGACCAGAGCCTTGAGCGTGGCCGAATGATCGAAGAGGATGGTCATCCGCTCGCGAGCCATCTTGTTGCCCCGGCGAACGTGATCTGACTCTGGGAACCGTTCGAAGTAGGCGTCCACCATCGGTGTGATCTCGATGACGTCCGATTGGATGCCCAGTTGCTTCACCACCAGTTCGGCGTGCTCCCGGCTCTCCGGACTGCTGGTTCGGTACGGCATCAGGAGGGCCAAGACATTCTCGGCGCCGAGGGCCTCGGCCCCGAGATAGGCGGACAGCGCTGAATCCACCCCACCCGAAAGTCCAACCACGACACGGCTAAACCCGGTCTTTCGGACCTCGTTAGCAATGAATCCGGTCAGGATCTGTTGGACAAATTCGCAGTGTAAGGAGAGACCGCTCACCTGACCCCCTCCCTTCTTACCCGCTCCAGCTCTCGAAGCGTGACATCTAATCGCTCATCTCGAAGTAACGGATTCACCGTTCTGGCCCGGCGAACCTCTGCGGGATCGATCTCGACCACCAGGATCTCCTCGCTGAGGTACTCTGCCTTGGCCACCGGCTCGCCGGAGGGGGCGATCGCCTCTGAGCCGCCCCAGAAGCAGGCCCCATCCTCGTAACCGACCCGATTCGCGTAGATGACATAGCAGGTAAAGAGCTGGGCGTAGGCCCGGTTGATCGTCTCCCAGGCCCTGGCGTTCGCGAAGAATTTGCCTTCCTCCAGACCCCCGCGACCCGGACTGGCAGAAGGCGAGATGAGGATCTCCATCCCATCGAGGGAGGCGACATACGCCGTCGAGGGATGCCACATGTCCTCGCAGATCAGGATCGCAGACCGACCGACCCTCGCACGAAATGTCCTGATTCGGCCGCCTTCCGCAAAATACCGTTGCTCATCGAAGATTCCGTACGTGGGCAAGTAGACCTTGCGGTGGACGTGCTGGATCTCACCCATAGAGAGGTAAATGGCGGCATTGTAGAACAGGTGTTCGGGCGACTCCTCAACCAGTCCAACAACGAGATCGATGCGTCGGCTTAGATCTCTGAGCCTGCCGAGGATGGGACTGGTCATGGGAAAGGCCACGGATGAGACGAGGTCCTTGAGGAAGTATCCGGTCAGGCTCAGTTCAGGAAAGACCAGCAGGCTGGCGCCACGGCCGATCGCCTCTTCAGCCGTCTTTTCATGCAGGGCCAGGTTCCGCTCCAGATCGCCGAGGGCGGGGTTAATCTGCGCAAGGGCGATGATGTGTCGGTTCACGCTTCTCCACTCCGTACGTCAGATAAGGCCAGACTGCGATAGATGGCTTCCATGCTGGGTGACAAAGGGCCGCCCCGTGCTTGATAGACGAACAGAGGGGTAAGGATCTGCAGCCCTGGCCGCCCGTCTCGTCGCGCCTCGACCAGGCTCAATTCCGCCTCGGCGCCAGGGTAGGAATAGACCAGCCGCAACTTTTTCGGCTCTAACCGATTAACCCTGAGGCCGCTCAGCAGCTCGACAAGCCGCGAGGCATGGTAGATCAGGCACGCTCGCCCTGTGGGGGCGAGCACGTATCGAATGGCCGCAACCGCCTCTTGAAGGGTAGCGGTCAGCTCATGCTTGGCCTGTCGGATCTCTGGGTCCGGGCTGAGCCGCCCTCGGCCGAGTTCTCGATACGGCGGGTTGCAGAGAACCATATCAACGTCCGCCGACGGCAGCAGCCCTTTGATCTGACGGAGGTCACCCTCCACGATCTCGATGCGGCTCTGCAACCCATTGAGTCGTACTCCCCTCCTGGCACGGTCGGCTAGGGCAGATTGGATCTCAAGCCCAACGATGCGGGCACGCGGATATCGGTGAGCCAGCAGCAGCGCAATCGCCCCGTTTCCGCAACCGAGATCGAGGATGCGGTCGGTTGATCGCGGTGCGGCCCACTGCGCCAGTAACAGCGCATCCATCGAATGGCGGAAGCCCGTAAGGCTCTGGATGACCTTCAGACCCGAGATGCCAAGGTCGTCCAGCGATTCGCCCTTGCCAAGCCACGAATCAGTCGGGGGGGCAGGAATCGTACTCGTGTGGCAGACCAGGCTGGAAGCCCGTTCCACCGTTCCCTGCTGAATCGCTCCGCTCATCGTGCCATTACTGTAATGCATCCCTCAGGAAAAGACAATTGGTGAGCGTTCAGCCATCAGCACTCAGCTTTCAGCTTTGTCAGTGGCTTGCTGACCGCCGAAGGTTGACGACCAATTGCTGAATTCTAACACAGATTGACGGGATCGACATCAACCTCGATGCCCGTCTGTTCTGACGGCGGGAGCAGCGCAATCGTCTCCTTGACCCAGTGATGCAGCGTACTCGGGTCAGGACCTTTGGCGAGGATCTGCCAGCGATAGCGTCCTTTCAGTCGGTAAAGCGGCGCCGGTGCCGGTCCCTCAATGGTAAGGGACGAAACGGCCCGTTCCAGGAGAAGGCTGGTGAGTCGTTCGGCTTTCTCTTGCGCGTGGCCCTCGTTTGAAGAGGTGACCAGGAGCAGGACGAGGAAGCCGAAGGGAGGAAGGCCACGCTTCTCTCTGAGTGGCTGCTCGATTCGGTACAGCGCTTCATAATCGTGGTTGCGGGCGGCGAGGATGCTATAGTGATCCGGGTTGTAGGTCTGGACCAGCACCTGACCAGGCCGGTCACCACGGCCGGCCCGTCCGGCCACCTGTGTGAGCAGGGCATAGGTTCGCTCCCCGGCCCTGAAATCCGGGAGCACCATTGAGGCATCGGCAGAGAGGACCCCGACCAAGGTAATCCCGGGAAAGTCATGCCCCTTTCCGACCATCTGCGTCCCGATCAGGACCTGCGTCTGTCCCTGTTCCACGGTCTTGAGGATCTGCTGGTACGCCCGCCGTCGCCGCGTGGTGTCACGATCCATCCTGGTTATGGTCGCGTCCGGCGCAAGGAGCCGAGCGGCGGCCTCGACTTGCTGCGTCCCATACCCTAGGAATCCGAACGCGAACCCACCGCACTTGGGACAGCGGGCGGGCGGGCGTTCTCGATGATCGCAGTAATGGCAGCGCATCCTGGCGTCCACCGCATGGTAGATGAGCGGTAGGCTGCAATGTGGGCAGTGCAAGGCGAAACCGCACTCGCGGCAGAGCAGTACCCTGGCGTAACCCCGTCGATTCAAGAACAGCAAGACCTGCTCCCCTTTAGCCAGCGTCTCCTTGATCGCGTCCGCCAGCCGTCGGGAGAAAATGAGCGGGGCGCCTCGCACCTTGCACTTCGCACGTTCTTCGCGCATATCGATCAGTGTCATCGAGGGCAGTGCCCTGGCTTCAACCCGCTTTGGAAGCAGGAACAGTCGGTAGGCCCCTTCCTTGGCACGATGGACACTTTCAAAGGCCGGGGTCGCGGAACCAAGGAGGACTGCAATCCCAAGCATCTGCCCTCTGGCCAGGGCTACGTCCCTCGCGTGGTAGCGCGGCTCATCTTGCTGCTTATAAGAGTCGTCATGCTCTTCATCGACCACGATGAGGCCAAGGCGGGGGAGGGGGGCGAAGACCGCGGACCGAGTACCCACGACGATATCGGCCATCCCGCGCTTGATGCGGTGCCACTGATCCAGTCGCTCGCCAGGTGAGAGGCCGCTGTGCAGCAACGCGACCCGGTCCCCGAAGCGGGAGCGGAATCGATCGGCAGTGACAGGGGTCAAGGCGATTTCCGGAACGAGCACGAGCGCCTGCCTTTCCTGCCGTACCACCTCGCCGATCACTCGAAGATAGACCTCGGTTTTCCCGCTCCCCGTTGCGCCATGGAGCAGCGCCGGGAAAAATGTGTGAGAGGGCAGTCCCTCCAGGAGCCCATCAATCGCTGTTTGTTGGGCTGAGTTGGGCTCAGGCCAGGAGCCCGTGGCAACAGCGGTCTCTTCCCAGGGAGACCGCTCAATCTCCTCCGTGACTCGACGGATGAAGCCTTTGGCGATGAGGCCACGAACCCCGGAGGCGCCAGCGAGGACTGTGGCCTCCGCAGACGTAAGCTTCGAGCCGGATTGCAGCAGGCGATCGAGTAACGATGCCTGCCGCGGCGCCCGGTGTCGGAGAGCGGCCAGCTCGGCCCCCGCCGCGGCGTGGTCGACGGCCAGGCTGAGCAAGGACCGATAGGCAGACCGAACCGAGGGGCGGTGTTCGCGGTATTCCACTCTCGCCAGGTTCTGTCTGACAAGCATACGGATGAGCCGATCAACCTCTTCGTCCGGCCACCGCTGTTTGAGGGATGAAAGTAGCATCCGGCGTTGCACTTGCAGGACGGCAAGCATCTGCTGCTGGAGGGGGCCAAGCTTGCCAGCCTCTTGGGTGAGGCGCTCCCCGCTTAAAGCTTGCGGGAACAGGTCCGGAGACTCGATGAGCTCGACAGTCCGAGCCGTCCTACGATCGATCCCAGGGGGCAGAGCTGCCCGAATAACCAGCCCCCACGACGTCAGATAGTAGTCCGCTACAAGGCGTGTTAGCTCCAGCATGTGGTGATCGAGCAGCGGCTCTGGGTCCAGGATCGCATCAATCGGCTTAAGGTCTGGAGGGTTAACTGGTCCGGAGGAGAGGAGACCGACAATATACCCGGTCACCAGGCGAGGGCCGAGCGGTACGAGGGCTCGCTTACCGACCTCAACCTGTTTCTGTAAATCGGACGGGATGGTATACGTCAGGACCCTTCGTGGTGGAACCGGCAGGGCGATTTCAGCGAGAAGATGATCAGGTTCGGTAGCCATGCCCAGACTATAGCCGAGGCGGCCTTCACCTGTAAAGGAGTGTAGTGAAGATGAACGCTGTCCAGAAAAGACTTCTTGACTGAGGATCGACGACGGTTATCGGTCGTCGATCCTCAGTCAGCTACCAGGGGTCATCTCGTTCAAACTAGTCCGTCCAGGCTCTCTGCTCCGTCCTTTGGACCGGGCATGATCCCAGGAAAAGGCCCTCCGCCAGATCGCTACAGGCTACTCTGGCAATCTCAGGATTGGTCTCAAAGACTTCCGGGACGGTCCGGCGCACTCGCTGTGCCTGTCTGAGGCGCACGGACCAGCACTTTGTACCGTCGATTTTTCTTCATTTTTGGCGACGCAGAGGCTAGACCAGTCGTCTCCTTGATAGTTGCCGTGACAGACCTCGGCGGCCGTGCGGAGACAAGGCCAAAGAAGTAGGTACTATCGCCTTGGCCATGGGCGCCCCCGACGCAGATGGGGGAGTCGAAGTTAAACGTAAGCATGTTGTGGTACCGCTCTAGCTGTTGGAGGCCGATCTTCCCCGGACCGCCGCTAGTGACGACATAGGCTAGATCCCCAGTCTCCCCATCGCCATTATAATCCAGGGTGTCGATGATGGGACCGAACTCAAGCACTATAGACGCCAGACAAGGCATATACTTGACCTTACCGACATTCTCGACATCAACTATGGTCTCAACGGCCTTCGAGAGATCAATCCGGTACTCATACCCGTACAGACCGCTCGTCGGCGTACCCGACTTGCCTGCGAAGGTGCGGGACTCGATGAAACTCGTTCCCCCGGACTCCATCGGGATGGGAGTGGTACTACTGTCGGTAAAGGTCACCGTACAGGATGGATCAAAGATACAGTAAATGGCTGAAGAGCTAACATTGACGGTTTTGAGATGGGACTCGCTTCTGCTCCGGCATCCCGTAGTAAGGACCAAACCCAGCGCCACACCGATGAAGACCGCCCTCCTTCCGGTCATCCCTTACTCCTCCTTTCTTCCATGGTCACGCCTGAGCGTCACGTATTCATCTGCCTCTTTACGATCGGCTCATAGGCGCTCAGTGGTTTCTCAAGTTCGAACTGAAAAGATGAGCATGTTGCCCACTGCCGTTCGTTACCCACGTAACACGTTCGCCTTCCTCCACTCTCCCGCCTCCTCTTTGAGGAGAAGACGTGTCCTGATCCACCTGTCTCACATTCGGGCTCCATTATAGCAACTTGATGGCCCCTTGCGTACGACGAAAATGAGCCCGATCGAATCAGGCAGCACAGCGGGCAATCACGGTAGCGTCGAGGCACGCCAGCGTATTCTTGAACCGGTACGGCGTGCCGAACGGCCCGGCAGCACGCCCGCAGGCAGAAGCAGGGCCGCGGGAAGAGTTGCCAGTGACGGTGTGCATTGGCCGAGGCGCTGGCGGAGCGCGTCGGCGCCACGATGCCCGGATGAACGAGCGTGCCTGCGCAGGTATGCAGTCCCTGCCGAGGATTTATTCGTAGCGCCTGGACGGGCTCCCCTGGAAGATGCCCACTGAATCCGCGCCCTATATTTTCTTTCCTACCAGCTTCAGGAACTCACTGTTGTCGAGGGGCCGTTCCCGAGGCGTAAAATAGTCCTTTGGGAACCAGATGAGCTTGAGTGCTATGCTTTTTAGTCCCCCCTCAGCGTGGACGCTGGAGAGAGCGAGCGCGATCCGGTTACCATCCGGGAAGAGGGTGTTGTCGGTAAGGGGGAAGTCGAAGTGGGTGAGGGTGAACGCCACGTTTGAGTCCAGCGACCCCCCTTTCGTGCTGATGGCGACGAGCTGCACCTTCAATCGATGATTGGCCCAGTCGGCTTCGTCTACGACAACGGTCAATCGGTGTTTCCCGTCGGGTGAAGTTAAGTCACCAATCGGCTCTTGCAATGTCGCCACCACCTGATACGGCCGCTGCTCATTGGCGGCGAGCGAATCAAACACCGCCTTCTGCGAGGGGGTCAGCGGCGGCTCCGTGATGGTCAGCATGTCAACCCTAGCTCCTACCCCATCAGAGCTATTGGCGCTCCCCTCCTTTCTCAGCGAGGCGATTTGCCGATCAATGATCCGGTCAGCGACCGATCTCAACGACCTGCGCGCCTCCTGTGCCCCCTCGCTGGCGAGTCGCTTGTCCACCCGGTCGAACAACGGCTTCAACTCGAAATGCTCATGGACATTGAGGGCCAGCAGCTCCACCAGCAGTCGTTCCCCGTCGGCGGATACACCGTCTCCTCGCTTCGGCCCGACGATAGGATCGATGAGACTGCTGAACATGGAAGCCCGGAGCTGAGTTTCCGCCTTCTCCCGCTCACTGAGTAAGGTTGCGCCGGACATTTGCCGCTGTAATGTGTTCGCATAGTAAGCCCCTACCCAAGTCGCGACAGCAACCGCAACAGGTACGGCCAGTTTGGCAATTGCATTGATCCAATCTAGGATGCGCCCTGAATGTCGCATCTCCCGCGCTGGCTGTGAACTCGACCTCTCTTCCGGGTTACCTGGCATGCTTCGCTCCATCCCTCACTTTAGGTAGATATTTTGCTGAAGCGGTTCTGGATGGCTCTGAATCACTGCGCTCCTGCCATCGCTAAACTCCACTGTATAGTTGCCAGGAGGCAGGAAAATACTATACCCCCCGCGATCATCAGTTTTCACGCGGTCGTTGACTACCTTGCCCGCGGAATCTTTCACGCGGAAAGTCCCCCCCGCTTGAAATTTCCCCTTCGTATCATTGACGCGCCCAGATACCAAGCCGGCATCGGCAGGGATCGGCCCAAAGAAGGCCAGGGCCGCCGTGAGTGCGATGCCAGCGCCAGTGAACCGAAGCCTGCGCCACCCGGTCCTCAGCATGGACTACCTCCTTGATTGCCTCTGAATCTGTTCACCTTTCACCTTTTCCGACATGGCTTGAGCGTGACGACGCCAAGAGTCGGATCTTCGCGTTACCTCGAGACTAGCACGACGATACTCCGCCCCTGCACTGAGCAGACATTGCCAACGAACTCCGCCTCATCCCCCGGATCCGCGATGTCGTGGGGCGAGGGCGCAGCCGTGTCGATCGCCCTGAACCACTGCTTACCCTTGAGCAACGGGATCTCAAATTCGAGGCTCTCCCAGTACATGTTCAGCATGACGTGAATGTCCGGTTCGCCATCAAACCCGCCCAGGGTTATCCCCAGCGCCCTCGCCTCCGGGTCGGACCACCCGGGCTGATTCAATTTACAGCCATGCCAGGAGACATCTGTCAAGCCTCGCTCATTGACTGCCCCACTAAAGAAGAAACGCTGACGAAGGGTGGAATGGGTCTTCCGGAATTCGATCATCCGCTTCCAGAACCGGAACATCTCGTAGTGCTTCTGCGCTATGGTCCAGTCGAACCACCCGATCTCATTATCCTGGCAGTAGGCGTTGTTGTTCCCCTTCTGCGTCCGGCGGACCTCATCCCCGGATAAGATCATCGGCACCCCGCGTGAGAGCAGTAGGATCGTGGCGAAGTTCTTGACCTGGCGATTCCGGAGCGCCTCAACGGTGGCATCGGACGTCTCCCCCTCCACCCCGCAGTTGTCGCTCAGGTTGTCATTGATGCCGTCCCGGTTACCCTCCCCGTTTCCCTCATTGTGCTTTGCGTTGTAGGAAACCAGGTCATTCATGGTAAAACCATCATGACAGGTGATAAAGTTGATGCTGTTGATGGAGAGCTCCCCGTGCGGCTGATACAGGTCGGCGCTCCCCGCCAACCGCGATGCCACGGCGCCGACCAGGCCAGGCTCCCCCTTGACAAAGCGGCGGATATCATCTCGGTACCGACCATTCCATTCCGCCCAGCGGTCGCCGGGGAAGTGGCCGATCTGGTACAGTCCGGCGGCATCCCACGCCTCGGCGATCACCTTCGTGTCCGCCAGCTCCTCATCCAGTTCGATCTGCCAGACAACAGGCGGATGAGGGAGGGGGCTGCCATCCTCGCCTCGTGACAGAATGGAGCCCTCATCGAACCGGAATCCATCCACGTGGGCTTCTCGAACCCAGTACCGCAGACACTCTACGATGAGTTTCTGCGCGATCGGATGGTTGCAGTTAAAGGTGTTGCCGCACCCCGAGTAGTCGAGGTAGAACTGTCTGTCCCAGGGCATCAGGAAGTAATAGACGCGATTATCGATCCCTTTGAAGGAGAAGACGGGTCCCTGGTAATTCCCCTCATCCGTATGATTGAAGACCACATCCAGGATCACCTCAATGCCGGCTTTGTGCAGTGCTTTCACCGTATCACGAAACTCCCGGAGATGGGAGCCGCTCTCTGGAGAGACACAATAGGCGGATTGCGGCGCGAAGAATCCCATGGTGCTATATCCCCAGTAGTTTTTGAGAGGCTCGCCATCCACCACACGGAGGACGTCAGTTTCGTCAAAGTCAAACACCGGCAACAATTCTACTGCGGTGACACCCAACTCCTTCAGGTAGGGGATCTTCTCAATGATGCCCGAGAAGGTGCCGGGGTGCTTGACCCCGGATGAGGGCGACTTGGTAAAGCCACTCGCATGCAGCTCATAGATGATCGTCTCCTCCATGGGCCGATTGAGGGGCCGATCCCCTTCCCAGTCGTACCCAGAAGCATCGATCACGATGGAGCGCATCGACGTCTTGAGGTTATCGTCTGGTCCGCACGCGTCCGCGCGCCTCCAGAGGCTGTTCGTGTTGCCTCTGGCGTATGGGTCGATCAGCACTTTTTTCCAATCGAAACGATGTCCTGCGTCAAGATCCGACGGGCCGTCCACGCGGTAGGCATAGAGAATGCCCGGTTTTGCCCCCCGCACATAGACATGCCAGAGATGGAAGGTCTTGTTGACGAAGGGATCGAGTTGGATGACCTGGAACGGTTCGGGGGCATCATGCTGTTCAAATAAGAGGAGATCAACACCGGTGGCATTCTCCGAGAACAACGAGAAGTTCACACCGTCTCTATCAGAGGTTGCCCCGAGCGGATGAGGCGATCCCTTCTCTACCTGAAGTAGTTTCTTGGCAGCGACGGCCGCCATCGAGCTTACCCTCTTGAAAGACAGGTCAACCCTGCCCCCGGTAGTCTAGCCACGACGAAGTTGTTGACCGATGCAATCTTTAAAGCTTAAACGCCCCGGTATCCACCCACTCGTTTTTTAGGAGTGACCACCAATCTTCGGCCAGCCCTTTCAACACATAATCGTAAGGGAGCCAACCATATCCGTGGTCGCCCCATCCTGTTCCCCAGGAGTTCTGGATGAGCAGTGCCCATACGGTTTCGATACCTCCTAGGTTCGTCTTCTTCATCAGTTACACTATATCTATCCTGGTTGACGTAAGGCGATAGAGCCGACGTAAAGGTCACCTTTCCTACTCAAATGTGTAAAAATGGATATGATGGTGGCCTATGGCTCTTTTTCGCAAAGGAACTCCTACCTTTAACAAGTGAGCCTCATATTTGTTATGTCGTGTTATCTTGATCCGACCGTCAAGAAGATTCTGGATTTGAGGCGATGTGCTGAGCTTTGGTGAGTTTCTCGTATTCTCGCTGGAGGAGCTTCATGTCCTCCCACACCGTCTTTTTCTCGTGCGGGTTGCGCAGCAGGTACGCCGGGTGGAAGGTGGGCAGAACCGGAATCCCGTGATAGTCGTGAAACCGCCCGCGCAGTTTCGAGATCGGCTCCTTAGTGCGCAGGAGCGTCTGGGCCGCAAAGGTGCCCAGCGCGCAGATCAATTTTGGCTGGATAGCCTGAAGCTGCGCGACCAAGAACGGCTCGCACGCGGCGATCTCGTCCGGCTCCGGGTTGCGATTGGCCGGGGGTCGGCACTTGATGATGTTACAGATATAGACCTGCTCGCGGGTGAGCTTCATCGCCTCAATGATCCGAGTGAGCAGTTGTCCCGCTCGCCCGACGAACGGCTCGCCCTGTTGGTCTTCGTCCGCCCCGGGCGCCTCCCCCACGAAGGTGAGCCATGCCTTCGGGCTCCCAACCCCAAAGACGATATTCTTCCGACCCTTGTGCAGCTTGCACCGCGTACACTCCCCCAGCGCCTGCCGCACCTGGGTGAGGGTCAGGAAGGGTGCAGGCCGCACCCCCCGGCGCTCTGGCCACGCGACGTGCAGGCGTTCCACCCCCATGAGTTGCTGCCGACGCAGGTGAGCGCGCGCCTGGCCGATCAACTCGCGCAGGCTATCGATGCCGGAACCGGTAATGTCAGCCATATCGCGCGTCCCGCTCCCCGTCACCCACGCTGTGTCCGAAGGCTCACCACGCGGTCGAAGATGCGACGCGCGACCTGCCGTTTGGGAAGCAGCGGAAGTTCTTCGACCCCCCCTGCCGGATCGAGGATGACCACCAGATTGGTATCGCACGCGAACCCGGCTCCTGCCTGGCTCACGTCGTTCGCCACGATCAGGTCGAGCTGCTTTGCCGTGAGCTTGTGGCGGGCTCGCCGCACGATCTCGCCGGTCTCGGCCGCGAAGCCGACGACAATCCGCGCGCCCTTCTGCGCGCCAATCTCTTTGAGGATGTCCGGAGTCGGCACCAGCTCCAGCGTCAGGGGCGCCTCGCCTTTCGGGATCTTGGCGTCAGCCGGCTGTGCGACACGATAATCGCTGACTGCCGCCGCCTTGATCACCACCGTGGCCTCGGCCAGGCGGCTGAGCACGGCCTCGCGCATCTGCAGGGCGGTCTCGACCCGGATGAGTTCAACCCCCGTAGGCGGGCTTAAGTGGGTCGGGCCACTGACCAGCAGGGTTTTGGCACCTCGTGCTACCGCCTCCTCCGCCAGGGCGTACCCCATCTTGCCGGAGGCGCGGGTACTCAGGTAGCGGACCGGATCGAGCGGCTCACGCGTCGGGCCGGCGGTGATCAGGACCACCTCGCTGCACAGGTCGCTTACGGGGCAGAGCGTCTCGGTTACGGCCTGCACGATCTCGCCGAGCTCGGCCAGACGGCCGGGGCCCCACATCCCCGAGGCAAGGTCGCCGGTCGCCGGACCCACAAGTCGCACCCCCCAGCTTCGCAGCCGTTCCAGATTCTCTTGGACGGCGGGGTGGCGGTACATGGCCGCGTCCATGGCGGGCGCGAGCACAACCGGCCGTGTCCACGCCAGGAAGAGAGTGCTCAGCAGATCGTCGGCTAGCCCCTGAGCGAACTTGGCGATGGTATTGGCGGTGGCAGGCGCTACCAGGAGCAGGTCGGCCTCGTCAGCCGCGGCGATATGCTGAATCTTCGCCTCGGCATCCAGGGTCACGGGGTCGGTCATCACCGCCTGCCGCGAGAGGGTGGCAAACGTCAGGGGGGTCACAAAGCGCTGGGCCGAGGCGGTCATGACGACCTGAACGGCGACCCCCGCCGTGGTGAGATCCCGCACAAGCTCCACGGCCTTATAGGCGGCGATACTCCCGGTCACGCCCAGCACGATCTGTTTACCTGCCAGCGCCATTTGCCCGTTACCCACACCTTTCACATGATCACGAGTATCGG
>Ga0080064_1004678_pt1 | contig 17125 bp, 17 predicted proteins | sample Subgrocontami54m_FD_69260 | JGI IMG/M metagenome (GOLD analysis project Ga0080064, IMG submission 69260) | Subsurface groundwater microbial communities from S. Glens Falls, New York, USA - GMW46 contaminated, 5.4 m (SPADES assembly) (version 2) ...
TGGTGAAATCCACCGCGGGCGCAATCAGCACCAGGGCAGCCACGGATGCTGGCGATGCGCTGCCTTCGGAGCGCCGCCGCAGCTCCCGCATCAGCAACAGCGCCAGCCAGCCGCCCATGGACGAGCCGATCACCACTTGCGGCCCCGCGCAGCAGGCGGTGAATACCGCCGCGCTTTCCTCCAGCCAGCGGCCGATGGTGCCGTCGGCGAAGGCACCGCCCGATTCCCCGTGGCCGGAATAGTCGAAGCGCGTAGAGGCGCGCCCCTGTGCCTTGGCCCATTGGTCGAGAGCCTCCGCCTTGGTCCCGCGCATGTCCGACTTGAACCCGCCGAGCCAGAACAGGCCGGGACCGCCCCCCGCACGCTGGCGCACGGCGATGACGCGGGCTTCCGCGCCGGTTCCTATCTGCAGGGTTTTCAGGCAAGAAGCGTCCATTCGCTCGTCCTTCGCGATTCGCCGATCGGGACCGGAGCTGACCATCGCCGTGTTTCGCCTTAAGCCCGCATCGAACGCAAGAGGGTCGCCGTTCGGGCTTCGCGGCGTAAGACTGCGGCATTGCCGTCATGGCTGAGCGGATGCCCTTCACCAGCGGAGATCCCCGCGCTCATCGCGGGCCGCGCACGCTTGCGGGTTCCACGATTTTACAGATCGTGCCGGCGCTGCGAGATGAACCGGCGGCGCGTGCCGCAGTCGAAGTCGCCGTTGGCCTGGTGCAAAGCGGAGCGCGCGCGCTGGTCGCGGGCGAAGGCGGCCCATTGGCCGGAAATCTCCAGACCGCCGGCGGCGAATGGATACCGCTCGTCAATGACACGATGAACCCCTTCAAGCTGCGGCGCTGCGCCAAGATGCTGGAGCGCCTGATTGCAAAAGAACGGGTGGACATTGTACACGCGCACAGCGCCGGCGCGGCCTGGAGCGCGCTCGCCGCCACCGCGCACATGCCGGTCTGGCTGGTCACCAGCCTCGGCGATACACCCGCGCCGGAAAGCTGGCTGCGGAGATTTTATGCAAACGCGCTCACACGCGGCGACCGCATCATCGCATCGTCTTCCTATGTCGCGGGCCGCACGATTGGCGACTATCACATTCCGCGCGACCGCATCGCCATCATCCCGCGCAGTGTCGATACGTGCTTCTTCGATCCGGCCGCGCTGGACGCGCGGCGGGCCGCAGCCTTTCGCATAGCCAGCAGAATCCATCCGAATGAGCGCCTCATCCTCGTCCCTGCACGCCTTGCCCCCGCAAATGGCCAGCACGTGCTTGTCGATGCGGTGAAGATTCTGGTCAATCAGGGAATGCGCGGTGTGGTTTTCGTGCTCGCGGGCGGCGACCAGGGACAGCGCAAATACGTCCGGGCAGTTGCCGCGAAAATCAACCGGCTTGGGCTTGAGCCCATATTCAGGATCGCAGGCGCGTTCAACGATGTACCGGCGGCTTTCGCCGCGGCGCATGTGGTCGTGCTGCCGTCGGTCGGTTCTTCGGTGTCGGCCCGCCTTCTGGTTGAAGCGCAGGCCATGGCGCGGCCGGTTATCACGACCAATGTCGGCATTCTGCCGGAAACGGTGCTGGCGCCGCCGCGCATGCCGGATGAGTTGCGCACCGGATGGGTGGTGCGGCCGCGTCATCCGGCCGAGTTGGCTGCGGCTATCGGCGCCGTGCTCCGGCTTGACGACACGGCCTATCAGGCGCTGGCAGCGCGCGCGCGGCAATTCGTCCAATTCATGTTTTCGCCCGAAAGCATTGTGGCCGCGACGCGTGCCGTCTATACCTCGTTGCTGGCGCGCGACCGCTGAACTAATCATCCATTCATACTGACTGAGGATTCCTGTTGAGCCTACGTTCCACCGCCGGTGCTCCGTCCGGGGAATCCTCGGTTTCCTTCTCCCCAACAAATGACGCTGCACGCGCCCTGAGTGTCCTGATCGTCGTTCCAACACTCGATGCCGGCGCCGCGGAGGCGGGCGCGGTGGAGCTTGTGCGTATTCTTGCAAATGCCGGTCACCGGCCGATCCTGGTGGCGCGCGGCGGGCGGATGGAAAGCGAGATCGCGGAGGCGGGAGCGGAATTCATCCGCCTCGACGTCGCCAGCAAAAATCCTATTAGGATTTTTCGTAATGCTTTCGCGCTGGCGCGCTTGATCCGCGTGCGCCACTGCGACGTGATCCATGCGCATGGCCGCGCACCGGCATGGAGCGCCTATATCGCGTCGCGTCTCACGCGCGTGCCTCTGCTCACAAGCTGGTACAAAGGCTTCCGCGAACAGAACCCTCTCAAGCGCCTCTACAACGGCATCATGGTGCTCGGCTATCGCGTCGTGGCTTCGAGCGACCAGCTCGCCGAACTCATCAATGACCGTTACGGCACGCCTTGGGAGCGCATTGTCGTGGTGCCGGCAAGCGTGGACGTGGAAAAATTCGATCCCGCCGCCCTCTCGCCCGACCGGATCGACGTGGTGCGCCGGGCCTGGGGCGCCGCGCCCGATACGAAAGTGATCCTCGTGCTGGGCCGGATGCTTCGCCGCAAGGGTCATCACGTGATGCTGCTGGCGGCGCAGCGCCTCAAGGCGATGGGCTTGCAGAACTTCATTTGCGTCTTCGAGGACCTCGGCGCTACGCGCTACGCCGCGGAATTGTGGGACCTCGTGCTCGCCGCCAATATCGCGGACGTGGTCCGCATGGCCGGTCAGGCCGAGGACCGGCCTGCTGTCTATGCCGCCGCGGCGGTGGCGGTCTCGGCGGCAACCCAGCCGGAAGGCGTGCAGCGGGCTGTGCTGGAAGCGCAGGCTATGGCGTGTCCGGTCGTGGTTTCCGACCTGGGAGCCGGTCCGGAGGTTGTGCTCGCGCCCCCCGCGATTCCCGAGGAACGAATGACGGGCTTGCGCTTTTCCACCGGGGACGACGCCGCATTGGCTGCCAGCCTGATCCGGCTCTTTTCCATGCCTGACCAGGCGCGGCGCAGCATAGGCGCTCGCGGCCGGAGCTGGGTCATGGCTCAATTCACCCCCGCACTGGTGGCCGAGCGTACCCTGCGACTCTATGCCGAGGTGGTAAAGCAAGCGCGGCGGGTGTGACCCTTCGGTCACGCTGTCTGTTCTGTGTTGAATTTGCGCGCCAGTGACGTTGACTTATGCAGCTTTTCTCACGATCTTTCCCTAGTCTGTAACAACCATAGGAGAGCCGAGCCATTCGCCGCCCGATGAGAAGCCCGATGCCCGCCCAAAAGGACGGTCCACGCATCAACGAGGAGATCCGCGTCAGCCAGGTCCAGCTAATCGACCAGACCGGCCACAACCATGGCCCCACCGACATCCAGGTCGCCCTGACCCGCGCGCAGGAGGCCGGGCTCGACCTGGTCGAGATCTCGCCCAATTCGGTCCCGCCGGTCTGCAAGCTGCTCGACTACGGCAAATACAAATATCAGGCGCAGAAGAAGGCAGCCGAAGCCCGCAAGAAGCAAAAAGTCGTGGAGATCAAGGAGATAAAGCTCCGGCCGATGATCGACGACCACGACTATGACGTGAAGATGCGCGCCATGCAGCGCTTCTTCGAGGAAGGCGACAAGGTGAAGGTGACCTGCCGCTTCCGTGGCCGCGAAATGGCTCACCAGGAGCTTGGCGCCAAACTGCTCGACCGCATCCGCGACGACGTCACCAGCATCGCCAAGGTGGAGCAGGACGCAAAATTCGAAGGCCGGCAAATGGTGATGGTGCTGGCGCCGCGCTAGTTGCGCTTGGCTTCCCAATGCCCGGAACAGCCCTGGGTAGCCGATTCCCCGATCCAGGTGCCGCCGCCGCCGCTGGGCGATAGCTTGCCGGCGCCGACGGCGCTCTGGTCGCCGCGCTGCAGGGTGACTTTGACTTGACCGTTAGCTTCAACTTTTCCGGAAATCTGCACGACGCCGCTGCCCTCAGCGGTGTCATAGAGGACCGCTCCGTTTGTGATCTGAATGGGGTAGCGATAGGTGGCATCGCAGGTGCCGGCTTCAGTGACAATGATGACGTTCCAGCCGCCGTCGAAGACCGATTGGGCGGAGAGCGGTGCCGTTGGAGCAAGAATAAGCGTGGCGGCTAGGCCGCAAAAACACGCGCGGAGCGACGTTCGTTTCATCCTCGTACCCCAGCCTTGTTATGTTATCTATTACTCCCGTCTTATGACAACGCTTCCTTCGTAGAGCTGTTCCGCGCCGGTGGCGGGATACCCGAACGCTTGTCTTTATTGGCACCCTCTGTCATAACGCCGCCTCTCGCCGACCGGCTAAAGGGCTGCCGTGGCGGCGTGAATGCTCAATCCGAGCACGCTCAATGGGGAGCACCCGTCCGGTGGCCGTGGGTTTTTGCCCGTGTGCCAGCCGGCAAAGGAGAGCCAAATGCCCAAGATCAAGACCAAGTCGGGCGCTAAAAAGCGCTTCAAGATCAGCGGGACCGGGAAGGTCATCTATGCCCATAAGGGCAAGCGGCACGGCATGATCAAGCGGACCAAGAAGCAGATCCGCCAGCTGCGCGGCACGGCCGTGCTGTTCAAGACCGACGGCGACAACATCAAGAAGTATTTTCTGCCGAACGGCTGATCGCCGCCTGAACCGACCCGTATTCACTTAAGATCAATGGAGATCAGCCATGGCACGCGTTAAACGCGGCGTCACTTCGCACGCCAAGCACAAGAAGGTCCTGAAAGCCGCCAAGGGCTATTACGGCCGCCGCAAGAACACGATCCGCATCGCCAAGCAGGCGGTGGAAAAAGCCAATCAATACGCCTTCCGCGACCGCAAGCGCCGCAAGCGCACCTTCCGCGCCTTGTGGATTCAGCGTCTCAATGCAGCCGTGCGTCCTTTCGGCCTGTCTTACAGCCGATTCATCGACGGCCTCGCCAAGGCGGGTGTGTTGGTGGACCGCAAGGTATTGTCCGATCTCGCCATCGCAGAGCCGGCGGCTTTCAAGGCGATCGTGGAGAAAGCGAAAGCTGCCCTGCCGGCGGAGGCGCGGGCGTAGTTTGGTCGTCATCGCCGGGCTTGACCCGGCGATCCATCGTTCAAATAGATGGATGCCCGGGTCGAGCCCGGGCATGACGAAGGCAAGGGCGAACCTTCAATGTCCGGGCTGACGCAACTCGAACAGCAAATTCTTGCCGGCGTCGCCGCAGCGGGCGACGAAGCCGCGCTTGAAGCCGTGCGCATTGCCGCGCTCGGTAAGAGCGGCTCTGTCTCGGCGTTGCTCAAGACGCTGGGCGCCATGTCGCCGGAGGAGCGCAAGGAAAAAGGCCCGGCCATCAACGGGCTGAAGGACCGCGTCACCGCCGCCATCGCCGGCCGCAAGGATGCGCTGAAAGACGCCACGCTCAACGAGCGGCTCAATACTGAAACCGTCGACGTCACGCTGCCGACGCGCGAAAATCCTGCGGACGTGGGCCGCGTTCATCCGATCAGCCAGGTGGTGGACGAACTCACGGCGATCTTCGCCGACATGGGCTTCGCCGTCGCCGAAGGCCCCGATATCGAAACCGACGATTACAACTTCACCAAGCTGAATTTTCCCGAAGGCCACCCGGCGCGGGAGATGCACGACACATTTTATTTCAATCCGAAACCGGACGGCTCGCGACTGTTGCTGCGCACGCATACTTCGCCGGTGCAGATCCGCACCATGCAGGCAAAGAAGCCGCCCATTCGCGTCATCATCCCCGGCCGTACTTATCGCAGCGACAGCGACCAGACCCATACGCCCATGTTCCACCAGGTCGAAGGGCTCGTGATCGACAAGAGCGCGCATCTCGGCCACCTGAAATGGGTCCTCGAGGAATTCTGCAAAGCCTTCTTCGAGGTCGATCAGGTGAAAATGCGCTTCCGCCCCTCATTCTTTCCTTTCACCGAGCCCTCGCTGGAAGTCGATATCCAGTGCAAGCGCGACAAGGGCGAGATCCGTTTCGGCGAAGGCGAGGATTGGCTGGAAATTCTCGGCTGCGGCATGGTGCATCCCAATGTGCTGAAGAATTGCGGCATCGATCCCACCGAGTATCAAGGCTTCGCCTGGGGCATGGGGATCGACCGCATTGCCATGCTCAAATACGGCATGCCGGACCTGCGGCAATTCTTCGAAGCCGATGTGCGCTGGCTCGCGCATTACGGTTTCCGCCCGCTCGACTTCCCCACGCTTGCGGGAGGCCTAAGCCCGTGACCAAGCTTCTTGACCGGCTGATCTACGGCGTCATTGCGCGGCGCATGGATGACGGCGCCATCGCAAGCTACGCGCAGGCCGTGGAGAAGCAGGAATCGCTCGGCGTTTCGGCAGCCTTTCAAACCATCGACGCCAAGGCGACGGGACTCCTCACCCATGTTTCGATGATGATCGCGGGTCTTGGTCTGGTCGCGCCGCTGGTGGCCGACAGCGACTTCGAGATCGGCATGATCATCGCGGAAATCTCAGCCTATCTTTTGATCGCGGTCGGCTGCCTGCGCTGCCTGTCGGTTTTCAGCGGACAGGATTTGCTGGATGGCTCGGCCAATATCGAGCGCACACTCGCGCGCGAACTCATCATTCGCCGTGAGCTTTACGCGCTCTGCAACCGTGCTTCGATTATCTTGACGATTGTCGTTTTCTTTCTGCTGCCTTTCCAGTTCCTTTGGCATCCTGGCAAGTGACGGGCGCACGATGAAATTCACCCTGTCCTGGCTGAAGGAGCATCTCGACACCAACGAGCCGCTCAAGACGATCGTTGACAAGCTCACCATGATCGGGCTCGAAGTGGAGCGCGTCGATGACAAAGCCAAAGCGCTAGCGCCGTTCAAGGTCGTGTCGGTCATTTCCGCCGAGAAGCATCCCAATGCCGACAAGCTGCGCGTCTGCATGGTGGATACCGGCAGCGGCGCGCCGGTGCAGGTGGTCTGCGGCGCACCCAACGCGCGCGCCGGCATGAAAGGCGTGTTCGCGCCGCCGGGCACGCATATTCCCGGCAGCGGCCTCGATCTGAAAGTGGGTAACATTCGCGGGGTGGAAAGCCGCGGCATGCTGTGCTCGGGCCGCGAGCTGGGCTTGAGCGAAGATCACGAGGGGATCATCGAGCTTCCCGCCGACGCACCGGTAGGCAAACCTTACGCGGAAGTGCTTGGCCTCAACGATCCGGTGATCGAGATCAATCTCACGCCGAACCGCTCGGACTGCACCGGCGTCAACGGCATCGCGCGCGACCTTGCCGCCGCCGACATGGGCGCGTTCAAGGAACGCACGGTGAAGCCGGTGAAGGGTCAATTCCCCTCGCCCGTTTCGGTGAAGCTCGATTTCGGCACGATGCCGTCGCTCTGTCCCGCTTTCGCGTTACGCCTGGTCAAAGGCGTGAAGAACGGGCCGTCGCCCGAATGGCTGCAAAGCCGCCTGCGCTCCATCGGATTGCGTCCGATCAATGCGCTGGTGGACATCACCAACTATCTCACCTTCGACCGCGCGCGTCCGCTGCATGTGTTCGACGCCGCGAAAGTGCGCGGCAACCTCATCATCCGCCGCGCGCGCAAGGGCGAGCAATTGCTGGCGCTCGACGGCAAGACCTATGCGCTCGACGAGAGCATGTGCGTCATCGCCGACGATCAGGGCGTGGAATCGCTCGCCGGCATCATGGGCGGCGAAACCACCGGCGTGTCGGAAACGACCAAGGACGTGCTGATCGAAGCGGCGCTGTGGGACCCGCTCAATATTGCGCAGACCGGCCGCAAGCTCGGAATCAATTCGGATGCGCGCTACCGCTTCGAGCGCGGCGTCGATCCGGCTTTCCTGTTGCCGGGGCTTGAGCTTGCCACTCAGACGGTGCTCGACCTCTGCGGCGGCACGCCGTCCGAGGTGATGCTCGCGGGCGATCCGACGCCGGCCGAACGCGTGATCGACTTCCCGCTCGGCGACCTCAAGCGCCTCGCCGGCCTCGACGTGCCGCTTACGGAAGTGCGCCGCGTCCTCGGCCATCTCGGTTTCTTCGTCGCGGGCCAAGGCAACAATGTGAAGATCGCCGTTCCGTCCTGGCGGCCGGACGTGCACGGCACGGCGGACATCGTGGAAGAAGTGGTGCGTATTGTCGGCGTCGATCGGATTCCCTCCACGCCGTTTGGCCGCGGCGACGCGCCACGCAAGCCGGTGCTGACGCCGTTGCAGACGCGCACGCGCAAGGCCAAGCGCGCGCTCGCCGCGCGCGGGCTCGTGGAAGCCGTCACCTGGTCCTTCATTTCCAAGCCGCAGGCTGCGTTGTTCGGCGGCGGCCAGCCGGAACTGGCGCTGGCCAATCCGATTGCCGCCGACCTTTCCGACATGCGCCCGAGCTTGATTCCGGGCCTCGTTGCCGCCGCGCAGAAGAATGCCGACCGTGGCTATCCGGACGTGGCGCTGTTCGAGGTCGGCCAGATTTTCAAAGGCGATCAGCCGCAGGATCAATTCACCGCGGCCACCGGCGTGCGCCGCGCGCTGACCAAGGCTTCCGGCATCGGACGGCATTGGTCCGCGCCCGCGGCCGACGTCGATGCCTTCGACGCCAAGGCGGATGCACTCTCGGCGCTGGCCGCCGCAGGCGCGCCGGCCTCCGTGGTGCAAATCGTGCCGGGCGGCCCGGCCTGGTTTCATCCCGGACGCTGCGGCACCATCCAGATGGGGCCGCAGACTATCCTCGGCCATTTCGGCGAATTACATCCCAAGGTGCTGGAAGCGCTCGACGCCGACGGGCCGGTCGTCGCCTTTGAAGTGATCCTGGAACGTATTCCCGAGCCGAAAGCCAAGGCTACGCGCGCGAAACCCATGCTGGAGCTTTCGCCGTTCCAGCCGGTGGAGCGCGATTTCGCCTTTGTGGTCGATCATACGGTGAAGGCGGCGGACATTCTGCGCGCGGCGCAATCCGCCGACCGCAAGCTCATCACCGGCGTCAATGTCTTCGACCTTTACGAAGGCAAGGGCATCGCGCCCGGCAAGAAGTCGATCGCGATTGCGGTGACGATCCAGCCGCGCGAGAAAACCATGACCGACGAGGAGATCGAGGCGTTGGCCAAGAAGATCGTCGCTGAAGTGGTCAAGAAAACCGGCGGCGTGTTGCGGACTTAAATAACACAGACCTCATCCTGAGGAGCGGCCCAAAGGGCCGCGTCTCGAAGGATGGCCACAACAATCCTCATGGTTCGAGACGCGCGCCGGTGGCGCGCTCCTCACCATGAGGGTCACATGTTTACCGGCACTAAATCCGTAAAAGCAAATCCTTCCCGCTCGACCGTCTCTCCAACGGTGACCGGAATCCTGCGCTTGAACATCGGCCCGGCGATGACGCAGGAATGGAATTCGCCTTTCTCCCCACAGGGGTCCACGCTTGGCGGCAAATCCGCCAGCAAGGCATGGTCGAATTTCCGGCCCGCAAAATCTTTCGCCAACTGTTTCAAGTCCACGCACACGAGATATGTCTCAACGCCTGCGTCGATCATCTTTCGTGCCAATGCCGCCGTCGGACGTCCCCAAAGAGGAAACAGCGGGGCGATTCCAGTGCCCGCGAGCTTCTGCTCGCGATAGGCGCGCACATCTTCGAGAAACAGATCGCCGAAGATGACGTGCGTGACGCCGCGCGCTTTCGCTTCGCGTAGCGCCGTCTCCATCCGCGCCTCATAGATATCGTTCGGGCAGGGAAACGGAATCGGCACGATGACCGGCGCGAGCCCAGCCGCCTCATGCTGCGCCTGCAGCAATTCTTGCCGCACGCCGTGCATGCTCACCCGGCCGAATGTTTCGGTGACGGTCGTCAGCGCTCCGACGATGTCGTAGTCGCCCGCGCGGCGGGCCTCATGCAGCGCCCAGGCGCTGTCCTTGCCGCTCGACCAGGCGATGAGAGCTTTCGGGCGTGCTGTCATTTGCCGAGGCGCTTGATGGTTTCTTCCGCCGCGCGCTCGCCGGATTGCCAGGCGCCGTGCACCGTTCCCCACAACGTCTCATGCACAGCCTCGCCCGCGAACCACACGCGATTGCCCAGCGGCTCCATCAGCGTGCGGCGTGCCGCGACAGCGCCGGGGGCCGCGCTCGACCACGCGCCGAGTATCCAGGGCTCCTTGTACCATTGCGTCGCCTGCGCGGCCCGCACGGCCTTTTTCATGTCGGCGCCATAGAGGCCCGCGATCCACTCCCGAGCGAAGTCGATCATTGCTTTTTCGCCCTGCATGGCCAGACCGCGGCCGAAGCGCCCGCCAACGTCCACAAAACACAGCGGCGAGCGCGCGACGTTTGCGAGCAGGGCCGCGGTTTTGGTGTTCGCGCATTGCTCGAACACCGCCTCGTCGCTGGCAAGACCAAGCGGATTGCCGGGCATATCCAGCACAATGCGTTCATAAGTGCCGAGCTTGAGCTTGGCGGCGGCATCAAGCTGGCGCTTGGGAAGCTCCGGCGTGAACTTGATCTTGCCCGAGGCAAGCACATCGGTCGAAACCGTGACGATGATGGCGCGCGCCGTGATGTTGCCCTTCGGCGTGGCCACCTCCAGCCGCCTTTCCCATTCGATGCCCGTCGCCGGCGTGGAAAGCTCCACCGGAACCCCTGCCGCTGCTGCCGCCAAAAGCGTGCCGTAACCCTGACGGCAATAGGAATCCGTGTCGCGCTCGGCTTTGGCGAAATCCATCGCCGATATCTCCGCCAGGTCCTTGGCGCAGCCATAAGGACCAAGCATGAATTCGATAGTCTGGCGCCAGATGCCGAGGTCCTTGGGCAACGCCTGCGCGCAGGAGACATCGGCCTTGCCGCGCGCCGCGTCGCCGATGGCGCGACTCGCGCGCACCAGCGTGGCGAGATAGGTCTCCATCTCGCTTTCGCGCGCGTTGCGCTGGCCGATGCGCACCCTTTGCCCCAGCGGCGCGGGATAAACATCGAATCCGGATTTGGCGGTGAGCTTCACGACCGGGTTGATGTCCGGCTGGCGGATCCAATGCGCGCCGCGGTCGAAGGGCGCGCCGAAGCTGCGCGTGTCGGTGATGCAACGCCCGCCCGCCCGATCGCTCGCCTCGATCAACGCAAAGCGCCGGCCCGCCGCCGCGACCTTTCGCGCCGCCGCGATGCCCGCCGCTCCCGCGCCGATGATGACGATATCGGTCTGGCCCGACGCCGGAATCGCGCCCAGCGCCGGCGCGGCCGCAAGGGCGGCGGCGGAAGCGACGAACGAGCGGCGGCTGATTGCTGTCATGGTATCCAAATGCTTGCGGCGGCGGATACATAGCGCGAAGCCGCGCGGTCTCGCAAACGGCATGGCTAACAATGCGTAACGTCAAGCCCCCGTTCCATGAACCAAATTGCAACGAGTTTCTATTAGAAATGGAGCCAAGGAGACGTGCGGCAGAGACCGCGCGCGAGGTTGGGGACGCGGCACACATGGCCTGGATGCTCGACGGGGTTGGGCACTTTCTCGCCCGTTATCTGGAAAAGCCGGCGCAAGGCTATGAGCCTTTCACGCCGAGCGATCCCGAGGCGCTGCGTCAATCGCTGCGGCCCGGCGACGTGCTGCTGGTCGAAGGCAACAATCACATCGCCGGCGTCATCAAATATCTCACGCAATCCACCTGGTCGCATGCGGCGCTCTATGTCGGCCCGATCGGCGACCGCACCGCCGACGACGGCGAACCGCTCACGCTGGTGGAGGCGCATATCGGCCAGGGCGTCATCGGCGCGCCGCTGTCGAAATATTTCCGCTTTCATACGCGCATCTGCCGCCCCACCGGGCTGACCGATGAGGACCGCGCGCATGTCTGCGCTTATGCCAGCGAGCGCATCGGCTTCGATTACGATCTGAAAAACATCTTCGACTTGCTGCGCTATCTGTTTCCCTTGCCGGTGCCGCAGCGCTGGCGGCGACGCATGATGGCACTCGGGTCCGGCCATCCCACGCGCATCATCTGCTCGGCGCTGATCGCGCAGGCTTTCGAGCGGGTGCGCTATCCCATTCTGCCCAAGGTGACGCCGCTGGAAAGCGAAACGGCCCGGCGCGACATGCTGGAGATTCGCCATTCCTCGCTTTACGCGCCGCGCGATTTCGACATCTCGCCCTATTTCGAGGTGGTGAAGCCGACCATCGTCAAAGGCTTCAACTACAAAGCCATGCATTGGGCCGACCTGCCGCGCCCGCGCCGCGTGGAAAACGCCGAGGCTTCGCTGGCGCCTGAGCAAGCGGGAACGCTGGTGCCGGCGGAATAATTCAGGTCGTCATGCCCCGCGCAGGGGGAGCATCTTGCCCCCGCGCTTTCGCATCCCTACTTATGCTCCGCCACCACGGAGCTTGGGATGATCGACGCAGCCGTCAAAGCCTTGTCGCAGATGTTCTCGCCGGAATTCCGGCGCGTGTTGCTCAAATCGGTCGGGCTCGCGCTGCTCGTCGTGATCCTTTTTAGCGTCGGGCTCTATCACGGCTTCTCGTGGCTCGCCGCGAGCGGCGCGGCCTGGGGCGAAGGCCAGATGAATGTGCCGACATTGTGGAACGCGCTGGTGTGGGTTCTTTCGGTCGCGGCGGGTCTTGGCATCATCACCGGCGCGGTCTTCCTCATGCCCGCGGTGACGGCCTTTGTCGGCAGCTTCTTTGCCGATGAGATCGCCGAGCTGGTGGAGCGCGCGCACTATCCAGCCGAAGCGCGCGGCCGGGCACTGCCGTTTTTCCGCGCGTTGCTGGAAGGATTGAAAACCGCGCTGCTCACCCTTGCGGTTTATTTTGTCGCGCTGCCCTTCATGTTCGTCGCCGGGCTCGGGTTATTCATTCTGTTTCTGGCAAACGCCTATCTGCTTGGCCGAGAATATTTCGAGCTTGCCGCCATGCGCTTTCATTCCCCGGCGGAAGCCCGGGCTTTGCGCCGGAGCCATGGCGGCCAGGTATTCGTCGCGGGCATGCTGATCGCGCTGTTTGTCTCGATCCCGGTGGTCAATCTCGCCACGCCGCTCTTCGCCACGGCTTTTATGGTGCATATGCACAAGCGGCTGTCGGGACGCAGGGTCGAATTGATCGAGAAGCGCGCGTGAAACACGTCATTCCGGGACGCTCGTAAAGCGAGCGGATCCGGAATCCAGAAGCGCGCGTCAGGCCTGTGTCTGGATTCCGGGTTCGCGGGCTTTGCCCGCGTCCCGGAACGACGATCAAATGCCCGTCGTCTTCCCCGGCCATTTGCACACGTCCGCGATGATGCATTTCTCGCACAGCGGGCGGCGCGCCACGCAGACATAGCGGCCGTGCAGGATCAGCCAGTGGTGGGCGTACAATTTATATTTGTCCGGCACCACCGCGTTTAATTTCTCTTCAACCTCGAACGGCGTCTTGCCGGTCGCAAGCTCGGTGCGGTTGCCGATACGGAAGATATGCGTGTCCACGGCGATCGTCGGTTCGCCGAAGGCAATGTTGAGCACGACATTCGCCGTCTTGCGCCCGACGCCGGGCAACGCCTCCAGCGCCTCGCGTGAACGCGGTACTTGGCCGCCATGTTCCGCGATGAGTTGCTTCGATAGCGCCACCACGTTTTTCGCCTTGGTGCGAAAAAGCCCGATGGTCTTGATGAGATCGCGCACGCGCGCTTCGCCGAGCGCCGCCATCTTCGCCGGTGTATCGGCGAGCCTGAACAACGCCGGCGTCGCCTTGTTCACGCCCGTGTCGGTCGCCTGCGCCGACAGCACCACCGCCACCAATAGCGTGAAAGGATTGACGTGCTGCAGCTCGCCCTTAGGTTCCGGCTGCGCGGCCCGAAAGCGGCGGAACGCCTCCTCGATCTCTGAATTGGTCCATTGCGGCAGCGCGCCCGCCGCGGCCTTGGCGTCGGCCGCCGCGGTTTTCCTGGAGTCTTTGACGGCGGCGGCCTTGCCTTTTTTCGCCGCGCGCAGCCCCTGCCGTGTCGTTTTTCTGGTCATCTTTCTCCTAGCGCATGATCCGGCGAAGTGGGAACCGGTTCGCCGATAAGATCATGCGCAAAGTTTATAAGTTAGCGCGCGAACCGCAGATAAGTCTACGCAATCTGCGCATGCTTGATTGCGTTCGCAAAACCGGTGTCCACTTTTGCTGATCGCGCGCTATAGTGAGCGCCATGAGCCCCGACAACGATCCGCGCCGAGAACCCCCGATCTTTTCGGCGACGCTTACGCCGCACCGTTCGCTTGGCCCAACGGGCTTTCTGCTGCTGATGAGCTGCCTTGGCGTGGCGAGCTTCGTTACCGGCGTGGTTTTCATCCTGCTTGGCGCCTGGCCGGTATTCGGCTTCCTCGGGCTCGATGTGCTGCTGGTCTATTTGGCGTTCCGGGCAAATTACCGCGCCGCCGCAGCCTATGAGGAGGTCACCGTCACGCCCTCCGAGCTGATGGTGCGCAAGGTCACCCCGCGCGGCCGCGTACGTGAGTGGACGGCGAACCCGGTATGGGTGCGGCTGCAGCAGGACATTCACGAGGAATTCGGCGTGGAGCGGCTGTTTCTGATTTCGCGCGGGCAGCGGCTCGCCATTGCCGGGTTCCTCGGCCCCAGGGAAAAGCAGAGCTTTGCTCGGGCGCTGAGTGAAGCCCTGGGTGAGGCGAGGCGCGGGCCGACGCTGAATTAATTGTCATCCCGGACAGCCCGAAGGGCTGATCCGGGACCCATAGCTGGGAAACGTGGGTCCCGGCTCTCCGCTTCGCTTCGGCCGGGATGACAAATCGAAAGCAGAAATCGGGTGGCGTATACTGCGCTGCCGACCTAACTTGGGGACATGTTGCAGACATCAGCCATAAGGTCTGACCGAGCCGGCGAACTTGCCGCTACGGCAACCGCCTCCGACTATGACCTTGTGCGCCGTGCCGTAGGTTTCATCTCGGAACATTGGCGCGCGCAGCCCGAGGTGAAAGCGATCGCCGGGGCCGTGGGCGTGACGCCGACCGAACTGCATCATCTGTTCCGCCGCTGGGCGGGGCTGACGCCGAAGGCTTTTGTCTCCGCGCTCACCCTCAATCACGCGCGGCGGCTATTACGCGATTCCGCGAGCGTGCTCGACGCTTCCTATGAAGTGGGCCTGTCCGGACCGGGACGCCTGCATGATCTCTTCGTCACGCACGAAGCGATGTCGCCCGGCGAATGGAAATCCGGCGGCGAAGGTCTTCGCATTGCTTACGGCTTCCATCCGTCGCCCTTCGGCACCGCGCTGGTGATGGCGACCGCGCGCGGCCTCGCAGGACTGGCCTTCGCCGATGCGGGAGAGGAAAGCGCCACTTTGGCCGATATGCGTTCGCGCTGGCCGAAGGCGCAGTATGTGGAAGATCTCGCTGCGACTCTGCCCTATGCCCGGCGCGTCTTCGATCAATCGCTGTGGCGGCCGGATCAGCCGTTGCGTGTGGTGCTCATCGGTACGGACTTCGAAGTCCGGGTTTGGGAAATGCTGCTGAAGGTGCCCTTCGGCCGCGCAATCACCTATTCAGACATCGCTGCCAAGGTCTGCACGCCGAAGGCCACCCGCGCGGTGGGTGCCGCCGTGGGGCGCAATCCGGTTTGTTTCGTCGTGCCGTGCCACCGCGTGATCGGAAAGTCCGGCAATCTCACCGGCTATCACTGGGGGCTGACGCGCAAGCGCGCCATGCTCGGCTGGGAAGCGGGACAGATTTCCCTATAATTGTCACTCCGGCCGAGCGCAAAGCGCGAGAGCTGGAATCCAGATGCGTGCACGGTGCTTATTTCTGGATTCCGGGTTCGGCGCGGAGCCCGTGCTCGAACGGCGCGAAGCGCCGATCCGAGTGCGACGCCCCGGAATGACGGAATTTGCTAGGCCAGCTCCATCCTCGAAGCCACCGTCGAGTCGGCGTTGAGCCGATAGACGATCGGAATCCCGGTCTGCAATTCGCGATGAATGATGCCTTCCGGCCCGAGCCGGTCGAGCACCATCACCAAGGCGCGCAGGGAATTACCGTGCGCCACGCAGAGCACGTGCTCGCCGCGCAACACCCGCGGCTGAATTTCCTGGATGTAATAGGGCAACACGCGCGCGGCGGTGTCGCGCAGGCTTTCGCCGCCCGGCGGCGCCACATCATAGGAACGCCGCCAGATATGCACCTGCTCCTCGCCCCATTTGGCGCGCGCATCATCCTTGTTCAGCCCTGAAAGATCGCCGTAATCGCGCTCATTGAGCGCCACGTCCCTGAATACCGGTACATTGGTCTGGCCCATCTCCGTCAGCATGAGATCGAGCGTGCGTTGCGCGCGCTTGAGCACGGAGGTGAAGGCCACATCGAAACGGATATTCAAGCCAACCAGCTTGCGCCCGGCTTCCTGTGCTTCGACGGTGCCGCGGTCGGTAAGATCGACGTCGCGCCAGCCGGTGAATAGGTTCGTCAAGTTCCAGGCGCTCTGGCCGTGGCGCACCAGCACAAGAAGGCGATCGGCATCAGACATTCTTGCTATCCTTTGGATTTTTTTGGGCGGCTTTCAAATGTCGCCGATGCCCAGCACGTCGGCTATTGAATAAAGCCCAGGCTTGCGCCCGCGCGCCCAGAGCGCGGCCTTGAGCGCGCCGCGCGCAAAGATCATGCGATCCTCCGCTTTGTGCGAAAGCTCGAGCCGCTCCCCCGGCCCGGCGAAGATCACATTATGATCGCCGACGACGCTGCCGCCGCGCAGGCTGGCAAAGCCGATGTCGCCCGCCTTGCGTGCGCCGGTTTCACCCTCGCGCGATCCCACCGAATGCTTGCCGAGATCGATCCCGCGCCCTTCCGCCGCTGCAAGCCCGAGCATTAAAGCGGTGCCCGAAGGTGCATCGACCTTCTTGTTGTGATGCATTTCCAGGATCTCGATGTCGAATTCCTGATCGAGGGTCTTGGCTGTGCGCTTCACCAGAGCCGCCAGCAGATTGACGCCGACGCTCATGTTGCCGGACTTGACGATCACGGCGGCCTGCGCGGCCTTCCTGATCCTGTCGTCGTCGTCATCCGAAAGCCCGGTGGTGCCGATGACGTGAACGAGGCCGGACTGCGCCGCCAGCGCCGCAAGCGTTACCGTCGCCTTCGGTACGGTGAAATCGATGATGCCGTCCGCCTTGCTGGCGCGCGCCTTCACGTCCGGCGCAATCGCGATGCCGTTGGCGGCAATGCCCGCGAGCGTGCCGGAATCCTGGCCGACGAAGGGCGAGCGCGGCGACTCGAAGGCACCCGCCAAAGCCACGCCC
>Ga0080064_1004679_pt1 | contig 17124 bp, 19 predicted proteins | sample Subgrocontami54m_FD_69260 | JGI IMG/M metagenome (GOLD analysis project Ga0080064, IMG submission 69260) | Subsurface groundwater microbial communities from S. Glens Falls, New York, USA - GMW46 contaminated, 5.4 m (SPADES assembly) (version 2) ...
GTGCCACACCCTGGCGGGCCACCTTCCTCGCGTATCTCCACCGCCTACTCCCCAGTGCTGCCAACTGCAATGCAGTTCCTGCGAGAGAGGTTAACGTGTGATCGCAACTGCAATATTTGGGCTAAAGGATCGCGTGCCTGAAAGGGGCGCTTACCAGGTCAGTGCGAGGGGGGTAATTTTTACGCGTTAACGAACCGCTTTGGAGAGTTCGTCGGAAAGGACGTGGGCCTTCTGTGCTAAATTCATTGCTTGTTGGAAGTCCTTGTTCGTGACCGCCTTCCTGGCCTGTGTGAGAAAGCTCTGAATGGTTTGATAGATCTCCGATTGGTCGGCCTTCAGTTTCCGCTGATCGATCGACAGGAGGGTCCGTTCGGCTCCCTGCATCAGGACATTGACCTCCTCCGTCAGTTGCCTCTCCCGATCAGAGCTCACCTGAGGGGATAAGCGGAGTGGTGGCTCCCGACGCTCCTGGCGAGTAGGGGAGGGTGGCGGAGGGGTCGGCGTGAATACCGCTTTAAGCTGGGCGCAACCAGCCGCCAGCATGAGGCATAGAAACGTAACGATCGTCCGCAAAGCCACCACTGGGATTTCTTTCACCCTGGACTAGGCTATGGGAAAAGTAACCGTCATCTTTGTCCCTTGCTTTTCCTTCGAGTCAACCTCGACACTACCCCCATGCATCTGGACGATTCGGTAGACTAGTGAAAGCCCGATTCCGTTTCCGTCCGGTTTGGTCGTGTAGTAGAGGCGAAATATCTTGTCGAGATCCTCGGGAGGGATGCCTATCCCCAGATCGATAACGTGGGCGCAGATCCTGCCATTCGCACTCCGGTCTGTCGCGAGGGTCACCGTTCCTCCATCTGGCATTGCTTGGCAAGCATTCAATGCCAGGTTGAGGAAGGCCTGCCGAAGTAACTCATGATCGCCATTGATGGGAGGGATCTCGTCGTCGAGACGAAGGGCAAACGTGACCCCGCCATGCGCCCCTTGCATCTCGGTCAACTGGACGACTTCCTGAAGGAGCCCGTTGAGATTCAGAGGGCGAAGCTCAAGTATCTGGGGACGGACAAAACGGAGAAAGCCTTGCACCACACGATCAAGGCGGTGAACCTCTCCCCCGAGGAATTCCAGGCTCCGGGCCACCGCCTCCGGAGGATCGTTCAGCTTCTGTTTCAATAGCTCCAAGTGGATGGTCATGGCATTCAACGGGTTCTTGATTTCATGGGCAACGCCCGAGGTGAGCTTCCCGAGGTCGGCCAGCTTCCGTGAGTAGTCCACGAGCGATTGGATCTGCCGGAGCGGTTCGGTATTCTTGAGAAGGATCATCCCTCCGACAATACCATCCCTGTCGAGCACTGGGAAGGCGGAGACCAGGACATCAAGGGGGACGTCGCGGTCTCCCCCCATCTGAAGCGTCAGGTTCCGTACGGGCTGCTGCCGCTGGAAACTCTCGGCCACTGCCTCGGCTAAGGGGTGAGCCTCCCCCAGGATATGTGCCAACGATTGACCGGCAGCGTTCATAAGTGGGCGAGCCAGCAGTGTCTCGGCCGCCGGGTTGGCGAAGATGATGGCCTGCTCGCTGTTCAGCAGGATGATGGCGTCTTCCAGGCGGTGAACGATCCCTTCCAATCTGGCCTTTTCGCTGATCAGGGAGGATCGATCCTCCTGGACCTGGCGTCCCAAGAGGTTGAGCTTTGCCGCAATCTGTCCTACCTCGTCGTCGCGGTCGGATGCAAAGGCCGTGTCAAACTCGCCGCGCGCCATTCGATCAACTCCTTGAGCAATCTGACGCAATGGCACCACCACCATGTTCGACAGGGCAAAGGCTACGACCCAGGCGAGCGGGAAAGCGAGTACCGCCAGCAGCAGGCTTCGCCGAACAGCGGCTGAGAGTTCGCGCCAGAGGAGGCCTCCGGCCAGTCCGAGCCGGATCGCCCCAAAAGGCCGGTCGTTGAGCCTGAGCGCCAGGGTGGTCTCAAACACCTGGTGCTGGCTGGCCAGTACCGCGAGCTGACGAAGAGGGTTCATCTCCAGCAACTGTTCGATCTTCGGCCGGGATGGGGCCTTATGCCCTTCGCGGGAACGCTGGCTGTGCATGAGGATCGTATCCGAGCGGTCAGTGATCATTGCATAGACCAAGTGCGGGGAATAGCCGATGCTGGCATCGAGAAGCGCGCGGAGCTCTCGGTCACGGCGCAGAGCCTCCTCTGGACGGCTCCCCCGTGCACGAGCCATCACCCGGGTGCTGCCGGAGAAGATCTGCTGCGCTTGCAGGTTGCCCTTTTCGGCCGCATGCTGAACAACCAGGCGGGTGGTAGTGGAGAGGTGAACGACTAACGTGAGCGAGACGATCAGGAAGACCAGAAGACTGATACCGAGGATTTCCTTGCCTCGGATGCCGAGCGCCATGTGGACTTATTCCTGCGCGTTGGCCAAGGAGGAGGCTTCTTCCCGATAGCGGGCCAACTTGTTGTGGAGCGTCTTCAGGCTGATCCCAAGGATCTCCGCAGCCCTGGTCTTATTCTGGTTCGTGCGTTCCAGCGTTGTGAGAATTAAGGCCTTTTCTGCCGCATCAATCGTAATCCCGACGGGGATGTTGATCTCCGGGGTCGGTCCACGACGCTGGCTGGAGAGGTTAGGCGGCAGATCGGCTGAGGTGACCATGTTTCCCTGAGCCACAAGGACGGCCCGCTCCAGCACATTCCGAAGCTCCCGGACGTTGCCGGGCCAATCGTGCTTGGTCAGGAGCGCGAGCGCCCCCGCGTCCACGCTGCGCACCGCCGTACCATATTTCTCTCTGAACTCATCGAGGAACGATCGGATGAGAAGCGAAAGGTCCTCGTGCCGCTCCCGCAGAGGGGGAAGATGGATACTGAACACGTTCAGCCGATAGTAGAGATCCTCGCGGATAAGGCCATCCTGGACTGCTTGCGCCGGATCCTTATTCGTTGCGGCGACCACCCGGACATCCACGCGGATTTCCTTGGCTCCGCCCAGTCGACGAAAGCTGCCCTCTTGAAGGATCCGGAGGAACTTGGCCTGGGTGGAGACCTTCATCTCCGCGACCTCATCAAGAAAGATAGTCCCGCTATCGGCCAGCTCAAAGCATCCCATCCTCCGCTCGGTAGCTCCGGTAAAGGCTCCTTTCTCATGACCGAAGATTTCGCTCTCCAGCAGCGTCTCCGGAATGGCGGCGCAGTTGATCGGGACGAAGGGGCCTTGCTTCCGTGGGGAGAGTTCGTGAATCGTCCTGGCCGCCAACTCTTTTCCGGTTCCGCTTTCCCCCCAGATGAAGACCGGCGCAGTGCTAGGCGCCGACAATTCAAGCAGCCGGTAGACCTCCTTTATGGCACGCGTATCGCCAACCAGCCGGCCGAACCGGCCTAGGTGACGGACCTGGTGGCGCAGCAGCCTGACCTCTTTCAATACCGCCCCACGCTCGAGGGCCTTCTCTACAAGGACGCGGAGCCGCCCGATATCGACCGGTTTGGTAAGGTAGTCGTAGGCCCCTTCTTGCATCGCCTGGACCGCAGTCTCGATGGTTCCCTGGCCGGTCAGAATGATCAGAGAAGGGAGGGTAGCGTCATTCTTGAGGGTTCGCAGGAGCGTGAGGCCGTCCATCTTTGGCATCACGAGATCAGCGATAATGAGGGACGGCTGAAGCTCGGACGCCTTCTCCAGAGCCTCCTGACCGTCAGCAGCGGCAGTGACCGTGTAGCCCCAGCCAGCGAGAAGCTCCTGGAGCCCCGCTCTGGAGGCAGGTTCGTCTTCTGCGATTAAGATCTTTGCTTTTGCCATCGTGATTCTGAGAGGAGAGGTCTTCGACAGAGCCGCTTTATCATAGGGGCTTTCCACGATTTTGTGAAGTAGAGTTCGTCACCGCGCTTGAAAACCTTTGCAATCCTGTGGTAATGTGCGATATCAAGATGCGAAGCGTAGGGAGGCTCACAATCAGCAAGCTCATGCAACGATTCTGGATCTGGCTATTGGCGCCTTCCGTCATAGTCCTGACGGGCTGTGCCATGCTTTTTCCTGAGACCGTCCCTCCAGCCGGGGCCCCCGCCGAAGCGAAGCGGCTTTCCTTCACGATGATCGCCCGCAACTACCGCTGTGAGCCCTCCGTTATCGCGGTAGATCGGGAAGGGAGATCGGTGCTGGTCACAGTGACGATTCGCGGCGACGGCGCCAGGCACATCTTCTCTATTCCCGATTTGGAGATCAGGCGCTATCTCGAGCCGGATCAAGAAATAGCTGTTGAGTTCCTGGCAGAGCGTTCCGGGGTCTTCGATTTCGGCTGCACTCGGTTTCCGCTGATCACCCCACTCGACCACAAGGGCAAGCTTGCGATCAAGTAATAGATGACTTTACCTTGGATGGAGGATTCTGATCAGGGTGTGCGCCGAGAAGAGGGCGCGGGGTGGGAGCAGATCGCCGATTACACCAAGCAGTAGGTCCGCAAGGGGTTGACGTCGCCGGAGGAGTCGCGCGGCAGCATTAGCCGCGCTGGGATGACGGATGACGGCCTGCAAGGCGGCGCCCAGGCGCTCCCTACTTGCCAATGTCTTGCGCTGCTCATCATCAAATCGCTCGAGGTGAGCCTCCGTGATGCCGCCGTCACCCTCGGCAAGGGCCGAGGCGATCGCGTGGGCCGCGAGCTTCGCGCTGTAGAGGGCGTGACCTACTCCTTCGCCGGTGAAGGGATCGTAGAAGCCGACTGCGTCTCCAATCAGCAGCGCGCCGGCCTTGGCGCTGCAGCTCGATCGAAATGCCAAGGGGCCGAGGCATCGGACCGGTCCACGTCGCTCCGTGCTACGGAGCGCGCTTAGCGCGAAGGGAAACGCTTGCAGCGTACCATCGAACAGTTCGTCGAGTTGCCCTTTCCAGCCTTGTACGATCCCCTGGTCCACCACAATGCTCGCGTTGGCTAGCCGCTCGCCAATCGGATTGAGAATGCAGTACGATCGATTGCCAACCGAGATCATCCCGTGATCAGTAAGCTCGGAGACCCCCTCGTAGTAGGCTACCAGCGCTATTCGACGCAGCGTTGGATGGCGCTGGTGAAGGCCGAGCCGTCGGGCCACCACTGAGTTTCGTCCGTCCGCTCCCACGACGATCTGCCCCCGATACGTCTCCTGGCCCGTCGGTCCAATCCCCGTAACACCGCAAACACGCCCGTTCTCCCAGATCAGATCGGTCACGCGCAATTCTTCGACGCATCTCGTCCCGAAACCTCGAGCCCATTTCAGCAACAGGGTGTCAAGGATGGCCCTGGGGATGGAAAGTGCGAAGGGGGAGGCCCCATTGGTCTCGGTGATGGCGGGGAACTCGGCCTGGAAGGTCGTGCCGTCCGGGGAGGTGACCGTCATTCCCCACAGGCGCCGTGCCCCGGCCGAACGCACGAGGTCGAGTAGGTCGAGTTGGTCGAGGAGTCTGACGGTCCCCGGGCTGAGATAGTCGCCGCAGATCTTCTCGCGTGGGAAGGTCGCCTTGTCGAGCAGGAGCGTCTCAACCCCGCGTTGGGCCAAGAGACCGGCCAGGACCGAGCCAGCCGGACCGGCGCCCACAATGATCACCGGGGTCTGCGACATGAGGATACCCTACTCGAGGACCGCCACCACCTTGAAGCTCACCACCACCTCATCCTTCATCGGGATAAACAGTAGCGAGGGGATGGGGATCTGGAAGGCGGAGAGGCGCAAAGGGACCGCCCCCTCGACCACCAGCCTCTGCTCGGTGAGTGCTGCCTTGGCCGGGATCACCAGCGGCGCGGTCACCCCGTGAAGGGTCAGGGTGCCTCGAAGGGTGGCGGTGTAGTGGCCGTCGCCCTTGGGCTCTACCAGGTCCACGCCGCTCAGGGTGAAGAGGATTGTCGGAAAGCGATCGGTATGCAGGTGGCTCCTCCCCATCTTGTTGTCTCGCATCGCAATTCCGGTGGTGAGACTACCGGCCTCGATCTCCACACATCCTGCCGCCTTGCTCGCGAGGGAGGCGCTGAGCAGGCGCACGCGACCGGACAGTTGGCCGACAACTCCGGTGAAGGTGTGCAACCTGGCGTCGGCGTCGAAACGGATCGTGCTTTCGCGCGGGTCCAGGACGTAAACCAGATGATGGCCAGGCTCTGGCTTTAGCGGCAGTTCGCAGGCAAGCAGGACCGACGGAGAAATGAGCAGCCAGCCCAGCAGGCAGATGCCAGGGAGGAACCGCCTTAGGTTGCGATCTCTTTGGTGAGGGCGATGCGGAACCATAGATGGTGGCTCATCCGCACATTGGCAAGACCAGCCTTGGTTGCCATACGACGCAGTTCCTGGGGTCTGAAACCGCGAAGGACAGACATCGGGCCGTCGTGGCGCGTCAGACGATTGCCGGACAGCAGCCGTGTGGTCATCGCAGTAAGCAGACAGGCGAGTCGGCTACGCAGCAGGTCATTGACTAGCAACCCGCGTCGAGCAACCCGCGCCATCTCCCGCAGCAGGAGGATCCCCTCCGCCTCGTTCAGGTGGTGGAAGAAGAGAGAGGCGATGACGTAGTCGAAGCTGTGATCCGGGTAGGGCAAAGGCGGGGCTTGCACCCCCCGCAGTCGGATATCCGGGAAGTCCCTCGACCATTCGGTCGCAGCAGCCAGAACCTGGTCGCTCCTGTCTACTGCTTCGATGGCGACGGCAAGCTTGCGCTTCCTGGCCCAACGACAGATGGCCCGAGGGATATCGGCCCCACCGGTCGCGATATCCAGGATCGTGATGGGGCTCTGCGAACGCTTGCCCACCATTCGGCCGAGGTGTAAAAGTACCGTGCGCACACCGCCGAAGTATCGGTTCAGCCGTTCCAGGTCGCGCAGGTTCTCACAGATCTCCTCATCAGAGTTGTCCGGGCAGTCCAGCAGCTCCGCCGCCCCTTGGAGGCGAGGGAGGGGCAGCCAGGTCGTTACCATCGCAGCAGCGCTCCCTCTGCGCAGAAGCCGGGTCCGAGCGCAATCATCACGCCCAGGTCGCCTGGGGATGCCTGTCCAGAGTTGACGAGCTCGTTGAGGACGAACAGCACGGTGGCCGACGACATATTCCCGAATTGCCGAAGCACCTGGCGGGAGAAGCGGAGGTCAGCGTCACTGAGCCCCATCTCTCGCTGTGCCCGTTCGAGAACCCCCCTGCCGGCGGAGTGCAGGACCCAGAATCGGATCTCCTCCTGCTTGAGATGATAGCGATCGAGTATCGCCTCTGTCAGTCCCTTGATCATGGTGCTGGCAACCCCTCGGATCTCCTTGGATAACAGGATGCGGTGCCGTCCGTTCGGGTAGGTGAATCCCATCAATTCCAGGTACTCCGAACGGACCAGGCTCATATGGCCCATCACTTCGACCCCCCCCCTATCGGATGCCAGGATGGCCGCAGCGGCCCCATCGGCAAAGATCGCATTAGCCACTGCGGTCTCTAGTGAGTCATCGAAGTAATAGGTCGCGGAACAGATCTCCGCGGAAACGATCAGTACCCGATGGTCAGGAAAGGCCAGCAGATGGTTGTAGGCTTGCTGCAGCGCAATCATCGCGCTGGCGCAGCCCATATCTCCCACATGCACCCGTTGAACCCCCTCCTTCATCCTGAATTCCCGGACGAAATGAGCGTCGAGGTTGGGGCAGAGCCGGCCGGTGCACGTGGTGGTCACGATGAAGTCGATCTCCTGGGCGGAGCACCCGGCCTGGTCCAGGGCGCGCTGGATCGCCTGACAGCCGATCTCGACGCTTCCCTTGCGGAACCTGGCGCTGAGTTCGTCCGTGGTCTCAGTGGGGCGGAAGGTGGCCTTATCCAGGTACATATGCCGGTGTTCGATGCCGCTGTGGAGGAAGAAGCCCCGCCGTCGCTCATCGGTATACGACGATAGGGCGAGAAGCTCTTCCTGAGAGAACTGTGTTGTCGGATTAGCGGTGCCGAGGGCTACGATCGTGGGGTTGGGCATAGGTGAGCCTCCTGAAGATGCGGCATCCGGATTCCTCACTCGCGGACACAAGGCCTGCGGCTAAGCCGCTTCCACGAACTTCAACCTGGATGCCTGGAAAGGACATTGAATCTCAAGGGCAGCAGGCCTCTTCCCCTGCTGGTCGAGCAGCAGGTCATGAGAGGCAACGAAAGATCTCCCACCTGCTCAGCGATCCGGCCCCCGCGGATGAGATCGACAGGAAGGCCAGGACGGTCGTCGAGGCACACTTTATTTCTTCTCTACCAAGAAGTAGACGTAGCGAAGAAAACCCACATCATAGCCGACCTTGATGTAGATAGCTGCCGGAAATTGCTCTTTGATAATCCCAGTACCGTCGTTCCCCAACTTCATGCCTTTCCAGATGAGGCGCGGAAGATCTTTGAATGAAAGCTTCTTAATGCCCTTCAATGCTGACTCATAACCGAATTCCCAGTTTCGCTCGACTTGATTATTTAGGTCCGTAATCTCAATTATCCTGAAATCGTTTTGATCAAAATATTTCTTATAATTTTCTGGTGTCTCAAGGCTGGGTATGGCCCAGTACTTCATGAAAGGATGCAACACAAGTTCTTCCTGAATTGAGTTCAGCCCCTCCTGCTTGCACCATCCAAGCAGGAGGAAACGAGCTCCGGGATTCATGACTTTTGAGATTTTTTCCACAGCCAATCTTTTATCTGGTAAATAGCAATCGGCGTCCATGAGTACTACCGCGTCAAATGTTTCTCCAAGTTCATCAACTTTCATAATATCGTGGTGCTTGAAACGTAAATTCGGCCGCTCAAATCTGTTGGTATGTGAAAGTTGTGAACGAGAAATATCAATCCCCAAAACTTCACCAGAGGTATTTTCAGCAAGAACGTCGGTAAAACCGCCTCTCCCACAAGCCAATTCGAGCACCTTACGTGCGTCGTTTATCCGCAGGGCTTCTAAATATTTTTTGTGAGTATTTATAAAAGCCGATTCCCAACTTTCATTTTCATCCTTGAACAGTGCGAAATGAAAAAAATCATTCCAGTGCTCCGCATAGAGATCACTGACCGCCGCAAACATGCGCTCCATGCTTTCGTCGTATTTCTCCTTAAAATACTTAAAATCTTTTGTATAAGTGTTTGTAGTAAACATATGTTTAAAAAATTTCCTTTTACCCTTACAGAATTCCGTTTGAGCTATTTTCAGAATACATCGCCGATTGGAAGTTTGTAAATAAGAAAGCTCTACCTCGCGGCGCGTCCCTCGCCGCCTATTGGCCATTCAGCAAGGTTTCTTATGTTATTATTGCCGTCCCGTCATCGGTGACTGTCAAGAACTTCTTCCGTAAGAAGTGCGCCGTGGGAAGGGTGTACACGAGCTTTGCTGACTCCATACAGTCTTGCCACTTTTCACTTGACAGGAATCAATCGATGTTTGAAGATCGCCGCGTCTTTAAGGCTGGGTTTCCCTCTTGTTTCCCCCCGATAGGCCCCGTGCACATTACTCGGACGATACTGCTACCATGGCACCATGAAGAGATATCCCTGCTATGCCTTGCTTGCGGCCAGTGTCAACTCTGCCGATGCTGAGAGGCAGTAGATGAGCGCAGCGACTGGACCCTTAAAGCGTACCCCACTGTTCGAGGTGCACCGCCAGCTCGGCGCCAGGATGGTTCCCTTTGGCGGCTGGGAGATGCCGGTGCAGTATGCCGGGATTCTGGAGGAGCACCGTGCCGTCAGGGAGCGGGCGGGCTTGTTCGATATCTCGCATATGGGGGAGATCGAGATCGCGGGACCCGGTGCTCTGGAAGCAATTCAGTACCTCACCTCGAATGATGCGTCCCGGCTCTCCGTCGGAGAGGTGCAATACTCCGTCCTCACTACCCCAGAGGGGACATTCGTGGATGACATCACCGTGTATAAATTTGCGGATGACCGCTACTGTTTGACGGTGAACGCAGCGAATATCGAGAAGGATGTTGCCTGGATCCGCGAGCACTTGGTATCAGACGTCGAGGTCAAGAATACCAGCGATGAAGTGGCCATCTTGGCCATCCAGGGACCCAGGGCGCAGGAGATCCTACAGAAGCTGACCTCCGCGGAGTTGGGAAAGCTCAAGTATTACTTCTTCGTCGAAGGGAACGCCGTGGGCATCGACTGTTGCATCTCTCGGACGGGTTACACCGGCGAGGACGGCTTCGAGATGTACATCCCTCCGCAGTATGCGGCTACCCTCTGGAATGCCCTCCTCGAAGCAGGGGCACCGGCGGGACTACAACCCTGTGGACTTGGTGCCCGCGATACCTTGCGCCTCGAGGCCAAGATGGCCCTGTATGGTCAGGACATCGACGACCAGCACACCGTCCTGGAAGCGGACCTCGGCTGGATCGTAAAGCTGGAGAAGGGTGAGTTCATCGGCCGCGAGGCCCTTGCGCGGCAGAAGGCGGATGGGGTCAGCCGGAAACTGGTGGGATTCGAGATGCTTGGTCGGGGGATCGCCCGCCCCCACTATGCCATGGTCAATGGCGGTAAGCTGATCGGTGAGGTCACCAGCGGCGGCCCCGCGCCCTCGCTCGGGAAGAACATCGGGCTGGGATATGTGGCGGTGCAGTACGCGGCCATCGGGACCGAGTTTGACATCGTAATCCGCGGCCAGCCTGTGGCCGCGAGGGTTGTTCGAACTCCTTTCTACAAGCGAGTGCGGCGTTGAGAGCTATGACAGCGGTCAGCGATCAACTATTAGATAACCTGGCTCAAGATAATCGTTTCACATTATCGAACAAACCCTCCTCACCTCCCTTTGCCAAAGGGAGGGTTAACCTCTCTTTGGAAAAGAGGGGCGAGGGGAGATTTTCTCAATCGATGTTCATTCAATGATAAGACTCTTAATATCAGCCATCAGTTTTCAGCCATCAGTGCTCGGCGAAGAGGAAAGCAGCCGTTATGCTTTGGCTGATCGCTGATATCGGAGGAGATGATCATGGTCCCTGAAGGGTTGCATTATACGAAAGCGCATGAATGGGTCAAGGTTGAGGGGGATCGGGGACGTATCGGGATCACCCACTTTGCCCAGAGCCAACTCGGCGACATCGTGTTTGCGGAGCTGCCACACGTCGGGAGGGTGTTGCGTCAGATGGAGACGTTCGGCGTCGTGGAGTCGGTGAAGGCGGTCTCCGACCTGTACTGTCCGCTGACCGGTGAGGTGCTCGATGTCAACTCCTCGCTCGAATCGAATCCGGAGCAGATCAATGCCGACCCCTACGGACGGGGATGGATGCTCGTAGCCAAGATCGCTGATCCCAAAGAGCTGGAGCATCTGATGACCGCTGAGGAGTACAAGGCCTATCTGGCGGCGGAGGACCACTGATGGAGTACATCCCGAACACGGAGGCCGACTGCCGCGCGATGTTGGATGCCATCGGCGTCCGGTCGAGCGAGGAGCTGTTTGCCGACATCCCCCAGAAGCTCAAGCTAAAGCGGGGGCTGAACCTGGCGCCGCCGCTGTCCGAGACCGGGCTGCGAAAGCACATGAAGGGGTTGGCCGGCAAGAACGCAGACGTGGATCAATACTCCTCCTTCCTGGGGGCAGGCGCCTACAATCACTTCATCCCTGCCGCTGTCTTCCACCTGGTGTACAGATCGGAGTTCTACACCGCGTATACGCCGTATCAGCCAGAGCTGTCGCAAGGTACGCTTCAGGCGATCTACGAGTACCAGACGCTGATCTGCCAGCTCACTGGCATGGAGGTGGCAAACGCGTCGATGTATGATGGTTCCAGCGCCCTGGCCGAGGCGATCCTGATGGCTCACAGGATCAACGGCCGCCGGGAGGTGGTGCTGCCCATGGCCGTGCACCCGGAGTACCGAACGGTATCCCGCACCTACGTGAGTAAGCTTGGCCTCCACCTGCACGAGGTTCCCTACACGGACGAGGGCACGACCGACCTGAAAAAGGTGAAGGCGGCGCTTTCGGACCGTACCTGCGCCGTTGTGGTCCAGAGCCCGAACTTCTTCGGAGCCCTGGAGTCGTTGGATGAGCTCGCAGAGGCCGCTCACAGTGCCGGGGCCCTCCTGGTCGTGGCTGTGGCTGAGCCGGTGTCGTTCGGCATCGTCCGATCCCCCGGCGAGTGCGAGGCGGACATTGTCGTGGGAGAGGGCCAGGCGTTCGGGAACCACCTGAACTTCGGTGGCCCCTACCTTGGCTTCTTCGCCTCGAAAGAAGCCTACATCCGCAGCATGCCAGGTCGCCTGGTCGGACAGACCAAGGACAAGGCCGGGCGGGTAGGCTACGTCCTCACGCTTTGCACTCGAGAGCAACACATCAGGCGGGAGAAGGCCACGTCGAACATCTGTACGAACGAAGGGCTCTGCGCTCTGGCAGCGACTGTTCACCTGTCGCTCCTGGGGCGGGCCGGGCTCAGGGAGCTGGCCCTACTGAACCTCCGCAAGGCGGCCTATGCCAAAGAAGCGATCTCCAAGCTCCGCGGGTACGAGCTTCGCTTTGCAGGCCCCACCTTCAACGAGTTCGTGGTGAGGGTAAAAAGGCGGACCCCGGCTCAGGTGAATCGCGCGTTGCTCGCTAAGGGAATCATCGGCGGCTTGGAGTTGGGCCGGTTCTACCCGGAGCTTTCGAATTGCCTGCTCATCTGTGTGACGGAGCAAAACAGCCGCGAGGAGATCGACGCGCTCTGCAAGGCGATGGGAGGTGGGCGATGAACGAGGGGGTGGGCGTCACGGGACTGATGTTCGAGGAGCCGCTCCTGTTTGATCAAGGGTCCCATGGTCGGCGCGGCTGTACGCTTCCTGAGTGCGACGTCCCGGAGCTGAAGCCGGAGCGGTTGCTGCCCAGGAAGCTTCTCCGGCACGACATTCCCGGTTTCCCCGAACTGTCCGAAGTCGAGGTGGTCCGGCATTTCACGCGACTATCGCAATGGAATTACGGAGTCGATACGGGCTTCTACCCCTTGGGCTCCTGCACGATGAAATACAACCCGAAGATCAACGAAGAGGTGTGGCGGCTGCCCGGCTTCTCCTGCGCGCACCCGTACCAGCCGGAGAGCCTGGCCCAAGGCGCCCTGGAGCTGATGTATGAGCTGGAGCAGTTCCTGGCCGAGGTGAGCGGGATGGACCGGGTGTCGCTCCAGCCGGCCGCCGGCGCCCAGGGGGAGATCTTGGGCATGATGCTGATCCGGGCGTACCTGGAATCGAAGGGGAGTCCACGGAAACGGGTCCTGGTTCCTGACTCCGCCCATGGCACCAATCCCGCGAGTTCCGCCATCTGTGGCTACGAAGTGCTGCAGATCAAGTCCGGCCCGAACGGCCGCTTGGACCCAAAGGTCGTGGCCAACGCGATGGACGAGGACGTGGCCGCCATCATGGTCACGAACCCCAATACCCTTGGGCTATTCGAGGACCAGATCGCCGAGATCGCCAAGATCGTTCACGCCAAGGGCGGGCAGGTCTACTGCGACGGCGCCAACCTGAATGCCATCATCGGGATCTCGAGACCGGGCGACACGGGGATCGATGTCCTGCACTTCAACCTGCATAAGACGTTTGCCGTTCCGCACGGAGGCGGCGGCCCGGGCGCGGGGCCGGTGGGTCTCAAGGCGCATCTCGCGCCATTCATGCCGGTCCCGATCATCGAGAAGAAGGGGAAGCGATTTGTCCTGAATGACGACCTGCCGTCAAGTGTCGGCAGGGTGCGCGCCTTCTATGGGAACTTCGCGGCGCTGGTCCGGGCCTACGCCTACATTCGCTCGTTGGGTCCATCTGGACTGCGCCGCGTGGCCGAGGTGGCTGTGATCAATGCCAATTACATCATGAGCCAGCTCAAGGACCACTACCATCTGCCGTACGACAAGTTCTGCAAACACGAGTGCGTCTTCTCCGATGCGCGTCAGCTTCCTCACGGGGTCCAAACCATCGACATCGCCAAGCGACTGATGGATTACGGCTTTCATCCCCCAACCATCTACTTCCCCCTGATCGTCAAGGGGGCCATGATGATCGAGCCGACCGAGACCGAGAGCAAGGAGACGCTGGATCAGTTCATCGCCGCCATGAAGCGGATCGCCGAGGAGGCCAAGCGCGACCCGGAGTTGGTCCGGTCCGCCCCGCACAAGACCAAGGTCTCGCGGCTGGACGAGGTGAAGGCCGCCCGCCAGCCGAATCTGCGTTGGAAGGGGAAGATATCAGGAGAAGAAAGCGGGAGTTGAGAGGAAGTCGATCGACTTGACCTGCTCGACCATGACAAAGCCGGTGGCGTCTCGGCCTTCAAGAATCGATACGTGGAAAGGGTAGTCGCGGCGCGTGTTAGTGATGGGGCAGACGATACAAAAGGTCGTGTGCCCGCTGAAGAGGTCGTTGCTGACCACGAGGGCGGGCCGACGGTTCATGCGGTTGTTCGGCGACCCTCGGCTGCCCACTTGAAGGACGGCTGCCGTCGGTGCACGGCGCAAGGTGTCGTCGGCCAGCAATTGCTCCTTGCTGAGCGATGCGCACTGCTCGACCAGATAGTCTGCCTCGATTAGGACGTGACGCAGGTACTCAAGCGGCTCGAATGACATCTCTGGCCTCGGAAAGGATATAAGCGCCGAGATGGGGACTCAGCGACTCGGTCGTCACGATCTCAACTCGACGTCCAAGCAGGCGCTCCAAGAGTTCCGAGAGATCGAGAAACCTGTCGTATGTTTTCCGTTCGGGTTCAAACTCGACCAGGACATCGACATCACTTTCGAGCGACGCCGTTTCCCGAACAAACGATCCAAACAGCGCGAGCCGCCGAACCCCCAGCGCACGGATCGCGACCTCGGCTGATTTCAGGCGTTCGATGATTTCCTTCCGGCTCCGCACGATCTCCGGCATAGGGAACCCCCTTCCCACGTAACCGGCCGACCTTCGACCGTAAAACTGTTCAGCCTCAGCATACCTCTTGATCGATCCGAATCGGTACGAATTTCCCGTGCCGCCGAACGCCACGCATGAGGCGCAAGTGACAGCGGCGTCTTCGCGGCTGTCACTTGTCGCTCTCCATGCGATTGTTGGCAACTGTGTCTGTGGTGTCTGGTCGGTTCCCCTTCGTGAAGATCACATTCTCAAGATGGCCCTCGGTACCAAGCTCCTCAAGATAGCGATCGAATACTGCGATGGGATATCGTGTAAATCTATTCCTTCGTTCTATCCAGTAATCGCTCCAGATGCTGCTGACTGTCGATGCAAAATGCTCAAGACTCATTCCGGCACGACGGATTCCATATGGCCAGATCTCCGACACTGTGGGGATCCCAAGACTGAGAAACGCTTTCCCTCCCGCAAAGACGTACCCTTCATATCCTTGGACATCAATCCACAGTAGAGACGGCGCAGCCGTGGCTGCATTACGGATCTCGGGGAGTTGAAGAATCTGCATCAGGGGGAGTGATGGCACCTGCACCGTCCGACGCGATGATTCGTTCTGCCGCTCAATCGCCTCCTCAGTTGGGGTAGAGCGTATTCTGTGATCTCCGGGATTGGTGGAAGAGAGTTCCATCGTCAGCGTTGTTTCTCTATCCCCGACTGCCACCTGAAGACAACGCACTCTCTCTGATAATCCATTCTGCTCCACGTTCTTCACCAACAACGCGAAGTTCTTTGGCTCCGGCTCAATCGCCACAGCATTTTGAATCTCGTTTGCCAAAAGGAGCCCGGTGCTGATGAGGCCGATATTGGCTCCGATGTCCAGCATGTACAAGTTTTCGCGAGGGACGAACCCCATCGACTTCAGGAATCGAATTGCACGGAGAGAGGAATCGTACTCATACTGCCGACTGCAGAACAAAGACGCCCCAATAGCGTCGTCTTTGGTAGACATCGTCAGGCGGCCTTGTTTGGTCTGGATTGTGACTGTTTCAGACAGAACCCCGTGCAAGCGGTACAGGGCGTGGCGGAAGATGGCATGAGATAGAGCCATCGCTTTCATCAACATGGGTTTAATTAGTCGGTTCATTGGTCATCCTTGTGTTGCCAACGTGCGGCATAACCCGCGATCCGGCGGTTCATGCGGTTGTTCGGCGACCCTCGGCTGCCCACTTGAAGGACGGCTGCCGTTGGTGCACGGCGCAATCCCGGAGGTACAGATTAATGAGGCTCTGGTAGGGCAGGCCGGTCTTCTCAGCCAGAGCCTTAAAGTACTCGACGGTATCCTTGTCGAGCCGGATCGTTACCGATTGCTTCAGGAGCTTGAGGTAAGGGTTCTTCTGTCCCTTCATCTTCGAGAAGTCGTAATGCGCTCTCATAGGGTCATCTCCAATAGGCCTCCTCCTCCCGTCGATCGGCACGCCGGGCGGAGATAATCCGGACAACCAGCTCCTCCTCTCGGTAACAGTGGCACACGACCAGAACACGCAGTTGGAGGCTCATCCCGAGCAGAAGAAAGCGTCCTCGTCCTCAGAATGCTCCGGGTCGTAGTAAACCGTCGCCCGCTCGTCATGGAAGGCTGTGTGGGCCTCCTCGAACGACATGCCGTGCTTACGCTGATTGACTAAGTTCTTTGCCCGGTCCCAGACGAAGCGCAAACTACTCATATGTACAGTGTACGTATGATTTGAGACCGTGTCAAGGGGTTATATGCTCGCCGAATGCGCCGCTTGAGGGGCGCGACGCTGTTTGCCGCGGCTGCGTCCGATTGTTCAAGTAAGCCGCTTCGCGGCAGAAGCTTCTCACCTCTTCAGTTCTTCAGCGACCTTGCGTCGACGGGCAACCCTCGTATGATAGCCATTGATCCGTGGATGACCGTTTTCACTGCGAACGCCCATGCCCGATCTACCCACTATCTGCCCCTGCAGAGCGAAGACCCGCCAGACCAGGCGGAGAGGATAGCCCTGCTGCCCCCTCTCCCTCCGTTCGGCATCGAAGTATTACCCTAATAGCAGAGATCGTACCAACAGGTCGTCCCCGCTTTGGGCTTCTTGAACAATGGATTGAGACGACCCCGATAACGCGCTAGGAGCCTGTCGGAGTATTCACGGTGATACGGTGTGCACGCAACAACATGCCGGGTCTTGAACGAGGACAGGAGGGCGGTCGGGTGGTCCAAGTCCAGATGTGGCCCGTAGCCGGGACGGTCTCCGGGTGCCCCTCACGCCGCCGGCAGGCGCTGCCTCGCCCGGAACAGCTTGAGCAGGTTGTGCGTCAGGCAGATCAGCAG
>Ga0080064_1004680_pt1 | contig 17123 bp, 21 predicted proteins | sample Subgrocontami54m_FD_69260 | JGI IMG/M metagenome (GOLD analysis project Ga0080064, IMG submission 69260) | Subsurface groundwater microbial communities from S. Glens Falls, New York, USA - GMW46 contaminated, 5.4 m (SPADES assembly) (version 2) ...
CTGAAGCGCACCAACCGCTGAGCGCAACTCTTCCTGTGCCGCGATCAGCGACTCCACGGCAAGCTGACTTCGGCGCTCCCGAGCGAGCAACGCCTCGCGGTGCCGCCGGAGATCATCGGCGGATGCCATCGCCTCTTCAAGCGAGGCGAGGCGGTTCTCCATCCAGTCCACCATCGCTGCGGTGGCGTGATGCGCGTCGAGTCCAACCGCCGCGTTGCGATTGAGGTGGTCGACGACCGCCGCATTGAACTGTTGCTGTCTGAAAAGCAGACGAGAGAGGAGGCGCCGAAGCTGCTGGATCGCGCGTCCTCGCAATCCGGCGGCGCCTTGTCCGCCCTCGTCGAGCGTGTAGAGCGCGTTGAGCGATTCGATCTGCGTGCGATCCGGAGCGGGAATGGGCGCCGGCCTGGAAGACGCCGCCCCGGACGCTTCTGTGGGCTCGGCCGCGGGGCCAGTGGCCCGGGCAGTCATCGACCGACAACGCCCCCCACAGGGCTGCTCGCGGTCGCATACATCCTGCGGGGAATCCGTCCGCTCAGAAACGCAAGGCGCCCGGCCATCACAGCGTGCTTCATCGCCTGAGCCATTGCCACGGGTTGCTGAGCTCCCGCGATGGCCGTGTTCATCAGCACGCCATCGGCTCCCAGTTCCATGGCGAACGCGGCGTCCGACGCCGTTCCGACGCCCGCATCGACAATCACGGGTACCTTGGAGAACTCGCGGATGATGCGGAGGTTGTTCGCATTCTGAATGCCCAGCCCAGATCCGATCGGCGCGCCGAGCGGCATGACCGCCGCGGCTCCCGCATCTTCCAGCTTGCGGCAGGCGATCGGATCGTCGTTCGTGTAGGGAAGTACGACGAACCCGTCTCTCACCAGGACATGCGTTGCCTGGATGAGCGCCTCGTTGTCTGGAAAGAGGGTGCGCTCGTCGCCAATCACTTCGAGCTTGACCCAGTTCGAGAGCCCCGCCTCTCGCCCAAGATGAGCGGTGCGGATCGCTTCCTCGGCTGTGTAGCACCCCGCGGTGTTCGGCAGGATAAAAATCTTCTCCGTGTCGATGTAGTCGAGCAGCGATTCCTTGCCGCGGTCCGACAGGTTCACCCGCCGCACGGCCACCGTCACCATATCAGCGCCCGCAGCGTCGTGCGCCTGCGCCATCACGGCAAACGAGGGGTACTTGCCGGTGCCGACAATCAGCCGCGAGCGGAACGTGCGGCCGGCGATGACAAAGGGGGAATCAATCATGAATTTGGAAATTGAGACGTTGACGGATTGACGGATTGGAATGGAGCATTGGCAATTCGTCAACCCCTCAATTCATCAATCCTCAATGGATTTACCCGCCGCCGACGAAGTTCACGATTTCCACCGAATCGCCGTCACGAACGACGGTATCGCTGAAGACGTGGCGTCTGACGATGGTGAGGTTGTGCTCCACAGCGACACGCCGTGAATCAATCTCGAGTCGCGCCAGCAGATCGGTGACCGACAGCGGCTGCTCGAGCTCGTACGACTCGCCGTTGAGGGTGATGAGCATTTCAGGGTTAGGGCTTAAGGCTTAGGGCCCGGAAGGACGCTGATTCCCTGAGCCTTAAGCCTGGAGCCCTAAGCCAAGGTACAAGGTTCAGTTGGTTGGGTCAACGGCCCACGGTCTGGTGAGCATGAGAGCTTGGGCTTGGAGATCGAGGCGCGCGCATCGCCATCACGTCCCCCTCACGGCGAGCCGGCCGTCAGACGCGGCGACGTTCACCCACAACCAGCAGAACGATTCCGCCAACCAGTGACAGGACGCCGAGCACCTGGGGCACCGCAACGCCCTCACGATTTTCGGTCGTCACCTGAAGGGGGCCTGCATCGATCACGGTGTCACGGTCGGTCCAGAACACGCCGCCCCAGACCAACGACACGATACCGATGACGACGAGGCAAATACCGACGATCCGTCTTGTGGACATAGCTGTCCTCCCTGACGAGGATTCTCTGCAAGACCACGGCCGTTCGGCTCAGGTCGAGGTGGTTGTAGCGAAAATTCTGGCGTGATCTACGCGAGCAGTTCTCGAACGCGTGGATGCACGATGGCGCCGTGATGCGTCAACAGCGTCTCTCGCGTGATTTCGTCGTCGGCATTCACGCTCAGCGCGGGCTGGGTCGCCCCATCCTTGCCGAGGAGGTGCAGCAAGAACGTGATGATGTTCTTCGAATACATCTGGCTTGCGTGGTAGGGCACGAGAGAGGCGGGGTTCGATGGCCCGAGGACCGTGACGCCGCGATGCAGGACCGTCTCGTCGGGTCTCGTGAGCTCGCAGTTCCCGCCTCGCTCGGCGGCAAGATCGACGACCACGGATCCGGGCTGCATCGCCTCCACCATCTCGGTCGTGAGGAGGATGGGGGCCCGTTTTCCCGGAATCAGCGCCGTCGTGATCACGACATCGCTTTCGGCAACGACTTTCAGCATCATCTCCCGCTGCCGGCGGTAGAAGGATTCGTCCTGCGCCTTTGCGTACCCACCCGCGCCTTCGGCCTCCGCCGCTTCCAGTGGCAGCTCGACGAATCTGGCACCGAGGCTTTGGACCTCTTCCTTGACGGCGGGCCGCACGTCATAGGCTTCAACCTTTGCGCCGAGCCGCCGTGCCGAGGCAATCGCCTGCAAGCCTGCCACGCCCGCTCCCATCACGAAGACGCGGGCCGCGGCGACTGTTCCGGCTGCCGTCATCAGCATTGGGAACATACGCGGCAGCGCGTTCGCCGCGAGCAGGACGCCTTTGTAGCCGGCAATGGTCGCCATCGACGACAGCGCATCCATGCTTTGCGCGCGTGTGATGCGCGGCATGAGCTCCATCGAGAAAAGGGTGGCCCCGGTGGACGCGATGGCCTGAACGCCCTGCGGCTGGCCCAGGGGATCGGCGAATCCGATGACCGCCTGTCCCCGGCGAAGGCCCGTCGTTTGAGGAACACGGACGGTGAGGAGCACATCGGCGCTCTCGATGAGCGCGGCTCGCGGAAGAAGCGTTGCGCCCTGTGCCTGATACGCGGGGTCGAGGAACCCGGCAGCAGCCCCCGCTCCTTCTTCAACCGCCACGTCGAGACCGGTTTTGATCAACGCCGCAACGCCGGCCGGAATCAGCGCGACGCGTGTCTCGCCCGGCCACGTCTCTTTCGGAACGCCGATTCTCATCGGATAGCAGTCTATTGCAGCGCGCCCATTTTTCCTGAGCGGTAATCGTTGACCGCTTCAACCAGCTCCTCGCGGGTGTTCATGACGAACGGGCCGTAGCTTGCCACCGGTTCCGGAATCGGCTCGCCGCTCAGGACCAACAGGGTACTGTCCGCGCGAGCCACGAACGAGATCGCGTCGCCCGTCGCGTCGAGCACGGCGATCTTGGCTTCGCCCTCCAGCGTCTCGTCCCCATTCAGCCGCACGTCACCCTTGAGCAGCACCACCGATGCATTGTGACCTGCTGGGAGCGCGAGCTCTGTCGACGTGCCCGCCTTCAGGCGCACGTCGAGCACGTTCATCGGCGTCACCGTCTGCGCGGGACCGTGGATGCTCTTCAGCGTGCCAGCAATGACCCGCGCGTAGTTTCCGTCTCCCAGATCAACGCTCGGAATTGCGCTGTCGAGCAGGGCCTGATACCGCGGCTGCGACATCTTGTGCGCCCGCGGCAGGTTGACCCACAGCTGTGCCACTTCGAACGCGCCGCCACGGCGTGCGAACTCCTTCTCATGGAATTCCTCGTGGACGACGCCCGCGGCGGCGGTCATCCACTGGACGTCGCCCGGGCCGATCGTCCCGGAGTTGCCGGCCGAATCCCGGTGCTCGACGGCGCCCTGGTAGACGATCGTGACGGTTTCAAAGCCGCGGTGTGGATGCTCGCCAACACCCCGGCGCTTGTCCGTCGGCTCGAACGTCGTGGGGCCGGCGTAATCGAGCATCAGGAACGGACTCAGCTCGTCGCCGAGGCCGTTGGATGGGAACAGATTGCGCACCTCGAACCCGTCGCCGACCCAGTGCGTCGATCCGGGGCCGTGGATGCCGATCACCTTCTTCAACGTGGCCATGTGCATCTCCAATCAATGCCCAATGCCCCAATGCCCAATCGGTTTGGAGATTGAGCATTGAGCATTGTGCATTTGTGAACGTTACGCCGCCGCATGAACGACGCCGTGGGTGTTGCGGCCCGGCCGCCGCGCGAGCAGCGTATCGAGCGCGAGCGCGCCGGAGCCCTGTAGGCTCAACGTGACTGTCGCTGCGAGCAGGACCAGGACGAACTCGTAGCCGTTCGGCAGGAAGAAGCCTGCCGGCAGGTGCACCGTGAGGAACGCCACGAGCATAGTCGCCGCCAGGGGGAGCGAGACCCATCGCGTGAACAACCCCGCGAGCAGCAGCAATCCGCCTACGAGCTCGATCCCTGTGACCAACGGTGCGGCGATCGTGGCGAACGGGATTCCAACCTGCGAGAAGAATCCGGCGATCGTTGGCTGCGAGGTGACCTTCATCCATCCGTGCGCAGTGAACGTCATCCCCGTCACGACCCGAAGCACGGTTGTTCCCCACGATGCCGCCGAGTGAATTGAAAAGAATGCGCTCATTGGTTTCTCCTAGTTGTCACGATGGACGTTGCAACGACCATACAATCAAAAAAAATCAGCTCCCTGCGCGATCCCGGGCGATCTCGAGCAGCGAGATTAAAGTCCGGAGCTGTTCACCCGTGAGGTGCCCGAGATGTTCTTTGCTCCACCGTCGTGCCGGATCGTCCAGGCGGGCAAGGAGGCTCAGCCCCTCTTCAGTGATCGTGGTTCGCACGACACGGCGATCCAGATCCAATCGACCGCGTTGAAGAAGCCCGCGGTTCTCGAGCCGATCGATGAGTCGCGTGACGTCTGGGTCCCGCGTAAGAAGGCGTTCACTCATTTCCCGGCAGGTGACACCCGCGTCGCCTGCGCCACGCAGGATTCGCAGCACGTTGTATTGGCTCGGCGATAACCCGAACTCTCTGAGCAGCTCCACCTCGGTACGCACCAGCGCGTCGGTGGTGCGCAAAAGGTTCAGATAGGCCTCTTCCTCAACGGACCCAAACGGCTTCGTTTGCTTGATCTCAGCCTGTAGCCGGGTCACGGAACGAATAATAGTCGTTTAAACGTCTATCGTCAAGAGGTATTTATCAGGAGCTCGTTCGCGAGGACGGCAGCGCCGACGAGACCAGCGTCCGTGTTCAGGATGACCTTCACCGGCGTTCGGAGCAGCAGTTCCGTCATCGGCGGCTTGCCGCGAAAGGCCGCCATGAACTCTCCACGCTGGAGGAGTGGCAGAATTTTCGGCGCGATACCACCGCCGATGAACACCCCTGCCGTCGCCCCCCCTCGCAGCGCCAGGTTACCCGCCTCGGCCCCATAGGCAGACACAAACAGATCCAACGCCTCAGCACACCCGGGACATGAGGCGTCGAGCGCTGCGTGCGCCATCACCGCGGCCGCAGGCGGCCCTTCCGTCATCGCACGACACCGAACGCCGTCGTGCGTGAACCGATGGAGATTGATCAGGCCGGGTCCGCTCAAGACGTGCTCGACCTCTGCCCGTCCGTAGAGCTCCCGCAACATGCGCAGGAGGGCAATCTCCCGATCCGTTCTGGCCGCCGGCCCCCGACGTCGAGCCGATGAAAACGGATTTCAGGCGCGCGCTCGCGCGGCTGGTGCCGGTCTTCATGCCCGGCATTCTGTTCCGGCTGAAACCGGACGGGCAGCCGGTGTTCCCGGATTTTGCAGCAGCGATCGTGCCGACCGAATTCGCGCCCGGCAAAATCTTCGGCACCGGCACGCTGCAGCCGATCGACTACCTGGTCGAATTGGCGGATGAACGCATCGCGCCGCCCGCGAATCTCGATATCTCGACCGTCCAGCAGCAGGAGCTCGCGACAACGTTTCGCTACCACATCGGGCAATACCTGTCGCGCCGCGCCGCGGACTGGCAGGCGCGCGGTTTCACCGAAACGCTGATCGACTGGCCGGCGCTGAATGCGCGTTCGAAATTCTGGGGTGACGATCAGCGCGCCGCTTTCAAGAATTGGGAAGAGGTTACCGACCCGCGCAATCCGCTGGGCGGGCGCCAGGGCGTCGACGAGCGCATCATGCTGCGCGAACTGCTGCGCCGCGTGGACATGATGGTGATCATCGAGAACCGGCTCGATGCGCTCGTGCGCTTGCACACGCCGCATCCGCCGGCGAAAATCGGCGGCCCTAACGAGCCGGGACTCATCGGGCGTCTGCGCGAAGAATCTCAGTACGGTCCGAACGCAGGCCTGACCGAGATCCTGATCCCGGCAGGCTACGTGACGACGGCCTACGATGCGGTTTTCACGCTGAGCTCCGATCGCAGGAATTACGTGGGCGCCGCGACCGACAAGCCCACCGCAATACCTGCGCCCGGACTGCCCTTTTCGCTGGTGTTCCGCGCCGAGCCCGGCAAGGAGGACATCGTGCTCAAGATCGCGTCTGCCTATGAGGCCGCGTCGCAGCGCCGGGTTCCTCCGCCGGCATTCGGCCCGCTACCGGCGAAAGCGCGCAGCGTCTAAGCCCCAACCTCGGGGCATTCGACCGGATGGTGCACGCCACCGGCCGCTCCCATGACCCGTTCGCGCAAGGCGACGAGGTAGGCGTCATGAATGCCATGGGCGGCGAGACAGTCGACGGTCTGATACAGGTAGTCGGCGCTCGAGCCGAAGCGGCCGTGCGCCGTGGCGAGCGTGCGGATGACGGTGTCGAGCGGCAACTTGCGGGCATAGTGCGGATGCGCGTGGTTGACGACGAACGCGATCGCGCGCAGTTGACTGCCGCCGGCGCGCATTTTGACCCACCGCGGCGCATACGACCCGAGCACCATTTCGCGCCGCCAGATCAGGGTGAGCTCCTGCCGCGCCTGGTCCGCCGCGATGCGGAACGCAACCCCGTTGCAGCAGCCGCCGAAATCCAGCCCCAGCACCAGCCCCGGGTTCTCGATCGAGCCGCGGCCCGTGCGCGAGCGCAGGCAGAAACGGCGGTGGAAGCCGTGGACGCTGGCGGGCCGGCGTTCGACATAATGGAACAGCGGGTTCCAGATCAGCGAGCCGTAGCCGAATACCCACAGGTCGCGCGCGGGACTCCAGCCGGCGAGTATGTGCTCGAGCGAGGCGTGAAACTGATCCTCGGGTACCAGCGGCAGGTTGTGTTTGCGGTGCGCATAGGATTTGCGCAGCACGTCGTTTTCGAGATCTTCGCGAGTCAGCCCCATATTCTGAAGAACGCTGCAGCCCCCGTCAGCGTTGACCGATGGCCGTGGCTGCGCCCGTTGTTGCACGCCGCCGCCCGAGCGCGGCATTGGTTGCCGTCACCAGCAGGTCGAGCACGCAATAGAACGCGCCGGCGGCGAGCGGCGGATTGAGCGTAGTCAATGCGAGCCACGGCACGTGCGGCGACCAGGTCCAGTTACCGAGCCAGGTACCGTAGATTTCCATCACCAGCGCCAGCAGGAACATGGTGGCGTAAAGTTTTTTCGCCGTCCCGAATACCATGCACAGCAGCATGAGCGCGAACAGCGGCGGACCCAGGGTGTCGCTGCCCGTCACGCTCAGCAATACGACAAACGGCGCCGCGAGCAATGGCACCGCCCAGGTGAGGCGCTCGCTCAGGCGCGGCGCGAGCGCGGTGCCAAGCAGGTACAGCAGCGCATGGCCGGGCGGCACGAACAGCGGGATGTTGCCGAGCCGGTATTCATAAAGCCCCCACGCGAGCGACAGAAAAATCTCGCCGAGGGTTGCGTAGCACACGCAGGCAACGAGGCTGATCTGCTCCTCGCGCGAGGCGCGCCGCAGGATGCCGATGAATATCAGCCATACCGCGGCGTTGGTGATTATCTGGCCCCAGAACGCAAGCTTCTGATCGAGCAGCAGACCGGCGGCAATTACGCCGATAATTCCTGCCGCCCCGAAAGCGGGCACGTTCAAATTCACCGTACTGATGCGGACCCGGACCGGCACAACCTTCTGAAGACGGGGCTACAGCTGCGCTTTTGATTTCCTGCCGGGGGCGGCGGGCGGAATATATCCCGATATCCGGCAGAGCATCGCATCGATCTGCTTGCCGTCTTTGAATCGAATCGAGCGGCACAGCATTACGTCGCCCCGGGCAGACAGCGCCGACACACCGAGGCGCACGTTCGCAAGCGAGAGTCCGGTCGCTGCGGCGATCTCCGAGTCGAGGCGCTCACCATGATTTTTCAGGTATTGCAGGATTTCTTGCATCTCAAATTCTCCTCATCGCAGTCAGTCGTATGGGGCCCAGGCCCGGGCAGCCGCCGCATCGGGGTGCGTATGATACAGGGTTTCAGCAATTCGCACCCGGCCAATTTCTGCCGTACGCCGGGAAGTTGCGAATTCGAAAGGGTTTTTCGCCCCCGGCTAAAGGCGGCCACAGTCCATCAGGAGCGTCTGGCCGGTGACGCTGTCGCTGCGGCAGAAGGTCACGAGCTGCTCCGCCACGTCGTCCTTGCTCACCGCGTGGCGCAGCAGGGTCAGGTCGGCGACGGTGGCCACGTATTCGGCCGGCCGGTTGGCAGTCGCGCGCGTGCCTTCCATGAAGCCGGGGGCGACGCAGTTCACGGTCACCGCCGGGGCAAGCGCCACCGCCATGCACTTGGTGAGGTGAATGATGCCGGCCTTGGACACGGCATAGGCGATGCTGCTGCCGCGCGGGACGACTCCCGCCCCCGAGGAGATGTTGACGATGCGGCCCCGGCCCTGGGCCTGCATCAACGGCGCGACTGCCTTGATGCAGTTGAACGTGCCGGTGAGATTGGTGGAGAGGATGTGATTCCAGAGTTCGTGCGTCAGGCCATCGAGGTCGGGATAGGCAACCGTCTTGTTGAAGGCGGCGTCGTTCACCAGGATCTCGACCCGGCCGAATTCGGCCTGGGCCTGCTCCACCATCCGCTCCACGTCGGCCGGGTCGGTGACGTCGGCCCGGACAGCCACCGCGCGCACGCCGAGCCTGGAGATCTCTTCGGCCAGGCTTTTCGCCTTGGCTTCGGAGGCGGCGTAATTCACCACCACGTTGACGCCGTTGAGCGCCAGCGCCCGGCAGATGCGCTGCCCCAGTCCCCCGCTGCCGCCGGTAACGATAGCCGTACAACCTTTGAGGTCCATAGGAGCGCCCACGCCGGGTAATTTTGATCGAATGATATTCGCTATGACGGGCGGTGACCAGCGTTGGCCGGGCGACGGCACAAAGCGAGGGAAAATTGTGCCTGACGTGCTACGATTACCGGCTGACGAACAAATTTGACGGGAGACAGAGGATGAAAGCAGCGTACTTCATGAAATGCGGCGGGCCGGAGGTGATGCAATATGGCGATGTTCCCGATCCCGTTGCCGGGCCGGGCCAGGTGCTCGTCGACGTTTACGCGACCAGCGTCAACGGCGCCGACTGGAAGGTGCGCGCGGGCCACTATGCCCCGATTACCAACTTTCCGTACATTCCGGGGCGGGATTTCTCCGGCGTTGTCAGCGCGCTTGGCGCCGGGGTCAGCGAGTTCGCGATCGGCGATGCAGTGGTCGGCGTCTGCGATGTCGGCCAGGAAGCGGCTTATGCCGAGAAAGTCGCGATCAAGGCGGCGATCGTGGCGAGAAAGCCGCAGAGCCTTACGCACGCGGAGTGCTCGGCGGTGTCGCTGACCGGCCTCACCGCGCTCGTCTCGGTCGAGGACACGCTGCAGCTCAAGTCCGGTGAAACGATACTGATCCAGGGCGGCGCAGGCGGCGTCGCGAGCTTCGCAATCCAGCTCGCGAAGCATCTCGGTGCCCGCGTGATCACGACCGCGAGCGCGGCGAACCACGATTACCTGCGCGGTCTCGGCGCGGACCAGATCATCGATTACAACCAGCAGGACTTCACGAAGGTGGTGTCCGGCTGCGACGCGGTATTCGACACCGTCGGTGGCGACGTGGCGACGCGCTCGTTCGCCGTGCTGCGGCCGGGCGGACGCGCGGCGTTCATTGCTTCGGGGAACGCGGCGCCGGCCTCACCGCGCGCCGACGCCGTATCGTTGCGTCCCAAGGTCGGGCGCGACCGCGCGCATCTCGATCGCACTTTGTCCCTGGTCACCAGCGGCGCGGTCCGCGTTCCGGAGATCACGGTTTTCGCGTTATCGGAAGCGGCCGCGGCCCATAAGGTGAGCGAAGGCCGCCACTTCCGCGGCAAGCTGGTGTTCAAGGTGCGCTGAACTCGCACCGGGCCACACACTCACGGCTGGACCGGCTTGGCGGCCGGTCCCCGTTCCCATGAAACCCGATACTCTTGAAGCGCGCGACGCGCGGTCCGTCATTCACGGACTCACCAACCTCAAGCGCCATCTCGAACTGGGCCCGACGGTGATCGAGCGCGGCCATGGCGTGTGGGTCGTCGACAACCACGGCCGTGAATATATCGAGGCGATGTCGGGCCTGTGGTGCATTGCGCTCGGCTACGGCGAGACGCGGCTGGCGGCGGTCGCGGCGCGTCAGATGGAGCAGCTCGCCTACTATCCGCTGACCAGCCACAAGAGCCACCCGTCAGCAATCGAACTCGCCGAGAAGCTGCTCGCGATTGCGCCGGCGCCGATGTCGCGCGTGTGGTTCGCCAATTCCGGCTCGGAAGCCAACGACTGCGCGGTGCGGCTCGCGTGGTACTTCTGGAACGCGATGGGCAAGCCGGGAAAACGCAAGCTGCTCGCGCATCACCTTGCGTACCATGGCAATACCATTGCAACGGCGAGCCTGTCGGGAGTTAACTACGCCCACGAGGGTTTCAACCTGCCGCTGCCGGGATTTCTGCACGTGGCCTGCCCGCATTACTATCGCGGCGCGCGGCCCGGCGAAAGCGAAACCGCGTTCACGCAACGGTTGCTCGCGGACATCGAAGCGCGCATCGCCGCCGAAGGCGCGGACACCATCGCGGCGTTCTTCACCGAACCGATCATCGCCGCCGGCGGGGTGATCGTGCCGCCCGCCGGTTATTTCGACGGCCTGCAGAAACTGCTGAGGAAACACGACATCCTGCTCGCGTGCGACGAAGTCGTCACCGGTTTCGCGCGCACCGGCAATATGTTCGGCGCGACCACCATGAACATCGTGCCCGACATGCTGGTTTGCGCGAAAGCGCTGTCGAGCGCCTACATTCCGATTTCGGCGCTGATGATCAACGAGCGCGTCTTTCAGGCGATCGCGCGGCAGAGCGACGAACTCGGCGTGTTCGGCCTGACCATGACCTACTGCGGACACCCGGTGGCGACGGCGGTGGCGCGCGAAGCGATCCGCATCTACGAAGAAGAAGACTTTCCGGCGCGGGTACGCCAGCTCGAAGCGCCTTTCCTCGGCGGATTGCGCGAACTTGAATCGCATCCGCTGGTCGGCGAAGTGCGCGGCAAAGGCCTGCTAGCCGGCGTCGAGCTGGTGCGCGACAAAGCGACGCGCGAGCCATTCGCGCGCACCCAGAAGATCGGCGCGATCTGTGCCGGCATCGCCGAAAAACACGGCCTGATCCTGCGCGCGATTGGCGACACGCTCGCGCTCTGTCCGCCGCTCGTCATCAGCGAAACCGAAATCGCGGAACTACTCAAGCGTCTACGCACCGCGCTCGACGAAACTGCGGCCACGCTGTCGCGCGCATGAGCGCTGTTCGCTTATTCTGCGAGCGTAGAATTGCCGAATATTGTGCAGGAGCGTAACCGTGAAGCGATTCGCATTGGCATTGGCGCTCGTGGCACTTGTTGGCAACTCGGCGGCCGAGTGGGTGATGGTTTACGACCACGACGAATATATTGCGTATGCCGATCCCGCGACCGTCACCCGGGAAGGCGATCTGGCGCAGATGAGCGACCTGATCGACCTTAAATCGCCCCAATCGTCACCGTACGGCAGACAACATGCTTCATCAACGGCGCATAGCGAATTTGATTGCGGAAATTCGCAGGTTCGGACGATCGCGTTTTCCTTGTACTCCGGCCAAATGGGCGAGGGGGATGTCGTCGAGACCGTCGCGGAATCCAACCGCTGGTTACGAGTCGCGCCGGGAACCCTTCTCAACGTTCTGTGGCAGCTCGCTTGTAGCCAGACATAAATCAATGGGGCCGGGTTATTAATTCTCCGGCCCCACGAAGCCGATGTACGCGCCACAAGCGTCGGCGGGAGTTGCCAGCATCGCATGCTCACCGGTGTTGCGCACACCGCGCGCGAGCGGTGGCATGCGGTGCTCCTGCATCCAGCGCGCGGCAGCGCCCATGCTGGTGGTGCGATACAACGCCTGAAACGGTCCGGGACCGCGGCGCTCCAGCGCATCGGCCGCCGGTCCCGGAGCGTAGGGCTGGGCGATGCCGAGACCGGTGGGGCCCAACTGAAACACCGCCATGTTCGACATGATCACCGTGCCGCGTTGCAATGGCGGCTGAGGCAGGCCCAGCACTTTGGCGTACGTCGCTGCGGTAGCCTCGGCATCCCGGGTGACGATGTAGGCACGCTCGAGCGTGTACACACCGTTGGGGTGATTGCCGGCAATCGGCACCTGCTTGCGGCGCTCCTCGATCGGCGTCAGGTGCTGGATGAAGACGATCGGCAGCGGGTTGCCGGGGCCGAGCACCGCGGCTTTCCATCGTAACTCCTGCCCGGCCGGAGTTCGCCGTCCGCCTTCAATCGCATCGCCCACGTCGATGCCGCGGCCGCGCATTGCGGCCACGTCCGCAGTCAAGTCGTCGCTTTGCAGAATGATGTAGCGTATGCCGCCGCCCGCCGCGATGAAGTCTGCCAGACCGGCATCCGAGGTCCCGTGCCGGCCCGCGGCCTGGTGCTCGGCCTGATCGCGGATCGCCAGCAACTCGACGTAGTCGTCCTGGAGAAATGCGATCGCATTGTGGGTGCCCCTGCCGGGATGCGTGCCGCCCGCGTAGATGTTGAAGCCCAGCTTGTGGTACTGCGCGATGCCCTGCGGCAGGTCGGGCACGCAAATCATCACGTGGTCGATACGGGTAAACATAGTTGTCTCCTAAGCCTTGCGCTCTTTTCTGACGAATCCGCCGAGTTTTTCCTTCCACTCGTCCGAGTGCATGCAGCCGACCCACGCCTCATTGTCGAAGCGCAGGCCGGCCGTGACGCCGGTCTCCTGCGACTGGTTGAGCGCGGATTTGGCCTGAATCACCGCGATCGGCGGGTTCGCGGCGATGCGCTGGGCGAGTGCCATGGCTTCCTCCATGACCTTGTCGTGCGGCACGACCTTGTTCACCATTCCGCACGCGGCCGCTTCCTGCGCGTCCCAGCGCCGGCCGGTAAAAATGAGTTCCTTCGCTTTCTGGATGCCGACGAGCCGCGGCAGCCGCTGGCATGCCCCGCCTCCGGGAAAGAATCCGTGCGTCACTTCCGGCAGCGAGAAGACCGCGCGCTCGGACGCAATGCTGATATCGCACTGCAGGGCGAGCTCGAAACCGCCCGCCATGCAGTAGCCGTTGATCGCCGCGATCACCGGCTTGCGCAGGCTGGCGATTACGCTGGTCCATTTTGCGACCATGGTGTGGCGATCGTGCACCATCGCCTCGGTGCTGCGGGTGGCACGTTCCTTGAGATCGGCGCCGGTGCAGAACGCCCGGTCGCCGGCGCCGGTGATGACGATGACCCGCACGTCGTCGCGCAAATCGAGTTGCGGCAACAGCGTCATCAGCTCGGTGCGCAGTTGAGTGTTGAGAGAATTCATCGCCTCGGGGCGATTCAGCGTGACGACGGCGATGGCGTTGTCGACGGTGAGGAGGTGGAGCGGAGCGGTAGCGTTCATGTGCTGTCCTCGAAATGGGCGCCGGAATGCCCCCGGCGCAGGTAGGGTGAATTCCGCATTGTATAGGGGACAGACCGCTAAGCCGATGGCTTGGTGGTTTGTCCTCTAATGGCTTTACAATGGTCACCGGAGGATGCGGTGATGACGATTCGGGCGGCGGTGTCGGGCAGCACCGGGGAGCGGCGCGCCTTGCGGGTCGCGGTATGCGCGCTCGCCATGCTCGTGGCAGCCTCCCCGTGCATTGCCCAACCAGCGGTGGAGCCCGCCGACTATCCGGTCAAGACGATTCGCATCATCGTTGCGTCTTCTCCCGGCACGGCCAGCGATATTTTCGCGCGCTCGCTTGGTGAGGATCTGGGCGAGTTCTACGGGAAGAGAATCATTGTCGACAACCGCCCGGGCGCGGGAGGGCTGATCGGCAATATCCGGGTGTCGAAAGCGAGCGCCGACGGATACACGCTGGGCATGATCGATGTCACGCGCGTGATCACCGAACTTATGCGCGACCCGCCTCCGTATCGGGCTCTGGCAGACATCGTTGGCGTCACGCACGTCGCGTCGATCACCAACGTGCTGATAACGGTGCCTTCGATGCTCGCGCGCTCCGCACCCGAATTCGTGGCATACGCACGCGCCAGCGCGGGCGAGCTCAACTACGCCTCCCTGGGTATCGGGTCGGCGGCGCATCTGGCCGGTGAATTATTCAACCGCGCGCTCGGCATCAACGCGGTGCACGTGCCGTACCGGAGTCTGTCCGACTCTTTCATCGAGATTGCGCTCGGGCGCGTGCATTACGCCATCTACACGCTGCCGGCGGTGCTGGGGCCGGTGCGCGACGGGCGAATTCGCGCGCTCGCCGTGATGACGCTGAAGCGCAGCCCCACGCTGCCCGCGGTGCCGGCTATCGCGGAGGTCGGTCTGCCCGAGGCGCAGGTCGACACCTGGTCGGGCATCGTTGCGCCCAGGGGCACGCCGCGGCGCATAGTCGAGCAGCTGCACGGCGACATCGTGCGCGGGCTGCGCAAGGCGGCGCTGCGCGAACTTTTCGCGCGCCAGGGTGCCGAGTCGATGCCCGAGAGCACGCCGGAGGGTTTCACGCGGATGATGCGCGGCGAATATCTGCGCTACCAGGCGCTCATTCGGGAAGGCGGCATCAAGCCGGAATGATCATTGGAGCGCTGCCCGACCGGACTGCCGCATGAACTTATTGCACTGCGCAGGGCTCATCGCGTTATGTTGCACGCTTGCCGGCAACGCCGCGCTGGCGCAGACACCTGAGCCGCCCCAGCCTGTCGAGGGGCAGGCCGGCAAAGACGTGGTGTGGATACCGTCGCCGCGCGACATGGTCGAGAAAATGCTCGGGATGGCGCGCGTGACGCCGCAGGACTACGTCATCGATCTGGGCTCGGGTGACGGGCGCAACGTTATCGCTGCCGCCCGGCGCGGGGCGCGGGCGCTCGGCGTCGAATACAACCCTGATCTCGTCGCCGTTTCACGGCGCGCCGCGGCGGCGGCAGGCGTCGCCGGCAAAGCCGCATTCGTGCAGGGCGATATGTACGAGGCCGACATCTCGCAGGCGACGGTTCTCATCCTGTTCCTGTTGCCTGATAGTCTTGCCAAACTTTCAGGAAAGTTCCGCGACCTGAAGCCCGGCACCCGCATTGTTTCGAATACGTATGAGATCAGCGGCTGGTATGCGGAGGAAACCGGCAGGACCACACCGTGCCCAAGCTGGTGCGTCGCCAGCTTATATGTGGTTCCGGCGAAAGTGGCGGGTATCTGGCGTTTGCCGGAAGGAGAACTCACGCTCGGGCAGGACCTGCAGAACGTGTCCGGCACGTTCGAACTCGATGGCGTCAGCCTGCCGGTCGAGAACGGCTGGCTGCGCGGCAACGAGATCAGTTTCACGCTCAACGGCGTCGCTTACTCGGGCCGCGTCAATGGCGACACCATGGCAGGCACTGCGAAGGGCCGCACCACGCGCGCGTGGCACGCGGTCCGCCTGCCATAGAAGCGATTCGGCAATCCGCTCGACACCAGCATCGGGCTGCTGGGTCAATCGGTCTGGCGTGCCGCCCGCCGCTCGGCCCGCACGTTCACAAGATTACCGGCGAGTATCAGCATTGCGCCCACGAACAGGAACCACTCGATGCGCTCGTTGTACAACAGGTAGCCCAGCAAAGAGATCAGCGGCAGCTGCAGGAAGGCCATAGGGATCACCACGGTCGCGTCGGCCACCGCCAGCGCCCGCACCATGCAATAGTGCGCTGTCAGCGACGTGAGGCCCACGGTAATCAGCCATGGCCAAAGCGGCGGCGCGGGGTTCACCCAGTTGAAGGTCGCCGGAACTAACCCGAGCGGCAGCTGGATCAATGCCATATAGAAAAGTATTGCCATGGGTGTGTCACGCGCGGCGAGCTTTTTCGTCAACGTGATGGACAGCCCGAAGGCAACGGCCCCAAGCAGCATGGCTATCGCGGCAGGATGAACCACAGCGGTCCCCGGCCGCAGGATGAGCAGCACGCCCGCAAACCCCAGGATAATCGCCGCGAAGCGGGCGCGGGTTATCCGTTCGCCCAGCAGACAAACGGCGAACACCGTGGTCCATATCGGCGTGGTGAGCTCAATGGCGAAAACGGCCGCCAGCGGAATGAATGCGATCGCGTAGAACCAGCCGAACTGGCCGGCGTAGTGGGCGATGTTGCGTGCGAAGTGCAGCCCGAAGCTGGCCGTCGCGAGCTGATGCCAGCCGCTTCGGCTCAGCAACAGCGCAAGAACCAGCAGCCCGATCACGCTGCGAAAGAAAAGAATCTCGAAAGTGCCCAACCCGGCGGAGAGTTCTCTCGCGCTGACCGCCATCGCCAGGAAGGACACGAGCGCGCCACTCATCCAGATGGCTGCCGTAATGATGGGGTGTCGCGCGCGTGGGGGCAAAGCAGGTACTTTCCGTGAGCGAATTGAAGGGGATTGCCGCCCGATGATTGTAGCGCAGGCGTTCACGCGCCGGCATGACGGCGATATACTTGTGTTGAATTACTTGTATTGAATTCCCGATGATGCGCGGGGCCCCGGCGATTGTGAATCGGTAAGAGGAGAAGCAGGTGACGAGTCCATTGAACGGCAAGGCCGCGCTGATTACGGGCGCGTCGCGTGGCATCGGCCGGGCGGTGGCGCTGCGGCTTGCTTCCGAAGGGGCCGCGATTTACCTCGCGGCCGACGGCACGGAGACGGAACTCGACGCAACGGCCGCGGCGTGCCGGCACCCCCGCGCCCCCCACGCGGCGGGGGGGACGCACGGTC
>Ga0080064_1004681_pt1 | contig 17122 bp, 20 predicted proteins | sample Subgrocontami54m_FD_69260 | JGI IMG/M metagenome (GOLD analysis project Ga0080064, IMG submission 69260) | Subsurface groundwater microbial communities from S. Glens Falls, New York, USA - GMW46 contaminated, 5.4 m (SPADES assembly) (version 2) ...
CTCCACCGCTCGCTGGGCCGCTCGCTCAAGTCTTGCGGCTTGGCCGCCGCACCGCCGCGTGACCCGCGTCGGATTTAAAACACGGCTTTCTTGTTATTCGTCTTAGAGCCTGGGGGTGACATTCCATACCGCTTTTGGGGGCGTCGGGGTTCACGGTGCCCTCGCGTGCGGACTTTCACGATTTTTTCCACCGTCCGCCGAAGGACGCCCGCCTGCCAGCTGTCGGGCAGGGATCCGCCAGAGATTTGTGGCGGAAAGGACACCTGCCTGTCCCTGCCCGTCGGCAGGCGGGGGCAGACAGGAATCCACCTTAAGGCGGACATGGGGCGGTTTTAAATAAAAAGGCCCTTGACTCCGGTGTAATCGAAATTATTCTTAATTATGCCACGATTTTAAAATCTGTGACGATGCTTGAAACCAAAGGATGAGGTTTTATTCTTTTTTTGACAAGAATATAAATCTTTTCGTAGATCTTCGATGTGCCGGGTTTTCCGATAACGGCAAGAGGCTCTTTGGAAGGCGCTTTCTTGATCGTGAGGAGGTTGAGGGGGGCTATTCCCACTTTTGATAAAACAAGCCTTCGCGCCAATTCCACGTCTTGGACTTCAGCTACAATGTCGGGCCTGATTTTATGCTCGATAAAGTATTCTTGAAGCGAATGATGAATTTGGCTGTGAGCCGTCGGTAAAATAAGCGGGGCCCCATGGAGGTCTTTTGGGATGCTTCTGTATTTCCGAGCCAATTCAGTGTGAGCGCAAAAAACAATGGGTATTTTTCCGACAAGAGTGCTTTCGATTTGATCATCCAAAGAACCGGCCGGGGTGTCTGTGAGTACAATATCAAGGAAGTTCGTTTTTAAGTGTTCGATGAGGTTGCCGGTTCTGTCTTCTTGAACATAGAGGTATGTTTTAGGAGCGATTTTCAAAATAAACTGAAGGAGGATGTCCAGGAAGGTCTTCGGAACCGAATCCGGAGCCCCTATCTGTATACGAATGCGGCCTTTGTGTGACAAATCACCCAGATTGTCTATCATTTCCTGCCCCGTTTCAAAGATCTCCTTGGCGTAGGATAAAATGCGGCGCCCTTCATCCGTCAGCGTTAAACGTCTCCTTCCTTGCCGCTCGAAGAGTTTGAGGTTTAAATAGTTTTCAAACTGTTTCAGTTGTGTGCTTAAAGTCGGCTGACCCAACCGCAATTCCTCGCTGGCTTTTGACACAGAACCCAGCCGCGCGATTGTGTAGAAGTAGTAAAGGTGGTGATAGTTGAATGGGATCATATATTCTTTTAATAGATATTATATATCTATATTATCCATTTTACTAATATAAGTTTCAGGAGGATAATTATCCTACGCTGGGAAGAAAAAGGGAGGACAAAAGAATGGATAGCTCAGAATTTGGTAGTGGGGCATCTTCCGCTTTAGGGTCTTTAATAGAGGACATGCAGAAAATGTTTAAGACGATATCACGACCGCCGATCCTTTTGGCGATTGGGGGCATTGGGTTGGTTTTGTGGCTGGCATCGGGGCTTTATATGGTCGGCCCTGGAGAGCAGGGCGTTGTGAGGCAGTTTGGAAAAATGCACTCCCAAACCGGGCCGGGGCTTCGTTATCACTTGCCACCACCGATTCAAAGCCGCGATGTAGTGAATGTGGCAGGGGTGCGCAGAGCCGAGATAGGATTTCGCAGTGAGGGCGGGCAGACGAGAGTTGTTGACGAGGAATCCCTCATGCTCACGGGTGACGAGAATATCGTCGCGGGTCAGCTTTTCGTGCAGTACGTCATAAAGGACCCTTCCATATTTCTTTTTCGCGCTCGGGATCCAGAACAAATACTTACGACGGCCGCGGAAGTCGCCTTGCGTAACGTGGTCGGGCGCAATACGATTGATTTTACGATGACGGACGGCCGTTTTCAGGTGCAAGAGCAGACCAAGGAACAACTCCAACGCCTCTTAGATGATTACCAAACAGGGCTTTTGGCAACGGAAGTGAGACTTCTTGTCGTAGACCCACCTATGGATGTAAAAGACGCCTTCCACGATGTGGTGCGTGCCTGGGAAGACCGCGAACGGCTCATACAAGAAGCGCGAGGGTTTGCCGAGGATGTTCTACCCAGAAGTCGCGGGGAAGCCGCGGAGGTTATACGAAAAGCCGAAGGTTATAAAGAACAGCGCATGATCCGAAGCCAAGGCGAAGCCAAAAGGTTTCTGGATGTGCGAGAGTCCTATGAAAAATCACCCACGGTGACCAGGGAGAGGCTTTATCTTGAGATGATGGAGCGCATACTGCCTCACACGGAGAAGGTTATATTGCCCTCGCAGTCCACCGGCTCTGTCTTACCGTGGCTCCCTCTTAGAAAAACGCAGGTGCCGCATGAGATACCCGCAACGACTACCCAGAAATTAAAAGAGGTGAGGTCATGAAAATAAAATCAATTAAACTACCGCTTCTCATTGTAGGTTATGTCGCCTTCTTAGCCGTATCGCGGACTTTTTACATCATCGACGAACGGGAGCAGGCGATTGTCACGATGTTCGGCCAACCCATGCGCACCGTGCGCGAACCCGGTCTTTACTTGAAAGTCCCCTTCATTCACAGCCTACAGCGTTTTGACAAGCGAGTGCTTTCATCGGATGCACAGGCGGTTGAATATCTGACTTCGGATAAGAAGCGAGTGGTGGTGGATCACGTTTCACGGTGGCGTATCACGGACCCACTGGAGTTCTACCGCACGGTTCGGACGGAAACAGGAGCCCTGATCAGATTAAACGATGTTGTATCCGGACGCCTAAGGGAGGAGATCGCCAAGCGCACTTTTATTGATTTTGTCAGGGAACAACGCGAGGCCATTGTTCAGGCTGTGAGCAAGGATGCCCGAGAATCGGTGAAGCAGCAGTTTGGCATTGAACTCATCGACGTTCGTATTAAGCGGCTTGATTTGCCAAGAGAGGTTCAAGCTAGTGTTTATGCCCGAATGCAGGCAGAACGTCAGCGCATCGCCAAAAAGTATCGTGCGGAAGGCGAAGAGCAGGCTCGCGAGATTCGAGCAGACGTCAACAAAGAAGCCCAAATCGTTTTAGCCAAGAGCTACGAACAAGCCCAGAAGTTAATGGGTGAGGGAGATGCGCAAGCCACGGCGATTTATGCTTCGGCCTACGAGAAAGATCCGGAGTTTTATTCTTTCATGCGTCGTCTTGAGACTTACGAGCGCTCACTAGGCACTGGAACTACAATTCTTTTGGACGCGAATTCCGATCTACTCAAGTATTTAGAAAAGTCTCACTTGCCTGTAAGTGAACCGGCTAAAAGGTAATTGCGGCAATCGTGATACGCGTTCTAATTATTGTTTTACTTATTCTTCTTGTTATTTTGGTATTACGAATTTTGGGTTTGATCAAACATCGATAAAAAGGAAGAAAACACTAACTAGGGAGGGGACAACAATGTTACGCGCATTAAAAAACCAGTTGAGTCTGCTTGCGATTGAAAACGGAGCTAGTTTTGCCAAGCACGTGAAAAATAGGTTAGGCCGGAAAAAAGCGAATATTCATATAAGCGCATCTTTGAATTTAATCTTACTGATGCCGCATTTGATTTCGCGTATGAGGGATTTCGCAGATGACCCAAGAATACCTAAAGAGCTTAAACGTCTTGATGGGTTTTTATTGACCTATCTTTATCATCCGATTGATTTTCTGCCGGACGAAGGCCAGGGGCTGTTTGGGTATTTGGATGATGCGTATTTTGTCGGGGTTGTCTATCAGCAGTTCTTGAATCATCAAGGTCAAGGCGACGTCATGCGAGCGGATCGTCATGTTGAAAGCGTCTCTGATAGGCTTGAAAAAGTCCGGCAGGTACTGCCTAAGGAAACAAAGCAAATTGATCGAATGATTGGAGAGTTGAAGGAGGGCAAAAAAGATTTATTTAATCAAATGATGTCCGCCGGAAAAGCTTAAAAAAAGGGGAGAAACCATGGAACTAAGCACGGTTAAACTTGTCACAATCATTGCGGCTCGAGATTTGAAAGAGGAGTTGGCCGCTCTAATAAAAGGTGAGGGCGTCAGTGGCTACACCGTTTTTGCGACACGGGGGCAGGGAGAAAAAGAAGTTCTAGAAAGTGCGGATGAAGAGCAGGCTAATATTTTGATCGAGGTTTTGACGGAGGAGGCCGTCGCATCCACCTTGATGCAAAAGCTTGCCGAACGTTATTTTCCTCACGAAAGACTCGTTGTCTATGAGCAGGATGTGAGGGTCCTGAGGCCACAAAAGTTTGAAAAGATCGCCTATAAAACGTATAGCGGAAATTGGGACCCGACATAAATGCTTCAGAGAAGAAACGGCAGGAGGGCTCTATGAAAGCTATTAACACACTAAAGACGGTATTTCTGCTGGGTCTATTAAGCGCTCTTTTTCTTGGCATAGGCTACTCCATCGGCGGCCAGAGCGGGATGTATTTTGCCTTTATGATGTCGCTTCTTATGAATTTCGGGGCTTATTGGTTCTCAGACAAAATTGTCCTGGCCATGCATAAGGCAAAGCCCATAAAACCAGGCGATTCATCGGGCGTATACGAAATCGTGGAGGAACTCTGCAAATTAGCCAAGCTTCCCACGCCAAAGGTTTATCTTATCCCAGAGAGGACTCCAAACGCCTTTGCAACAGGGCGCAGCCCAAGCCACGCGGCCGTGGCGGTTACGGACGGCATCTTGAGGATTTTAAATAAAAGAGAGCTTCGCGGTGTCCTGGCCCACGAGATTTCCCATATCCAAAATAGAGATATCCTTGTCTCTACCATTGTCGCCGCGTTCGCTTCAGCCATCATGTATCTCGCCCACATGCTTCAATGGGCTGGGATGATGGGGCATGGCCGTGGAGGCCGCGAGGGAGGACGAGGAATTAATCCCATCGTGATGCTTGTGACGATTATTCTCGCCCCTCTTGTAGCGACGCTTATTCAAGCGGCAGTCTCGAGAACCAGAGAGTACATGGCGGACGAGTCCGGTGCAGGGGTTTCCCAAGATCCGGAAGCCTTGGCGTCCGCGCTTCAAAAGATTTCAAACCCGGCGCTTATAAAGGGCTTTCAGAAGGACGAGATGCTTCCTGACATGCAGCCCGCGTTTGCGCATCTTTATATCGTGAATCATTTTTCAGGCAAGTCAGTTTTCAATTGGTTTTCCACGCATCCTCCTGTTACGGAGAGGGTTAAACGACTTCTTTCTATGGGTAAAAAATAGGGGTAAGTGTTCATGGATATGATCTGGTTTTGGGTTGGTTTTAACTTATTTATCCTCGCCATGCTTGCTTTGGATCTGGGAATTTTCCACCGGAAAGCCCATGAGATCCGAGTTCGAGAAGCGCTGATCGAAAGCGGTTATTGGATCGCATTAGCCCTGATCTTTAACGGCGTCGTCTACTTTTGGCAAGGCAGGGAAGTCGCGCTTCAGTTTTTGACGGGTTATGTGATCGAGAAATCTCTGAGCGTGGACAATATCTTTGTCATGATTTTGATCTTCGCGTACTTTCGCGTACCGGCCAAATACCAGCATAAAGTTTTGTTCTGGGGCATTGTTGGGGCGCTTGTTATGCGGGCTATATTTATTACTGTCGGAATCGTATTGATTCACCAGTTTCACTGGATCATTTACGTGTTTGGTGCGTTTCTAATTTTTACGGGCATTAAGTTGGCTCTTGAAAAGGACAAAGAAATTCACCCAGAAAACAACCCCGTACTCAAGCTTTTCAAGCGTTTTATGCCGACTACGGACAGCTATGAAGGAGACAAATTCTTCATTAAAAAAGCCGGAAAGCTTCTGGCAACGCCGCTTTTTCTTGTCCTGCTTATCGTGGAGTCGACCGACGTCATTTTTGCCGTTGATTCTATCCCCGCGATCTTGGCAATCACCCATGACCCATTCATTGTTTATAGTTCGAACGCGTTCGCCATATTGGGGCTTCGAGCATTATTTTTTGCTCTGGCGGGAATCATGAGCATGTTTCATCACCTGCATTACGGCTTGGCGGTCATTCTGGGATTTGTAGGAGTAAAAATGTTGCTTTCTGATATATATAAAATTCCCATTGGTATTTCACTTGGCGTTATTGCGGGCGCCATCGCATTTTCCATCATAGCTTCCCTTTTATGGCCGAAGAAGGAAACTGTGGCTTTGAAAACGGTCTGATGGAGAGTTTTATGACAGTCCATATTCTTGCGGAACAATCTAAAGGTGAGACAAACCTCAAGTCAGAGCAAGAGAAGACCCTTTCGGCTCGACGCAGGGATTATGGGTTCTTAGCTCTTTTACTATTTTGGACGATGAATTTGTTCTACGGAAGAAAACACACGCTTTCTAAATTTAAAGTTCTTGAAGTGATTGCGCGAGTACCGTATCAGGCCTGGGAACATGTGGCGTACATCGCGATGACTCATACTTACAGCGCACCGAATTTCGCAAGGAGGGTATTTGAGTTTGTAAAAGAAAGCCGTGCACAGCAGGATAACGAACAGTGGCATCTTTTAATTTTGGAAGAAATAACCCAGAAAAATAAGCTCCGCGAGAATTTTTTAAAGTATCGGATCATCCCGCAGTTTCTGGCGTTCTTTTATTATCATGTGAGCTGGCTGCTTTACGTCATGAAGCCGTCCTGGAGCTACGCCTTAAACGCGGATTTTGAGGATCACGCGGAACACGAATACATGGAATTTGTGGAAGAGAACCCTGCATTGGAGAGCGCACCTTTTGAAAGTGATTTTAAAGAGGACTACGGAAACTTTCGGAGCGTCGCTGACCTTTTCAGACGGATAGGACTGGATGAGAGGATTCACAAAGAAGAAAGTCTTTCACGCATAGAGAATGCCAGATTTTCTTGAGTCACTACGTGCAGTATCGATTGACGTCGATTGCGGGTGAATATGATTATTCGGAAGATGCTCTTGCCATTTCTTGTTGCGATAGGTCTTATCATTTTACTTATTTTGTTGGTGCCAGGTTGCGCTACTTTGGAAAAGAGCTTCACAAACGGGGATTGGCCTTGTGAAATTAATTAAACGCTGGCTTAAGATCGCCATAGGCGCCATTATCACGGTCGTTGGAATTATTTTGATGCCAGTGCCGGGGCCTGGAGGTTTGCCGGTTACCCTCGCGGGTCTCGCGATATTGGGCTCGGAGTTGCCGTGGGCTAAGAGGCTTATGGAAAATCTTAGAGAACGGACAGGATTTTTAAAATCTGGGAAGAACAGTCGGCGGAAACGCATCGGGATTATTGCAGGGATTCTTGTTTTTTATGCTGTAACGGGTGTCATCCTTGCCAGAATGTGGGCTAGTTGAGATTAAAAAGTGATGGAAATTTTGAAATGAACCGGCTGTTAGAAATTAATTCCAGGGAAGATATTCCCGAAGATTATCAAGATACTCCCATCGGGCTTTTTTTGGAGTATCACAACTTAGAGCGACCCTTGGATGTGTATTCACAGGCTCAACTTCTTATCGGCATGTGCATGGACAATCGCAAGCATTTGAATATCCCGGATAATTTCGCCTTTATCATTCGTGCAGGAGGAGCCAATCTCAGATACAGCGAGTTTAAAGTTTCATTCGCCGTAGCGGTGGGAGGAGTCTCAGCGATTGCGCTCATCGGCCACGATCAATGCGGAATGGTAAATTTGGTATCGAAGAAGGAAATATTTGTCCAGGGCCTAGTCGAAAGAGGGGGTTGGGACCCGAAAGAAGCAGAAGAACACTTTTTGAATTACTGCACGCTGTATGACATCGGTCACGAGGTTGACTTTGTCTCGAGTGAGGCCAAGCGCCTGCGTTTGCGATACCCAAAAGTTTTAGTAGTTCCGATGATTTACAAAATAGACGACAATCGCTTGTATTTAGTTTCTGAAACGTAAATGCTGATTTCTAAACGGAGGTTTTTATGAAGCCAATCGTGGCGATTTTAATGGGAAGTGATTCGGATGCTGAAAGTTTAAAACCTTGCGGGGAGGTGTTGAGGCAGCTCAAGGTCCCTTTTATTGCGAGAGTGCTTTCCGCGCACCGCACACCGGACGAGACGGTAGTGTTCGTAAAAGCCGCCAAGAAAGACGGGATCAAAGTTATCATCGCCGCTGCCGGAGGGGCCGCCCATTTGGCGGGGGTCACTGCCGCCAACACACTGCTACCCGTTATCGGAATTCCCGTTGAAACTTCTTCTTTCAAAGGAATGGACTCACTTCTTTCAACCGTCCAGATGCCTGCTGGCACGCCTGTCGCGACGGTTGCTGTTGGCTCAGGAGGAGTGCGCAATGCTGCGTTTATGGCGGCCAGGATTTTAGCGCTTCAGGATGAGCGTTTAGAAGAAAGACTTGAGAAGTACAAAGACGACACTCGGAAGAAGGTTTTGGGCAAGGAGATTGCTCTTTAAGATATGGGCACCCAAGAGCAGATTGAAAGTGAAAAAATCGAGAATAAAGTGAGTCAACCCCTGAAAGAAGAATCTTTTTCACCGTTTAAAAAAGATGTTCGTTTATTGACCACCCTCCTGGGAGACATCATTCGTGAACAAGAAGGTGAGGAAGTTTTCAATAAGATCGAGGAAATTCGCGAGTTGACCAAGAAAGTTCGGGAAAATTCAGACTCAGATACCATCGCCAAGTTAGACGCTCTTGTTGGGTCTTTGGATTTAGGCGAATCCTACAAAATTGCCCGGGCTTTCACGATCTACTTTCAGCTTGTGAATATCGCTGAGGAGGCCCAGCGCGTCAGGCGTATTCGCACTTATGATGCCAATACTGCCCTCTTTCAGGACATGTCGTTAAGGAAGCTTTTCTACGATTTGAAACAAGCGGGTTTCACGGCGAAAGAAGTCTCTGGCTTTCTTTCACAGATGGACATGGAACTTGTTTTAACCGCACATCCCACTGAGGCAAAAAGGCGCACCGTATTGAACCATTTACTCTCTATTGCCTCTGAACTTTCGGAGCTCAATCGTTCCGATATGATTGAGCCGGAAAAACGGGATTTGGTTGACAAGATTAAGGAAGCTTTGGAAATTTTGTGGCACACAGCGGAAGTGCGCCAGCGAAAGGTGGATGTGTTGGACGAGGTTGAGCAGATGCTTTTTTATTTCAAAAGGACAATCTTGAACCTGCTTCCCGACACACACAAAAAACTTAAAGTAGAATTCACCCGCTTCTTTAAGAGCAGTGGGCCTCTTGATTTTCCATTTATTCGTTTTGGGTCTTGGGTAGGAGCGGATCGGGACGGAAATGAAAATGTGACTTGCGAGATTACCCGGGAAACCGCTTCACGTCAGAAGAGTTTTATTTTAGACGCCTATCTGACGGCGGTGGAAGGTTTGATCGGCAAGCTTAGTCATTCGCAAACAATCGTCCCTGTAAGCCGGGAACTTAAACAATCTCTTGAAATTGACAATAAGCGCTTTCCTGCGCTGGGAAGGGAGCTTAAGAGGTTTGAGTCTGATGAAGTTTATCGCAAGAAGATTTCGTTTATACACCGCCGACTCGAGTGCTCCCATGATGGCAAAAAGGGAGCCTATTCCTCATCAAACGAATTCTTGAAGGATCTTTCTTTGATGAGACAGAGCTTAGAAAAGAATAAGGGTTTTCTTGCGGCTCGGGGTGACTTGGAAAGATTAATCTTACAGGTTCGTTTCTTCGGATTTCACTTGGCGAAGCTTGATTTCCGCGATCATGCGAAGAAAATCCGGCAGGCTGTTTTAGAAATCTTTCCAGGCGAAGTCATCGATGAGAAATTTCTTGTGCAGAAGATTGCCCAAGGAAATTTTTCGACATGCAGAAAGATCCTTTCGAGGGAGTCCAAAGATATTTTGGAGCAGCTTTTAACAATGAAAGAAATTCAAGAAAAGTTGGATGGAAAGATCGCCGAGAATTATATTCTCAGTATGACTGAGGACGCCTTGGATATCCTTTGTCTTGTTTGTCTGGCCAAAATGAGTGGTCTTATCCGTGTCTTGAATGGAAAAGTTACCGAAAGCCAAATAGGCATCGTGCCATTATTTGAGAGTATTCACTCTCTTGACCGAGCCCATGAAGTCATGGAAAGACTTTTCTCGCTACCCATCTACAAATCATATTTGGCCGCACGAGGGAACCGGCAGGAAATAATGCTTGGTTATTCCGACAGTTGCAAAGATGGCGGTTATTTGACGGCTAATTGGAAACTTTATCGAGCCGAAAAGAGGCTCGTGAAAACCGCCGAACAGCATGGGATAAAGATACTGTTCTTTCATGGAAAAGGAGGAACGATTGATCGCGGGGGCGGTGAATCTCACAAAGCGATTCTGGCTCAACCCTACGCCGCTTCCGGCGGCTGTATCAAAATGACAGAACAAGGGGAGGTCGTGGCTCAAAAGTATTCAAACCCTCTTATTGCTCGGAGGAATTTGGAGCAGCTCATCACAGCCGTAGTTTGGACAAATCTCGTTGCCGCGAAGGAAATTGAAAATCATACGAAGCTTCCTTTGTGGGAAAAGAAACTAGATGTTCTTTCTGATCTGTCACATCAATTCTACAGGCAGTTAATCTCTCAAACCCCGGGATTTCTTCAGTTTTACAATGAGGCAACCCCTATCCGTCTTTTAAAGGTAGCCCGAATTGGTTCAAGGCCTGCGATGCGGGGCAAGCACGAGTCGTTTGAAGATCTGCGGGCAATCCCTTGGGTTTTTAGCTGGATTCAATCAAGGTTTATTATTTCCGCTTGGTATGGATTTGGTTTTGCTTTGGAAGAATATATAAAGCAAAAACCCGATGGGCTCAGAGAACTTCAAGAGATGAATAAAGAATGGCCGTTTTTTAACTCGCTCATGCACAATGCCCAAATATCTCTCGCTAAAACAGACCTTTACATCGCCGAGCATTACGCAAATCTTGTCGACGATTCTGATCTTAAAAAGAGGGTTTTTGAGCTTATTGTCTCAGAGTATCGCCGAGCGGTGCGCTCGGTGTTGGACGTATGTGAGCAAAAAGAGCTTCTTGATTTTCATCCAGTCTTAAAGGAATCCATTCACTTAAGAAACCCCTACGTAGACCCGCTTAACTACCTTCAGTGCCGTTTTCTAAAGGAGAGGAAACATGCCGAGTCAAGCGCAAAGAGTTCCTCCGATATTAGTAAAATCGATGATCTTTTGCTTTTAACGGTCAATGGGATCGCCTTCGGAATGAAGAGCACAGGGTGATCAATGGTCAATTTAAAGGAGAAATTCTATGGATTCAAAATTGTTTCAGGAAGAAACCGTCTGGGAAACTAAGCTTTCGCTGCCTTTGGTCAATCGAGGCAAGGTGCGTGACATTTATGCCGTCGGGGATAACAGACTCCTCATTGTTACGACAGATCGATTGAGCGCGTTTGATGTGGTACTCCCTACGCCGATTCCCTGCAAGGGGAAAGTCCTCAATCAAATATCGCTTTTTTGGTTTGAGAAATTCAGAAATCTTGTGCCAAACCATGTCATCACCGACAATTTGAGTCATACGGGCTTGGGTGATGGTTTCATCAAGGAATTTGGCAGTGTTCTCTCCGGACGATTTATCCTTGTTCACCGCGCAAAGCCGTTACCCATAGAATGTGTTGTCCGTGGGTTCTTGGCCGGTTCCGGATGGAAGGATTATCTAAAAACCGGAAAAGTTTGCGGCCATGCGCTGAGGCCTGGTCTTAGGCAATGCGAGGAGCTTTTGGAACCCATTTTTACTCCCTCGACCAAGGCAACGGTCGGGCATGATGAGAATATAAGTTTTGAAGAGGCGACAAAACTCATCGGAAGGGACTTAGCCCAGGAGGTTAAAAGACTATCCATCCAGCTTTACAAGGAAGGCGTCGAATACGCGAAGACACGCGGAATCATCATCGCCGACACTAAGTTCGAGTTTGGTCTTCTGGATGACAAACTCATTCTGATTGACGAGGTATTGACTCCGGACAGCTCTCGCTTCTGGCCCAAGGAAACTTATAAGCCCGGCCAGGATCAATCGAGTCTGGATAAGCAGATCGTGAGGGATTTTCTTGAAAAATCAGGTTGGGATAAGACCCCGCCAGGGCCTGTGTTGCCGCAGAAGATCGCAGAAAAAACATCGACAGCTTATGTGGGTGTTTATGAGAGGTTGACAGGTAAAGATTTGTTATAAATGTGCGTGAATTGAATGAGAACTTTTGTTGTTGGGGATATCCATGGTACCTATAAGGCGCTCTTGGAATGTTTTGACCGATCCAGGTTTGACCGGAAAAAAGACAGGCTCATCGTAATAGGCGACGTATGTGATGGTTATCCTGAAGTCAGGCAGTGTATTGATGAGCTATTGAAGGTTAGGCGCTATGATCTTGTGATGGGTAATCATGACATGTGGGCGCTGGATTGGGCGCTTTGCGGGAATAAGCCGGAGATCTGGACTAGCCAGGGCGGAGACAACACGATCCGTTCTTATGATGGTGGGCCGATGCCAAAATCGCACATTAATTTTTTAAAGAACGGGCAGCTTTGGATTGAAATTGGAGACCAGGTATTTGTTCATGGTGGGTTCAATCCGGATATTTCCTTATCCAGTCACAGCGCGGAAGCGTTGGTTTGGGATAGAAAGCTTCTGGACAGGGCTTGGAAGTATCATTCAGCCGGACGTACGTGTCAGTTTGGTCGTTATAAAGACATTTTTGTCGGTCATACGACAACAGAACTATATCATTCTTTGAAGCCGATCCACGCGTGCAATATTTGGGCTATTGACACAGGTGCAGGTTGGTCAGGAAAGCTCACAATCATGGATATTGACACCAAGGAATACTGGCAATCTGATTTAAGTCCGGATTTGTACGGCGGTACGCCTGATAAAAGCATTATTTTGAAAAAGGCATAACAAAAATACTTTCCTTGCTAACCCTCCCATGAATTCCTACAATAGGAATTCATGCTCCCCAACTTAAAACTTATCTTCATCCATGGCGTCAATCACCAAAGTACTAATTACTCCGCGGATTTATTTCAAAGGGTCCTCGAAGCTTCCCGAAAGAAGCTAAGGTCAAAGCATATAGAAGATCGAATCATTGATGAAATCTTAAACAGAGTCGTCCGCCATGAAATAATGTGGGCAGATCTCACAACCTCACTAACTGCCCGATACGACCAACTTCAGTATCCCAAGAGAAAGTTCCTCTGGTCTTTTGCTGCAAGGAAAATAGATCCCTTGGCCATGCAGATCATGCAGTACATAAAAGACAAGGGGGACAAACAAACCGGCCCCATGAATATCTTAAGAGATGTAGACGATGACATAGCCAAGGTCTTTCTCCAGACAAACATCGGGGACTTTGTCCCTGGCCAAGACAAGAATGCCGTTATTATCGCCCACTCTCTTGGCTCGGTCATAGCCTTTGACTACGTCTTCTGTTTCCGAGACAAATGTCGTCTTGATCCCACGGTCAACATCAAGGCTCTTATTACGATGGGCTCGCCACTTCCTCTTTTTACAAGTGCCATGGGTCACCCCGACTCAGACCTCATACTTCCCCCTAACGTCAATAAATGGGTCAACATCATCTCAAAAAACGACGGCATTGCAAGATCCCTTAAGCCCTTCTTCAAGAATATTCCCATAAAAGAACACGAGCTTTTCACAAGCCCTCTACCCATTAAATCCCACTGCGATTACTGGAAGAGTAAAAGAATAGCCTCACTCATTGCCGATGAGATCCTGGAAGCCCTTGAGCTCCAAGGCAAAGAAGCAAACCCCTATCTTGTTGAGGCAAAGGTAAAGTGAAGCTCACGAACCTGAATAAACTCATAGAAGAAAACCAACACCTAAAAGGCCGGTGGGAACTCTCACCCACCCATGAGATCCGTTACAAATCTCATGATCTGGATGAAGAAATCGCCTTCAGGGGTTCTATCGTAGCGGCAGAGCCAGATGCACTCGTGGTCTCTTTCGCTCAAGGGCAAATAAACCAGAAGGTTACGAAACGCCTCGCAAAACTTGCCGGAGCCTGGCGCCTCGACTCAAAAAACCGCATTGTTTTTGAAGTAGAAAAAGAAGGCGGCAAAAAAGACGTTCTCACCTTCCAAGGCGCTTGGCAAGTCGGCAAATCAAACGAGATTATCTATACCTATGACCAAAGAGACCTGAGATCCAAGCAAAAAATCACCCGGAAGCTTGTTTTCACAGGCTTCTGGGATATTTCAGAAGATAACCGGCTCACCTATTGGTTAAGCGCCGATTCAGACTCAGCCTTTAGGTTTAGAGGTGCTTTCCAAACCAAAAGCATCTTCGCCAAAAAAGGTGAGATCCGCTACCAAGCAGGGATAGAGGTTAATGGCAAACACAAAATCCAGGAAATTATCCTCTTTGGTAAATGGAAGCTTTCCCGGGACTTGGAGCTTTCCTTCGAGATTGAATACGAAGAAGGCCGGAGGAAAACGATCGTCTTCGGTGGGGAATATGCCTTAAGCAAGGATAGTCAAATCGCCGTAAATCTAAAAAGCCGGGAAGGCGAGCCGCTCGGAGTGGAAGTGATTTTAACAAAGGATGTCTTTGGCAAAGACGGTCAGGCATTTATCCGGCTTCAAAAATCGGTCGAAGAATCACGAGCCGAGGCGGGGGTAAGTTTTAAATGGTAAAAAGAATAGCCGCCCTTACATTTTTAACTCTAACCCTTTTTATCTCGTATGCCAAAGCCTCCCCAACCGACACGGAATTCATCCCCTCTAATAAATACTTCGAGGTCGCCTTAAACGAAATCTCCCAAGCCAAGACATCCATTAAACTCTACATGTACCTTGTCTCTCTATCAGATGATGAGCCAAACTCCCAAGTCTTTAGGCTCCTAGACTCGTTGGTCCAAGCCAAACAAAGAGGAGTAGTTGTTCAAGTGATCCTCGATCAAACACTCAATTTCGGTGAGGAACAAAATGAAAGTAACCTCCTCCAAACCAAAAACCAGAAAGCCTTCGAATTCTTAAAAAAGAACAACATCTCCGTATTCTACGATGAATCTGAAAACTTCACCCACGCCAAAACCATCGTGATCGACGAGGAAACAGTAATCATGGGTAGCAGTAACTGGTCAAAGACAGCCCTCACCAAAAACCATGAAGTAAATGCCTTAGTTCGCTCAAAAGAATTTGCTAGAAATGTGCTTCAAGATTTGTCGTCCATTAAGCCCCAGGAAAATATCCCGTATTCCGTCACTCCTACTGTCCCCATCCCAAGAAGCTTTCTTTTAAAGAAAAAATTTCTGGGCGAGATGGTATCGGAGTCTGACGTCCGGACCTTTGATGTTACCCTCTATCTTTACAAAACCTCTTTCAACAATCCGGATCAATCCATCATCTTAGACTACGATGAACTCGCCAAATCCCTGGGGATTGATCACATGTCAAAGCAAGACTACCGAAGACAGATCCGGAAGGTCATGGAAAAGCTGCAAGACAAATACAAGCTTATCGAATTTAAGAAACCCAACCGAAACGAAGACGCCACGGTTAAGCTTATAATCAACAAAGAAAACACCAAAGATCCCCAAAATCTAATCTTTATCCCCACCACCTACTGGCGATATAACTGGAACAAAGAACTCTCTCTTGCGGGCAAGGTGGTCTATCTTATCAATCTTTCCTTTACAGGCTCTAAACCCACCTGGTCTATGTCGAGAAAACAAATCTCCGATACTTTTAATGTCTCCGAATCTTTTATCTCCCAGGGCACAATGGAACTACGGAAGAAAAACCTCCTAGAAGTCCAGTACGATAAACTTGAACAAAAACGCTTCGACGAACGCTTCTCAAACACCTACACCCCCAAAAAACTCTATGACCCCGAGGAACTAAAAAAGAGACTAAAGAATCTCGAAGAAAAACACAGCAAAGAAAAACTCAACCGAGCCGTCCAAACGGCGAGCCTAGTCTTCGAAGAGAACAACCCAAAAACCATTGAATACCTAATTGACCTTGAAAACCAGTACGGCCCCCAAATCATCGAACAAGCCTCTCAAAAAATCCAAGACAAGTCCCCCGATAATCCGAAACGCTCCGCCGGATACCTGATCAATATGATAAAAAGTATGGCAGAGAAGAACCTGGCCTGATGGGTCTAAAAGCAGTATTCAATAATTTTAAGAAAGAACTTAAAACCTATCAACTAGTCCTAAAAGACCCCCGAACGCCTAAATCTGCAAAGATACTCCTTGGGTTTGCAATAGGCTATCTTCTTTCTCCAATAGATCTCATCCCTGATTTTATTCCTATCATCGGCCATCTTGACGACCTCGTTATTGTCCCTCTCTTAATCACTATTGCCGTTAGGCTCATCCCAAAACAAGTCTTGGAAGAATGTAAAGCCAAAGCCAGAGATTTATAGAAAGTTCAAATCAACCCTAGTCGTGGCTCTGACCGCTCTTGGTCAGAGACTGACAGCATAAGCTGATAGATGATCTATAAAAGCAGTACGCAAATCTTTTTTCTTTTTTTTGCTTTACCCCATGTCCGCCTTAAGGTGGATTCCTGTCTGCCCCCGCCTGCCGACGGGCAGGGACAGGCAGGTGTCCTTTCCGCCACAAATCTCTGGCGGATCCCTGCCCGACAGCTGGCAGGCGGGCGTCCTTCGGCGGACGGTGGAAAAAATCGTGAAAGTCCTAGCCGACCCAGGAACCGAGGCCACTGCCCTGGAGTAAAAAAGATATAAAAAGACAGGCGACGTAAAGCCTGTCATCCTCTTATTACTTTTTTACGTAAGGGCTGTAGAATAAAGAACGCATCAATCCGAGGTTCTGTGGCGGAAGATATAGAACCATCCCTAAAGTTCTTCCCCGCCGCAGATGACGTGCGCGGGAGGGGGGTGCGGTTATTTCCGTACCATAAATCTTTTTCTAAGGAATGCTTTACGGAAATGAAGAACCGAAGGTTCTAGCACCCCCTCGTCGGCTTTACGGGGGGAGGGGGCCGCGCACATAAAGGACACGAACGTGTCTCCTACTACTTTTCTATTTTTTATCCGTACTTGTCACCCCCAGGCTCTAAGACGAATAACAAGAAAGCCGTGTTTTAAATCCGACGCGGGTCACGCGGCGGTGCGGCGGCCAAGCCGCAAGACTTGAGCGAGCGGCCCAGCGAGCGGTGGAG
>Ga0080064_1002080_pt2 | contig 17115 bp, 18 predicted proteins | sample Subgrocontami54m_FD_69260 | JGI IMG/M metagenome (GOLD analysis project Ga0080064, IMG submission 69260) | Subsurface groundwater microbial communities from S. Glens Falls, New York, USA - GMW46 contaminated, 5.4 m (SPADES assembly) (version 2) ...
GCGAGCGAACCCGGAATCCAGAAATACCCGCTGAATACGCATCTGGATTCCGGACCCGGCGCTGCGTGCCGTCCCGGAATGACGTCAAGGGATTACATATTCAGCGCGCGACCATAAGCATCGAGCACCGCTTCCTTCATCATCTCCGACAAAGTGGGATGCGGGAAGATGGTGTGCATCAATTCTTCTTCCGTGGTCTCTAGATTCATTGCGACCACGTAGCCCTGGATCAGCTCGGTCACCTCGGCACCGACCATGTGGGCACCGAGGAGCTGGCCGGTCTTGGCATCGAAGATCACCTTCACCAGACCTTGGTCCTCGCCCAGCGCGATGGCCTTGCCGTTGCCGGCGAAGGGAAAGCGGCCGACGCGGATGTCCAGCTTCTTGTCTTTCGCCGCCTGCTCGGTGAGGCCGACGGAAGCGATCTGCGGCGAGCAATAGGTGCAGCCGGGGATCAAGCGCTTGTCCACCGGATGGACTTTCAGCCCCTTGATCGCCTCGACGCAGATCACGCCTTCATGCTCGGCCTTGTGCGCCAGCATGGGCGGGCCGGAAACGTCGCCGATGGCGTAGATGCCGGGTACATTGGTGCGGTTGAGTTGATCGACCACGACGATGCCGCGGTCGGTCTTCACGCCGATTTTTTCCAGGCCGAGATTTTCGATATTGCCGGTGACGCCGACGGCGGAAATGACGCGCTCCACGGTGAGCGTTTGCGTGCCGCCCTTGCCGTCATCGATGGTCGCCGTAACGCTGTCGGCCTTCTTGTCGAGCTTGGTGACTTTCGCACCCGTCAAAATCTTGATGCCCTGCTTCTCGAAACTTTTGCGCGCGAAGGCGGCGATCTCGGCGTCCTCCACGGGGAGAATTTGCGGCAGCACCTCGACAATGGTCACTTCAGCGCCGAGCGTGCGGTAGAAGCTCGCGAACTCCACGCCGATCGCGCCGGAGCCGACCACCAGCAGCAACTTCGGCATCTGTTCGGGCACCATGGCCTCGAAATAGGTCCAGACCAGTTTCTTGTCGGGCTCAAGCCCGGGCAGCACGCGCGGGCGCGCCCCGGTGGCGACGATGATGTGCTTGGCCTGATAGGCGCCGGGGCCGAGCGCGCCTTTCGGCGCTTCGGTCTTCGACCCTTTCACCGTCACTTTGCCGGGCGCGTCGATCGCCGCCTCGCCCCAGATCACGGAAATCTTGTTCTTCTTCATCAGGAAGCCGACGCCGTCGTTCAGGCGTTTGGACACCGCGCGCGAGCGCTGCACGATAGCCTTCGCGTCATAGCCCACCTTCTCGGCGGTCAACCCATAATCCTTGGCGTGCTGCATGTAGTGGAAAATTTCCGCCGAGCGCAGCAGCGCCTTGGTCGGAATGCAGCCCCAGTTCAGGCAGATGCCGCCAAGATGATCGCGTTCGACAATGGCGGTCTTGAAGCCGAGCTGCGCCGCGCGGATGGCGGTGACATAGCCGCCGGGGCCGGAGCCGATGATGAGGATGTCGAAATTTGTGTCTGCCATCGCACTCACTTTAATGCGTCATGGCCGGGCTTGTCCCGGCCATCTCGATGAGGGGCGCATAGCAATGCCAACCTAAGCGAGATGCCCGGCACAAGGCCGGGCATAACAGTTGAAGGATTCACACCACCATCATCACCGGATTCTCGATCAGCGTCTTGAATGCGGCGAGAAGCTGCGCGCCGAGCACGCCGTCCACGGCGCGGTGATCGGTGGAAAGCGTCACCGTCATGACATGGGCGGCCACGATCTTGCCGTTGCGCGCCACCGCTCTCTCCTCACCCGCGCCGACCGCAAGGATGGTGGCGTGCGGCGGGTTGATAACGGCGGCGAATTCGCGAATGCCATACATGCCAAGATTGGACACAGCCGTGCTGCCGCCCTGATATTCCTCGGGCTTAAGCCTGCGCTCCCGCGCGCGCGCGGCCATATCCTTCATCTCCTTGGAAATCACCGCGAGCGATTTCATCTCCGCGTGGCGCACGATGGGCGTAATCAGCCCGCCGGGGATGGAAACGGCGACGCCCACGTCGGAATGCTTGTGCTTGAGCATGCCGCCCTCGGTCCAGGTGACATTGGCGTCGGGCACCTGCTGGAGCGCCAGCGCCAGCGCCTTGATGACGAAATCATTGACCGACAATTTCCAGACGGGGTTGCCGGCCTTGTCCTTGGGCGCGGAGGCATTGATCTCCTCGCGCGCGGTCAAGAGATTGCCGATAAGGCAATCCATCGTGAGATAGAAATGTGGGATGGTCTGCTTCGCCTCGACCAGACGGCGGGCGATGATTTTGCGAATATTGTCGTGCGGGATGACCTCGTAGCTGCCGGGCTCGAACAGCGCGCGGATCTTATCGTCGGAGGGCGCTTGCGCCAGCGCGGCAGCGGGCGCTTTCAACGCGCCGCCGGATTTCGCCGCGTCCACGTCGCGCGCAATCACGCGTCCGTGCGGGCCGGAGCCCTGCACGCGGGTGATGTCGACGCCGGATTCTTTGGCGAGACGGCGGGCGAGCGGTGAGGAGAATATGCGGTTGGCGCCAGCGCCCGGGCCTGCGTCCTTCGAGACGGCGCTTTGCGCCTCCTCAGGACGAGGAGCAGTTTTTGTTTGCGGCGGTATCGGCTTTTTGGCCTCATCCTGAGGAGCGGCCGCAGGCCGCGTCTCGAAGGATGAGGCCGGCTTGGTCCCCGCCGCGGCCGCCGCGGCCTTCACATCCTCGCCTTCGCCCGCGAGTACGGCGATGAGCTGATTGACCGGCACGTCCTGCGTGCCTTCCGGCACCACGATCTTGGCCAGAATGCCCTCCTCCACCGCTTCCACTTCCATGGTCGCCTTGTCGGTCTCGATTTCCGCTAGCACGTCGCCAGGGGCGACCTTGTCGCCCTCCTTCTTCAGCCATTTGGCGAGGTTGCCCTTCTCCATGGTGGGCGACAGCGCCGGCATGAGGATGTTGATCGGCATCGTGGACTCGTCAGTTCACCGGAAAAGTCAGCGGTAGTATACCGCTTTCGCCGCCTCGATTACCTCGGCGACGGAAGGCAGCGCCAGCTTTTCCAAATTGGCGGCATAAGGCAGCGGCACGTCCTTGGCGGAAACGCGCAGCACCGGCGCATCAAGATAATCGAAGGCGTGCTGCATCACGCGGGCGGCGATCTCGGCGCCGATGCCGGATTGCTGCCAGCCCTCTTCCACCGTGACCAGGCGGCCGGTCTTCTTCACCGACTCGATGATGGTCTCGGTATCCATGGGGCGCAGCGTGCGCAGATCGACGACCTCGGCGGAGATATTTTCTTTCGCCAATTCCTCCGCGGCCTTGAGCGCATAGCTCATGCCCATGGACCAGGCGACGAGCGTAACGTCGGTGCCAACGCGCACGACCTTGGCGCGGCCGATGGGCAGCACATAGTCGTCGAGCTTGGGCACCGGGAAGGATTGGCCGTAAAGGATTTCATTTTCGAGGAAGATGATCGGATTGGGATTGCGGATCGCGGCTTTGAGCAGGCCCTTGGCGTCGGCGGCGGTATAGGGCGCGATCACCGTGAGCCCGGGGATGTGCGTATACCAGGCGGAAAAATCCTGGCTGTGCTGGGCAGCAACCCGCGCGGCGGGGCCGTTCGGCCCGCGGAAGACGATCGAGCAACCCATCTGCCCGCCGGACATGTAAAGCGTCTTCGCCGCGGAGTTGATGAGCTGGTCCATGGCCTGCATGGCGAAATTCCAGGTCATGAATTCGACGATCGGTTTTAGCCCGGCGAGCCCCGCGCCGATGCCGAGCCCGGCGAAGCCGTGCTCGGTGATGGGCGTGTCGATCACGCGCTTGCTGCCGAATTCCTGCAACAGGCCCTGGGTGACCTTGTAGGCGCCCTGATATTCGGCGACTTCCTCGCCCATCACGAAAACGTCCTTGTCGCGGCGCATCTCTTCCGCCATGGCGTCGCGCAAGGCCTCGCGCACGGTTATGGTCACCATCTCGGTACCGGGGGGAACGTCGGGCTCGGTCAGCGCTTGCGGTTGCGGCGGCGCGGCGACGGCAGATTTCGGCTCGGCCGGCGCGGTTTTCTTTTCCGATGCGGTTTTTTCCGGATTCGCTGCTTTAGGTGCTTTGGCCGTGGCGTCCTCGCCTTCCGCAAGAATGGTCGCAATGAGTGTATTCACCGCCACATCCTGGGTGCCTTCCGGTACCAGAATTTGCCCCAGCGTTCCTTCGTCCGTCGCCTCGATCTCCATGGTAGCCTTGTCGGTCTCAATCTCGGCGATGACGTCGCCGCTTTTGACCGGCTCGCCTTCCTTCTTCAGCCATTTGGCGAGGTTGCCCTTCTCCATGGTGGGCGAGAGGGCGGGCATCAGAACTTGGATCGGCATGGGCTTTCTGAACTCTGTGGACGAAGGCCGTCGCTGCGCGGCAGGTTCGGGTTAACGCAAGACGTCGGTGTAAAGCTCGGACGGATCGGGTTCTGGGTCGTTGGTGGCGAATTCGGCGGCTTCGTTGACGATGGCGCGCACTTCCGCATCGATCTTTTTCAACTGCTCCTCACTCGCCCATTTCTTCTCCAGCAGGCGCTGGCGCACCTGCTCGATAGGATCATGCTCCATGCGCACCTTATCCACCTCTTCGCGCGTGCGGTACTTGGCCGGGTCGGACATGGAATGGCCGCGATAGCGGTAGGTGAGCATTTCCAGAATATAGGGGCCGTTGCCCTCGCGGCACAATTTGACCGCCTTCTCGCCGGCGGCTTTCACCGCGCGCACGTCCATGCCGTTGACCTGCTCGCCCTCGATGTTGAACGACGAGCCGCGCTGGGAAAGATCGACGGTCGCCGAGGAACGGTTGATGACGGTGCCCATGGCGTAGCGATTATTTTCGATGACATAGACCACGGGCAGCTTCCACAGCTCGGCCATGTTGAAGCTTTCATAGACCTGGCCTTGATTGGCGGCGCCGTCGCCGAAATAGGTCAGGCAGACATTGTCGTTGCCGCGGTAGCTGTTGGCGAAGGCCAAGCCGGTTCCGAGCGGCACCTGGGCGCCGACGATGCCGTTGCCGCCGAAGAAACCTTTCTCCACGGAGAACATGTGCATGGAACCGCCCTTGCCGCGGGAATAGCCATGCTGGCGGCCGGTGAGTTCGGCCATGACGCCTTTCGGATTCATCGCGCAGGCGAGCATGTGGCCATGGTCGCGGTAGCCGGTGATGACCTGGTCGCCGGGCTTGAGCGCCAGCTGCATGCCGACGACGACCGCTTCCTGCCCGATATAGAGGTGGCAGAAGCCGCCGATCAGCCCCATGCCGTACATCTGGCCGGCCTTTTCCTCGAAGCGGCGAATACCGAGCATCTCGCGGAAGACAAAGAGCTCCTGCTCCTTGGTGAATTCGGGCACCGAACCGCTTGCGGCCAAGCCGCCATTGGGGCCCTGGTTGGAGGAACTTTGCACGGCTGATTTGCTGGTAGCGGCGGCCATGGGTCTCCTGGGGGCGGGATTTTGCGGCGGCGCTCAACCCCATAGCCCAATTCGCCTAAGGGTGAAAGCGCAGGCGGGCCAGGGATAAGTGCGCTGTGAATGGCGCTGGAGCGAACGCAATTTTCAGCTACGATTGCCCGGCGCCGCCGCAACATTCGGTCGGCGGACGCCCGCTACCGGGGTTTCAACAGCAACGTGACCTCGTGCGGATCGATGTACTGGAGCTCCGCGCGCGCGCGCTCATCCAGCAGGTCGGGATCGATGCGGTCGGAGCGCAGGAGGGAAACCCGCCGTTCCCAGTGGCCGCGCTCCAGCTTGGCCCGTTCAAACTCAGCAGAGAGCGTGACAATCTGCTGTTCGAGCGCCTGTTGGGCGCGCAGGCCGTGATTGCCGGAATAGGCGTTGACCGCGAAATAGCCGATGAAGAGAGCGGCTGCGGCATAAAGGCCGAGAGCGGTAAAAAATGAACGCAACCGTTTACGGGTGACCATGCGCGCAGCATGGCGCGGTGGCACTTAAGGCGGCTTTAACAGGCGCCGCCGCACCAGGACATTTCCACCGAACGCATGAAGCGGTGAAAAGACGGAAAGTCAATGAGTTGGCACAACTTCTTCGCAACACAGTCGAGGGCCGCTTATGGCCGCGCGTCACTTGCGCCGGGCAAAAGGATTCTTCTTTTCCCGCAGGATGAGGCGGATCGGCGTTCCCGGCAGGTCAAAGGATTGGCGCAACCCATTGACGAGGTAGCGCCGGTAGGCGTCGGGAAGCGCGGCCGCCCGGGTGCAGGACAAGACGAAAGTGGGCGGGCGCGTCTTCGGCTGGGTGATGTAGTTGAGCTTCAGCCGCCGGCCCGAAACCGCGGGCGGCGGATGCTGCGCCAGCGTCTCTCCCAGCCAGCGATTGAGCGCATTGGTGGGGACGCGGCGGTTCCAGACCGCGTGGCTTTCAACGACCGCCCGCAACAGGCGGTCAAGGCCTTCGCCGGTCAGCCCTGAAACAGAAACCACGGGCACGCCCTTCACCTGGGGCAGCCAATGGTCGGTTTCCTCGCGCAGCTTTTTGATCGCGCCTGCCTGTTGCGGCGCGAGGTCCGCCTTGCTCATGGCGATGACAAGAGCGCGGCCCTCCTTTTCCACGAGGTCGGCGATGCGCAAATTCTGATCCTCGAACGGATGCTCGGAATCCATCAGCACGACAACCACGTCGGCGAAGCGGACGGCGTTGAGCGCGTCCGCTACGGAGAGCTTTTCCAGCTTCTCCTCCACCTTGGAGCGCCGCCGCAGGCCTGCGGTGTCGTAGATGAGGAACTGCCGGCCATGCCATTGCAGCGGCACGGCAATGGCGTCGCGCGTGATCCCCGCCTCGGGACCGGTGAGCAGGCGCTCCTCCCCAAGCAGGCGATTGATGAGCGTCGATTTGCCAACATTCGGCCGCCCCACCACCGCGACGCGAATGATCTCCGGTTCTTCTTTGCTTACATCTTCGGCGTCCGCCTCGTCAGGAAGCTCCGTCGCTTCCGGCAAGGCGGCGCGCAGCGCATCATACAGATCGGCCATGCCTTCCCCATGCTCGGCGGAAATGGCAACCGGCTCGCCCAGCCCGAGCGCATAAGCTTCCAGCACCCCTGACGCGCCCGCCCTGCCCTCGCTCTTGTTGGCGACCACGATGGCGGGTTTGCCGGACTTGCGCAGGAGATCGGCGAAACTGCGGTCCACCGGCAGCGGGCCCGCGCGGGCGTCAATAAGGAAGAACACGGCGTCGGCGTCGGCGATGGCCGCCTCGGTCTGCGCGCGCATGCGCCCTGAAAGGCTTTCCGCGGCGGCGTCTTCCAGGCCCGCGGTGTCGATCACCGTGAAATCGATGTCGCCAAGCCGCGCCTTGCCTTCGCGGCGGTCGCGCGTCACCCCCGGCCGGTCATCGACCAGCGCCAGGCGGCGGCCGACGAGACGGTTAAACAACGTCGATTTGCCGACATTGGGCCGGCCGATAATGGCAATGGTAAAGCTCATGACGCGATCCGGCCGCGCGTGGACGCAGCTCTGCTTTAAGGTATCGCGCGAAAGTGATTAGCGCGAAAATGTGCCTGCTTCGGGTATCGGCGAGGAATTCGGCAAGGAATGTTGCGACGGGTTCGGCCAAGGGGCTTCCGACGATTGACTCGACGACTGTTGATTTTGCTGCGGCGAAGCTGCGGGCTTGGGTTGTGCCGCCGGCGCACTGGCCGTCTTCGGTTTTGGCTTGGGCTTCGCCGGTTGCGTGGTCTGGGGTGCTGGCGCGGGCTGTTCGGCAGGCGCCGCAGCGGGCGGCACGGGCTCGGTTTCGATCGCTGCCTGCTGACCCTTTATCAAATCGGAAGGAACGCCTTCGGGCACGCCTGGCACGCCGTTGGGAAATACCGGCTTGCGCTCGCCTTGCAGCTTTTCTTTTGAGCCGAACACGCTTTCCGGCATCCAGTCGGTCGGGTCGAAAGTTTTGCCGCTCGAGCTGCACGCGGAGACCGAAAAGCCAAGCGCCAAGATGACGGCTGCGGGGATCGCCCGGTCATAGCGGAACATGCCAGTATCTCCTGCTCAACTCTTGCCGTTTGCCGCGGTGAGCGCCAGCAGCATTTCGACGCGCTGGCGCATTCCGGGTGTCGCCTCGGCATCGCCCACGATCATGCCGGCCCATTTACGGGCCGCTGCCGCGTCGCCGGTGCGCCAGGCGGAAAGCGCCAGCAGTTCGCGTACGGTGTTGCGGTAAGTCCGGTCCGGCGCCGCCAGCGGCTCAAGACGCTGGCGCAAGTTCTCGTACGGTTCGGAATCGACGAGGAGCGATCCCGCGCGCACGGCGGCGAGATCGCGCAGCGGCTGCGGCATCCGCTGATCGGCGGCAACCGCGTCAAAGGCCTCGACTGCCGCCTTCGGGTCGCGTTGCGCCAGCTCGGCCGCCGCCTGCAAGCGTGCAAGGTCGCGATAACCCTGCGCCCCGCCCTCGGCGATCTTGGCGAAGGTGGCTTCAGCCTCTGCGTGCTTGCCTTCCGTGCTGAGCGTCATGGCCGTGTTGAAGGCGGCGCCCGCCTCGGCGGCTTTTTTCATCTCCCACCAATGATAGAGGCGCCAGCCCGCGACCAGAAAGACGATAAGAATCGCGCCGCCGATGATGTAGTTCTGGTAACGGTCCCAAAGCTTCTTGAGCTTTTCGCGCCGGACTTCCTCGTCGATCTCGTTGAAAATATCTGACACTAACTTCTCCAACCCTCGGGAAATTCACCGTTTCCGGACCGGGCGCGTAACGTATCCATATGGCGCAGGCAAGGCAAAGGCTTAGGCCATAATCGTAAACGCTTCGCTTTTTGGCTTTTGCGGGCCTCAGCGGTCCTTGCGCTTCATCGCATAGACATGCTCCGGGCCGGGGAAGCTGCGCGCGCGCACGTCCGCGGCGTAAGCCTCCACCGCCTTGCCGATCGAAGGGCCGAGATCGGTGTATCGCTTGACGAATTTCGGCACCTGCGGGGAAAGGCCGAGCATGTCTTCGAGCACGAGGATCTGGCCGTCGCAGGCCGGGCTGGCGCCGATGCCGATGGTAGGGATCGGCACCTTCTCGGTGATGCGGCGGGCCAGCGGCTCGGCCACGGCTTCGATAACGACGGAAAAAGCGCCGGCCTCCGCCACCGCGCGGCCGTCGTCTTCAAAGGCAGCCCATTCCGTTTCCTCGCGGCCGCGGGCGCGGAAGGAGCCCAGCACATTGACCGCCTGCGGCGTCATGCCGATATGCGCCATCACCGGCACGCCGCGCTCCACCAGGAAGGCGATGGTGTCCGCCATGCGGCGTCCGCCTTCCAGCTTGATGGCGCCGCAATGGGTTTCCTTCAGCACGCGCGCCGCGGAATAAAATGCCTGCTCCTTCGACGCCTCGTAGGAGCCGAACGGCATATCGACCACCACCAGCGCACGGCGCGAGCCGCGCATCACGGCGCGGCCTTGCAGGATCATCATGTCGAGCGTCACCGGGATGGTGGTCTCGAACCCATGCATCACCATGCCGAGCGAGTCGCCGACCAGGATGACATCGCAATGCTGGTCGAGGATGCGCGCGGTATGGGCGTGATACGACGTGAGGCAGACGAGAGGTGCGCCGCCCTTGCGGGCGCGGATGTCGGGCGCGGTGAGCCGCTTCTCCATCTGCTGCGCGGACATCGCTACCTCCCAAACGCCGGAACGCCGATGACGACCGGATGGAACACAAAGCCGACGGCGAGATAGACGATGGTACCGACGAGCACGGCGAGGACGTCGTTGGTCCAGCCGCCGATGGGAATTGGCGGCGCGCCGGGATCGGTGCGGCGCTTGAGCGAGATGCGGTCAAACACCGCCCAGCCGAGGATCGCTCCGAATAACAGGATCGAGCCGAGATCGCCGTTGGAGATGAGATGGGCGAGGGCCCAAAGCTTCACTCCGACCAGCATCGGATGCTTGAGCGTCGTCTTGATATAGCCGGGGATATAGGCGGCGATCGCGCACACGATCGAGGGCCACATCAGGCCGACGGTGACGTGCCGGGTCCAGGCGGCCGGATACCAGACATCGACCCAGCCGGTGGCGCGGTAGCGGGCGAAGCCCCAGCCGATCAAGATGATGCCGACGAGGGAGACCAGCGAAAACAAACCCTTATACGGCCACTCCCCTAGCCGTGCGATCAGCGCCGCTCGCCTGTCGCGCATAGCGACGACGGCGTGTGCGCCAATGAAGACGGCCAATCCGAAGATCAGGATCGCAAGGCCCATTTCAACTCCTGTGCATTACAGCGCGGCTAGTAGAGGCGATGGCAGTGCAGGAGGCAAGGTGGCTGCGGTGAGGCGGGGCGCGGGGCGTCGCGCGCCCGACGGCTATCCCGGCGCCTTCAGCGCCGCGCGGCCGGCGTATTTGCCCTGCGGACCCAAATCTTCCTCGATGCGCAGAAGCTGATTGTATTTCGCCGTGCGGTCGGAGCGGGCGAGCGAGCCGGTCTTGATCTGCCCGCAATTGGTGGCCACCGCGAGATCGGCGATAGTGGCGTCCTCGGTCTCGCCGGAGCGGTGCGACATCACCACTGTGTAGCCCGCCTTGTGCGCCATCTCGACGGCAGCCAGCGTCTCGGTCAGCGTGCCGATCTGGTTGACCTTGACCAGGATCGAATTAGCGATGCCATTATTGATGCCGTCGGCGAGCCGCTTGACGTTGGTGACGAAGACATCGTCGCCGACGAGCTGGCACTTGCTGCCGAGCATGTCGGTCAAAATCTTCCAGCCTTCCATGTCATCCTCGGCCATGCCGTCTTCGATGCTGGCGATGGGATAGCGAGAGAGGAGATCGGCGAGATATTTGGCCTGCTCCTGTTTCGAGCGGGTCTTCCCCTCGCCGGCGTAGACATACTTTCCGTCCTTGAAAAATTCAGTCGCGGCGCAATCGAGCGCGAGCACCACGTCCTTGCCGGCCTTGTAGCCGGCCTTCTCCACCGCTTTGACCACGAAGTCGAGCGCCGCATCGGCCGACGGCAGATTGGGCGCGAATCCGCCCTCATCTCCAACATTGGTGTTGTGACTGGCGGCCTTCAGCGCGCTCTTCAAGGTGTGAAAAATTTCCGCGCCCATGCGCAACGCCTCGGCGAATGTCGGCGCGCCGACCGGCATCACCATGAATTCCTGGAAATCGATCGGGTTGTCGGCATGCGCGCCGCCGTTGATGATGTTCATCATCGGCACCGGCAGGAGCCGCGCCGACGTGCCGCCGACGTAACGGTAGAGCGGCAGGCCGTTCGCCGCCGCTGCGGCCTTCGCCACCGCGAGCGAGACGCCGAGGATGGCGTTGGCGCCGAGACGGCCTTTGTTCGGGGTGCCGTCGAGCGCGATCAGGGTCTCGTCGATCTTGGCCTGGCCTTCCGCGTCCATGCCGCCCACGGCGTCGAAAATCTCGCCGTTGACCGCGGCGACCGCCTTGAGCACCCCCTTGCCGAGATAGCGCTTCTTGTCGCCGTCGCGCAGCTCCACCGCCTCGTGCTTGCCGGTGGAAGCGCCCGAAGGCACGGCGGCGCGGCCCATGGAGCCGTTTTCTAGAATGGCATCGACCTCCACGGTCGGATTGCCCCGGCTGTCGAGGATTTCGCGGCCGATAATGTCGACAATGGCGGTCATGGGGTTCCCGGCAGCCCTGAGTATTCCTGGCCGGGCTTCTACAGGACTAAACCGTTTCGGCAAAGAGAGTCAGGGGCCGGAGCCGCGCCTTGGGCACAACGCCGACCGCATCGATTATCGAGGCCGCCTGACCGGTATCCTTACTTTTTGTGCTCAGTTGAATGGGTTGTGCTCGACGGTCCTACGGACTCGTTCTCGCTCTCTGTAGTGTTTTTTGTGTCGCTTACGTTGTCGGTAACGTTCTCGGTGGCGTTCTCGGACGGGATGAGCTCATCGGGTTGCATGATTATGGGTCCCGATTCCTTGCCATTATCTGCCATGACGGATTCCTCCCATTGGAAAGCCGGAACAAAAGCGAATAGAGATTAGGACAATCTCCGTTTGTTACAAGGAGAGATTGTAAAACGACCTTTAGACACGCGCTCGCCCGTCTGCGACGTGCGCGTGGAGGTACCTGCTATGGCCCGAACGACCCTCGGAAAACTGGCCCGCATCCCCGCCTCCCCCGCGCAGGCGGTGCTCGACCGGGTGCCGAACCCGCATCCGGACACGCATTACGTGGCCCGCTTCACCGCGCCGGAATTCACCGTGCTCTGCCCGATCACCGGCCAGCCCGACTTCGCGCATCTGGTCATCGATTATGTGCCGGGGCGCTGGCTCTTGGAGTCAAAGTCGCTGAAGCTTTATCTGGCGAGCTTCCGCAACCACGGCGCATTCCACGAGGATTGCACCGTCGCCATCGGCAAGAAGCTATCGAAGCGGCTCGCGCCGCGCTTCTTGCGCATCGGCGGCTATTGGTATCCGCGCGGCGGCATTCCCATCGACGTCTTCTGGCAGACGGGCAAACTGCCGGCCGGCGTGTGGCTGCCGGACCAGGGCGTCACGCCTTATCGCGGGCGCGGATAGGCGGCGAGCAAATTCCTGATTTCTTTGCCGGGATCGCCGGCGCGCATGATGCCGCCCATGACGGCGACGCCGGCGGCTCCCGCTACAAGACAGCCAGACAGAGTACTCGGCGTGATGCCGCCGATGGCAATCACCGGGACGGGCGAATATTTTACGATCTTGGCGAACCCCTGAGGTCCTAAAGCCGGGCCGTAACCCGGCTTGCTCGCTGTTTCGAAGACCGGTCCGGCGATGACGTAATCGACCAGGGCGGCGTCAACCTGGCGCGCTTCCTCAGCGCTGTGGATGGATAATCCAACCAGCGCGTCTATGCCGAGAAGGCTGCGCGCCGCGGCAACATCGCTGCCGGCGGAAAGATGTACGCCGTCCGCGCCCGCATCGCCTACGAGCTTGGGATCGCCATGTACGGTAACTTGTGCGCCGAACGGCCGCGCGCGAGACAAAAGCTCACGCAGCAGCGCCGCCTGCTCCGCTTGCGGCAAATCTTTTTCGCGCAGGCTGACCCAACGGCATCCTGCACTAAAGGCGGCAGCGGCGATGTCGATAATGTTTCCGCGCGCCTGGCGCCGGTCGGTGATGAGCAGAAGCGGCGGCGTGGGAAGGTTCATAAGCGGTTCCAAACGTCTGCCCGTCATCCTGAGGTGCGAGGCCGCGGTAGCGGGCGAGCCTCGAAGGATGCACGCCACCGATCTCGGGTTTACCCGGGATCGGCTGACTAAGAGCTGCGCAAGTCGGTAAACCGACTTGCGATGCCGTCGCCCTTCGAGGCTCGCGCACAAGATGCGCTCGCACCTCAGGGTGACGGACGTTACGTCCCGACAAAGCCGAATTGTGGGCTCGACGGCTCGGCGTTCAGGCGCTTGGGAATGCGCCCAGACAGATAGGCGAGACGCCCGGCTTCGACCGCCGCCCGCATGGCCTCCGCCATGCCGACCGGATCGTTCGCCTTCGACACGGCGGTATTGAGCAGCACCGCAGCGCAGCCGAGCTCCATCGCCAGCGCGGCATCGGAGGCGGTGCCAATCCCGGCATCCAGCACAACAGGCACCGGACTGCGCGCGCAGATCAGCTCGATCAGATGCGGATTGGAAATGCCGAGCCCCGAACCGATGGGCGAGCCGAGCGGCATCACTGCGGCGGCACCGAGATCGGCGAGCTTGCGGCAGGCGACCGGATCGTCGTTGCAATAGGGCAGGACGACGAAATCCTTGGCGATCAACTCTTCCGTCGCCTTCAGCGTTTCCTCAATATCGGGATAAAGCAACTCGCGGTCGCCGATCACTTCCAGCTTGATCCAATTCGTTTGCAGCGCCTCGCGCGCCAGTTCGGCAGTCAGCACAGCATCCTTGGCGGTCTGGCAGCCGGCGGTGTTGGGCAGGAAATGCACGCGCCCAGCCAGCAGATCGACCAAGCTCTCCTCCTCGCCCGCCAGGCTGATGCGGCGGACGGAAGCTGTCGCCATTTCGGTGCCGCTGGCGGCAATGGCGTCGAGCATCACCTGCTGGTTGGGATATCTGGCGGTGCCGAGAAACAGCCGCGACTGGAAACTGCGGCCGGCGATGACAAGAGGATCACTGTTTTTCATCGTTATCGTTTCACCCGCTTCATCCGCCTTGGCGCACGCGGACGATTTCCACGTCGTCGCCTGGGGAAAGTTTTGTATCCGTCCACGCCTGCCGGCGCACCACTTGGCCGTTGAGCGCGACCGCGACGCCCTTGCCGTCGGCGACGCCCTTTTCCGCAAGCAGATCGGCGAGCGTCGCAGCCGTAAGCGGCACACCCTCGCCGTTGAGGCGGATCATTGCTTGTATCATGCCCATATTACGCTCTTGTCTACTCTGCCGCCACCGCCGGTGCGAAACGCTCAAGCCCGAACGGCCGCACCAGCGGATCTACCGCGCCGTCGAGAATGAGATCGGCCACCGCCTTGGCGGTGATCGGCGTCAGCAAGATGCCGTTGCGATAATGCCCGGTGGCATAGACCAGCCCCGGCATGGGGCCCGCACTGATGATCGGCGCGTCATCGCGGCTGCCGGGGCGGAAGCCGACCCACATTTCGTCGATCGGCAGTTCCTCGATCCCGGGCAGCGCCCGCCAGGTTGCCTCCAACAGCGAAAGCTGCCCGCCCGCGGTCAGATCGGGATCAAACCCTTTTTCCTCCACGGTGGCGCCGATCAGCAGGCGGCCATCCCAGCGCGGCACCAGGTAAGCGCCGGGCGCCCAGACCACATGCTGCAAAAGTGGGGCTTTTGGGTCCATGCGCAAGGCCAGCATCTGCCCCTTCACCGGCCGCACCGGCGGGCGTGCATCGGGCGGCAATCCGGTAATGCCGCGCGACCAGGCCCCGGCCGCGACAATGACAAAATCGGCAGACATGACGCGCCCCTCGACGCGGATGCCGGTAATGCGGCCCTGATTGGTTTCCACGCGATCGACCGCGGCATGTTCGCGCAAAACGACCCCGGCCCCAAGCGCGGCCGCGCGTAGCGCGGCGACCAAGGCGCGGTTGTCCACCTGATGATCCTGCGGGCTCCAGACCGCGCCGGCGATGCTCGGGGCGAGATGCGGCTCGCGGCGGCGCGTTTCCGCCGCCGGCAGCCATTCCAGCGGCAAGCCGAGGGAGTTTTGAAAAGCCAGAAGATGCTTGAGCCGCGCCTGGTCGTCCGCCGTCAACGCAATCACGAGCGTGCCCTTGGTGCGGTATCCGATCGACATGTCGGCTGCGCGCTCAAGCTCCTCGGCAAAAGACGGCCAAAGAAACTGACTGGCGCGGTTGAGGGCGATCAATTTCTCCTCGCCCGGTTCGGCCTCGGCGCAGGCGGCGAGCATACCCGCCGCAGCGTGGCTCGCGCCCATGCCTGCGGTGCCCTTGTCAAAAACGGTGAGGTTTGCCCCGCGCTGCGCCAGCCGCCAGGCTATGGCAAGGCCGATCGCCCCCGCGCCGATGATGGCGACGGTGGGAGATGGCGAAAGCGTTGCACGGACACTCATCGGCGGCTTCCTACGCTGGCATAACCCAGACAGGTTCGATGGGTTTGATCTCAGCCGCGATTAGCGCGGCACCCCAGGCCGTTCACGCATTATCGGTGTTTTTAGAACAAGGGACAAGGCCGTCTAACGGCGCGCAGGCGGTTCAGCCCTTGGCCACGGCATCAAATTCCATCAATTTGCGAAGAAGGGGTTCCAATGCCTTGAGTGGTAACATATTCGGACCGTCCGATGGCGCATAGTCGGGATCCTGATGCGTCTCGATGAAAACCCCGGCAACGCCGACCGCCACCGCGGCTCGCGCCAGCACGGGCACGAACTCCCGCTCGCCTCCCGATGATGTCCCCTGCCCGCCCGGCTGCTGCACCGAATGGGTGGCATCGAAGATCACCGGCGCCCCGGTGCTGCGCGCCAGGATCGGCAACGAACGCATGTCGGAGACCAGCGTATTGTAGCCGAAGGAAACGCCGCGCTCGGTGACCAGCACATTGCGGTTTCCTTCCGCCGTGATCTTGGCGACTACATTCTTCATGTCCCAGGGCGCGAGGAACTGCCCCTTCTTCACGTTGATGGCGCGGCCGGTTTTTGCCGCAGCGATCAGCAGGTCGGTCTGCCGGCAGAGAAAAGCCGGGATTTGCAACACGTCGACGGCCTTCGCGACCTCTGCGCATTGCGCCGCCTCATGCACGTCAGTGAGCACGGGGACACGCAGTTGCTCGCGAATTTCGGCGAAAACCGGCAGCGCTTGGTGGAGCCCCAGCCCGCGCACGCTGTCGCGGCTGGTGCGGTTGGCCTTGTCGAAGGATGTCTTGTAGACGAGGCCGATACGCAGGCGGGCCGCGATCTCCTTCAGCGCGGAGGCCATTTCCAGGGCGTGATCGCGGCTCTCCAGCACGCAGGGACCGGCGATGAGCGCAAGCGGCAGGGCATTGCCGAAGCGCGCTTCGCCAATCTCCACGATGGCATTCGGAATCAGGTCGGCTTTCACGGGTTCCTCGCGGCCGGACCATGAAGCCCGCGAGCGCCGCGGTCAACGGCCGCAAACCTGTATGTTCAGGGCATGCCGCCCGGATTATTCCGCGACCGCCAGTTTCTTCTGTTCGACAAGTGGACGCCCGACCAGCTCGGCATAGTCGGCGATGGGAAGCGGCTGGCCTATCGCGTAGCCCTGCACCTCTTCGCAGGCCTCGCGCGTCAGAAATTCGAGCTGGGATTGCGTCTCCACGCCCTCGGCGATGACCGGAAGCTTGAGGCCGCGCCCGAGCCCGATCACCGCGCGGATGATGGCGGCCGACTGCGGATTGCGATCGAGATTGGCGATGAAGGTCTGGTCGATCTTGATCTTGTCGAAGGGGAAAGACTGCAAATACGACAGTGACGAATAGCCGGTCCCAAAATCGTCCATGGCGATGCGCACGCCGAGCAGTTTGAGCCGGCGCAGGATCGACAGCGCGTGGGAAAAATCACCGATTAACACGTTCTCGGTGATTTCCAGTTCGAGCCGGCTTGGCGTCAGTCCGGTTTCGAGCAGCACGGAATGCACGAGGCCGACCAGATCGCCATGCTGGAACTGCGCCGGTGAAAGATTGATGGCGACGTGGAGC
>Ga0080064_1004689_pt1 | contig 17112 bp, 14 predicted proteins | sample Subgrocontami54m_FD_69260 | JGI IMG/M metagenome (GOLD analysis project Ga0080064, IMG submission 69260) | Subsurface groundwater microbial communities from S. Glens Falls, New York, USA - GMW46 contaminated, 5.4 m (SPADES assembly) (version 2) ...
TATTTCTCGGACGGTCGGGAATGGAGGTTTCGATGGCAACCAAGTTACGGGCATCCCTAGGCGTAGCGCTGGCGCTGGCGCTCGCGGGCATGGTCGGCGTGGAAATAGCCACTCCATGGAGCCAAGCTTGCGCCGCCGAGCCAAAGGTCAGCTTTGCCGAGGACATTCTGCCGCTGCTGAAATGGCGATGCGCAAGCTGTCATCAGTCCGGCGGCGCGGGATTTGAGAAAAGCGGTCTCGACCTGACGAGCTATGCCGGAGTCATGAAGGGCACCAAATTCGGCCCGATGGTCATCCCGCGCGACCCCGAGAGCAGCAATTTGATGCTGTTGCTCGACTGGCGCGTGGCCCCCGCGATTCGCATGCCGCATGGAAAAAAGAAGCTTTCCGTCTGCGATCGCGACGCCATCCGAACCTGGATCCGCGAAGGTGCTCAGAATAATTGAGCAGGCCAAGAGGCCTGCGCTGGCGCGGGCGCGCTGCCGGAAGAGCTGCAAGTCATAAAGTGGTGCTCCGGGCAATGGGCCGGTGATGACCCGCGGGTTATCTTTCCCCCGCGCGATGGCCTCGCATTATCCCGGGCAGCAGCAGGCGCCACCGCCACCGCCATTGCCGGAGCGCTCCGCCTGGATAGGCGGGCAGGGCACCGAGCCGTAGGAGCAGAAGACGCAACAGTCTCCCGGCTTGGGGCGCAGCATCGCGCCGCAGCCGCCGCATTGGTAAAAGACCCGGCAGGCGTCAGTCGGCATGATTTCCGTTTTCGCGGCCGCGCAATGCGGACAGGTGATGCGGGATTCCAGGATCATGACGTTGTTTAAAGCATGCAGCCGATATCCGGTAGCCGGTTTTTGTGTGTCCGCAGGTCCATCCCTGGCCGGTTATGAGCCGTCACCCCCGCCGTTCATTGCTGTATGATCGGCTATGCCCCGGCGGCGGGCAGCGCAAGACAGCTGGACACCTATGGTGATTGCTGAAATCGCGATTGTGCTCGTGCTCATCGTCATCAATGGTCTTCAGCAGACATCATCGGGGCTAAGGTTGCTGTCTGTCCGCAAGTTTCTAGCCTGTCGGATCGCGAAAGATACGCCGTGAGCCTGAATCTTTCATTCCTTGGCGGGGCCGGAACAGTCACCGGATCCAAATACGCCGTCGAAAACGGGCGCCATCGAGTCCTTGTCGACTGCGGCCTGTTTCAAGGCTTCAAGGCGCTTCGCCTCAAGAACTGGGCGCCGCTTCCTGTCGACCCGCGCAGCATCGAGGCCGTCATACTCACGCACGCTCACATCGACCACTCCGGCTATCTGCCATTGCTGGTCAAGCACGGTTTTAAGGGCCCCGTATTATGTTCCCAGGCTACCGCGGATTTATGCGGGATTCTACTGCCGGATGCCGGACATCTGCAGGAGAAGGACGCTGAATTTGCGAACCGCCACGGCTTTTCGAAACACAAACCAGCCTTGCCGCTCTACACCGAAGACGATGCACGGGAAGCTCTCGGGCAGCTTGTGCCGATTCCCTTCGACCAAGAACGAGCATTGCCGGGTGGAGGCACGATCCGGCTTCGGCGAGCGGGTCACATTCTCGGCGCGGCCACGGTTCAACTCGATTGGGCCGGCCTCACAATCGTATTTTCCGGCGATCTCGGCCGCTATGATGACGCGACCATGGTTGATCCCGTTTCGGTGGAACGCGCCGACTACCTCTTGGTGGAATCGACCTATGGCGATCGGCGGCACGACCAGCGCGATCCGGCGGAGGCGCTGGCGGATATCGTGAGCACGACGGTTGCTCGCGGCGGGACCGTCATCATCCCGGCGTTTGCGGTGGGGCGGGCGCAAAGCCTCCTTTTTTATTTCGAGCAACTGAAATCCAAAGGCCGGCTGTCGAACGTTCCGGTCTTCCTTGATAGTCCCATGGCCGAAGACGCGAGCGAGATCTTCTGTGCAAACATCAAGGACCACAGGCTTCCGCAGCCCAGCTGCCGCCGCGCCTGCGCCGTTGCCCGCTATGTCCGCGGCGTCGATGAATCGAAAGCCCTCACGGCCAATCCCATGCCCAAGGTCATCATTTCGGCGAGCGGGATGGCGACCGGCGGACGTGTGCTCCACCATCTCAAGCAATATGCCCCGGATCGAAAGAACACGATTCTCTTCGCCGGTTTCCAGGCCGGCGGCACGCGCGGCGCCGCAATGATGGCGGGAGCGCAAAGCATCAAAATCCACGGCGCATACGTGCCGGTTCGCGCTCAGGTCAGTAACCTGGAAATGCTCTCCGCTCATGCTGATGCGGACGAAATCCTTCGCTGGTTGAGTGGCTTCAAAGCGCCGCCGCGGATGACTTTCGTCATCCATGGCGAACCGGCGTCATCTGATGCCCTGCGTCATCGGATCGAAGAGGAACTTCGTTGGCCGAGCATGGCGCCTGACCACGGACAGAAGGTCGAACTTGAATGAGTAAGAAGACAGCGCCACCGGCGTCCGAGGGAGCGATCACAAACAGCGTCCACGTCCGGCGGCTCGGACTTGATACGCAGTATGAAGCCGTCGTGTTCATGCACAAGGAATGCCAGGTTTGCCGGTCTGAAGGATTGAGCGCGCACACGCGGGTGTTGCTGTGCAACGGCGGGCGAGAGGTGATCGCCACGCTGTATCAGGTCACCAGCGATCTCATCGCGCACGATGAAGCCGCGCTGTCGGAATCCGCCTGGACGCGGCTTGGCTTGCGCGATGGCGATCGCGTCGTGGTCAGGCATCCCGCGCCGCTTGACTCCCTGAGCCATGTGCGCAGCCGCATTTATGGGCACGATCTCAGCGAGGCTTCGTTCTCTGCGATCATCGAAGATGTGGTGGACGGCAAATATTCGGACATCCATTTGTCGTCCTTTCTCACTGCCTGCGCGACGCGCGCGCTCAATCACCAGGAAATCCTCGCGCTGACGCATGCGATGGTGGAAGCTGGAGAGAGATTGCATTGGCCCGCCGGAATTGTCGTTGATAAGCACAGCATTGGCGGTCTTCCCGGAAATCGCACCACGCCCATCATCGTGGCGATCGCGGCGTCGCTCGGACTCATGATGCCGAAAACATCGTCGCGCGCCATCACGTCGCCGGCAGGCACTGCCGATACGATGGAGACCCTGGCGCCGGTCAATCTCGACGCCGCGGCCATCCGCCGCGTCGTCGAGGGCGAGGGCGGATGCATCGTGTGGGGCGGCGGCGCCGTCAAGCTGAGTCCCGCAGACGACATTCTGATCCGCGTCGAGCGGGCGCTCGATCTCGACAGCGAAGGGCAAATGATCGCCTCCGTGCTGTCGAAAAAGATCGCGGCGGGCTCCACCCATCTGGTGATTGATGTCCCGGTCGGCCCGACGGCGAAGGTACGAAGTCCCGAAGTCGCGCAAGCTCTTTCTTTGGGATTTGCAAGCATCGGTGAGACGTTCGGCTTATGCACCAAGGTGGTGCCGACCGACGGATTGCAGCCGGTCGGACGCGGCATCGGACCCGCGCTCGAGGCCCGTGATGTTCTGGCCGTCCTGCGGTGCGAAGCCGATGCGCCGCAGGATTTGCGGCAGAGGGCCATTACGCTCACAGCGGCTCTGCTCGAACTCGCCGGCGCGGCTGCTGCGGGCCAAGCAGAGGCCATGGCCGCCAAGGCGCTCGATACCGGCCGCGCCTGGGCGAAATTTCAGCGCATATGCGAAGCGCAGGGAGGCATGCGCGTCCCGCCAAAATCGCGCCAGCAGCGGCCGCTTCTGGCGGATCGGCCAGGACGCGTGCACGCCATCGATAATCGAAGGATCGCGCGGCTGGCCAAGCTCGCCGGCGCCCCCGACGACAAGGCGGCCGGCGTTGACCTGCATGTGGCGGTCGGAGATCCGGTGGCGGCGGGACAGCCGCTGTGTACGGTCCACGCCGATTCACCCGGCGAACTCGCTTATGCCTTCACCTATGCCGCGGATAGTCCCGACATTATCGCGATCAATGAATCATGAGCGCGCCGCTGATCGTCGCCATGCCGGGCAATGAGGCGATGGCGGCCTCGCTCGCCCGGAATCTGGGTGCCGAGGTCGATCGGCTTGAATTGCGCTCCTTCCCCGACGGCGAATCCTATTTGCGCTTTCTCGCCGATCTCTCCCGCCGTGAACTCGCAATCGTTTGCACCCTCGATCATCCGAATGAGAAAATCCTGCCTTTGCTCTTTTCGGCGGTCACCGCGCGCGAGCTCGGCGCCGCGAAAGTCGGCCTTGTTGCTCCCTATCTTGCCTATATGCGGCAAGACCGGCGTTTCAAGCCGGGCGAAGCGGTGACCTCGCGCGAGGTCGCCCGGCTTCTTTCCGGCGCTTTCGATTGGCTGGTCACGGTGGATCCCCACCTTCACCGCTACGGCACGCTCGCGGAAATCTATTCCATCCCAACCTGCGTGGTGCATGCGGCGCCGCTGCTGTCGCAATGGATCAAGGCCAATGTTGCAAATCCATTTCTTATTGGGCCGGACAGCGAGAGCGAGCAGTGGGTCTCCGCGGCGGCACGGGATGTCGGCGCGCCCTTCACGGTCCTGGAGAAAATTCGCCACGGAGATCGCGACGTGGAAATCTCGATTAAGAATCTTGACGACCTTGCCGGACGCACGCCCGTTCTTGTCGACGACATCATCTCGAGCGGACGAACGATGATCGAGGTGGTGCATCTGCTCGCCAAGCGAACACCGATTTTCCCCGTGTGCGTCGCCGTCCACGGCATATTTGCCGAGGCCTCCGATCGGCTTCTTGCCCGCGCCGGCGCGCGCGTCGTCACGTCTAACAGCATACCTCACGAGACGAATGCCATCGACGTTGCCAAAGCCATGTCGGAGGCAATTCGCGATCTCCAGCCCCCTTGCGATTGAACACCGGCTCATGCTCGCATTGCGCTATGCTTGGCTATGCCCCGGCGGCGGGCAGAGGCCGAGGAGGACAACTAACTACCCATGCTGATTACTGAAATTGCGATCGTCATTGTGCTCGTTGTCATCAACGGCCTTTTTGCCCTGTCGGAACTGGCAGTGGTGTCCTCGCGGCCAGGACGGCTGAAGCTGATGGTCGAGCGCAGGGTCAACGGGTCGCGCCGGGCTCTCGCGCTCGCCGCTGACCCCGGACGCTTCCTTTCCGCCGTCCAGATCGGGATCACGCTGGTCGGCATCATCGCCGGCGCCTTCTCCGGTGTCACGCTCGCCGCGCGTCTCGCCGGATGGCTGATGGCGCAGGGCTTATCTGAGGGCGCCGCTGAACCAATCGCCTACGGCCTGGTCGTTACCGCCATCACCTATCTGTCTCTCATCATCGGCGAGCTCGTGCCCAAGCAAATCGCCTTGCGCAATCCGGAGGCCATAGCCTGCCTGGTCGCCCCCGCCATGACGGTGATTTCGCGCATCGCTTCGCCGCTGGTTTCGCTTTTGGATTATTCCGGCAAGGCTGTGCTCGCGCTGCTCGGCCAGCGTGCCATGTCCGCGAGCCGCGTGACCGACGAGGAGATCAAGACGCTGGTGGCGGAAGCCGAAAGCGCCGGTGTGCTGGAGCCGGAGGAACGCGCCATGATCTCCGGGGTGATGCGCCTCGGCGACCGTCCGGTCCGTGCCGTGATGACGCCGCGCCGTGAGGTCGACATGATCGACCTCACCGACGACGACGCCACCAACAAGCGCCGTATCATGGAGACGCAGCATTCCCGGCTCCCGGTCTATGAGGGTTCGGCCGACGCAGTACTCGGCGTCGTGCAAGCCAAGGACCTGCTGGACGGCTGTCTTCAGGGCAGCGCCTTGAACATTCGCGGATTCGTCCGCCAAGCGCCGGTCATCCCCGAAACCATGGACGCCCTTGATGTCGTCAATGTTTTGAAATCATCGCCGGTGCATATCGGCCTCGTGCACGACGAATACGGCCACTTCCTGGGCGTAGTGACCTCCGCCGACATCCTCGAAGCCATCGTGGGCGAGTTCCGCAGCGAGAAGGGCGCGGCCGAGCCCGATATCGTGCGGCGTCCCGACGGCTCCTATCTGGTCGCCGGCTCCATGCCGGCCGATGAGCTCGCCGAACTGCTCGGCCTATCGTTGCCCGAAGACCGCAGCTACCACACCGTCGCCGGCCTCGCGCTTTCGGGCTTCGGCAAGCTGCCCGAGGTTGGCGAGAGCGTCCGCCTGCATGGATGGCAGTTTGAGGTGGTTGATCTCGACGGGCGGCGGATCGACAAGCTCCTGATGACCCGGGCGCCGCCGCGCCGGCAGGCGAAGCTGTGATCAACCACGGTAAAACACAGTGTCATTCCGGGGCGCGCTGAAAGCGCGAACCCGGAAACCAGCAGCACGCGCCGAATATGTGTCTGGATTCCGGGCCCGGCCGGAGCCCGCGCCCGGACGGCGCGAAGCGCCGATCCGGGTGGCCGTCCCGGAATGACAGCGCGGAGTTCAGCCGTCCTTCTCTCCGACCGGGCCGCGCACCAGGTCGATCAGTTCGATCACGTTGCGGTCGGGATCGTGGAAATAGGCGCTGCGCCCCTGGAACGTCCCCTTGCGCCGGTCCTCCTCCTTGATGAGCTTGATGTCCTTCGACGCCAGGAAATCCTTCGCCCGGTCGTATTCCTGCGCGCTCACGCGGAAGGCGTGGTGAATATCGTGCGCTCCTTCCGGGTTCGGATCGATCGGCTTTTCCGAATAGGTGAGCACAAAGCAGTCGTGACCCGCGCGCATGAACACCATGTGGTCATTGCGCCGGATTTTCTCCATGCCGAGGATCTCGGTGTAGAATTTTTCCGAGCGGTCGAGGTCCTTCACCGGAATGGTGAAATGCAGCACGCCCTCGGGCTTCAGCATGGCTGGTCTTAGTAACCTTTCTTCAGGCACCACTCGGCCATCTCGATCCGCCGCGCGAACCACACGTCCTTAAAGCCTTTCGCGTATGTGAGGAACTCATCCATGATCTTGGTCCGGTAAGGAACGCCGGACACGAACGGATGCGTGTTCATGGCGAAATATTTCGGCGAGCCCTGTTCGCCTTCCCAATAAAGATAGTCGAACTGATCCTTCATGATCTGCAAAAGGTCGCGCGGCGTGCGTCCGCTACCGTGGGTGGAGTAGTCGTTACAGCCGGGCACGTTGTAAGGAACGACCGCGATCTTGCGGCCGCGCGCTTCGACCGAATAGGGCACATCGGTGCCCAGCGGATCGGCCCACCACACAAAGCACTTCTGCTCCGCAACCAGATCCAAGGTGTTGTCGGTGAAGGAATGGCCGGGCGACAAATAACCGCTTGGGCCCGCGCCCAGCACTTTCTCAAACGCCGCCACGGTTTTCTGAATCGATTCCCGTTCCTGCTCGCGTGTATACATATATGAGTATTCGTGCTCGTAGCTCTCGGACGCGAATTCATGGCCCTTGGCCTTGATCTCGCGGCACGCATCCGGAAATTGCTCGACCTTCTTGCCGTTCATCAGCATCGTCGCCTTCAATTGGTGACGGTCGAAAAGCTCCATCAACCGCCAGATCCCAACCCGGTCGCCGTATTCGCGCTCGGTCAGGATGGCCATATTTTTCTTGAAAGGCGCATTGAGCGGCGGCACACGGCCGCCGCGCTGGGTCGATCCGTGCGCGCCGAGATTCTCCGGCCATACTTCCCAGGGCACGATGAAGGTGACGCAGATTTTCGCTTTGTTCGGCCATTCAATTGGCGCCGGTCTTCCCATCGTCCCCTCACTGTTATTCTTCAGTAGTCAGCCCGGTAGCAAAACTATCCGCCTTGCAGCTTTTGCAGCCGTGCGACCAGCGCCGGCGGAGTGGTTTTGTAAACGCGCTCGATCAGTTGCTGTAGCTCCTGCCCGCTGCGCGGCGAGTTCACGCTCAAGCCCCGTTTTTCCGCTTCGGTAAGAAAGGCCGGGTCCTTGAACGTATCCATCAATGCTTTGCGCATTAGCGCCACCCGCTCCTCCGGAACGCCCGGCGGCATCAAGTAAGGCCGCCCGGCGGCGAGCGGCGCGAAAGCCGCTTCCGCCAGCAGCTTGTCTTCCGGATTGGCGATCAGGTCGAGGATGTAGGGCACATCCGGTAGCTCGGGTTCTTTGCCCACCCCCATCTGCACCAGCAGCTTGATCTTCTTTTCCTTGATCCAGGTTGGCTTGGTGGACATCAGCGCGCTATAGAAAACGCTTGGGTAACCGTTGATCTCACCGCGCTCCATGGCGAGGAATGCCTGCGACTGCGATTCGTAGCCGACGATGATTTTCAGCTTTAGCCCGAGCACCTCGTTCAACAGCCGCCCGTAGAAGCTCGGCGTCGAGTTGGCGCCCGAAGATCCCACGATGACCTCCTGCGTCTTGGCCTCCTGCCAAGTATTGACCGGCGTGCTGTTGGAGACGGTGAGCAGGGCCGTCTCGGTGCTCGGCGTGCCGAGCCAGTTGAATTTGACCGGATCGAAGCTGGCGCCCTTGGCGCCGAACAGCGGCTCGAACGGCACGTTGCTTTGTACGCCGCCAATGACCGTGCCGTCCTTTGCCGCCACATTATAGAGATGGTTCGCGGCGACGAGCCCGCCGGCGCCCGGCATGTTCTTCACCACCACCGTGGGCGAGCCGGGAATATGTTTGGGGAGATATTGCGCCAGCGTCCGCGCTAGGGTGTCGTAGCCGCCCCCGGTGCCGGAACTGATGATGAAGGTAACGGTCTGGCCCTTGTAGAAGTCGGCGGGTGACTGCGCGGCTGCGGGTCCGGCAAACAAGGCGCCGATCGCGGCAAATCCAAACAAGGCACGACAAAAAAGATTGGCCGGCATTTTCGCTTCCCCCGGTGAGCAAATCCCGATTGAACCTAGCACGATTGAGCAAACCGGGCTTCCAGAGCGGCGCGCCGGCCCTTGAACGGATCCGGCGCGCGTAATTTTAATTAATTTATTCAAGCACTTATTGCGCCGTGCCGCGGCTGCTAGCCGCGCGGATGGCGTTCGTGCAGCACCACCTGCGAAAGTCTAGGGTGCGGCAGTTAGTCCGCCGCGGTACAAATTAAATATTATGCATGCCAGCCAGTATGCGCTTTGATAGTCGCCCGGCTGCGGACCCTGCGGGTTAGGTGCCGCAACAATACGAAGCCGACGCAGAGCGGCGCGACAACCTCGAGGGAGGAGAAACGCCATGCCACGTTCCATGCATTCAATAGGATTTTTTGCAGCGGCTGCGGTTTCGCTGAGCGCGATGATGTCCGCGCCGGCATCGGCCGCCTGGGAGCCGACCCGCCCGGTCGAGTTCATCATCCCCGCCGGCACCGGCGGCGGCGCCGATCAGATGGCGCGCACCATTCAGGGCATTGTCACCAAGTATAGCCTGATGAAGCAGCCGATGGTGGTGATCAACAAGGCGGGCGGCGCCGGCGGCGAGGGCTTCCTCGACGTCAAGAATTCCAAGGACAATCCGCACAAGATCATCATCACGCTGTCCAATCTATTCACCACGCCGCTCGCCACCGGCATCCCCTTCAACTGGAAAGACCTGACGCCGGTCGCCATGCTGGCGCTCGACGAGTTCGTGCTCTGGGTCAATGCCGAGAAGCCGTACAAGACGGTGAAAGAGTATATCGACGCCGCCAAGGCCGCGAATGGCACGTTCAAGATGGCCGGCACCGGCTCCAAGCAGGAAGATCAGATCATCACCGAAGCCATCCAGAAGAGCACCGGCGCCAAGTTCATCTACATTCCCGAGGCGGGCGGCGGCGCGGTGGCTGTGCAGCTTGTCGGCAATCACGTCGACTCCACCGTCAACAACCCGATTGAAGCCGTGGCCCACTGGCGCGGCGGCAAACTGCGGCCGCTCTGCGTGTTCGATGTGAAGCGGCTGGACTACAAAGATAAGATCGCCGGCGACCTATCCTGGAACAGCATCCCGACCTGCAAGGAATCCGGCATCGACATGGACTACCTGATGCTGCGCGGTATTTTCATGAGCCCGGGCGCTACCCAGGAGCAGGTCGACTACTACATCGATGTGTTCAAGAAGGTGCGTGAGACCGAGGAATGGAAGAAGCTCATGGCCGACGGTGCCTTCAATCAGAGCTTCATGACCGGCAAACAATATGCCGACTGGGTTGTCAAGGAAGAAAAGCGTCACGAAGAGCTGATGAAGGCTGCGGGTTTCATCGCGGCTAAGTGAGCTTGGGGAGGAACACTGCCGGCGGAGCGAACCGCCGGCGGATACTCTCTGCCGTTGCGGAGCACTGAAATGGATAAAGCTTCTCCTGGCGCGGTCCCCGCCGGCCCGGGCCACCGCGCGGTCGAAATCGGCGTCGCCATCGGCACTGCCGTATTTGCGCTGATTGTCATCGCCGGGAGCCTGAAGGCTGGCATTAACTGGGGCATCGAAGGGCCGAGGGCCGGCTTTTTTCCCTTCTATATCGGCCTTTTCATCCTGGTTTCCAGCATCATCAATCTTGTGCAAGCGGTGACCACCCAGAAGAACGACAAGCTGTTCGCGGACTGGGAACAGCTCAGCCGCGTTGCCTCGGTTGTCGTTCCGACTGCCGTCTATGTGTGGCTTGTGTCATGGATCGGCATCTACGTGTCGTCGGCGCTGCTGATCGGCGTTTTCATGAAATGGCTCGGGCGCTATGGCTGGGGCCTGGTTTTGGGCATCGCCATTGGTGTGCCGCTTATCACTTTTGTCGTGTTCGAAAAATGGTTCCTTGTGCCTTTGCCCAAGGGGCCGGTGGAGGAATGGCTGGGCTTCTGAGCAAAGCGCTGGGAGGTGGGGAGGAGCCGGACCTGTGTCGGCCGTCGCAAGACGTAAGAACAAGACGAAAGCAAAGAGCATATGGAAGAGATCACCAATCTGTTTCACGGCTTCGCTGTTGTCCTTCAGCCGTTCAACATCATGGTCATGGTCGTCGGCATCCTGCTCGGCGTCATCATCGGCGTCTTGCCCGGCCTTGGCGGCGCCAATGGCGTCGCGATCCTGCTGCCGCTGACCTTCTCGATGTCGCCGACCTCGGCGATCATCATGCTGTCGTGCATTTACTGGGGCGCGCTGTTCGGCGGCGCCATCACCTCGATCCTGTTCAATATCCCAGGCGAACCCTGGTCGGTGGCGACAACGTTCGACGGCCATCCCATGGCGCAGAAGGGACAGGCCGGCGAGGCGCTCACGGCCGCCTTCACGTCATCCTTCGTCGGCGCGCTGTTCGCCGTCATCATGATCACGCTGGTGGCGCCGCTGGTCGCCGCCTTTGCGCTACGCTTCGGGCCGGCGGAAAAGTTCGGCGTCTATTTCCTGGCTTTTTGCAGCTTCGTCGGCATGAGCAAGGAGCCTCCGTCCAAGACGGTGGCGGCGATGATGATCGGATTTGCGCTGGCGTCGGTCGGCCTCGACAAGATGACCGGGCAACTGCGCCTGACCTTTGGCTTTATGGAATTGCTCACCGGCTTCGACTTCCTCATCGCGGTCATCGGCCTGTTCGGCATCGGCGAGATCCTGCTCACCATGGAGGAGGGGCTTAGCTTCAAGGGACGCTCCGCCACCATCAACAGCCGCGTGGTGTTCCAGACCTGGGCCCAGCTGCCGCGCTACTGGGTGACCTTGCTGCGCTCCTGCATCATCGGCTGCTGGATGGGCATCACGCCGGCAGGAGCGACGCCGGCTTCTTTCATGAGCTACGGTATTGCCAAGCGCACGTCGAAGAACGGGCGCGAATTCGGCACCGGCGTCATCGAGGGCGTGGTGGCGCCCGAAACCGCCGCCCACGCTGCGGGCACGTCCGCGCTTCTGCCGATGCTGGCCCTTGGCGTGCCCGGCTCGCCCACCGCGGCTGTGTTGCTCGGCGGCTTGCTGATTTGGGGCTTGCAGCCCGGACCGATGCTGTTCGTGGAGAACAAGGAATTCGTCTGGGGCCTGATCGCCAGCATGTACCTCGGCAACATCGTCGGCCTGATCATCGTGCTGACCTGCGTGCCGCTTCTCGCTGCGATCCTGCGCATTCCTTTCAGCATCATCGCGCCGGTGATCCTGGTGCTCTGCTCGATCGGCGCCTACACGGTGCACAACAGCACCTTCGACGTGATGCTGATGCTGGTCTTCGGCGTGCTTGGCTACGTCATGAAGAAATGCAATTACCCGCTGGCGCCGCTCGTGCTCGCCATCGTGCTCGGCGACAAGGCGGAAGAGTCATTCCGGCAGTCGCTGCTGGCTTCGCAGGGTAGCCTTGCGATCTTCTGGTCCAATGGGCTGGTCGGCACGATCATGGCGCTTGGCCTGATCGCGCTGTTCTGGCCGCTGATTTCGAACGGATGGGCACGGCTGCGGTCACGGCCGGCATTTTGAAATCATGGCCGGCAAGCGCGGCGCGGGAGCGGCGAACCGATGGTGCAACAGGCGGCCCTGGATTGAGTATTTGCGTTCCCAACCAGTCTCTGGAATATTGTATATCAGCCATGAATTCAGACACTCGAGCGGTAAGTTCTCTTGGCCCCCTGCCTGCGGGGGATAGTGCTATGGCGCCTGCGCTTTCCACCCGCCTGACCCTGGAGCCAATCACCTCGGGCAGCTTCAAGAACAAGGCCTATGCGGCCTTGCGCAGCGTCATCGCCTCCATGGACGTCTACCGCAGCCGCGATGAGATCCGCCTGGACGAGCGCCAGCTCGCCCAGCAATTCGGCGTCAGCCGCACCCCCGTGCGCGAGGCCATGGCGCAGCTCGAGTGCGAAGGCTTCATCCGCTCGGTGCCGCGCCGCGGCGTCTATGTGGTGCGCAAGACCAAGCGCGAGGTGATCGAAATGATCACCGCCTGGGCGGCGCTGGAAAGCATGGCGGCGCGGTTGATTACGCAAAATGCCGGCGACGAGGAGATAGCGGCGTTGCGGCGCATGTTCGTCACCTTCCATGACGGACAGGTGGCGGCGCATCTCGACGAATATTCCGAGGTCAATATCGAGTTCCACCAGACCATCATCCGCATGAGCCACAACAGCGTGCTGATTGATCTGGCGGAAAATCTCTTCACCCATATGCGGATGATCCGGCGCAAGACCATCGGCGAGAAGGACCGCGCCGACCGCTCCATCCGCGACCACATGCACATCATCGAAGCGCTGGAAGCGCGCGACACCGAACGCGCCGAGGAATTGGTGCGCAACCACGCGCTCGGCCTCGCCGACCATGTCGCGCGCTACGCCGACTATCTGGATTAGCGTAATGAACTCTCTCCGTCACCCTGAGGTGCGAGCGAAGCGAGCCTCGAAGGGCGACGGCCCGAGTATCCGGGGCCGCATCCTTCGAGGCTCGCCCTGTCGGGCGAGCACCTCAGGATGACGGAGACACGAATGAATAAGGGACGGCCATGGCTGACGCAGCAGTAAAATCAAAAAGCATTGACGCAAATGCGGCCGAAGCAGGGCAGGAGCTGACAGATGGCTTTCACCTCGTCATCGATTCGCTCAAGCTCAACGGCCTCAACACGATCTACGGCGTGCCCGGCATCCCGATCACGGACTTTGGCCGCATGGCGCAGGCCGCGGGCATCCGCGTCATCTCGTTCCGGCATGAACAGAACGCCGGCAACGCCGCTGCGATCGCCGGCTTCCTGACGAAAAAGCCCGGCATTTGCCTCACGGTGTCAGCTCCCGGCTTTCTCAACGGTCTGACTGCGCTGGCCAATGCCACGACCAACTGCTTTCCGATGATCCTGATCAGTGGCTCGTCCGAGCGCGAGATTGTCGACTTGCAGCAGGGCGACTATGAAGAGATGGACCAGCTGGCCATTGCCAAGCCCCTCTGCAAGGCGGCCTTCCGCGTGCTGCATGCCGCAGACATCGGCATCGGCGTGGCGCGCGCAATCCGCGCGGCTGTCTCCGGCCGTCCGGGCGGCGTGTACCTTGATCTGCCGGCCAAGCTTTTCTCTCAGGTTATGGACGCAGAGGCTGGAGCCAAGTCACTCGTCAAGGTCATCGACCCGGCGCCTGCCCAGATTCCCGCGCCGGCTGCGGTCAAGCGTGCGCTCGATGTCTTGAAAAGTGCCAAGCGCCCCTTGATCATCCTGGGCAAAGGCGCGGCATATGCGCAGGCCGATGACACAATCCGCGCTTTTATTGAGAAGAGCGGCATTCCTTTCCTGCCGATGAGCATGGCCAAGGGCCTTCTGCCCGACACGCATCCGCTATGCGCGGGCGCGGCGCGCTCGACGGTGCTGAAGGACGCCGACGTCGTGCTCTTGGTTGGAGCCCGCCTCAACTGGCTTCTGTCACACGGCAAGGGCAAGACCTGGGGTGAGCCTGGATCGAAGAAGTTCATCCAGATCGACATCGAGCCCAAGGAGATGGACAGCAACGTCGAGATTGTCGCTCCGCTGGTCGGCGATATCGGCTCCTGCGTATCCGCTCTTCTTGAGGGCATTGATGGCAAGTGGCCGGCCCCGCCGGCGGACTGGATCAGCGCAGTCAAGCAGAAGAAAGAAGAAAACGTCGCCAAGATGGCGCCGAAGCTGATGAAAAACTCGGCGCCGATGGACTTCCACAGTGCGCTCGGTGCATTGCGCACTGTTATCAAAGAGCGGCCGGATGCCATCCTGGTCAACGAAGGCGCCAACACGCTCGATCTCGCGCGCGGCATCATCGACATGTATAAGCCGCGCAAGCGCCTGGATGTCGGCACTTGGGGCATCATGGGCATCGGCATGGGCTTTGCTGTCGCTGCCGCAGTAGAGACCGGTAAGCCCGTACTCGCAGTTGAAGGCGACAGCGCCTTTGGTTTCTCCGGCATGGAAGTGGAAACGATTTGCCGGTACAGCCTGCCGGTCTGCATTGTCGTCTTCAACAACAACGGCATCTATCGTGGCACCGACGTCAATCCGACGGGCGGTTCGGATGCTGCGACAACCGTCTTCGTCAAAGACGCGCGCTACGACAAGATGATGGAGGCCTTCGGCGGCGTTGGCGTTTAACGGCATCTATCGTGGCACCGACGTCAATCCGACGGGCGGTTCGGATGCTGCGACAACCGTCTTCGTCAAAGACGCGCGCTACGACAAGATGATGGAGGCCTTCGGCGGCGTTGGCGTTTTTGTGACGACCCCCGACGAGTTGAAGCGTGCCGTTGACCAAGCGATGAACTCCGGCAAGCCGACCCTCATCAACGCGGTGATCGACCCGGCGGCCGGCAGCGAGAGCGGCCGCATTGGCAACCTCAACCCGCAAAGCGTGGTTCGGAAGAAATGACGCGGCGCGCGATGACACAATCACGCAAAGTTTTGATCCGTCACCCTGAGGTGCGAGCGAAGCGAGCCACCGCAAGTCGGCCATGGCCGACTTGCGCACTATGGATCCAATGTCGGGTAAACCCGACATTGGTGGGCGACAGCCCCAGAATCAGCGGCCGTACATCCTTCGAGGGCCGCTACGCGGCCACCTCAGGATGATGGTCACTGCTCAGTGCCGCAGACACTATTTTAGAAAGAGGACGACGATGGCTACTCGCAAAAAACAGAAAACCAAAGCGAAGGGCAGGGCGAAGAGCGCCGCTAAAAAGCCCGCCGCTAAGAAAAAAACCGCGGCGAAGAAATCCGCCTCCAACGGCTTGCCGCGGCCTTCGTCAAAACCGTGGGGGAAGGCCGGCAAGGCGCTCGATGGCATTCGCGTGCTCGACTTCACCCACGTGCAGTCCGGCCCGACCTGCACCCAGCTCCTGGGCTACATGGGCGCCGACGTGATCAAGATCGAGCGGCCGGGCGTCGGCGACATCACGCGCGGGCAATTGCGCGACGTCAAAGGCGCCGACAGCCTCTATTTCACCATGCTCAACGGCAACAAGCGCTCAATCACCATCGATTCCAAGCACCGCAAGGGCAAGCAGATCATCGAGCGCCTGATCAGGCATTGCGACGTGCTGGTGGAGAATTTCGCCCCCGGCGCGCTCGACCGCATGGGCTTCACCTGGGAGCGCATCCATAAGCTCAATCCGCGCATGGTCGTCGCTTCGGTGAAAGGCTTCGGCCCCGGCCCCTATGAAGACTGCAAGGTCTACGAGAACGTCGCCCAATGCGCGGGCGGCGCGGCCTCCACCACCGGCTTCCGCGACGGCCCGCCGCTGGTCACTGGCGCGCAGATCGGCGACAGCGGCACCGGCCTGCATCTCGCCTTCGGTATCATGTGCGCGCTCTATCAGCGCCTGCGTACCGGACGCGGCCAGAAGGTGCTCGCCGCCATGCAGGACGGCGTGCTCAACCTCGCCCGCGTCAAGCTGCGCGATCAGCAGCGGCTCGCCCATGGTCCGCTCATCGAATACAGCCAATACGGCGAGGGCGTGCCATTCGGCAAAGCGGTGCCGCGCGCCGGCAACGACTCCGGCGGCGGCCAGCCTGGCTGGATCCTCAAATGCAAAGGCTGGGAGAGTGATCCCGACGCCTATATTTATTTCATCACCCAGGCCCCGGTCTGGGAGGCGATCTGCGATCTCATCGGCAAGCCGGAATGGAAGACCGATCCGGATTACGCCAAGCCGGCGGCGCGGCTGCCGCGGCTGCGGCACATCTTCGCCACCATCGAGCAATGGACCATGACCAAGACCAAGTTCGAGGTCATGGAAATCTGCAACGCGATCGATATTCCGGTCGGGCCGATCCTGTCCATGAAGGAAATTGCCGAGGAGCCGTCGCTGCGCAAGACCGGCACCGTGGTGGAGGTCGATCACCCCACCCGCGGCAAATATCTCACCGTCGGTAACCCGGTGAAGATGTCGGACTCGCCGACGGACGTGACGCGCTCGCCGCTGCTCGGCGAGCACACCGACGAAGTGCTGAAGAAAGAGCTCGGCTATTCCGCCAAGGAGATCGCCGAGATCAAGGCGTCCGGCGCGGTCACGCCACCGGAAAAGCCTGCCAAGGCGGAGGCGGCGTAATTTTCTTCCCTCGCCCGCACGCCTCCTTCACCTCTCCCCTGTGGGGAGAGGTCGACCGAGCGAAGCGAGGGCGGGTGAGGGGGAGTAGGTCTATCGAGGGGCATGAAACCCCCCCCCCCCCCCCCCCCCCCCCCCCCCCCCGCCCCCCCCCCCCCCCCCCGCCCGCGGGGGGGGAGAAGGAAGGAGGAGGGGGGGGGGGGGGGGGGGTGACGGCGTGCGGGGTGGC
>Ga0080064_1004690_pt1 | contig 17107 bp, 11 predicted proteins | sample Subgrocontami54m_FD_69260 | JGI IMG/M metagenome (GOLD analysis project Ga0080064, IMG submission 69260) | Subsurface groundwater microbial communities from S. Glens Falls, New York, USA - GMW46 contaminated, 5.4 m (SPADES assembly) (version 2) ...
GACCGGTTGGCGCAGTCCTTTGTCGCGGTGCGTCCGCACGACAGGCTGGAGGATCTTCCAGACCTGTTGGACGATCTGCGCACGCGCGTGGAGCGGATCTATCTGCACCTGGATGTGGATTTCCTCGATGCGCAGGAGTCGCCTGGAGTGAACTACCGTGGGCCGGGTGGTGTCCCGGTTTCGATGGCCGAGGTCCTGTTGGGAACCATACTTTCCTCCATTCCCCTGGCCGCCGTGAATCTCACCAACTTCAATCCGTCGCTGGATCGGGACCAGAAGACGGAACAATGCGCGCTCCGGCTGCTACGGACAATCGCGCAAAACGCCTAAGCTGGCAGCCCGTGGTTAGGGCAACACACCATTTCCGGCACCGGGCGGCCAGACGCACTGGCCTTACCGCCGGCTCAATTACTTCTCTGTCGGCTTACTTGCATTCCCTTGCACCCGCCCAGCTCACGCAACATCGATAAGCGCAGGTACGGGGTGTTCGCGCACGATACTTAGGGGAAGAAAGCCCGCACTAACCATGTCGCCATCTCCCCCCGGGTAACGGGCTCATTCCCGCCAAATACTCCGCCAGTGCCGTTCGTGATGCGCAGCTCACGCATCTTCTGAATGTACAGAAAGTTCTCATCCGTAGTTTGGACGTCGGTGAAGTATGGAATGGGCGAAACGAACTGGCCGAAATTGTCGCCGCTTTTTCCGCACACCGGGATACCGGACGGACAGGCGTTGAGCGAGTTGGGAAAGACATTGCCGAACTTTGCGCGAATCAAGAACACCGCCAACTCACCGCGCGTCAAGGTATCGTTCGGGCAAAACTTAGGCGTTCCGTCCGCTGCCGGACCACAACCCTTCGTGTAGCCCCGCCGGTACATTGTTTCAATATATCGCCAGTCGCCAACGCCGGTGGTATTCGTGACGTTGTTGCCGGCACAACTCGGAGGGTTAACGTCCGCAAATGAGGTAATGCACCCTCCAGTAGCGTCCAGGTAAGCGGTGATGGCAGCTTCATCCATCTGCGATTTCACCGTCCACCTGGCCATCTCTATGCGGCTCACTGGTTTGCCAGGGCCGAAGCTGTTCGGTCCGATGGTTAAGTCGGAAGTCGCAATGTCTAATTGACGGGCCACTTGAATGGGCAGGTAGAAGGGGAGAGTATTGGGTACATCGTCAAAAGACTGAGTCACGGGAAACGAGAGCGGGTAATTGGCCAGGTACGTTCCCCACTGCCCAAACCCAGGTCCGGCTGTCGACCTGTTCCGCGCGTACTGACCATACAACCAAAGGCTCCCGTCGTTCGGATCTGTGCTCCCACCACCGCCCAACCCGAACGGCACCAGCAGCTGCGGCTGGCCGCCCGGGCGTCCGTTTACTGTGAATAACGCCCCTGTAGCCGGATTCAGAACCGGTGTGGCTCTGTCATACGCGTCCTCGCCACAACGTATGTCGAACAGCCCCGGCCAAGCCGGGACACTTGACGCGCCTCCGCAGATGTCCTGCCCGTTCAGACCGGGGATGACTGCTCCGTTCTGCGATTGCTGATAACGAGGGTCGCCGTTGGGCGCCGGCGCTCTCAGGCTCTGCGGGTCGATGTTGGTCAGGGGCGGGTAAGTGCTCCCAACGAACAGCTTTTCCAGGTACGGTAACACGTTGATGGGCGATACCGCCGGTGCCACCACGTTGGCCGGTATGTCGAACATCGGCGCGTACGCGTTCGCGGCATAAAAGGTAGTGTTGAGCACCGGAGTTGCGGCGGCCTGTGGCGAAAGCTTACGGATAATGTCATATGCGACGGTCGTCGACTGTCGCGTTCCGTTGAGGGCAGAGCCATCCAATCCGATCGTTCGCGCAACGTACAAGTCTCCTTCGCGGGAGATTACTCTATGTGGCCGCGAGTCGCCCACATACAGGAATGGAGTGTTCTGTCCTGCCTGCGAGACTCCCGGCGGGTTGAAGAAAGTGGGCACACGGACGGTGCTGCTTGTCAGACCCGGGTAGTAATAAAATGGTGCGGGACCGGCTCGTGAATACTGGATCGTCTGTATGTTGAGGCTATCCTGCGGGTTCAACGAGGAAACCGCGCCCAGCAGGTAGGTGGCGCCGCCAAGCGGGTCATTCGAGTATGACGCCTGAGCTCGTCCTCGCAACTGCGCCGGTTCGTAAAACAACGGTGTCGTCGGAGTTTGCACATCCGTCACCGTGAACGGAAACCCCACAATCGGCGCTCCACCGTTATTCGAGAACAGATCGTAGTAATCTCCGCTCGCGCGCTGTTCCTCGGTGGTGGCGAACTGATTGCCGGCTAGGAAGGCTTGCCCATTGTAAAGTGAAGCCTTCTTAATGACTCGCAGGCGGGTTCCCGCAAAAGCAGTGTTCCCTCCCTCCCCTGATGGTATTGTCGGATCAAAGGCCGCATTTGCGTTGATAACCGAGGAGACGATGGTTATGTTGTCGTTGTCGATACCTAGCCGGGCGCTCGTGGGGAAGTAACACACGCGTTCCTTGGACGCGGCGGTGCAATCGAAAGAAGCAGCCGATCCCTCGATTCCTGGCGATCCATTGATGTTGCCCGGGTCTTGCGAGCCCGAATCCGTGCCGCCGCCGAACCCCTGGCCCTGACCGTACCACACCGTCCACTTCGTATCGTCGCCAAGGGCCGTGCCGCCCGGCGTCGGAGATACGAATGCCGGGCCTCCGATATTGAGCGCTGCGAATCTCGATACCGCCAAAACCCAGCTCGCCTTGCGTGGGCTCGTCACCACTGGAGGGCTCGGCGGCGCATCCACCTGAGTCAATCCCGTATCTGTTACGGTGAACAGCACCACGAAACGCCCTTGCATCTGATCATAGCGGACCGTGCTATTGCCGATAACGCAACTCGCCGCCGTCCGCGGCGTGGTGGGGCACAGTTGCTGGAGCGCGTCGTTTCCGATGAAGTTGGACAGGTCTGTTTTCTCGCTCGGCACGCCAACTGCAGCATTCAATGGGCTTGGCGCAAAACCTGGTCCGCCTGGCGCGTTCGGATTCCCGTATCGAGCGATCGTTCTATTCACAACGGTCAGGATGTCGTCGGGACCCGCGGCTATGTCCGGCTGGGGCGGGTTGGAATCCATCGCTCCTGAATAGTCATCGCTGTTCGTCCCTTCAGCCAGATACGTGGGGGGGAACGATTTCTTGCCCGGCTGGTTCGGATCTAAGACGACCAGCGTGAATTGCTTGAAGGCGGTGGTTTTCGATTGGTCTTCCATGCGAACGGTGAAAACGTATTGCCCGGGCCGATCCACCGGTCCCGTGATCCTGCCGGTGTTCCCATCGATCTGCAATCCGGGCACCGGTATTCCCACGAACATCCAATTCTTATTCCCGCCTGCGCCGCCGCTTGCGGCTAAGTCTGCCGTGTACCTCTGCCCGGCGACTACATCCGGCAATCGAGAGACGGTGGTGATTTGGAGGGGAGCTGTTTCAATCGTCAGACCGAAGTTTTTCGTCGTGCTCAGGCTTGGATTGCCGCTGTCATCCACCGCCACCGTTAGATTAAATGCTCCGCCAGACGTCGGCTGGCCGGTGAAATCCCCCGTCGACGGATTTAGCGTCAGTCCGGGCACAGCGCCTGTGCCGACTCTCCAATTTCGGTAGGGCGTCGTACCGCCGGACGCTGCAAACCGAACAGGTCCGTAACTCTGCCCTGCCCTTCCGGTCGGGAGTGGAGAGTTGGTCGTAATCTGGAGCGCCGAACCAGCGTTGTAGTTCACGGTCACCGACCTCGGGTCCGCCAACGGGAAAGACCCACACGCGAAATTGAAAACGATCTTGGCGCTTTGCGCACCGGCCGCGGTCGGCGTCGCGTTGATCGTGATCGGGTCTGACGCTGAGTTCCCGCTGAAGGGAAATTGAGATGAGGAGCTGTTGATCGTAATCGGACCAGTCGCCACAACCCTCAACACCACTGGGAAGCCGCTCCCGTTGTAATCTGTCTGGTTCCCCGCAACCACAAATGTAAACGCTCGGCCGACCTGAACCGGGCCAAGGTTGATCGTGGTCAAAGTGGGAATCCAAAGCTGGTCGAGACAAGCCCATGCATTCGAACTCAGCGTCAGCGCCAAAAGCACATAGAGCTTGGATTTCATCAATTCCCCTCCGATGGAACAACGCTGCGACTCGCCTCTGCCACGCCTGTCTACGCTGCCAAGGCCAAAGGTTATGACCTTGGAACCGCCAAACCGCCACAGCTTTTTTCCCAGCGGATCAGAGCGGCAAATTCACAGCTTCGAAAAATAGTGATGTCGTGAGGTCAACCGTTACATCCCGGATGTACACACACGCATCATGGGAGAAATATACTCCGGAACATTGAAAAATACAACCCCACCACCATCCCACCATCCCAAACCATCCCGATGCCCAGGGTCCTGTATCCTAAAAACTAACGACGGACGGTGGTGTAGTATTTCTTCACCAATTCCATAGCGGGCTTGCCCCAGGGCGTCATCGAGTTGTTGTCCGGACCGCCATAGCCGTTGGTGCCCACCTTCCACCAATAAACGCCATGGAACCATTTCTTGGAGTAGAAAGCTTGCAGGAGGGCTTCATAGCAGCGGGTCTGTTCCTCCAGGGAGACCGCATTGGCTGTCTCGTCGGCCCATGGCGTCTTGCGAGCGTCCTCTGCGCTCGAGAATCCGGCTTCGGTGAACAGAACCGGCTTGCGATAGCGGCGCTGCACCGCCTCCACTTTCTTGAGCAGCGCCGCGGCGGAGTAATCTTCCGGAAGCGCGTAGTAGTTGTCCAGTCCAATGTAGTCCAGCGCATCCCAGAACCGGATCCGCTCAAACTCTTCCCCGAAATTAGCCGCGTAGACAAGAGGGCCGTCATAGATGCCGCGCACTTTCCGGATGAGCGATCGCCACTGCGCCTCTTCCTGGGTCAAGGCCCCTAACTCGACACCCACGCAAAACAGGTCCGCATTGATTCGAACCGCCAGGCGCGCATAGTGTTCCAGAAATTTGGTGTATTGCTCAAACCAGATCCGTTTGGCCTCGGGCGTACTGGTCGCCTCGGCACGGCCACGCCATACATGGGGCTTGAGCATCACCCGCATGCCCATCTCTTTCGCCATCGCCGCCAGCCGGACAATCCCGGCATCGTTTTCCCAGCTCCGCGCGGAGGCGATACGGATCTCCAGCGGGTTGCCGCGGGAGAATCCATAGGGAATCAACGCAATGGAATCGACGCCAAAGGAAGCAAGGCCGCGCACCATGTCCATCGAATCGGGCGATCCGTAGCGAACCCCGCGCTCGGCGGTGAAACTGACACCGCGTTGGAAAAAGAGGCGCGCATGCCTGCCGGGCGTTGCCCCGGAGGCGGTCAACAGATAAGCAAGGGCCGTTGTGAGGGCGCCGGCGGCGGCGATTCGAACCAGCGTAGTAAACCCCATAATCGCGACTGAACCCAACATTATCTCACGATGGCCGCCGCGGGCAACCGCCAAGGAGCAGCACTGCCCCGAGTCGCGCTAGAATGTTAAGGCTCTATGCTCCGCTCCCGAATTCTAATCTCCATTTTCGTTTCCCTGGTCCTGGCGCTGGCATCGTGCAAGAAAACGGCTCCCGCCGGTGTCGCGGCGCAGGTGAACTCGCGGCCCATCACCTTCGACGACCTCGACAAGCAGTACAAGCTGCAATTCCCTTCCCCGAGCCCTGAAACCAATGAGGATCAGGTGGCCATCCAGAAGCTCGAAGTCCTGCGCGGGATGATCGACAACGAGATCATGCTGCAGCGTGCCGAAAAACGGAGCCTGGTGGCCCAGGACAGTGAAGTGGCCACCAAGTTCAACGAGTTGAAGGCCCCCTATACACAGGAGGAGTTCACCAAGCAGTTAGCCGCCCGCAAAATTACCGCCGATGAGTTGAAGTCGCAACTGCGGCGCGATCTCTCCATTCAGAAGCTGTTCAACAAAGAGATCACCTCTCACATTTCCATCACCGACAAGGACGTTTCGGATTTTTACGCGGCCAACAAGGCGAGCTTCAATCTGGCTGAGCCCCAAGTCCATCTGGCCCAGATCCTGGTCACCCCGCAGCCGGACCCGAGCGTGCGCAATCTGAAAAGCGACAAGGCGCAAAATGAGGAGCAAGCCAAGCAAAAGATCCAGATGATTGAAGCGCGGCTCAAACAGGGTGAGGATTTCACCATGATCGCGCAGAACTTTTCCGAGGACCCCAACACCGCCTCCAACGGCGGTGATCTCGGCTTTGTCCCGGAGTCCTCGCTGGAGCAGGCCCATGTGGAGTTGCGCAAGATGGTGATGTCGCTCCAGCCAGGGCAGGTTTCGCCGGTCCTGCATACCCCGGAGGGCTTCCGGATTCTCAAGGTGGTTTCCAAGGAACCGGCCGGTCAACGCGCACTCAACGATCCACGCGTGCAGCAAACCATCCGCGAGACGCTGCTCAACCGCAAGGATCAGTTGCTCAAAGCCGTCTACTACGAGATCTCACGCAACGAGGCCGCCGTGGAGAACTACTTCGCCCAAAGCTTGCACGCAAAGTTCACCGGCGGGAAATAGCTACTTCTCGGGCAGGAAAACTAGTTCTTTTCGGCAGGCTTGGCCGGGTCGGACTCTTTGGGGGATCCTTCGCCCTTGCGCACTTTCTCAAAATACTGCTGTACGTAATGTTGTACGTCGAGCGGAATCTCGTCACGGTGAATCTCCCCGCCCGCCTCCTTGTGCGTGGCGGCGCTTTTTGTGTAGGCTGTGCGTAGCTGCTGCTGCTTGCCGCTGCTAACCTCCACCATCACCTCACCGGTCATGTTGGCGGCGCGCTTCCCATAGATCTCGCTGAGCTTGCCCATCGCGGCAGCCTGTTCGGCGTCCTTAAGGTCCTTGCTGCCGTCCTGTTTGCCCATCCCGCTCTTGGCCTCATTGGGACCATTCTGGTCGGAGCCTTTGTCCGATCCTTTTCCTTGCCCGGCCTGAGCCTGCTGCTCTCCCTGGGCCTCCTGGTCCGAGTTCGAGTCCTCGCTCGGTGATCCCTTGCCTTGCGGTTGCCCTTCTCCCTGCTTTCCCTTTTGCCCTCCGGCCTGTTCCTTCTTGCCCGACTGTTGACCGCCTTTGGATTCGGACGATTGCGATTTCTGCCCGCCTTGCGGTGGGATCTTCAGCTTGGACATCAGGTTTGCCATGGCGTCCCGCATCTTGTCCATGAGGCTCGAGTTTTCCTGCCCGTTGCCTTGGGGCGAACCCTTGGGAGAGTTGGCCTCATTGGGCGGCTCGCCCTTGGACTGCTTACCGCCGCCTTCGCTGCCGTTCTGCTTGCCGGATTCGGCTTTGCCGCGCTCGCCCTCTTCGCTGCTATCCGAGAGCGGGTCGCCTTCATCGCCTTGCGCCTTCACGTTGGTCTTCTGTGTACGCTCGGTGGAGCGCGCGTCGGCGTTATTCACATCGGGAGTTTGCGATTCCATTAGAACGGAATCAGGCGCTGCCTCCAGGTCCTGGCGTTGTTGGCTCGCATCCATAGGAATGCCGAGGGGATCTTCGCCGGGGAATCTCGGCGGCATCTTACCGTTGGCTTGCACCGGCTTGCCGGGACGGAAAAAGTCCGCCACGGCTTCCACCAAAGGCTGGCGGAGATCCAAACTGCCCCGAATCCCGAATCGGAGCAGGAATAATGAGGATACGCCGGCCAGCAGCGCCACCGCGGCGTAGCCGTGCCTGGGAAGTCTCCATCCCATCACCGCGCCCGGGCCGGATTCAGCCGCCAACCGGACAGCCTCGGCGCGCTGCGTCTCGGCAAGCGGCGAGCTGGTTCCGGACTCGTGAAAATACAGTGCGGTGGAGAGCGCATCGTGCAGGCCTAGGCGTTGGTCCACCTGCTGGGCCACCCGATAGGGGCCAGGCAACCGCCGCACAGTGCGCCACACTCCGATCAGTGTCGCCGCCGAAAACAGCACCACCAGCCAATACCATTCCAGGATCTGGCTGCCCACAAGCAGCAGCACAATGGCGCCGCACAGGGCAGCGATGGCGCCCACGGTGGCCTGTTCCAGTATCAGGTTGGCCACCGCCCGCCGGCGCGCGCGCGCGATCAGAAGTTGAATGGAGGAAATGTCTTGCAAGCCAATCTAATTATGACAAATCCCGCGGGTTGACTGAAGGATGCCCGTCCTCTATGTTTGGAGAATGCCCAAACGTAGAGACCTTTTGAAGCTCGCCCCCTTCGCCCCCCTCGCCGCCTGGATGCCGGCCGCCGCCGGCGCCGGACTTCCCAACGCGACCCTCTCCCCAAAGCAGGCCAAGCCCACCAAGGAACCATTCGGAGAACTGCTGATCTATTTTGACGGCCCTACGGACCAACTAAGAGCGATGACCGCCGGCAGCCTCCGGTTGAACGCCGGCCAGACGCCGCATGCGCCGCACCAGCACCCCGAAGAGGAATTCATGGTGATCACCGAGGGCGCCGGCGAGATCAGCATGGAAGGCAAGATCACCAAAGTGGCGCCCGGTTCCATGATGTACTGCGCGGCCGGCAAACTCCACGGCATCGTGAACACCGGCAAGACTCCGCTGCTGTTCTACTTCTATAAGTGGCAGGCGAAGTAAGTCAGGCACGGTAGGCTTTCCAATTCCAGCCAATTGCAGTATGCTCTAAAGCAACACAATTTCTTCAGTGGAGGTTGGAATGCTGAGAGTAGCTGTCTGCCTGATCATCTGCACGCTATCCCTCTTGGCGCAGCAGGACATGGGAGTGATCACCGGCGTCATCACCGACGCCACCGGCGCGGCCGTACCCGGAGCGCGGGTGAGTGTCTCCAATAGTGAAACCAACGAGACCCGCACGGTAGTCAGCGGGGAGACCGGCACCTACACTATCGGACCCTTGCGCATCGGAACCTATTCGGCCACTGTCGAGAAGGCCGGCTTCAAGAAGACGGTCTGGAGCGGTCTCAAGCTCAGTGCCCAGGACCGTATGCGCATCGACTTCCAGATGGAACTGGGCCAGCTTTCCGAATCCATTGCCGTCACCGGTGAGGCTCCGCTTTTGCAGGCCGAAACATCGTCGCTCGCGCAGGTGGTGGAAGAGCGCCAGATCCGCCGGCTGCCGCTCAACGGCCGCAACTTCCAGCAACTGGCCTGGCTCTCAGCCGGCGTGATTCCCGCCACCGGAAGCCGAGACCGGGAAAGCGGTTTCAACGCGCACGGCCAGCCGATGACACAGAACAGTTTTCTCATCGACGGCATCGACAACAACAACAACGTGATGGGAATGCAGGACCGCAAGATGCAAGTGGTTGTGCCCTCGCTCGACGCAGTGGCTGAGTTCAAGGTGCAGACCAGCAATCACTCGGCCGAGTTCGGCCGCAATACCGGCGCCGTCATGATTGTCAGCATCAAGAGCGGCAGCAATGCTTTCCACGGCTCCGCCTATGAGTATTTGCGGAATGACCGGACCGACGCCCGGGACGTCTTCAACTATGTCGACCGCACCGGAGATGGCAAAGCCGACCCCGAGGTTCTCAAGCAGAACCAGTTCGGAGCCACGCTCGGCGGACCCATCATCCACAACAAAACGTTTTTCTTTGGCAGTTGGGAAGGCCGGCGTGAACGCCGCTCCCAATCCGATCTCGCCATCGTTCCCACCAGCGAGGAACGCAACGGGCTTTTTGCGCCAAGCCTGGTGAGTGTGCGCGATCCGGTCACCGGCCAACCCTTCCCCGGCAACCAGATCCCCCGCGCGCGCTTTGATGCCACCGCCGCCAGGATGATCGAGCTGTGGCCGGCGGCGAACTTCTCCGGCTCCGGCACCCGGCAAAACTATATTCGAAATCCACCCTGGAACACGACACGCGACGCCATCGATGCCCGCATCGACCACAGCATCGGCGCCAACGATAAGATCTTCGGCCGCCTCAGCCTCTCCCGCTTCGACAATCTCCGCGATTCGGTCTTTCCCACCCCGGCTCGCGGTGGTCAGAACAATGACCGCGCTTTTGACGACAACGACGCCCGCAGCGTCGCTTTTTCCTATACCAAAATTCTCCGGCCCACCTTGGTCAACGAGTTCCGTTACGGCTTCCTGCGCCAAAAAGTGGACAAGCGCGAACTTTCCACTCAGACACAGGGTGAATTGAATGCCAAGTACGGAATCAACGGGATTCCGGCCTATGACCGCCTCTTTGGCCTGCCACAGATCACGCTGGGCGGTGGCATCGCCTATCAGAACCTCGGCGAGCCTGGCTCGATGCCCAATTTCAAGATTAGCCAGGTCCATCAATACCTGGATAACCTGAGTTGGAACAAGGGCAATCACAACGTCAAGTTCGGCGTGGACCTGCGCTGGAACCGGTCCGACATTTTCGGCGGCGGAAGCGGTCACGGCAACTTCACCTTTGACGGTAATTTTACCCGCGTCAGTTTTGGCGATTTCCTGCTCGGCGCGACCTCACAGGTGAATCTCACCTCTTTGCTGGTTGGCCAGATGCGGTTCCAAAACCGCATGTTCTACGCGCTGGATGACTGGAAGTTGACGCCGCGGCTCACCTTGAACATCGGCATCCGATACGAACTCAACTCCCCCTGGTACGAAAAACACGACAACATGAACCAGATCGATATCGCCGCGGGTTCGGGCTTCAATAAGATCGTCACCGCCGGCTACTGCGGCAGCTCCTGGTCCTGCCGCGGACTGGTGGACACCGACACCAACAACTGGGCGCCGCGGCTTGGTTTTGCCTATCAATTAGGGCAGCGCACCGTCATACGCGCCAGTGGCGGCGTCTTCTACGGCGGCCAGGGGTCGCTCGGAGCCAACGGCCGCCAGATCAACAACTGGCCCTACAACCGCAGCGTCACGGCTACCTCCACCGCCACTCGCCCTGCTGTCCAGTTGAGTACCGGATTGCCGCTCAACTTCCTCGGCGACACCATTACACCGCCCAACAACCTGAATTGGACCGTGTGGGAAAAGAACTTCCCCTCCCCCACCATCTACCAGTGGAACTTCGCCGTCCAGCACGAACTGGTGCGTAACCTCTCGCTCACCGCCGCCTACGTCGGCTCCGGCTCCGGCTACATCATGGATGGCTACAATTGGAACGGATCGGCGCCGGGCCCTCCCGCCACGGAAGTGCAGCGCCGCAAGATTCCCCAGTGGAACACCGTCACCTTGCAGACTCCCTACGGCCATGCCACCTACCATGGCCTGGATCTGCAACTGGAGCGGCGCTTCGCCAGCGGCTTCTCCTTCACCGCGGGCTATACCTGGTCCCATTCCATTGACAATATTCCGGAGCAGTTCGGCTCCGGCGGCGGAGGCTTGATGGATTTTCGCAACATCAACCTAAATCGCGGCAATTCCAATTTCGACATCCGCCACCGCTTCATCACGAGCACTGTATACGAGCTGCCGGTGGGCAAGGGCCGCCGCTGGATGAACCACGGCGGTGTGTTGAACCAGATCTTCGGTGGTTGGCAGCTCTCCTCGCTCTGGTCCGCGATGACCGGAGGCTACTTCACCGTCACCGTTCCCAACGCGCGCCAGCGCCTCGGCGCCACAGGCATCGGCGACTGGTGGCCGGATCGCATACGTGAGCCCAAGCTGGACAACCGCACCGCGGACCGCTGGTTCGATACCTCCGCCTTCGCCTCGCCGCGCAACCCGGACGGCACCTGGTACCTGGGCGACGCCGGCCGCGCGATTCTCAGCACCGACGGTCTGTTCAACATCGACCTCGGCTTGAGCAAGTCCTTCCCCATTACGGAGCGCTTCCACGCCCAGCTCCGTTGGGAAACGTTCAATCTCACTAACACCCCCACTCTTGGCAACCCGACGGCCAACATCGAGAGTCCGGATTTCGGCAAGGTCCGTTCCACCGCCAGCATCCCTAGGCAGATGCAGTTCGCCCTGCGTCTGGAATTCTGATCGGACGTCCAGGGTTATACTAAGGTTAGGGAGCCGACTTGAACAAACGATATTCCCGCAGAGACGCATTGGCAGGATTCGGCGTGGCCTTGGGCCTAAGCGGATGCTCCAGTATGAGCACCGTGAAAGCCGCCGCTTTGAAGCCTGTGAAGGATCGCAAACCGGCCCCGGATTTTACGCTGAAAGATTCGATGGGGCGGAGCTTCAAGCTGTCCGACTATAAGGGAAAAGTGGTGCTCCTTAACTTCTGGGCCACCTGGTGCGGACCATGCAAGATTGAGATCCCCTGGTTTGCCGAGTTTGAGCAAAAGCATAAGGACCAGGGTTTCGCCGTGCTTGGCATCTCGATGGACGAGGAAGGCTGGGAGGTTGTCCGGCCCTACCTGGAAAAGACCCGGATGAACTACCGCGTGGCAATCGGCAACGATACCATGGCGCAGTTGTATGGCGGAGTGGACTCGCTGCCCACCAGCTTCATGGTGGACCGCCAAGGCCGCATCGCCTCGGTTCATGTGGGCCTGGTCAGCAAGAGCGACTATCAAAATGAAATCACGGAAATGCTGGCCGCCGGGAACAATACCCGGCAGAGCTAACTGCGGACAGGCCTCCCGGCTTGTCGTTTTCACGATGCAAGCAACACTCGGTCTCTGCCTCGCCATGCCTTCCGCGGCGCAGATGAACGCGCCCCTGACGCAGGCCCCGTCCGCCAAGCTGATGGCACGCCAGGGTGAAACAATGTCAGTGCAATTGCATCTGCAATTAGGCGCCGGCTATCACGTCAACAGCAACACCCCATCGGATGAATTCCTGATCCCGTTGAAGTTGACCTGGGATGAATCGCCATTCACACCCGTCGGCGTGGAGTACCCGAAAGGACAGCTGGAAAAGTATAGTTTTTCCGAAAAGCCCCTATCGGTCTACACCGGCGATTTCGAAATCACGGCAAAATTACGCGTCGCCGCCAGTGCGCCCAAGGGTCCGGGCAAGCTCACCGGCAAGGTGCGCTATCAGGCCTGCACCCAAACCATCTGCTTGCCGCCCCGTTCCCTGGCGATTCAATTGCCAATCGAGATTCGTTAATGCGCATGCGGTTTGTCGCCTCAACTGTCCTCGTCTTGCTGGCAGGCTGCGCCTCCCGGACGCAGAGCAACGGCGGCCTCGAGGACTCTCTCCTCTCCGAAATCGCCAAGATCAAGGTCATCGACAACCATGGGCATCCGCTCAAGGTTGTCGGCGAGGGCGAAAAACCCGATGAGGAATACGACGCCCTCACCTTTGAAGAGATGGAGCCGGCGCCGCCTCCCCTGCGCATTCGCGACGACAATCCCGAATACATCACCGCCTGGAAGCTGTTCTACGGCTACCTCCACAACGACATGAGCACCGCCCATGTAAAGAACCTCATGGCGCGCAAGCAAAAGGTGATGCGGGAAAAGGGCGCAGCGTATCCGGCCTGGATATTGGACCAGTTGGGTATTGAAACATTATTGGCCAATCGCGTGGCGATGGGCAAAGGCCTGGACGCCCCCCGTTTCCGCTGGGTGAGTTATGTCGACGCCCTGATGCTCCCGTTCCCCGATGAGGCCGCCAAGGACGAGAATCCCGACTACCGTAGCTTTTACCGGGCGCAGGAGCGGCTGCAAACGCGCTACCGCGACGAGTCCGGCGTAAAGGCGCTCCCTGCCACCCTCGAGGAGTATGAGAAACAGATCGTCACCGCCACGCTCGAGCGGCAAAAGCGGCAAGGAGTGGTAGCGGTAAAGTTCGAGGCCGCCTACCTCCGCGCGCTGGACTTTGCCCGGGTGGACAGGGCTCCGGCAGCCGCTGTGTATGCGCGCATCGCTCGCGGCGGCGAGTGGCAACCGGGCGAATACAAGCTGCTGCAGGATCACCTGTTCCGCTTCATTTCCACCGAGGCGGGACGGCTCAAGCTGCCGGTCCATATACACGCCTGCGGCGGGGCTGGCGGTTATTACAAGCTGGGTGGAACCAATCCGGCGCATCTGGATGGCGTCTTCAGCGATCCGGCATTGCGCAAAACGATGTTCGTGCTGGTGCATGGCGGATGGCCATACACAAAAGAGACCGCTTTCCTGATTGGCAAGCCAAACGTCTATGTAGATATGTCGGCACTGGTATTTGTTCTCTATCCACGCCAGGTGAGCCGGATCCTGCGCGACTGGCTGGAGATGGTTCCCGAGCATGTTCTCTACGGCGGTGACGTGGAACCGTTCATGCCCCAGATCAACTGGGAAGAGACCGCTTGGCTCACCGCGACCACCGGAAGGAAGGCGCTGTCCATGGCCTTGGCCGGCATGATCGAGGATGGCGTTGTGACCCGCGAAAAGGCGCTGCGGATGGCGCGCGGAGTCATGCGCGGCAATGCGGCCTCGCTCTATGGATTCCCTGACAATCCGTGAAACGGGTGCTGATTCGTCCCGGTGCGATCGGGGATTTCATCGTCTCCTTGCCCGCGTTGGAACATCTGGCCGCCGCTGCCTCATACACCGAGGTTTGGGTAACAGGCCGGAATCTTCCCCTGGTACGGTTTGCCGACCGCGTACGCAGTATCTCATCCACCGGCCTTGATCTGCTCGAGCTGGGGCAGGCTCCCCTCAGCCTTCATGAGACGCTGGCAGGCTTCGATGAGATCTGGAGCTGGTATGGTTTCGGCAGGGCCGCTTTCCAGGAATCAGTGCGCCATCTGCCGGTCCGAGTGTTCCCTGCCCTTCCCGATTCGGAAAACGGACCTGCCACGGATTTCTATCTGCGTCAGGTGGGTGCGCCGCCAGGAGCAGTCCCTCGCATCGACTGCCCGCGTCAGGATAAAGGATATACGGTGATCCATCCGTTTTCCGGCAGTGCCCGCAAGAACTGGCCCTTGGAGAAATTCCGGGCCCTGGCCGGCGACATCGGCAGGCGTATGCCGGTGGCTTGGTGCGCCGGTCCCGAAGAAGACCTTCCGGAAGCCCGCCGCTTCGAGGATTTGTATGATCTGGCCTGCTGGCTGGCCCAAGCGCATCTCTATATAGGGAACGACAGCGGCATCACCCATTTGGCGGCCGCGGTCGGAGTCCCCGTAGTCGCCCTATTCGGCGAGACGCTCCCACAGGTTTGGGCGCCGCGAGGAGACAATGTGAAAGTGCTGAGGAACGTGCCGCTGAAAGAGCTGCCGGTGCAAGCTGTGATAGAGTGCATCCAATGGGGATAACGATACTACTGATCCTGGCGATGGCCGCCTTGATGCCCGGGGCCGGGCTAACGGTAACCATTGCCGGCACGGGTGAGGCCGGCTATAGCGGCAACAACGGACCTGGAAACAAGGCGCGCCTCAACAATCCTTACGGTTTGGTAATCGGGCCGGATGAACGCCTCTACATTTGTGATATCGACAACCACTGCATCCGGCGCCTCAACTTGAAAACCGGCGTTATCACGACCGTGGCCGGGAGCGTGCGCAAGGGCTACTCCGGAGACGGCGGTCCGGCCCTGGATGCGGAGCTGAACCAACCCTACGAGGTTCGGTTCGACAAGGCCGGCAACATGTTCTTTGTGGAGATGCAGAACCACGTCGTGCGCCGCGTCGACAAAAAGACGGGAATCATCACCACGGTCGCCGGGACTGGAGTGGCCGGATTCAGCGGCGATGGCGGCCCGGCGGTGAAGGCGCAATTCCGCCAGCCGCACAGCATCGCATTTGACCCGCAAGGCCGGCTCCTCATTTGCGACATTGGCAACAATCGCGTCAGGCGCTTGAACATGCGCACCGGACTGATCGAAACATGGCTCGGCACGGGCGAACGCAAGCCAACCCCGGACGGGGCTCCGCTGGCCGGCACTCCGGTAAACGGCCCGCGCGCCATCGACGTGGATCCGGCCGGCAATCTCTACCTGGCCTTGCGCGAGGGAAATGCGATCTATCGCGTGGATACCAAGGCCGCCCGTTTCGTGCATCTGGCCGGCACTGGAGAGAAAGGTAATACAGGCGACGGCGGAGATGCGCGTCAGGCGAAACTGAACGGCCCGAAGGGAATCGCCTGGTCACCGGACGGCGGCGTCTACATCGCCGACACGGAAAACCACACCGTGCGCCGGATCGACCTCAAGAAAGGCGCCATCACAACCGTCGTGGGCACCGGACAAAGAGGTGATGGCCCGGACGGGCCTGCCTTGCATTGCAAAATGTCCCGGCCGCACGGAGTCTTTGTAGACCGTCGCGGCAACCTATTTATAGGCGATAGTGAAGCCCACCGCGTCCGTCTGTTGAGGAAGTAGGACAGGCCTCCGGCCGGCCTCCTCGCCTTGGTCCACTCAGCGGTGAAGAACACAACCCTTCAGCTTCTCTGAAGGTCGATTTCCAGGGATCGCGCCAACTCCGATGGTGGCCTCTTTCCGGTGCGCGACCTGGACGTGCGATTGGGCTGGGATGACCTCATTGCCCAGCACCTGACAGACTCAAGGCGCGGGATCGCAGGTTCCGCTCGGGGACTTATTGCGCCGGCCACCTACTGCGAGCGGAGATTGAGTGTACTATTTCTAACATGACCTCGACAAATCTGGTCCTGTTACTGGCCGTGGTGGTATTGACGTTGTTTGCCATTTATCGGCGCGCCACCTCGGCGAGCACCGTCGCACCCCGCGAATTGGCCCCGCCGGCATTCGAGCCGCGCCTGGCGGCATTCCTGAAGGCCTTCCATTCGGCCACGTCGGAAACCGACGCCGATTACGCAGCAGCATTGGTGGCCCTTCGGCAGGATCCGGAGCGCATGATCGCCGCCATCGCTGAGGGGATTCGGCAGTGTGCGCCCGGCGATTACGCGCTACGCCGGTCTCTGTTGTATTCCGCCTCCAGCCTGGGCCATCCGGCGGCGCTCCCCCTCCTCGCCGATGCTGCGTCGCAACCGCTCCAGGAGATCCCCTCACCGGACTTTCATGAGCAAACGCTGCTCACCCAGGAAATGATGCTTCGTACCACGGCTGTGGAAGGCATAGAGCTGCTTGCCCGGGCGGGCCACGGGGGAGCGTTGGATTCGCTGCTGACCCTCTCGGATTCCCGCCTGTTGTCCGTGCGCGCGCTTTCATTGACCGCTCTGCGGGAGGCCGACTCGTCGGGGCAGATCTTCAGCCTTCACGCTGCTCGGCTGAAGCAGGAAGACCGCTTCCTACTTCACTATCGCCGCGTTCGCATTGAG
>Ga0080064_1004692_pt1 | contig 17102 bp, 16 predicted proteins | sample Subgrocontami54m_FD_69260 | JGI IMG/M metagenome (GOLD analysis project Ga0080064, IMG submission 69260) | Subsurface groundwater microbial communities from S. Glens Falls, New York, USA - GMW46 contaminated, 5.4 m (SPADES assembly) (version 2) ...
GTGCGTCCCTGGATCAGGACTTCGCCATCCATACTCCCAGATTACCAAAAGAGGATGGGGCGAGTCCAGCGAAATCTTACGAGCGACTCGAGGTGTGCCTTACAGTACCTGAGTAGTTACGGCTGATCGCTGATAGCTGACTGCTGAATGAAGCCTTCAGCGATCAGCTTTCGGGTGAAGGAGCAGGCGATGAACTCCTTGCGAGCGTTGCTCGATTACGGACAATCGGTCTGGTTAGACTATATCCGGCGAGGTCTGATCACCAGCGGCGAGTTGCAACGTTTGGTGGATGAAGACGGGCTGCGGGGTATCACCTCAAATCCCGCCATCTTCGAGAAGGCCATCACCGGGAGCACCGACTACGCCGAGACCCTTACCCGCCTCGAACAGCAAAGGGATCTGGACGCCAAGTCGCGCTACGAGCAGGTGGCGATCAGAGACATCCAGGACGCTGCAGACGTGCTGCTCCCTGTCTATGAGCAGACGAAGCGGCGAGACGGCTTCGTGAGCCTGGAGGTCTCGCCCTACCTCGCCCACGATACGCAGGCCACGATGGATGAGGCACGAAGACTGTGGCGGATGGTTGGACGTCCAAACGTGATGATCAAGGTTCCTGGCACACCTGAAGGTATCCCTGCCATCACGGCGCTCATCAGTGAAGGGATCAACGTCAACGTCACCCTGCTCTTCTCCCAACAGGTCTACGAGCAAGTCGCCGGCGCCTACATAGCTGGGCTAGAAGCGCTCGTCGCGCAGGGTGGCGATCCGAGCGCCGTCTCGAGCGTCGCCAGCTTCTTCATCAGTCGCATCGACTCGGCTATCGACGCTGCCATTACGGTCCGGCTGAAGACGGCCGCAGACGCGCGAGAGCGGGCAATGCTCCAAAGCCTGTTCGGTAAGGTCGCCATCGCGAACGGCAAGTTGACCTATCAGCGGTACAAGGAGATCTTCGACAGTCAGCGCTGGCAGGCGCTCGCCAAGACAGGCGCGTACACCCAGCGCGTGTTGTGGGCCAGCACCAGCACGAAGAACCCGAACTACCGCGACGTGATCTACGTTGAAGAGCTCATCGGCCCTGACACGGTGAACACGATGCCGGCATCGACCGTAGAGGCATTCCGGGATCACGGACGCCCACGTTTTAGCCTTGAAGAGGATATCAAGGGCGCGCACAATACCATGCAGACCCTCGAGCGGGTGGGCATCTCGATGTCGGAGGTCACCGACAGGCTGCTGGACGACGGCGTACAGTTGTTCGCCGAGGCATTTGACAAGCTGCTGCGGACGGTGGGCAAGCGGTGTCAATCGGTCGTGGGCGTCATGGTCAACCGCCAGACCTACGCGCTGCCCGACGATCTCGCCGCCGCTGTCGAGGCATCGCTTCACGAGTGGCAGGTCGCAGGTAAGGTCCGAAGATTATGGGCGCGCGATGCGACCCTCTGGACGGGAACGGACGAAGGGGGGTGGCTGGGCTGGTTGGGGATCACCGAGAACCAGCAGGCGAGCGGGACCCACCTGCGGGCCATCGCCGCAGAGGTGAGGTCCGCGGGATTCTCACATGCGCTGCTCCTGGGGATGGGGGGCTCAAGCCTCTGTCCCGAGGTGGTGGCCAGGACGTTCGGCAGGCAGGACGGCTACCCTGAGCTTCACGTACTAGACTCGACCGACCCTGCTCAAGTCAAGGCCTTCGAACAAAAAGTGGACCTTACCAACACCATCTTCATCGTGTCGAGCAAGTCAGGCACCACCCTGGAGCCAAACATCTTCATACAATATTTCTTTGAGCGCGTGGCGCAGGTCGTCGGCTCTGAAAAGGCAGGGAGCCGGTTCGTTGCCATTACCGACCCGGGCTCGACATTGCAGCAGATCGCTGAGCGCCTTCGCTTTCGTCACATCTTCTATGGTCTCTCAAGCATCGGTGGCCGATACTCGGCTCTATCTGATTTCGGCCTGGTGCCGGCGGCGATTATGGGAGTAGACGCGCTGAAGCTGCTGGACCGCGCCGAGGAGATGGCGCACGCCTGCGCCTCATGCGTCCCGGTCGAGGAGAACCCCGGCGTCGTCCTGGGCACCATCCTAGGCGTCCTCGCCCGTGGTGGCCACGATAAGGTCACCATCATCGCCTCGCCCGGTATTTGGCACTTCGGCGCATGGCTGGAGCAACTGCTCGCCGAATCGACCGGGAAAGCGGGGAAGGGGCTGATCCCTGTCGATCGTGAGTCGGTGGGTCCTCCCGAGGTCTACGGCGTCGATCGCGTGTTCGTCTACCTCAGAATAGCGTCCGCCCCGGATCCTTCGCAGGATGCGGCGCTGGGCGCCCTCGAACGGGCCGGTCAGCCTGTGATCCGGATTCCCTTGGCCGATCCCTACGACCTGGGAGCCGAGTTCTTCCGGTGGGAGATTGCGACCGCAGTGGCCGGGTCGATCATCGGCATCAATCCCTTCAATCAGCCTGACGTGGAAGCAAGCAAGGTGGCGACACAACAATTGACGGCGGCATATGAGAAGACAGGCTCAATCCCGGCGGAAGCCCCGATTCTGCAGGAGCGCGGCGTCACACTGTTCAGTGACGAGCAGAACGCCGCGGCGCTAAAGGAGGCCACGGGAACCGATCGGTTGCTCGTCGGGTATCTCAGGGCGCACTTGAACCGACTCGGGCCGGGCGATTACTTCGCTCTCCTGGCCTATATCGAGATGAACGAAGCCCATGAAAGCACGCTTCAAAGGCTGCGTCACGCAGTCCGCGACAAGAAGCGGGTAGCGACGTGCCTGGGTTTTGGCCCGCGCTTCTTGCACTCAACCGGCCAAGCCTACAAGGGTGGACCGAACACCGGCGTCTTTCTGCAGATCACCTGCGACGACCCGCTCGATCTGCCGGTGCCGGGCCGCACATACACCTTTGGCGTGGTCAAGGCCGCCCAGGCGCGCGGCGACTTCCAGGTCTTGGCGGAGCGCAGTCGCCGGGTGTTACGGGTTCATCTGGGTCCAGATGTGGAGGCCGGCTTGGCGACACTGCACATGGCACTGCAACAAGCATTACGCTGACCGCTTCTTTTCATGAGAGGAGCACACACGATGCAACTCGGGATGATCGGTCTGGGCAGGATGGGCGCCAACTTGGTCCGCCGCCTGCTGCGCGGTGGGCATCAGTGCGTCGTATTCGACGTGAATCCCGACCGCGTGAGGGCATTGACGCAAGAAGGCGCTACGGGTACCTCGTCGCTGGACGAGTTCATGCGCGCCCTCACCAAACCGCGGGCGGCATGGATGATGGTGCCGGCAGGGGAGCTGACGGAGCAGATCGTCATGGCCCTCTCGCAGCGGATGGACGCGGACGACATCATCATCGACGGTGGCAACTCCTATTACAAAGATGATGTGCGCCGCGCGAGAGCGTTAAAAGAGCGAGAAATCCAGTACGTGGATGTGGGCACCAGCGGCGGGGTCTGGGGACTGGAACGAGGCTACTGCCTGATGATCGGCGGGGAAGCGCAAGCTGTCACACGGCTGGAGCCGATCTTCAAGACACTCGCACCAGGACAAGGCGACATCCCGCGCACCCACGGCCGCGAGAAATTAGCCGCCACGGCGGAGGAGGGCTACCTGCACTGCGGCCCGGCGGGCGCCGGTCATTTCGTCAAGATGGTTCACAACGGCATTGAGTACGGCCTGATGCAAGCCTATGCGGAGGGCTTCGACATCCTACGCAATGCGGTCTCAAAGGACCTCCCTGAGGAGTACCGCTATGACTTCAACGTGGCTGACGTTGCGGAAGTATGGCGGCGCGGTAGCGTCGTTTCATCGTGGTTACTCGACCTGACGGCGATGGCGCTCGCGGAAGATCCCGCGTTGTCGAACTATTCAGGGTTCGTCCAGGATTCCGGTGAGGGACGCTGGACGATCATGGCGGCCATCGAAGAGGCGGTCCCGGCCGATGTGCTCTCGGCGTCGCTGTACGCGCGCTTCCGGTCCCGGCAGGCGCACACATTTGCCGAGAAAATGCTGTCGGCGATGCGACAGAAGTTCGGCGGGCATACCGAGCATCCTTCCGGAGGATAGCGACAATGCAGATCCTGACCGAGACAATTACTCAACCCTCCCGCTACCAGGTGCCGGAAGGGTGTGCGCTGGTCATCTTCGGCGCCTCCGGCGACCTGACCAGACGCAAGCTCTTGCCCGCCCTCTACGCACTGGCGCACGACGGCCTGCTCCCTGACCGGTTTGCGGTGATCGGGTTCGCGAGACGAGAGAAGGATCATGAAGCGTTCCGCGACGAGATGCGCGGGGCGGTGGAGCAGTTTTCTCGTCTGCACCCGCTCAATGCTGAGGTGTGGGACCGTCTGGCGCGGGGCCTCTACTATGTCGCGGCCTCATTCGAGGACCCTGCCGGGTACGAGCGGCTCCGGGTCCTCCTCGCTGATGCGGATCGCCAGCACGGGACCGGCGGCAATCGGCTCTACTACCTGGCCACACCCCCCGCGGCCTACGCCGAGGTTGTGGCCCGCCTGGGGGCCGCCGGACTGGTGAGCGAGGTCTGGGGCGGTCCGCACGACACTGATCCTGTGCCAGAGGCTCACGGCTGTTGCCGGATCATCGTCGAAAAACCATTCGGACGGGATCTAGCAACGGCTCTGGCCCTGAATGCCGAGATCCATCGGGTCTTCCGCGAGCAGCAGGTGTACCGCATCGACCACTACCTCGGAAAGGAAACCGTCCAGAACATCCTGACCTTCCGCTTCGGCAACAGTATCTTCGAGCCGTTGTGGAACCGGCGGTATGTCGACCACGTCCAGCTCCTGGTCGCGGAAGACCTGGGCGTGGAGGGTCGAGGCAGCTACTACGATACCGCGGGCACCATGCGGGACATGGTGCAAAATCACATGCTGCAGCTCCTGTCTCTGGTGGCCATGGAGCCGCCCGCCACATTCGAGCCCGACGCGGTCCGCGACGAGAAGGTCAAGGTCTTACGGGCGATCCGTCCCGTCCCGGCAGAGCGCGCCAACGACACAACTGTCCGGGCGCAGTATATCAGCGGCCAGCTTCACGGGAAGAAGATCGCGGCCTATGCCGACGAGCCAGAGGTTGCGGCGGAGACAGCGATGGAGACCTTCGTGGCGCTACGTCTGGAGATCGACAACTGGCGCTGGGCGGGGGTGCCGTTTTACCTGCGGACCGGCAAGGCGCTTCCGAAGCGGGTCACCGAGGTCACCATCCAATACCGACAGCCACCTCTCCTCTTATTTCAACAGGCGGCCCATGCGGGCCATGAGAACCAGGACATCGTACAGCCAAACCGACTCACCCTTCGAATCCAGCCCGACGAGGGGATCTCACTGCGGGTGGGGCTCAAGCCGCCGGGGCCGCAAATCAGCCTGGTACCGGCCCGATTGGGCTTCTCCTACCGGGAGGCCTTCGGGGTCGATCCCGCGGAGGCCTACGAGCGGCTGCTGCTGGACTGTATGCTCGGGGATTCGACGCTGTTCATTCGGCGTGATGAGGTCGAGTCTGCATGGGCGCTGGTGACGCCAGTGGTCGAAGCCTGGGCCGCCGCCGGCCGCACCGGCCTGGCGTACTACCCCGCCGGTAGCTGGGGCCCAAAAGAGGCCGACCGCTTCATCGAGACCGACGGCCGGGAGTGGGTCAACCCATAATCGTGCCGCAGACTGTCGTACCGAGGAGACCACAGAAGCAATGGAGAGCGGGCGCGTGGGGCGTGTGAGCGACCTGCTGGTGGTGGCCGATCAGGCCGCCCTCGCTCAGGAGGCCGCGAAGCGGGTCGTCGCGATCGCCGAGGAGGCGGTGGCCCGCTGTGGCCGCTTTACCGTTGCCCTGGCAGGTGGCTCGACCCCGAAGCGCCTCTACTCGCTCCTGGCGGCGGAGCCGTACTGCACTCGCCTGCCGTGGCGGGAGACTCATCTCTTCTGGGGAGACGAGCGGGCGGTGCCGCCAGAGCACCCGGATTCAAACTTCGGTATGGCTAAGGCTACTCTGCTCAGTCGCGTTCCGATACCCGCGAACCAGGTGCATCGGATGCAGGCCGAGCGGGCAGACCTGGATGCGGCGGCCAGCGAGTACGAGGCCGAAATCGCCAGGACTTTCGCCCCGCAGCCATCAGATGAGCCGCCTGCGTTCGACCTTATTCTTCTGGGGTTAGGACCCGACGCCCACACCGCCTCGCTGTTCCCGTACACTCGGGCGCTTCGAGAAACCAAGCGATGGGTAGCGCCCAACTACATCCCCGAACTGAAGGCCAATCGTCTGACGCTCACGACACCCATCCTCAACCGGGCCGCCACGATCCTATTTCTCATATCAGGAGCTGACAAGGCCCCCGCGCTCCAAGTGGTCCTCGAAGGGCCGCCAGACCCCGAACGATTGCCGGCCCAACTTATCCGGCCGGTGGCGGGCCGGTTGGTGTGGTTGGTCGACCAGGCCGCCGCCAGTCGGCTAGGCGAGAAAGCCCCATGATCCTTGCAGGCGATATCGGGGGGACAAAAACCGTTATCGGTCTGTTTGAAAAGGCTGGTAATCGGCTGCACGTCATCCGCGAAGAGACGTTCCCTAGCCAGCGTTACGGGTCGCTGGAGGCGATCCTGGATCAATTCATGGGGCCTGGGTCCCACCCACCGCTCCGCGTGGCCTGCTTCGGGGTGGCCGGACCGGTGGTTGAAGGGAGAAGCAAGGCGACGAATCTACCATGGGAGCTCGATGAGTGCGCACTGGCAGAATTCCTCAAGGTCCAGCAGGTCAAGCTCCTGAACGATCTGGAAGCAGCAGCCTATGGGATGCTCCACCTCGATCCAACCGACCTGTGCGTGCTCCAGCCGGGTCTTACACGCAAGGGCAACATTGCCGTCATCGCAGCCGGGACAGGTTTAGGGGAGGCGATCCTCTACTGGGACGGAGCGCGGTATCACCCCATGGCTACTGAGGGAGGGCACACTGATTTCGCCCCACGAAGCGATATTGAGGTCGAACTCCTGCGCTATCTTCAACGAGAGTTTGGCCACGTCAGCTACGAGCGCGTGCTTTCCGGACCGGGGCTCTTCAACATCTATCGGTTCCTGCGGGACAGCGGCTCTGCCTCGGAGCCGGAGTGGCTACGGACGCGGATCGCGGAAGGCGATCCAAGCACGGTAGTCTCCGAGATCGGGCTGGCAGGGGACGACCCGCTCTGCACTAACGCGCTCGATCTTTTCGTCTCTGTTTACGGTGCAGAGGCGGGAAATCTGGCCCTGAAGGCATTCGCCATCGGTGGGGTGTACGTCGGGGGCGGGATCGCGCCGAAGATCTTACCCAAGCTCCAAGACGGCACGTTCACCAGCGCCTTTGCCGACAAGGGGCGCTTCGCCGAGCTACTCCGGTCAATCGAAGTGAAGGTCGCATTAAACCTCCGTGCGCCCCTGATCGGCGCCGCACAGTACGGTCTTATGCTGTTAGGCAGGCGCTCGTAAACGCTTGGACAGGCTGGACAACGCTCTCTAACAGGGGCAGAACTTCAGGCATCTTCTCTACCCAACCCTTCTGATCTCCTAAGAACGCCTTCTGCATCAGCAAACCGGATCCCGTGCTTCCGCACATTCGCTTCAGCCTTTGCCGGATCCCAGACGATCCTAATATATGCATACTATGCATATTACGGTTCCGTCAAGCTAACCGATCGCTCAAGTGGAATGGCGACCTCACGACGTTGCGGATCAGCGGCGGAGCCGAGGGTACTCTGAGGCACGCGCCAGCGGGCCGAAGTGCATGGCGGCTCCAGCCGCGGGATAGGCTCCGCTTCGCGGCCGTCAATCACGCGGCGGGGCACAGCCGCATGTTAGGCGGTCCCTTCGGCGAGCAGCACGCGGCGAAGTGCCATCTCCGCCGCGACGAGTGTATCGCGTACGTCAGACGGTGCCACTGCATTCCGCGCATGAGCGAGGGCCTTCAAGCGTTCGTCAGTAACCAAGACCAGTTCGCAGGCCTGATCTGCAACTTTAAGCTCCGAATCAGATGCGGTGCCTCGGCGGGTCTCCATGAGGTAACGCAGCCGGTGCCGCCGCGTAATGCCTGAACGACTGGTTTTCTCCGGGGTGTACCACGGCTGCGCCTTGAGGAGCTTGTCCGGAGCGCCCTCCTTCAGCGTCTGCTCGATGAGTTCGCGAGCAGAATGGGCGGCCTGTCGCAGAGCATCCGGGCGACCCGACGTGATTGCTGACCAGGCACCGGCACGGATCTCAACCAAATTCAGAGCAATACGACTGAGCGCACCATCGAGTGCATCTAACTGTCGTCGCGCTAGTGCGTCCCGGCCAGAGTCCGTTATCTCGACCCACGCCTCAGGATAAACCAGATCGGTGTAGGTTGGACGAATCAGGCCTGCCTGCTCTAGCTCGTTGAACGCCGCTACAGCTAAATGCCGTTGAGTCGGATCGAACCGGACACCGAGCGACGATTCAAGACCGCCCGCCGAATAGCCCTTGCTGATCAGGTTGAACTTGTGCTGAGAGCCGCGTCCCGAAGCCAAGCACTCAAGAATCGCGAATTTGAGTGATCGGAGGTTGATGTCTGCCACCAGAAATCCCTCTTTCCGCCTAACGGCGCGCTAACCGGCGCGCGACAAGCTCGGTTGCCGCGCGGCCGTGTTGAGCGCGGGGTTAGACCTCAGTGCGTCGGTGTCGAGAAGCCGTTTGTCCCCATAAATCGATTCATACTCGATGAGTAGCCGAGTCCTCTTCATGGCGTGGTCGACCTCCTCTTGCCCTGGGAATCGTTCTCCGAAAAACTGAACAGTTACCAGAGATCGTGCTTCCTTCGGAGACATCATGTAGCCACGCGCCATATACACCTGAGAGGAGTGAAACGAGTACTGTGGGAACAACACCTTCAACGCCTTCTCGATGGGCTCTGACCCTTCGCCTCCGATGGGTTGTCCATCGACTTGGACAGAAAAGCTCTTGATTAGCGCAGGTCCAATACCGTTGTTGAGGATCTCGACGGAGTAACGGCCGGTTGCTTGTTCAGACTGAGTCCACGTGGTTAGATGTGGCGTTACGGATAACTTGTTGTGTCGCCTGGTTATCGCCGCCTGCCAAACGGTAAACCCCAGGGCACAGACGGCGATTACGGCGCTAGAGAATCCGGCGATCGCTTCCCAAGTCACAACGGGCTCCCTCTGCCAAAAGGTCTAACGATTTGCGGTTGAGCGGCCGCGTTTTTCAGCAGCCCGCTCAAACTCGGCTGGTTCCATGAACGGCATATGCGCATCGAGGATGCATATGGTAGATTGAAACGCCACAAAGTGTAACCCATGTCCCCGGACTGTTTTGTTACCTATGTCCCCGACCGCTCAAGTTAGGTAAGTCAATCAGTAACATTCATGGATTTTCATCGGGCATCAGTTCGCTCACTTCGAGAGCTTTACCCTCGCATGCGCGATTGGCAGCCTTTGCTAGGATCTCGGCCCTAGCAGACAGAAACGTCGCGAAGTCGTTCTTTACCCGGCCACGGCGCTCATCATCGGATATGCCGTTGTAGCCGACAGATAGCCGCGCGTAAGGAATGAGGTGCGTCTTCAGTCGGCGCTTCAGTTCCTCTTCCCCAAGGGCGCAGTTGTCCGCCCGCTCCTTCAGATAGGTGATCGGGTCCTTGTCCGAGATGGTGCGGTTGGTCCGCCAAGTCACCAGAGCGCAGTTGAGCGCTCGAAAAACCTGTTCATCAGGGATTCCTGCATCATCAAGCGTCGCGGCCGGAAAGAGGTGGTGATACTCTCGGGGATGCTCTTTGGATGTAATGGTAGCAACCGACGCCCGCGCCCCGTCGGCCAAGTCCTCGGCACCGCACTTGATTTGTAGCGACAACAACCCACGACCAAGGATGGTCTTGCGCTTCGGCCAGTCAGCTTGCAGCACCATTTCCTTTGTGGGAAGCGGATAGGATTCCTGGTTCAAAATCGGTACGACGTCCTCGGCTGCACCTTCGCAGAGAACCTTTCGCAATCCGCGGTAATCCTGCAGAGCGTTGGATGTAGATGACTGCTCGTAGCGCGAGGTCAAAAAAGCCCGCCAGAGGAACTTCCGCAGGAGATGCCGAGCATTGCCCAACTTGTCTGGCTGCGTCGGCAGGTATTCCCAGAGCGCGGCGAGAATGGGGATGGCGGTGTAGCTCGGCAGACGCTGGTCATCGAAGATGCTTTCGTTTTCCAGGAAACTAACCATGCCTTTGATGCCTTTGACAACCGCTCCCCAGTCGTTCAGCATCTGGGCATAGTTGATCCCCCGGTATCCCGCCTGGCTTGGGATGCGGTTCTGGCGAAGAGCCACCACGTCCAACACCAGACCCGGCAAATTGGCGTATTGCGACGCCCGCGGTACGGACACGTTCAGAGCATCCACATGCTCGTGCAGCGACTTTCCAGTCTCCTCTTCCACCAGCGCCACCACGATGTCGTAGGTGGACAGGTGCATCGAGCTGGTGTTCATTTTGATGAAAACATCCAGGGCCACTTCCTTGGGTGTTTTGGCCGGCAGCGCTAAGTACGGCAGATTGAACTCCCTTACCTTTATTCTGAGGTCATTAATGATTTTCTTGAGGCCCTTGTAAGCCTGAAACTTATCTGTTGTGTTGTCTGGAATCGCCTTTTCAACCCACTGGTCAATCACGTCTTCCATATCTTCCGGTCGCAACAGGGTAATCGGAATGAATCCCCGGCTCCAGCATTCCCGCGGGTCGTCCACCCAAATGGGGTAGCGGCTGCCATTCTTGCTCCAGCGGGCTTGACCGTAGACATAGAGCAGCTTCGCGGAGCCATCGCCGGGGTCATCCTCGAAGTCGATTAGGTAGCTCCGGTCCTGATACTTGTCGTGGAGGCTGCGCCATAAGGCCGTCAGCCGCTGCTGGCCGTCCAGGAGCTGCTCGGTTACCTTCTCCCCCGACTCCGGGGCATCGACCATGGTGCGGCTCTTGAACTTTTCCTCGTCACCCACCTCAAGGATCAACGTCGCGCCTGATGGCAGACCGCGGAGGACGGTCGTCAGGAGCCCGGAGACCTCTCCATGCCCCCAGGCCACAAACCGCTGAAACCGCGGCAACGTTATTTGCCGCGACCGAATACGGTTGAACCACTCTGGCAAGAAACGGTCATGTGCATGCATTGTTTACCTTCCCCGGTTCAATGAGGAAGTGCAACACTTGGAGCGGCGGCCTACGGGCTGGTACTCTAGGTGGTTATGGGAAAAGGAGACAGGCAGTTGGGGCTTGAGGAGCGGGACAGGATAGCGGAGATGAGGGCGTTGGGTCAGACGATGGGGGAGATTGCCGAGGCGGTGGGACGCTCGAAGGCGACCGTATCGAGGGAGCTGAAACGCAACTCCACCCCTGCCTACAGGGTGTATCTGCCGCACAGGGCGCACGAGAGGGCCGTTCAGAGGAAGCGCGAGGCGGGAGAAAGACCGAGACTGAAGAACGACGAGGTCGTCTCGTACGTGATGGCAAAGCTCGCGGAGGACTGGTCTCCGGAGTTGATCGCGGGCAGGATCGGCCACGAGCTTCCCTCAGAGAGCATCAGCCACGAGGCCATCTACCAGTACAGCTCCCATCCGAAGACGGAGGGGCGGCAGGCTCTGAGCAGCCGTCTGGCCCGTGCACACCGAAAGCGCAAGCCTAAGGGGATTGGCAGGAAGGAGCGCAAGACGACGAGACCCAATCGCGTCCCGATAGAGGAGCGTCCAGTGTCTGCAGACACCCGCAGCCGCTACGGCCACTGGGAGAGCGACTCGCTGGTGGAGCGCAAGAGCAGGTACACGATGCTGAGCCGCCTGGATCGGAAGACGGCGGAGCAGACACGGGACGCAATAGTCGAGAGGTTGACGCCGCTCCCCTCAAAGGTCAGGCGGACGCTGACATTCGACAATGGCACCGAGAACGCGCGCCACGAGGAGATACCGGAGGAAATCGGAGCCCGGTGCTTCTTCGCCCGCCCTTATGCGGCTTGGCAGCGCGGCACGATAGAGAGCGTCAACGGACTGGTTAGGCGGTACTTCCCAAAGGGCACTGACTTCGGTACGATAACGGACGAGCAGGTGGCGTGGGTCGAATCACGTATCAACAACAGACCAAGGAAATGCCTTGGCTATACAACACCGGCCGAGATCGCCGCTGTTGCACTTGCTCCTTGAATGTGGGCTTTTCTCCATTCACTTGCGCTGAAATTAAAGCATTCGCTACCGGTCAGCGGCCCAACGGATCGGGGCTGGACCAGACGGCGGCCGCACACCGATTGCCTCAAGTGGCTCGTTCGCCGCGCGGCCGCCGTCTGGTCCAGCCCCTGTTAGCCCGGCTATTCATAGTTCATAGTAAATGGCTCCGCCCTTGTCTAAATTGGCGAGGCGGGCATTCATTGCGCCCTGGCGGTTAACGTCCTTTTGCACCTGATCGAAGAATCTCTCGGCAGCTTCCCTCAGATCGGCGAAGAAAGCGTCGTCGCTGAGGATTGTGTCGCCTATCTGACTCTGTTGGAGATGCGCTACGGGCGTCGCGTGAACCAAGGTGAAGTGTGCCGGCGAGAAGTTGTGCAGCAAGCGGCACCGTAGCTTGTACAGATTCTCGGCATGCGGTGCGTAACTATCAGGAAAATAGTGTTTGATGAAGCATACAAACCGCTCCCCAACCTTGTCTGTCATGTAGCGATACGCCGCCAGGGCGTCTATTGCCGCCACGGAGCACATGAAGGACAGGAATGCGGTCTCGTTCTGCTTAAGCAGGATGGGGACACCTCCGAGAATGATGTCTTTGAAACCTCGGATCGCTGTCTGAATCTCCGTGGTCATCGCCATATTCGAGCTAACTACAATTAGACAGACCGGCCTAATCTGCTTAGGGTCGACGGGCTCGCCGCCTCATCTGGCAGGAACCCTATTTCCCCTGGAAGCCTATCGCCGCATGGCTGCAGGGATTTTGGTAGCAAGGCAGCGCCGATAGCCTTGTTATCGAGACCGGCTTGGAGCATCAGCCGGCAGCGGGCACTTGCGCGTAGACTTGGCAACCCGTTTCCCCGCTGGTCCGCTCCGGCGCCTTGTGAGCTGGCCCCCGACTCGCTGACGCATCTCACGGACGATGCCTACGATCTCCTCCGTAGCAATCTCGGTATCGATTCCCGGAACGTCGAGTGGAGAGCGCCGCGATCGATCAGGTTGAATCACGAAGACTTGGCCGTCCCGCCGCTTCACACGCACGCCTCCCTCGCGTCGCGCCTGCTCGAGCAGCGATGCAAACTTCTGCCTGGCTTCGGAAAACGTGTAGACGGTCACTGCGGCACCTCCACGGTTGCGATTCCTGCGCGAGCGGCGGCTTCTACCAAGCCCCGGTCAAGCGAGAGCAAGGCGCATCGATGCTGTAGCGCGCAGGCGATTACGTATGCGTCGTACGCGTAGATGTCGAGGTCTTTCGACACCTCCAGCGCTTGCACCAACGCCACATCGGAGAAGCGGATAGGAATCTGGCGATAGGCCTCAAGGGCGCGATGAGCCTGCCGGAGCGTGAGGCGCCGTCGCTTGAACATGGCTGAGAAGGCATTGCCTACCTCCCAGTGAACCGACGGTGGCGCCAGGAGATCGGCTCCCGCCGTAACCTCAATCAAGGCGGCGCGGTGCGACTCGCGGACGAGAACCGCGATGATGGCCGACGTGTCGATGACCAGTTCCATGATTGTACAATTGTACGACAATCACGTTACCGTTTACAAGAGACTGCCGCCCCTTGGCCAAGTCACGAGGCTGCGGATCGCGGTCGGACACCCGTCCGACCTCATGATAATTACGACTTGGAATAGTTCACCCTTAGCGTAAACTCACCCAGTAGAGTCCAACACTTATCGTTATTCTTGATCAGGCCTTTTTCTTCCGTAGAGCTTGCGAACACGAAGCCAAAATTCGTCTTCGTCCCAGTCGCCCAAGCTTTGACCGCATCGGTCACATCGATGCTGATTACGGAGCCCACAGGCTTCTCAGGAAGACCATCCCTGTAAAGGTCTCCAGAAATGGTATCTGGCGCCTTCGCAATCTCCACCTCGGGCATGCCATGCCATTCATCTTTCGCGAGCAATAGCTTCACCGCACATAATTCTGGGAATCTTTTGTTTAGTGGCCTCGCACCGTTCTTGATCGTGTAGTTCAAGGTAGCTTTGGTGACCGTCTTTGCTGAAGGCTCACTCAGCAGATCCACATTGAATTTCACGGCGCCTCGGTAGATGTGATTCTGTATTCGCACACTAAAATCGTCAACCGTTCGAAAAAAGTGCTCCCAACCCACCACAACACCTTCTGTTCCTTGTTTGTAAAGCGCAATAGTCGCGTCTCCCGCCAATCCGACCTTACCCTCGCCTTGGAATTCAACATGACTGGAACTTCCAACTTTTGTCGGCCCGGAAAGGTTGGTTTTGCAGCCGCCGAGGAACGGCAAAAGCACTAAAGCCAATAACATCCGTAGCCAGAATATTCTCATTTGCATGTTGAATCTCCTTGATCTGCGAGAAGGATATTAGTAGGAAAGGTTCGTTACGATCTTTACTCCAACCCTGAGAGACGGTCAAGCATTTTGGCGACTTTTGGTGGTGTTGCAATTTCACTTGTCCGTCTTTGCGAGCGACCCACGGGAGCGTAGCAATCCCGCCATAGTTACACTGAAAGATTGCTTCGTGCCCTTCGCTTCGCTCTGGGTCCTCGCGTGACGATTCCTATCGCTGTGTTTGGAACGCGGCATCCGATTGACAAGCGAGAGGGGGTTCGATACGCTTGTTGTAACGAGGGTGCTTGCGCCCATCGATGAGTAGCCAGTGGAGCGGAGACGGGTGGCATCGCCTTCGCTGGTGACCGGGCATCCTCCAGGTAGAGGTTAGCCTTGACGATGGGATCACCTGGCGGAAGGCCATGCTAAAGCCGGCTCTCGGCCAGTACACCTGGGTGCTTTGGGGGCTCGTGGGGGAGCCGCCTCCTTCGCCTGCGAACGCAGGGGCAATGCGTGGCTCTTCCCTCACCGTGAAGGTCAGGGCAACCGACGGCAGCGGCGCAACATCCAAACGGCCCAAGTCACCTCAGTCCTGCCTGACGGCGCCTCAGGGTATCACGCGATTCACGTAACATTATTCTGACTGCTTGCCTTATGCGACGATATGCTCTCGCGGTGATGGCCAGAGCACCAGAAGCGGGCCAAGTCAAGACGCGCCTCGTCCCGCCATTAAGCTATGAGAGCGCGGCGAAATTGTATCGGTGCCTCCTGCTGGATAAGCTACTGCAGGTGGCCGGGCTCCCTGGGATCGATCCATACCTGGCCTACACACCTACCGACGCAAGGCAGTCGATGCTAGAGCTTTTGCCGGAGGCCTTTACGCTGATTCCGCAAGCCGGTTCAAGTCTTGGAGACCGGCTGCACCGGCTCTCAGCGATCCTCCTGGAACGAGGCCACCCGGCGGCTATCCTCATCGACAGCGACAGCCCGACCCTGCCCACGCCCTACCTGCTGGATGCGGTCGCGCGACTTCAGAGCGGGACCACAGACCTCGTGCTCGGCCCGGCAGAGGATGGAGGCTATTACCTCATCGGGCTCAAGCGCCCCTGCCGAGCGCTCTTCGATAACATCCCGTGGAGCGGCCCGAAAGTGTTGGCTGAGACACTCAATCGCGCTGCGACGCAACGATTACAGGTCTCAACCCTCCCACCCTGGTTCGACGTGGATACGCCAGAGGACCTGACTAGACTTCGGCACGATCTGACGACCGCTGGAACCACCGTGGCTCCCCATACGCGGCGCTTCTTGTTCAGTGAGTAGGAAGGCTGAGATTGTCGGTGGGCTCTTGACGAGGCGTGGTCTACGAAAGCTGCATCAGGATCAGGTCGGCGGCTTCTGACAGGTCGCGTGCCTTGCGGCAGTCCACGTGGTCCCACAGGCCGACAGGATCAAGCAGGATCGCGTGCATCCCTGCCGCTCTCGACCCCACGACATCGATGGAGTACAGGTCACCGATGTAGAGGGCCTCGGCGGGACTGATCCCAACTTGGTCCAGCGCGATCTGAAAGATCCTGGGATCAGGCTTTTCCACCCCAACCAGCCGTGAGTCAATCACGAAATGAAAGTAGGGACGCAGCCCGCTCTCCGTCACAAGCCGCTCGACCCAACCGTTCGAATTCGAGACCATGCCGAGCGTGAGCCCATGGCCGTGCAACATCTGGAGCACAGCGCGAGCCTGAGGATTGGGCTGGTTCCAGAGGTTATGCGCCCGATGGTACTCGGCGATCCGACAAAGGGCCCGCTCGGCGGCCGCTCCCCATTGCACCCCCAAGCCCTCACAGACAAAGCGCATGTACGTCTGGAAGATTTGCGGCGCTTCGGTGGAGTTGCGCCAGGCCAGGATCTGATCGAGGCGCACCCGGGCGCGATACTCCGCCTCTCGCACTGCCGCATCATCGACATCGAATCCTTCAGCCGCCAAAGCCTCGGTCACCACGCCATAGTTGATGAGCATGACGGTATTGCCAGCATCGAAGATTACGGCCTTCAGCGCCATCGTTCCTCCCTTGGGTGGAAGTCCGCCCTCACCGCCCTAGGAAGCGGGCGATGGTGGAGAGGACCGCCTTGATGTCAAGAGGCTTAGTGAGGTAGTCGGCGCAACCGGCCTCCAGGGCTCTCGCCTTTTGCTCCGGCTGGGTATAGGCGGTTGCCGCCAGGACCGGAATCTCCCGCGTCTCAGCATCAGCCTTGAGCTGACGGGTGAGGGTGAAACCGTCGATGTGGGGGAGCTGAAGGTCCATGAGAATCAGGTTGGGGCGCTCGCGCTTGACCCTCTCGATCAGGCCGAGACCGTCCTCGGCCTCCAGGACGATGTAGCCTGCCGCCGTCAGGAGATCTACCACCAGATCCCGGCTCACCTGGTTGTCCTCCACGACTAGGATCGTCTTGTGTACCACTTGTGTACCACGCTGTCCTCTGACTGCGCAGCCTATTTTTCGGGGGGGGGGGGGGGGGGAAAAGGGGGAGACAGAGGGGGAGGGGGCGCCCATGCCCGGCCCCCCGGGGGGGGGCCCAACCCCTGCCGGCGGGGGGCCGGAAAGGCGGTGTGGGGCGGGGGG
>Ga0080064_1004694_pt1 | contig 17099 bp, 14 predicted proteins | sample Subgrocontami54m_FD_69260 | JGI IMG/M metagenome (GOLD analysis project Ga0080064, IMG submission 69260) | Subsurface groundwater microbial communities from S. Glens Falls, New York, USA - GMW46 contaminated, 5.4 m (SPADES assembly) (version 2) ...
GGGCTGCCCCCTGCCGAGGGCTGGACCCCCGCCCCGCCGCAGAGCCCCGCGGGGATGCGCCCCGAGCCGCCCGTGTCCGTCCCCAGGGAAAACGCGCACAGGCCCGCAGCCAGGGCGGCGCCGGAGCCGCCGCTGGAGCCGCCCATAATGCGTTCGGTGTCCCACGGGTTATGCGCCGCGCCGTAGTGAGGGTTGACGTTCGTCACACCGAAGGCGAACTCGTGCATGTTGAGCTTTCCGAGCAGCACCGCGCCCGCCTCTCGCAGACGGGCGACGACCGTGGCGTCCGTGTCCGGCACGTATTGGGCAAGCACGCGAGAGCCGGCGGTTGTGCGGACACCCGCTGTCAGGAACAGGTCTTTGAGCGCGAAGGGAACGCCGTGCAGCGGGCCCCTGTACCGTCCCGCGCGTATCTCCGCCTCCGCCGTCAGGGCCGACGCAAGGGCCTCGCGCTCCGTCACAAGCAGGTAGGCGTTGAGACGCGAGTCCACGTGTGCGATGCGCTCCAGCGCGGCGCGTGCGACCTCCACGGGCGAGACGTGCCGCTCGCGGAGCAGGTCAGCGAGGCGCGCCAGGCTCAGGAACGGGGGGATGGAGTCGCTCATCTAGTCTTAGCCCTCCAGGCGGAACTGCACCGCGGGTTCCGCGTCGTCGATGTCCACGCTGTCGAGTTCGCGGATGTCCTGCAGCAGGCGCTGGTAACGGCGGGCGAGCCGCTCAGCGCGAGAGGCGTCCAGAGTGATGCCCTCCTCTGCCGCCATCTGGCGGACGGCCTCGGGCGAGAGATGAAGCGGGTTCGACGTATCCACATACTGCTCCCATGCGAGGATAGGCGCCAACGGCCGCAGCTATTATAGCAAGCGACGCCGCGCGACTGCTGTCCAAACGTATCTGGAAGCATGGGGGAGTTGACCAAACGACTTGATTCCTATACCCTATGCGGAACGGGCGTAGGCGGGCGCCGGGCAGTTCGTTGAGGGAGAAACGCCGATGGCGACCGTGAAAAGGGAGCCACCAGGGAAGACGGAAAGCTCCGGTCCAACCATCTTCCCCCCCAAGGTGCTGGCGCAGTTGCGGAAGGCGATGCATGATGAGCAGAGCAGGCTGCGGCGCCAGGTGGTTGGTTTGGAGCAGGAAATCAAAGAGCTCCATGAAAGCGGGTCGGAAGAGAACGGCTTCGGCAGCCATCCCGCCGATGTGAGCGGCGACACGTATATGGAGGAGACACAGGTGTCTCTTCTTGAGAACACTCAGCTCACGCTCGGCCTTATTGAGCAAGCCCTCGAACGTATGGAACGGGGGACGTACGGCCTCTGTGTTGATTGTGGAGCGGCCATTCCTTTTGAGCGCCTGCAAGCCCGGCCCTACGCGGTCCGCTGCGTCTCCTGCCAGGCGTCGTTCGACCGGAAGCAGCACATGAAGCCAGGCGGCTAGCACCGCACCGGTGCGCGGCTTTGCCCACTGGCCTTGCCAGCGGCCCGTATGCTTGGAGCGGTTGACCCAGCCCGGACCGTTTTCACACAGCTTGATTGACACCCGTTTGCAACGCTCAGACCATGCCTCTCCGTTGTCAGCATCGCATAACTGGTGGGCCATCCTTATTCACCTGTGTCACGCTGAATGATATGATAGGGTGGTGAGCGGTACGGATAAACAGTCGGGAAAGGGTATGTCAATGTACAAAACAATCCTTGTGCCCATGGACGGCTCTGCTACCGCGGAGGCGGCACTGGACCACGCCATAAAGTTCGCCAAAGCCTTTCGTTCTGCTCTTGTCGTTTTCTATGTGGTCCCCACGTCCGGCGTCTCATCGTCTCCCCTCGCTCCGGAGGAAAAAGCACGCATCGCTGAGGTGGACCTTTACTTGAAGCAGGTCAAGGAAAAGATCGCGGCTGCCGGAGTCAAGGATGTGAACTGGGCGGTGACGTCCGGTGACCCCGCGGAGGAGATTATCCGCTACGCCGAAAGGTGCGGCGCGGACCTTGTCGTCATGGGTACGCATGGCCGCTCCGAGGCATTCCAGTGGCTGTTCGGCAGTGTTGCCTCCAAGGTGCTCCAGAGCCTCGGCATTCCCGTGGTCATCCTGCGCCCCAAGGCGGCCGTGCGACCGCTCCCGTCTCCCAAGTAGGCGCGGAGCGGCTCGGAGTCTGACCATACGACGATAGTCGTTGCCGTTGGCGTCCGCTCATCCATCAGGGCCTGTCCCTCTCGATCGTGGTCATGGCGCTTGCTTTGGCGAGCGCGTTGGGCTAGACTTCCTACCCGTGAAGCAGAGACGAAAGATCGGCATTCTGTACCATCCGCGACGCCCGCGTGCCAGGGCGCTGGCGGAGGAGCTTTCCCATCGCGTCGCTCCGCGGGAAGGGGAAGTCTGGCTGTGTCCCGCCGGGGGAGAAGACATTCCGCGCGAGAAAATCGAAGCGACGCGCATGCTGCTCGCCGTTGGAGGCGACGGCACGATCCTCCGGGCAGCCCACATCACCCTCCCGTACGAGATACCGATTGTCTGCGTCAACCTGGGGAATCTGGGCTTCCTGGCGGAGCTACGCCCCGAGGAGGCGCTGGAACGTCTGCCGGGCCTGCTGGCCGGCGAGGGCAGGGTTGAGGAGCGGACAATGCTCCGCGTCCAGGTCTCTCCGCCGGTGGATTCGGGGGAGACCCGCCGCGCGGCCTATGCGGACGGGGCCTTCCACGCGCTGAACGACGTGGTGATCAGCCGCGGCGCCCTCCTGCGTGTCATCTACGTGGACACGGAGATTGACGGCTCACCCTTCGTGACGTACAAGGGGGACGGCGTCATGGTTTCGACGGCCACCGGCAGCACGGGCTACGCCTGGGCCACGGGCGGCCCGCTTCTGTACCCGCTCTCCCGCGCGCTCATCCTCAAGCCCATCTCGCCGCACCTCTCCATGGAGACCCCGCTTGTTCTGCCCTCGGCGACGGTGGTCCGCCTGCGGGCGCGCTCGGAGCACCAGGCGGTGCTGAGCATTGACGGACAGATGGACGTGCCGCTCAAAGGGGACGAGGTCATCCAGGTCTCCGTGAGCCGGTACGTGACGCGCTTCCTGCGAAGCAATCCTCCCGGTCACTTCTACACGGCCCTGCAACGATGGCTGGGCTGGAAAGCTCAGAATAACGAGTAGCGTCTTTCCTCAAAGGGCGTCCCGCTACCGTGTCGTCAGGTCTCTTCATTCCGTCTGCCGCCCGTGGCCGGCGACGATCAGCGGGCTGTCGCGACGGCCTCCGGCTCCGCCGAGGGGACAGGCCCCTTGTAGTCGCACTTGGTGCAGCGCACCGCCTTCTGGCCGCTCGCCACAAGCAGACCGCCGCACGTGGGGCAGGGCTGTTCCAGCGGACGGCGGCTGACGGTGAAGTCGCATTTCGGGTAGTTGGAGCAGCCGTAGAAAACGTTGGAGCCTCTGCCCTTCGTTTTCTTCGCTCGCTTGGCGCGCCGCTCCAGAATGTCCCCGCCGCACTTGGGGCATTTTGCGCCCGTCTTGGACTGGATGGGCCGTGCGTTCTTGCACTCCGGGTAGCCGGAGCAGGATAGGAAGCGCCCGAAGCGCCCGGCCTTGATGACCATCGGCTTGCCGCACTTCTCGCAGACCTCGTCCGTGGGCTCGGGCGCCGCCTGCGCTGTCCCGTTGATAGGCCTCGCGTTCTTGCACTCCGGATAGCCGGAGCAGGACAGGAAACGTCCGTAGCGCCCGACCTTGACCATCATCGGCTTGCCGCACTTCTCGCACGTCTGGCCCTGCGCCTCGTCGGGGATGTCCAGGTGCGCCTTCTTCAGGTCCGCCTCGAAGGGCCCGTAGAAGTCATGCAGGACCGACTCCCATTTGCGTTCGCCGCGGGCGACGTCGTCCAGCTCGTTCTCCATCTGCGCGGTGAAGCCAAGGTCCACGATCTCCGGGAAGTTGGTCGTGAGGAGGTCGCTGACCAGCAGCCCCAATTCCTGGGGGTGCAGCCGGCCTTCCTGCCGTTTCACGTATTCGCGTCCCATGAGCGTGCCTATGATGGGGGCGTACGTGCTTGGCCGCCCGATTCCGTTCTCCTCCAGGGCCTTGATAAGCGTGGCCTCCGTGAAGCGCGGCGGCGGCTCCGTGAAGTGCTGCTCCGGCGTGATGCCCCGGCAGTCCAGCGGCTCGTGGGCCTTCAGTTCAGGCAGAGGCTGCTTGCCGTCGTCGTCCTTCGCGTCTTCGTCGCGGCTCTCCGCATAGAGGGTCAGGAAGCCCTGGAAGCGCACCTTGGAGCCGGACGCGCGGAAGATGTAGTGGGCGCCGGAGCGGCCCGCCGCGTCAATCTCCACGGATGTCTGGTCAACAAGGGCGTTAGCCATCTGGCTCGCCACCATGCGCTTCCAGATGAGGTCGTACAGCGCGAACTGCTCTCGGGACAGGAAGTGGCGCATCTTGGCTGGCTCGCGCCAGACGCTGGTGGGGCGGATGGCCTCATGGGCCTCCTGCGCCAGTTTGGACTTTGCGGTGTAAATGCGCGCGTGCGGCGGCACGTAGTCCTTGCCGAACTTCTCGCCAATGTAACTGCGCGCCTCCTCCTTGGCCGAGACGGCCACGTGGAGCGAGTCGGTGCGCATATAGGTGATGAGTCCCACCGGCCCTTCGCCGCCAAGAGGCAGGCCTTCATAGAGTTGCTGGGCCACGGCCATCGTCTTCTGGGCCGGAAAGCCCAGTCTGCGCGACGCTTCCTGCTGTAATGTGCTGGTGGTATAGGGCGGCGCCGGACGGCGCTGGACCTCCTTTTTCTGCACCTGCTTGACGGCGAAGGCGGCGTTTTCCATGTCCGCCCGCAGGGTGTCCGCCGTCTGCTTGTCCGGTATCGTGATGCGCGCCTTGTCGCCGACGCGGCTGTGCAGTTGGGCGGCGAAGCCCTGCTTCGCGGCGGCGCCGTCTCGTTTCGCGAGCAACGCCTCGATAGTCCAGTATTCGACGGCAACGAATTTCTGTATCTCGCGCTCGCGGTCCACCACCATGCGCAGCGCGGCGGACTGGACGCGGCCCGCGGAGAGGCCCTTCTGAATCTTATGCCAGAGAAGGGGGCTGAGCTTGTAGCCAACCAGCCTGTCCAGGACGCGCCGCGCCTGCTGGGCGTTGACCAGCCTTTCGTCCACCGTGCGCGGATGCCGGAAGGCTTCCTTGACCGCCTCCTCGGTGATCTCGTGGAACACGACGCGCTTGAGCGCCTTCTTCGTGAGACCGATGGCTTCGACAATGTGCCAGGAGATGGCCTCGCCCTCTCTGTCAGGGTCTGTGGCCAGGTACACCGTCGAGGCCGCCATCGCCTCTTTCTTCAAGTCTTTGACGATCTCGCGCTTCTCTTTGACCACCTCGTAGCGGGGCGCGAAGTCGTTCTTGATATCCACGCCAAGGCCGAACTTGGGGAGGTCCCGCACGTGGCCCTTGGACGCACGGACAACGTAGCCGGGGCCTAGAAAGCGGGCCAGGGTAGTTGCCTTGGCGGGTGACTCCACGATGACCAGGTCTTTCGACATAACTCAGTTCCCCAATCAGGACGTTCGCTGACGTATCAGCGGCTGGAAACGTGGTATTCGGCGCGCGACTCGCGGGCGCGCACGTAGTTCATTCCGCCAAGCTGCTTGACCAGCCCCTTGAGCTCCATGACGGCAAGCGCGCTGGACACGGCGGATGTCGGGCGGTGCGCCTGGCGCACGATGTCGTCGATGTGCGCGGGGCCCGCCCCCAGGATGCGCAGCAGCTCCGCCTCCTCGTCGTTGGCCGGCAGAAGCTCGCGCATCTCCATCTGGACGGGGCGCACCGAGGCTTGCAGGTTCAACTCCTCCAGGATGTCCTCCACGCTAGTGACGAGCTTGGCGCCGTCCTGAATGAGCCGGTGCGGCCCTTTGCTGGCCGGAGTCAACACGCTGCCCGGCACCGCAAAGACCTCTCTGTTTTGCTCCATCGCCAGGCTGGTGGTGATGAGCGCGCCGCTGCCCTCCGGTGCCTCCACGACAAGCACGCCGAGGCTGACGCCGCTCATGATGCGGTTCCGCCGGGGGAAGAACTCCGGCCTTGGCGTCGTGCCCAGGGGGTAGTCGCTGATGAGCGCGCCCTGCCCTGCGATCTGCTGGGCCAGGCCCAGGTGCTCGGCGGGATAGACCATGTCCAGGCCACAGGCCTGCACGGCGATGGTCCTTCCCCCCGCTTCAAGCGCGGCCCGGTGGGCCACGTGGTCAATGCCCCGCGCAAGTCCGCTGACCACCGTGATGCCGTTGCGGGCCAGGTCGCCGGCCAGGCGCTCGGCTATCTCCCGGCCGTAGGCCGTGGCGCGCCGCGTGCCCACCACCGCAATGGCCCACTCGTCGGCGGGCGTCATCTCGCCGCGGACGAAGAGGACGGGCGGCGGGTCGTAGATTTCTTTCAGGCGCGCCGGGTACGCCGCGTCGTGCCATGTGAGCGCCGTCACCTTCGCGCGGGCGAGCCGCTCCATCTCGCCGTCCGGCGATATGCCGGGCCGCGCTGCTACAATCGCTTCGACGGAGCGCTCGTCCAGCCCGCAGGCCCGCAATTCCGCGGCGCCGGCGCGCCAGGCGTCCGCCAGAGAGCGGAAGCCGCCTTCCATATGGGCAAAGCGCGCCCTCCCGATGCCGGGGATGCGACTGAAGGCGACCCAGTAGGCAAGGTCTGTGTTCATGGCGATGACGGAGTATTCTAGCACACCGCGTGGTCTAAGCCCTCAGGGTAGCATCGCACGGGCAGGGCAATCGCGTCTAACTCCTTCTTACCTGCTCATGGACATGGCAAACCACAAAGGGGGCGTCCCTTCGTCTCTCCGGCGAAAAGCCTGCCCCGGCGAAGGCCGTGGGCCGGAGCCCAGGGACACAAGCTCGCCCGTGATGGGCGACGCTCGTGTCCTGATTCGGAAACGCGCTCCCTATTCCATGTCATACCGGCGGAAGCCGGTATCCAGAGAAGCGCCGGGGAACGCTGGATTCCGGCCCCGTATCAGGTACGGGGCAAGCTGTACGCCGGAATGACGAACGGGCGCCGCTGGATTCCGGCCCCGTATCGGGTACGGGGCAAGCCCTGCGCCCCGACGTGTCGGGGTGGTGGACCGGCGCACTTCTTCGAGCATTTCTTCAAAGACGCACGGGACGGGCGGGAATGAACGCCGCGTTAAGGCGCGATTGCCTGTCGCATGGGCTGACGGATAAGCAGGCAGGGGGGTGGCGGAGACGGTGGGATTCGAACCCACGAGGGGCTTGCGCCCCTACGCGCTCTCCAGGCGCGCCTGTTAGGCCGCTCCAGCACGTCTCCCAGTGGCGGAGAGGGTGGGATTTGAACCCACGGTGCCTTGCGGCACACCGCTTTTCGAGAGCGGCACCATAAACCACTCGGCCACCTCTCCGAATCGAAGGGTAATTATATCACAGAGCCATAAGCTTCTGCGGCGTACGCATGATGGGGCGCAAAGCCTGCGACTTCAATCGCTTTTGCATGTTCATAGAACGTTTTCGAACGAAGTTCAATGTTTTTCTGCTTGACATCGGAGCGGCGTGGTGGTATCTTGTGCATAACCCAGGTAATTGAATAGCGTAAACCCATCAGGCACCAGAAAACCAAAGGCTAAGTAGCAGCAAGGCGTAAGCCCAGCGAAAGGTTCCCAGGATTTCACCGGATTGATGGGGTAAAGCTAAAAGTTACCTGGGTTCCTCTTTGCGCGCGTTTCCTTTCGCCTGGCCCAGCGGCGGTTCCATCTTCACCACGCCGTTCGTCACCAGCGCCTGTATCTCGTCCGCGGAGTAGCCCAGCTCCGTGAGAAGCGCCGCGCTGTGCTCTCCCAGCCTCGGCGCGAAGCTGCGGAAGCTTGCAGGCGTATCGGAGAGCTTGACCGGGAAACCAATCTGGCGCACCTTTCCCTGACGGGGATGCTCAATCTCCTGGACAAGCTTCCTGTGTCGTATCTGGGGGTTGTCCGGCACCTCGTCTATCTCCAGCAGGGGCGACGCGCACGTGTCCGCTTTGCGGAGCAGCTCGAACCACTCGTCGCGCGTCCTGGTCTTGATGATCTCCCGTATCTCCGCGTACATCCTGCGCCGAAGCGCCACGTCCGCCGGCCGCAGCGTGAGCGGCGCGAAGTCGGGTCGTCCAATACCTTTGCAGAAGTTCTCCCAGAAGTGCTTTTCCGAGGGCATGAGGACCAGATACTTGTGGTCTCTGGTTTCCAGGATGATGAGGTTGTCCTGCGGGCGCGGGAACGTTCTGCCGGTCCGGAGGTGGGCGGTCATGAACATGGCGACGAAGTGCATGGCGGTGTCCAGCATGGAGATGTCCACGTGCTGGCCGCGTCCCGTCTTGTGCCGGGCCTCCAGCGCGGACAGGATGCCGATGACCACGAACAGGCCGCTCGCCATGTCAACGGTGGGCAGGCCGGTCCAGACGGGCGTGCCGTCCTTGTCGTGGGGCAGGCTCAGCAAACCGGCCATGCCCTGGTAGTTGGGGTCGTGGCCGGGCAGGTCGTGGTAGGGCCCGTCCTGGCCATAGCCGGATAGCGAGCAATAGACCAGACGCGGGTTGATCTTCGCCAGAGTGTCGTAGTCAATTCCCAGGCGCTTGACCACCCCGGGCCGGTAGCCCTCCAGCAGGGCGTCCGCGGTGCGGGCCAAACGGTAAAAGACCTCTTTGCCTTCCGCGCTCTTCAGGTTGAGAGCAATGCTTTTCTTGTTGCGGCCCAGGGGATTGTACGCAGCGTGCTCGTCCTCGCGCTCCGGCGACATGCCGGGAGGCGTGAAAACGTCTCGTCCCACCCCCGCCCTGTCCTCCGTCTCCTCCACCTTGATAACGTCCGCGCCCATGTCGGCGAGAAGCATGGTGCCGGACGGCCCCGGCAATAGCCGGGACAGGTCAATGATGCGAATGCCTTCCAGCGCGAGCATCAGCTACCTCCTGAACAGCAGTGTGAAAGCGGGGCCATGCTCCGGCGATGTGCTATAGTCGAAATGAGAGATGGGAGGGAAGGAGGCGGCTATGGGAAACACGTGGTGGACTACGATGCCCTGGGGATGGATGATGGTCGGCTGGCTCTTCATGCTCCTCTTCTGGGGCGGCGTTATCGCTCTGGTGGTCTGGGTTGTCCTGCGCCTGACCCGTCGCAAGGAAAGGGAAGCGGAGCCGACGCCTCTGGACGTCCTCAAAATGCGGTACGCCCGCGGCGAGATCACGAAAGCGGAGTTCGACCAGCGCAAGGCCGACCTTCAGTAGCCTATGTCTTTCCCCTCACGTGTGGGATGAGCCGCTCGCCGATGAGGCGCAGCGTGTCCAGCGCCTCCTCCTGCTTGAGGTTCGGGCGCGCGATGCTGAGCACGATGTGGTTCACGCCGAACTCCTCGATGAAGCGGTTCAGCTTCTCCGCGCACTCCTCCGGCGAGCCAATCAGGGCCCTGTTCATCTCCTCCTCGAACGACCGGTGGATGCGGACGGTGGTCTTTTCCTCCAGTCCCCACGGACGGTAGAGGGCGAAGGTGTCTTTCATGTAGCCCTCGGCCAGCCGGACCGCCGTCTGCCTGTCTTTGGCTATGCAGGTGTAGCGCAGCAGGGGCACGTCTCTGGGTATCGGATGCCCCGCCTTGTCCAGGGCCTCCCGATAGATGGCCCACAGCCGCTTGACGTCGTTGAAGTCCGCCTGGGGCGGGATATACCACGCAAGCCCCATCTCGCCGGCGCGCCGCACGGCCCCCTCGCTCTGCGCCGCCATCCAGATGGGCGGGTGTGGCTTTTGCAGCGGCATCATGCTGATGCGGCCTTTGGTCACGCGGAAGTGCTTGCCGTGGAACGTCACCTCCTCGCCGGTCCAGAGCTGCTTCATCACCTCGATGGACTCCACCATGCGTCCCACGCGGTCGGCCCTGCGCGCGCCCGCCGCCTCGAAGAGCTGCTCCCGGTAGCCGAGGCCCACGCCGAAGATGAAGCGGCCTCCGGATATGACGTCCAGAGTGGCGGCCTGCTCCGCCATGTCCACCGGGTTGTACAGGGGCAACTGCACAATGCCGGATATGAGGTTCATGGGGCCGGTGTCCGCCGCCAGCCGGGAGAGGACGAGCATGGGCTGGAACCACTTTACGGGATGCGCCAGCCAGTGGTGCGGCGCGGCCACGCTGTTGAATCCGGCCTGTCGGCCAACGCGGGCCATCTCGCTCCAGTTGCTGATCTGCTGCTCAAGAGGGTAAAGGGGATTGGCTACCCCTACGCCGAAACCGAACTGCACGCTGGTCATCCGTTTACTCCTTTGGTGTGAGAAGCAACTCCGGTGTGATGGCCGTTCCCTCGGCCACCCGAATGCCCGACGCCGCGTTGATGATGGCCTTTGCCTGGGCCAGCGCCAGCCACTTTTTGGACAGGAGAAACTGCGCGAATTCCGACGTCGCGGCCTTGAGCTGGTCCCTGGACACGACCTTGTGCACCAGGCCAATGGAGTGAAGCTCCCGTGCGGTGTACCGCTTGCAGGTCATAATCATTGCCTTCGCAAGGGACGGCCCGACGAGCTTCGTGACACGCGACGCGGCGGGAGCGCCGAGAGGCACGCCCAGGTCCACTTCCGGGAACCAGAACTGGGCTTCTTCCACGGCGATACGGAAGTCGCAGGAGTTGGAAATCGTCCAGCCGCCGCCCACCGCGAAGCCGTTGACGGAGGCGATGCTGATCTGTTCCAGGCTCTCCAGCAGCTCGTAGATGCGCGCGGTGAGGCGTGCGTTCGTTTTGCCCTGGGCCTTGAAGCGCCTGAGACGCTCCTCGGGGTCGGTGATGCCCTTGAATATGGAGAGGTCGGCGCCCGCGCAAAAGGCGGCGCCTGTCCCCGTCAGGATGATGACATGCGTGTCCGCATCGTCCTTGAAGCTCGTCAGGATGTCCAGAAGCTCCAGTGTGGATTCCGCGTTCAAGGGGTTGCGTTTCTCGGGCCGGTTGAACGTAATGGTCGCCAGATGTCCCTGCTTCTCGAGGAGAAAGTGTTTGTACGACATGGCGCTCCTTCCCGCGACGAATGCGGCGCGTATTATAACAGAGGCCAGCATGGCCTACCACCCTTGGATGCGTTTTGCGAAGGCAAAAGTCAAGGCAGCGCTTCGATGGAATCAACCACCTTGGGTCTGTGCGTGAGCGTCTTGTGCACGGGGCAGCGCGTGGCGATGGAGAGGAGCCGCTCTCGCTGCTCTTCGCTTAGCTCGCCTTTGACCTGGATCTCCCGCGTGATGAGGTCCACGCGGCCCGACTCGTCCGCCTCGCAGTCGCGGCAGTCCTGAGCGTGGACCCGCTGGTGGCTCAGAGTGACGCGCACCTCCTCCAGTGGCCAGCCCTTCCCGCGCGAGTACATCAGCAGCGTCATGGCCGTGCACGAGCCCAGAGCGGACAGGAGCAGTTCGTACGGGCTGGGGCCCATGTCGTCGCCCTCCGGCGCGGACTCGTCGCTGACCCAGGCGTGTGGCGTCGCACGCACCAGGATTTGGTACTTGTTCATACTGGCGACGGATACCGTGGCCATGCCGTTCCTCCTGCAAAGACTGAGATGCTTGTTACTCGATTATGAGGTAGATACGGACTCACGGCAAGGGCAGGGCCGGAGAGCGGCTTTGCGCCGGGTTGACGGATAGATGCGTCCCTGCCACAATAAGTGGGATTTTGCCGGAAGGAGTTCTGCGCGGTGGGCAAATACGATAGCTATACGAAGGGCCTGTTCGCCATCCCAGAGTTCGAGGGTGAGAGTAAAGTCACAACCCTGGGAGAGGCGATACGGCGGAACGTGAAGCCCGGCATGACGGTGCACATGGCCCAGGACGCCCGGGCCGCCGCCTGCGAGCTCATCCGCCAGTTCCAGGGTACCAGGCCCGGCCTCACGCTCATCGTCAGCGTCATGGGTCAGCACGCCTTGAACGTGGTCCACGCAGGCCTGCTCAAGAAGCTCATTACGACCAACGCATCCGACCTTTTCCCTGCGCCCGGCCCCAGCGCCATTATCCAGCGCGCCTTTAAGGACAAGACCGTCGAGATAGAGAGCTGGTCGCTTCTGAGCCTGCTTCAGCGGTTTATGGCGGGCGCGCTGGACGTTCCCTTCATGCCCACCAAGTCCCTGGCGGACAGCAGCATGGCGGAGCACAACAAAGGCGACTATGTCCCTATGGATGACCCGTTCGGCTCGGGCAAGCGCGTCGGCGTGGTCAGGGCGCTCCAGCCGGACGTCTCCATCGTCCATGGGTGGGCCGCCGACCCCTACGGGAATACCATTACCATGCCCGTGGACGGCGACGGCATCTGGGGCGCCAAAGCCGCTAGGAACCCCGTGATCGTGACGGTGGAGCGTATCGTATCCACCGATTTCATCCGCGAACACGCTCCGCTGGTGAAAATACCGGGCCACATGGTGGGCGCGGTGTGCCATGTTCCCTTCGGCGCGCACCCGGGCGGCATTCTGAACAAGCTGCTGCCCGCCGATTTCCAGCCATACGCGCAGGACCGTGAGTTTATCGTGGCCCATCGGAACGCCAGTCAGAAGCCGGATACGCTGGACGCATGGCTCAACGAATGGGTGCTGGACGTCCGGGACCACGAGGGCTATTTGAAGAAACTCGGCGCCGACAAGCTCCTTTGGCTTCGGGGACGCGCTCAGGGCGACGCATGGGAGGTCGAGTTGCGCTCCCTGGCCGACAATGTCTCCGAGTCCCCTGAGTACAACGCCTCTGAACTGATGGTGGTGGCGGCGGCGCGCCATCTCGTCGAGCGCATGCTCCAGCACGGCCATCGCGTCGTGCTGACGGGCATAGGCACCGGCGGGCTGGCCGCCTTCCTGGCCTACTACCGGCTGCGCGAGAAGGGCTACACCATCGCCCTCACCATCGGCTCCGGGTACTTCGGCTACGCGCCGCGCCCGGGCTGCCCCACCCAGTCCGATCTCGCCAACTCCTACACCGCGCAGATGCTGAGCGACGGGCTGGACATCTACGGCGTCGTGGTGGCCGGGCCGAAGAACGCCAGCATCGGCATTCTGGGAGCGGGACAGATTGACAAGCACGGCAACATCAACTCCACGCGCCTTGCCGCCGACACGTACCTGACCGGCGCGGGCGGCGGCAACGACGCCGCGAGCACGGCCCGCGAGTGCATGGCGGTCGTGCCCCAGTCCAAGCGCCGCTTCATGGAGCAGGTCCCCTACATCAGCATGCCGGGGCGCGGAGTGACAGTCCTGGTCTCCAACAAGGGCATCTTTCAGAAGCTGGGCGACAGTCAGGAGCTTGTGCTGACCCACTGCCTGCCGGACCCGGCCGTGCCCTCTCTGGAAAAACGGATTGAGGCCATCAAGGCAAACTGCGGGTGGGACCTGAAGGTAGCGCCCAGGGTGGAGGACGTGCCGCCGCCGACTGTCGAGGAGCTGACGGCGGTGCGCCTGCTGGACCCGCGCAAGGAGTTCATCGGCCCGCGGGGGTAGCGCCCGGCCCCCTGGCTTGCTTCGCTCCGACAGGAACGCCGCGCGAATGCCCGCCGATCCCCCTAGTGTCTCGAACCGGAAATCCGTTGCATAAGTCCGCAGGGTGCAGGGCAAAGCCCGCCGGAGGGTCTGGGAGGCGTCCTCCCAGCTTCAGTGTATATCTGCCCCCTCTCCTGCAGGAGAGGGGGCCAGGGGGTGAGGTATCGGTAGTCCAGAGTACATGCCCTTCCTTGGAAGAACCCCCATTTTTGTAAAGGACTAGGGTTGCAGGGCACGCTAGTCTACGACAGCGCGACGGAGGTATGCGATGCCGGACATCAGAATTGACGCAACGCTGGACATGCACTACGAGGTGGACGATTTCACCGACCCCTGGACGGACCCGCCGGTGGCCGTCATGCACCACGGCATCGCCAAGAGCAGCCGCTTCTGGTACGCGTGGGTGCCCCATCTGGCGCGGCGATTCCGCGTGTACCGCATTGACGCGCGTGGATTCGGCCAGTCCAGCGTTCCTCCGCCAGACTTTCAATACTCCGTGGATAGCCTCGGCAAAGACCTGCTTGCCTTCATGGACAAGCTCAATCTACGGAGGGTGCACCTGCTCGGCGAGACGTTTGGCGGGGCAGTGACGCTGAAGTTCGCGCACGACCATTCGGAGAGGCTCCACAGCTTGGTGCTGTGCGCCGCGCCGCACACCTTCGCCGGTTTAAAGCAGAGGCTGCCCCAGGAGGTGCGCACGTTGCGCGAGCACGGGGTCGCTCAGTGGGCGCGGGAGACTATGTACGGGCGGTTCGACCGCGCCCAGGTCCCCGCGGGCCTCATTGACTGGTATCAGGAGCAGATGTCCAGGGCCAACCCGCGGAGCGTCATAGGTGTGGTGAGCCAACTCGCTGACGTGGACCTGACACCGCTCCTGTCGCACGTGCGTGTGCCCGTGCTCATCATCGGCGGCGAGAAAAGCATCCTGATACCCCCGGCGTGGCTCGAGGACATGCGCAAGACCCTTCCGCGTGCCGAGCTGGTCATCATCCCCGGAGCGCAGCACCACGTTCAGGCGGCTTTCCCCGACAGGTGCGCTCAGGAAGCGGTCACGTTCATGCTCAAGGCGGGGTCGGCGTAGTGTGGTGTGCCCGAAGTCTGTCACAATGTCATTGCGAGGCCCGATGGTTCGAATTCCTCACCACAGGCTCCGGAGGGCCGTGGCAATCTGGCGGCGGGGTCCACCACTTTTCCAGATTGCTTCGTCCTCCCAACTTGTCGGGACGACGAAGCAATGACAATTCCGTACGCGTATTTCAGTTGCAGGACACCAGGCGGAGCGGCAAGAGGCCCGGCGGCGCGCCTGCGGCTACGAGGGGGCTGTCTTCAGCAGCCCGCCTCTCATGGCGTTCATGACGGCTTCGGTCCTTGTCCTGGCCTTCACCTTGAGGAAAAGGCTCTGCACGTGGGCCTCCACCGTCTTCAGGGATATGCCCATGGCTTTCGCTATCTCGCGGTTCCTCAGGCCATGACTCAGGTGCTTGAGCACCTCGTTCTCCCGTCGTGTCAGCCTCTCGCTTATGTGCGGAGCACCCCGACGCATCGGGGCGCGCTTTTCACGTTGGGGCAGGAAAGCGCTCACCTTGTCCGCGACCTCATGCGCGAAAACAGTTTTTCCTTCGTTCACGTCCTTGACGGCCTGCCGCAGCTCTAGGGCCGAAGCGGTTTTCACGAGATACCCTGACGCTCCGCGTTTGAACACCGCGGCGACGTGATTGTGATAGTCGCTGGGGCTCAGGACGAGCACCCTGGCGCCGGGCGCAAGCGCTCTGGCTGTCCGGGTTACCGTAAACCCACCCGCCTGGTCCAGGCGAACGTCCACAATCACGACATCCGGCTGTACGCGAGCGATCATGCCCAAAGCGGTGCGTGCGTCGGCTGCCTCTCCGACCACGCGCAGGCGCCTGTCGCGGTGAAGCGCCTGCTTCATGCCCAGCCGGAGAAGCTCGTGGTCGTCAATCACGACAACCCGAATGATTGATTCCGTTGCAGTCTCTGGACTCGTCACAATGTCGTCCTGGTGGAGGTCGTATCCCATGCTCGCATGATAGGGTCTGTTCGTATGACGCGCATCAGTGATTTACCCTAACAACCGTGGGGGAAACCCCCACGTTTATTGGACGTAACGTTCCGGCTTTCGTGTTGCCTGCATCAGCGTTCCTTCCCAAAAGCCGACCCAACGGCAGGAAGTACTAAAGTACTATTAGTATAACAATCCTGTTAAATTTGTCGATATATTCCGGAGGCGCCAAAACGTTTACAGGGTTTACACGTAGTGGCAAACACCAAGTCAGGACTTGCGCGTACGCGCTTCCGAACGTGTTATCCGGTGGCGCACGGCTCACATCTTCAGAGCGATGCTCTATGCAGACTACGGGATTGCAAAGGACGTTGCACCCTCGACGCGCGGATATGGTACAATCCGCCGTGGCGTCCGCCGCGCATATCGCGCGTCCGGGCCGAGTTCTTCTGCGCGAGCGTGGCGGAAACCTTCTTGGATCGCGCGAAGACTGGCCTGGCGGACATCAAGGCGCGCGTGAGGTCGGTTGAAAACCTTGACCATTTCGTCGCAGGTCTTGAAATCAGCCCGCAAGAGATTTTTGCCGTCTGATTGGGCTCTTCGCCTCGATTCTCTTGTGCTGGCCAGGGCCACCGCCGGTGGCATAGCTTTTCTCTACCTGGTCACGGTCATAGCCGCCTACTACGCTACTCTTAAGCCGCCTCAGCTTGACATGCGCGTTGGCCTCTGTGACGCTGCGCCGTGCGTTTCCTGGGTGATGCCCGCCGGGCTGGCCTGGCGCGAGGGCGTGCGCCCCGGGATGCCCGTTCTGTCCGTGAATGGGGTCGCTCTGTCGCCTGGAGGCGTGGCGACGTCCGCGCCGATAGAGCAAGCCGAGATTGTCACCACTCCGGGGACTGTCACGAGCGTATATGCGCGCGCGGGCCCGGTTGGCCAAAGCCCCATGAAGTTCTCCCTGTGGATCCTGGCTGGCGTGTTCGCTCTGCTGGGCGGCATAGTCATAACACGCCGACTGGACCTGATGACGGCGCGGGCCTTCGCAACGTTCACGGCGGTCACCTCCGTGGCCTTAGCGTTGGGTCCGGCTGCCGGCAGCTCCGCGCCGGAATGGGCGCTTCTCATGGAGGTCCCCGCGTTTGCAGGGGTCGGGGCCACTCTATACCTGTTCGCCCTGGTGCTGACGAGAACGACGTCTCGTATCGCCAGCACCGTCGCTGTAGCCCAACTGGTGGCCATCGGGCTGGCCGTTGTCGTCGGCTACGTTGCGTCCGTCACTATCCAGCCGTCGTTTTACGATCTGGTGCGCCCCGTCCTGTTCTTCTACGTCGCGGCATCCATCATAGGCGCCATCGTCTTGCTGAGCATAAGCGCTGTGCGCGAACCATCCCTGGCTCGTCGCCAGGGGATACGCGCATGCCTTCTGGGCGTCGTTCTTGGCATGTTGCCTTTCGTGGCGTTCACACTCCTCCCTGAGGCATTGGGCTATCCCGCCGTGGTGCCTGTGCATATCAGCATTCTGGCGTGGGGTCTTGTCCCTGCGTCATTTGCCTACGCCATGCTTCAATACCAGCTCATGGGGATACGACGGCTC
>Ga0080064_1004696_pt1 | contig 17096 bp, 13 predicted proteins | sample Subgrocontami54m_FD_69260 | JGI IMG/M metagenome (GOLD analysis project Ga0080064, IMG submission 69260) | Subsurface groundwater microbial communities from S. Glens Falls, New York, USA - GMW46 contaminated, 5.4 m (SPADES assembly) (version 2) ...
GGCGTGCACTCGGGCGAAATCCCCATCGCCAGGGACATCACCGAGCGCAAGCGCACCGAGGAGCAGTTGTTGCAGGCGAAAAAGGCCGCCGAAGCGGCGAGCCGGGCAAAGAGCGACTTCGTCGCCAACATGAGCCACGAAATCCGCACCCCCATGAACGGCATACTGGGGTTCACCGAGCTGGTGCTCGATTCGGACCTGAATCTGGAGCAGCGCGACAACCTCAACGCCGTGAAGTCCTCTGCGGAATCGCTGCTCGGCGTGATCAACGACATCCTGGACTTCTCCAAGATCGAGGCGGGCCGCCTGGACATCGAGAGCATCCCCTTCTCCCTCAGGGACGGCCTGGCACAGACCCTGAAGTCCCTTGAGTTGCGGGCACGCCAGAAGGGGCTGAAGCTGACCTGGGAGGTTCCCTCCGAGATTCCGGACTCCATCGTCGGCGATCCGGTGCGGCTGCGCCAGGTGATCGTCAACCTGGTCGGAAACGCCATCAAGTTCACCGAGCAAGGCGAGATCAACGTGCTGGTGGAAATGGAGTCCCATGGCCAAAGCGACGCACGCCTGCTGTTCTGGGTGCGGGATACCGGAATCGGCATCCCCAAGGAGAAGCAACACCTGATCTTCGAAGCGTTTTCCCAGGCGGATACCTCTACCACACGGGAGTACGGCGGCACCGGATTGGGTCTCACGATCGCGTCCCGGCTGGTGGGGCTGATGGGCGGGAGCATCGGCGTCGAAAGCGAGATGGACAAGGGCAGCGCCTTCCGCTTCACGATCAACGTGGGTCTGAACGAGGACCAAAGGAGGCCGGCACGCGGGCCCGCCAGCCCTCCGGCGCAGCCCTTCCAGAAGCATTCCGCGCGGCCCAGGTCGGCGATGAGGATATTGGTGGCCGAAGACAATCCGGTGAACCAGAAGCTCGCGGTCCGGCTGCTGGAGAAACTCGGCCACCACGTGCATCTGGTGGAGAACGGCGAAGCCGCCGTGGAGGCCGTGAAGGCCCAGGTGTTCGACACGGTCCTGATGGACCTGCAGATGCCGGTGATGGGCGGCCTGGCCGCCAGTGCTGCGATCCGCGAGTGGGAGCAAAACCGTGGCATCCACGTTCCCGTCATCGCCATGACCGCGCATGCCATGCAGGGGGACCGGGAGCGCTGCCTCGAAGGGGGCATGGACGGCTACGTCTCCAAACCCATCGACATCAACGCGCTGGTCGCCGCGCTGCAGGCCATCGTTCCCAGTGCGAACGATGCCGTAGCCCCGGCGGCGCCTGCTCCCGCGCAGCAGGCACCGGAGCAGTCCGTGAATCTCGAATTGCTGCTTCAGCGCCTGGACAATGACCAGGCGCTGCTGTGCGACCTCATCGGCGTGTTCATGGCCGAGTGCCCGAAATGCATCGCCGACATGGAGGAGGCGGTGCAGGCGAAAAGCGGCGAGAAGATCCATCGCTCGGCCCACAAGTTCAAGGGTTCGGTGGGAAGCCTTGCGGCCGAACACGCAGCCGCGCTGGCGCTCGCGCTGGAATCCGCGGGTCGCAGCGGCGACCTGGCCGAAGCCGAAAGGGTCTTCGTGAAACTCAAGGAGGAGACCGACAGACTGCTGCCGCAGCTCACGGAGATTTCCGAGTCGTTCGGGCAGAAAGCGGCGAGCGCATGATATGCGCGGCTCTCATGCGGGAATCGGTTGCACCAGATGACTGAGCCGCGAAGGCGGGAAAGGTATTTTCAATGCAGTTCGATCTGATCTTCATAGGGCTGGTAGTGATGGCCGCCTACCTCATCCGCGGTCTCTCGGGCTTCGGTTCCGGACTCATCGCCGTGCCGGTGCTCGCCATGGTCTATCCGCTGGCGACCGTCGTTCCGGTCGTCATGACGCTCGACTTCGTCGCCTCCTTCATCCTCGGGGGTGCGAACAGGAAAGAGGCCAATTGGGGGGAGATCAAGCTGCTGGTGCCCTTCGGCCTGATCGGGGCGATGCTCGGCGTATTCGCCCTGCTGCGCTTTCCCCCGACCCCGGTGCTCCTTGCGCTGGCGGCGTTCGTGATCTATTTCGGGATGCGCAACGTTCTCGGCGTGAAGCCGGAAGGATTCATTTCCAGCGCCTGGGCGGTACCGGCGGGCCTGGTCGGCAGCGGCGCCGGTGCCCTGTTCGGAACCAGCGCGCCGCCCTACGTCATCTACCTGACGCACCGCCTCAAGGACAAGGCCTCCGTGCGCGCCACGTTTTCCTGCCTGTTCATCATCGACGGGGGGTTCCGCCTGGCGCTCCTGGTGGGTGCCGGCCTGCTGCTGCAGCAGCAGGTTCAGAGCGCGGTTCTGTGGGGCATGTTGCCCATGATGGCGGGGCTGTATCTGGGCAACAAGATACACATCGGGATTACGTCGCAGACGATGCTCAAGGTCATCGGCGGGGTGCTCGTCGTCAACGGAATCATGCTGATCGTCAAAGTGATGTTGTGAAGAGCCGTTGCAGCATGACCATGCGGCGGCCCGATTCGGAGATGCATGAGGGAATGCATCTCCTCATTTCGTAACCGGACAGAAGGGTTCAACGATGAGATTCGTACGTTTCCGCAAGGGCAACGCCACCGGCTTCGGGGTCCTGGAGGGTGAGCGCGCCATCCGCGTGTACGAAGGCGAGATGTTCGGCTCGCACCGCCCCGCCGGCGGGACGGTGATGCTCGAGGACGTTGAGCTGTTGCCGCCCTGCAAGCCCTCGGTGATGATCGCGCTCTGGAACAACTCGAGGATCCAGATCGAAACGCGCAAGCGCGCCACCCCCAAGGAGGTGCTCTGGTTCCTGAAGCCGCCCAGCAGTTTCATCACGCACGGTCAGGCGATCCGCTACCCGGCGGGACAGAGCGAGAAAGTGGTTCTCGAGGGAGAGCTGGGCATCGTCATCGGCAAGCCCTGCAAGGGCGTGAGCGCGCAGGAGGCTGCGCAATACATATTCGGCTACACGGCGATCAACGACGTGACCGCCCAGGACATCGTCCCGCGCGACGAGACCTATCCGCAGTACACGCGCGCCAAGGGATTCGACACGTTCGGTATTTTCGGACCCGCGATCGCCACGAACGTGGATCCGCTCTCACTGACCATCCGTTCCTACGTCAACGGCAAGCTGTGCCAGGAGTATCCGGCGACCGACCTCGTGTTCCCGCCTTCGAAGATCGTCGCCGAACTTGCAAGGACCATGACCCTGATGCCCGGCGATGTCATCGCCTGCGGCACTTCCCTCGGCGTGGAGCAGATCAGGCCGGGGGACACGGTGGAAGTCAGGATCGACGGGATCGGTTCACTGGTCAATCCGGTGGCGTAAGAGGCCGTCGCAGAACGACTTTGCGACGGGGTGACTGAGCGTCTCTTATCACTCGCCTGTTGACAGAGCGAGATTGATGTGTTCCAAAATGAGGCACCCTCCTTGGTTCCGGCTGCGCCGGACTACCGCCGCCGCTGCAGGGCCGGCCGCTTGCCGACCTCCACCGACAGGTCGATTTCCTTCTGTTCACGCCGAATCTTGACGGTCGCGCTGCGACCGGGGGTCAGGCTCGCCACGATGTTGAGCATGACCGTGGGGTCCATCACCGCCTTGCCGTCGATGGAAATCAGGATGTCCCCGGGCTTCACGCCGGCCCGGTCGGCCGGACTGCCCTTGAGCACGCCCGCGATCAGGGCCCCCGTCGTCGTGGAAAGCCGGAAGGATTCCGCGAGCTCGGGCGTGATCTCCTGCGCCTCGACGCCGATCCAGCCTCGCGTCACATTGCCGGATTCGATGATTTGCTCCATCACGTGCTTGGCGGTGGATACGGGAATGGCGAAGCCGATGCCCAGCGATCCGCCCGTGCGCGAGTAGATCGCGGTGTTGACGCCGATCAGATTGCCGGCCGCGTCGGTGAGCGCGCCCCCGGAATTGCCGGGATTGATGGCGGCGTCGGTCTGGATGAAGTTCTCGTAGGTATTGATCTGGAGGCCGCTGCGGCCCAGTGCCGAAACGATGCCCATCGTCACTGTCTGCCCGACGCCGAAGGGGTTGCCGATCGCGAGCACGACGTCTCCCACTTTCACGTTTTCCGCCTGGCCGAAAGTGATGGCCGGGAGATTGTTCCGGGCCACTTGCAGCACCGCCAGATCGGTTTCCGGGTCGGTACCGATTACCTTGGCGCGAAGCTTGGTGCCGTCGGCGAGACCCACTTCGATCTCGTCCGCAGCCTCCACGACGTGGTGGTTCGTCAGGATGTATCCGCGGGTGCTGACGATCACGCCCGAACCCAGCCCTGATGCCCTCTGCGGCTCGTCGGTCGGGCCATCGCCGAAGAAGCGCCGGAACAGCGGATCGTTGAAGAAAGGATGCTGGGGAGTCTTGATTTCCTTGCTGGTGAATATGCTCACCACGGCAGGCGCCGCCTTGCGCACCGCGTCGCTGTAGGAACCGGTGCGCGAAGTGGCGAGCGAGCCCTGCGCCGCTTCCCTGAGCTCGACGACCTGCGGTCCGAGTGCGCGCTGCGGCAGCCACTCGGGCTTGAGCGTCGTGAGTACGAACAAGACTGCCAGAGCCACGGTCGCGGTCTGGGCGAAGGTCAGCCAGAGCTTCTTCATGAAGTGCGGTGTTCAGCGATAAGCGAGCAGCCAAAGTGGGGACGGCGACGGGCAGACTCAAGGACCATCGTCTTGCATCGCGACGACTTGTTCGGATATCTCAAGCCGCGATTCGAGTTCTCCCAGCCCGGCGATTATTGCCCAAACGCCGTGCACGGGAAAGGGCGCAATGCCGCTGCCGCAGCCGCGGGATTCCGAGGTTCGGAATATCGCCATCAAAATCATATGCTTGAGTGAAAAAATTTGGTTTGTGGCATCACTTCTTGGTAGAATCGCATGTTTTTTAGCCTGTCTTTCCCGGCACAAGGTTTTCCATGAGCGATAAACCCGAAGTGAACACAAGACGGCGCAACATATTGATCGCCACGGGTTGCGCAGGGGGCGTTGCGGGCGTCGCGACCGTGGTCCCTTTCGTCGCGTCGATGATGCCGTCGGAGCGCGCCAAGGCGCTCGGCGCGCCGATCGAGGTGGATATCACCTATCTCGCGCCGGGCGAGATGGTACGCGTCGAATGGCGCGGCCAACCGGTATGGATCCTTCACCGCACCAAGGAGATGCTCGCCGACATCAAGGCTGAGGACTCGAAGGTTGCCGACCCCAAGAGCGAGCGCAAGCCCGACGAATTGACTCCGGAGTACGCGCGCAACGAATACCGCTCGCGCAAGCCGGAATACCTCGTCGTGGTGGGGATATGCACGCACCTGGGATGCTCGCCCACCGACCGTCTGAAGGCCGAGCCGGAGCCCTTCGACCCGGACTGGAAGGGTGGCTTCTACTGCCCGTGCCACGGGTCGCTATTCGACCTGGCCGGGCGCGTCTACAAGAACAAGCCTGCGCCGGACAATCTCAGGGTCCCGCCGTACACGTATCTCACGGACTCCAAGCTGCTCATCGGCGAAGACAAGAAGGCGTAATCCATGGCCGCCACCGAAAAACTGCCTGTCACGGGCGCCGGCCCGTTCAATGCCGTGCTGACCTGGATCGACCAGCGCTTTCCGCTCGTATCGACCTGGAAGGAGCACCTCGCCGAGTATTACGCGCCCAGGAATTTCAACTTCTGGTACTACTTCGGCTCGCTCGCGCTGCTGGTGCTGGTGATCCAGATCGTCACCGGCATTTTCCTCACCATGAACTACAAGCCCGACGCCAGCCTCGCGTTCGCGTCGGTCGAATTCATCATGCGCGAGGTTCCCTGGGGCTGGCTGGTCCGCTACATGCATTCGACTGGCGCCTCGGCGTTCTTCATCTGCGTCTATCTGCACATGTTCCGCGGCCTGCTGTACGGCTCCTACCGCAAGCCGCGCGAACTGCTGTGGATCTTCGGCATGTTCATTTTCCTCTGCCTGATGGCCGAGGCCTTCTTCGGTTACCTGTTGCCCTGGGGCCAGATGTCCTACTGGGGCGCGCAGGTGATCGTGAACCTGTTCGCCGCCATCCCCTTCATCGGCCCCGATCTGGCGATCTGGATCCGCGGGGACTACGTGATCTCGGACGCGACGCTGAACCGCTTCTTCGCGTTCCACGTCATCGCCATCCCGCTGGTGCTTCTCGGTCTGGTCGCCGTGCACCTGCTCGCACTGCACGAGGTCGGGTCGAACAATCCCGACGGAATCGAGATCAAGAAGAACAAGGATCCCAAGACCGGCATCCCGCTAGACGGGATTCCGTTCCATCCGTACTACACGGTGAAGGACATCTTCGGCGTATCGGTATTCCTGCTCGTTTTCGCCGTGATCGTGTTCTTCGCGCCGGAGGTGGGAGGCTACTTTCTCGAATACAACAATTTCATCCCGGCCGACCCCCTGAAGACGCCGCAGCACATCGCGCCCGTGTGGTACTTCACGCCCTACTATTCGATCCTGCGGGCCAATACCGTCAACTTCTTCTGGGTCGACGCCAAGGTATGGGGCGTGATCGCGATGGGGGTCTCGGTGATGATCTTCTTCCTGCTGCCCTGGCTGGACAGGAGCCCGGCCAAGTCCATCCGCTACCGCGGGCCGATCTACAAGGCCGCCCTGGCGGTGTTCGTGGTCTGCTTCCTGATACTGGGCTATCTCGGCACCGAGACGGTGACCGAAGGCCGGACGCTGATGGCGCAGGTCTGCACCGTCGTTTATTTCCTGTTCTTCATCCTCATGCCCTGGTATACGGCCATCGACAAGTGCAAGCCTGAACCCGAGCGGGTGACGAAATGATGAAGCAGCTCCAGGGAATGCCGGCGCCCTTGCGGCTGCTCGCCTCGCTCGCCGCCGCGGCGGTCCTGGCGGCGCCGCTCGCCGTGCGCGCCTCCGAGTCGGAGGCAAGGCTCGAGAGCGCGCCGATCGACGTGCGCGATGTGGCGAGCCTGCAGTCCGGCGCGCGCACGTTCGTGAACTATTGCCTCAACTGCCACAGCGCCTCGCTGATGCGCTACAACCGTCTGCGCGACCTGGACCTCACGGACCGGCAGATCGTCGACAACCTGATGTTCAGCGCCACCAAGGTCGGCGAGATGATGAACATCGCCATGACCAGGAAGGATGCCGCCGCGTGGTTCGGGCCCGCGCCGGACCTGTCGGTGATAGCGCGCTCGCGCGGCGCCGACTGGCTCTGGAGTTACATGCGGGGCTTCTACCGCGACCCCAAGAGCCCCACGGGCTGGAACAACACCGTGTTCCCCGGTGTCGGCATGCCCAACGTGCTGTGGCAGATGCAGGGCCAGCGCGTCCTCAAGGAAGAGGTCGAGAAGGACGCATCGGGCCGCGAGGTCAAGGACGAGCACGGCGGGGTCGCCAAGGCCACGAAGTTCGAGACCGTCGTTCCCGGCACCCTCGCGCCGCCGGAATTTGACGCGCAGGTGCGCGACCTCGTCAACTTCATGACGTGGATGGCCGATCCCCACCAGGTGCTGCGCAAGCAGGTCGGGGTATGGGTGCTGTTCTTCCTCGCCGTGCTGGTCGCGCTGTCGTATGCGCTTTACAAGGAATACTGGAAGGACGTGCACTGAGGTCCTGCCGCCCGGCCGGCGTGGCGGCGGCAGTCCGCGCGCCCATTGCTTCTACGGCGCCGACGCGATATTGAAGCCAACACTGATGGCACGAGGAAATACGCCATGATGAACCTGTATTCCGGAACCACCTGCCCGTTCTCGCAGCGCTGCCGTATCGTGCTCTACGAGAAGGGCATGGATTTTCAGATCATAGACGTGGACATGTACAACAAGCCGGAGGACATCGCGGTGATGAACCCCTACAACCGGCTGCCAGTCCTGGTCGAGCGCGATCTCATCCTGTACGAGTCGAACATCATCAACGAGTACATCGACGAGCGCTTTCCGCATCCCCAGCTGATGCCCGCCGACCCGGTGATGCGCGCGCGGGCGCGGCTGTTCCTGTTCCAGTTCGAGGTCGAGCTGTTCAGCCAGATCGAGGCGCTGGAGCATGGAAACCAGAAGCAGCAGGACCGCGCGCGGCAGCACGTCTCCGACCGCCTCACGCAGATGGCGCCCGTGTTCACCAAGCAGAAGTACATGCTGGGCGACGAATTCTCCATGCTCGACGTGGCGATCTCCCCGCTGCTGTGGCGGCTGGATTATTACGGCGTCTCGTTGCCGAAGTCCGCCTCGGCGCTCATGAAGTACGCCGAGCGCCTGTTTTCGCGTCCGGCGTTCATCGAGGCGCTGACGCCATCCGAGAAGGTGATGAGGAAGTGACGGCGCGGATGCGCCGTCACTGACGAATCATCCTGAGAAGCGAAGCGACGAAGGATCTGCTTTCATGTTCGACGACCTGAAAAGCAGATTCCTCGCTGCGCTCGGAATGACAGCCTTGCCGCATGCCTGAACTTACCTCCACCAAGCCCTACCTGCTCAGGGCGATCTACGAGTGGTGCGTGGACAGCGGCTACACGCCCTACATCTCCGTCGTGGTGGGGCCGCAGACGAGAGTTCCCGTCGAGTACGTGCGCGACGGCGAGATCGTGCTCAACATCGGGCCTCTGGCGACCTCGCGTCTATCGATGGGCAACGACTTCATCGAATGCACGGCGCGATTCTCCGGCGTAGCGCGGGAGCTGTCGGTCCCGGTCTCGGCAGTTGCGGCCATCTACGCACGGGAGAACGGCCACGGCATGTCCTTCGAGGTCGAAAAGGCCGCCGAAACCGCGGAACCGGGCGGCGAAGCGAGCGAGGCCCGGCCCGTATCGCCGCCGGTGGCGACGCCGGAGTCGCCCGAGCCTCCGCGACCGACCGGCGGGAAGCCGACGCTCCGACGCATCAAATAGACCTGAACGCGTGAGGGGTTTTCCGGGCACCGCGGGCGAACCTTCGCCTCGCGAAGAAATCTATACTTTTCAGCGGCCGCGCCAAGCGGTAACATTAGCGCCTTTTCTGAGGTGTCCTGCCCGTTTTATGTGGATGGTCCCTGATTGCAGAGCGGCGCGATGCGAGGTGCAGGATGCGGGCGCTGAAGGGGAGTGGTATTGAAACCTACGGACATACGCGCACCCGAGTACTTTCACAAAGTTGTTGATTGCCAGTGGGCCTGTCCGGCCCATACTCCCGTTCCGGAATACATCCGGATGATCGCCGCAGGGCGCTACAGCGATGCCTACATGGTCAACTGGGACTCCAACGTGTTCCCGGGCATCCTCGGCCGCACCTGCGACCGTCCGTGCGAGCCGGCCTGCCGGCGCGTGCGCGTGGAGAAAGAGCCGGTCGCGATCTGCCGCCTGAAGCGCGTCGCTGCGGACTACAAGGACGACATCCAGGACCGGCTGCCGAAGATTCCGAAGCGCAAGAACGGCAAGCGCATCGCGCTTGTCGGCGCGGGGCCCGCCTCGCTCGCGGTCGCGCGCGACCTCGCGCCGCTCGGCTACCACATCGTCGTCTACGATCGCGACCCGCACGCGGGCGGGATGATGCGCACGCAGATCCCGAAGTTCCGCCTGCCCGAGACCGTGCTCGACGAGGAAGTCGGCTACATCCTCGGCCTGGGGCTGGAGACGCGCTTGGGCCAGGGCGTCGACAGCATGAAGGCGCTGCTCGCCGAGGGCTACGACGCGGTTTTCGTCGGCTGCGGCGCTCCGCGCGGGCGCGACCTCGATGTGCCGGGGCGCAGGGAAGCGGCGGCGAACATCCACCTCGGAATCGACTGGCTCGCGAGCGTTTCCTTCGGCCACGTCACGAGCGTGGGCAAGCGCGTGCTGGTGCTGGGCGGGGGCAACACCGCGATGGACTGCTGCCGGTCCGCCCGCCGCCTGGGCGGCGAGGACGTCAAGGTGGTCGTGCGCTCCGGATTCGAGGAAATGAAGGCATCGCCGTGGGAGAAGGAAGATGCGATGCACGAGGGCATTCCCATCCTCAACTACATGGTGCCCAAGGCCGTCACCCACGAGAAGGGCCGGCTCACCGGAATGGTGTTCGGGAAGGTGAGGGCCGTGTACGACGAGCGCGGCCGGCGCGACCTCGTTCCCACCGGCGAGCCCGACGTGCACCTGGAGTGCGACGACATCCTGGTCGCCGTGGGTCAGGAGAACGCCTTCCCCTGGATAGAGCGCGACTCCGGCATCGAGTTCGACAATCGGGGCCTGCCCAAGCTCGATGCCGCGACGCTGCAGTCGACGCTGCCCAACGTGTTCTTCGGAGGAGACGCCGCGTTCGGCCCGAAGAACATCATCTGGGCGGTGGCGCACGCCCGCGAGGCCGCGGTTTCGATCGACAAGTTCTGCCATGGCGAGAACCTGCGCGAGCGGCCGGTTCCCAAGTCGCTGCTGACCTCGCAGAAGATGGGCATCCACGAGTGGAGCTACGAAAACCAGGTGTCGTTGGACAAACGCTACCGCGTGCCCACCAAGGACAACAAGATCGTCCTCAAGGACATCAAGGTGGAAGTCGAACTCGGGTACGATCCCAAGCTCGCCCTTGCCGAAGCCGAGCGCTGCCTGAACTGCGACGTCCAGACGGTGTTCACCTCGAAGCTGTGCATCGAATGCGACGCCTGCGTCGACATCTGCCCGATGGACTGCATCACCTTCACGACGAACGGCGAGGAGGGGGACCTGCGCGCGCGCCTCAACGCTCCGGCCAAGAACATGGGCCAGGACCTGTACGTATCCGATTCGTTGAAGACCGGCCGCGTCATGGTGAAGGACGAGGACGTGTGCCTGCATTGCAGCCTGTGCGCCGAACGCTGTCCGACCGGCGCGTGGGACATGCAGAAATTCCTGATCGAAGTGACTCACGCGGGGCATGGATGCCGCAGCAAATCGAAAGAATTAACGACTTCGTAGTCAAGTTCGCGAACGTCAACGGCTCGGGGTCCGCCTCGGCGAACATGCTGTTCGCCAAGGCCATCCTGCGCATGGGCGTGCCGGTCTCCCCGCGCAACATCTTCCCCTCCAACATTCAGGGACTGCCGACCTGGTACGAGGTGCGCGTGTCGGACCAGGGCTACCTCGGGCGGCGCGGCGGCGTGGACATGATGGTGGCCATGAATCCCCAGACCTGGGACCAGGACCTGAAGGAGATCGAGGCCGGCGGCTATCTCTTCTACGATTCAACCAAGCCGCTGCCCAAGTCGAAGTTCCGCGACGACATCACGGTGATAGGAATGCCGCTCACCGAGATCTGCAACGACAGCTACACCGACGCGCGCCAGCGGCAGCTGTTCAAGAACATCATCTACCTGGGGGCGCTCTCCGCACTGCTCGACGTCGACGCGAACGAGATCGCGCAACTGATCGGCGAGCAGTACAAGGGCAAGGAGGCGCTCTTGAAGCCCAACGTGCACGCCCTGCAGATGGGCCGCGATTACGCGCTCGCGCACCTGAAGTGCCCGACCGGGCTGCGCGTGCAGCGCTCCGACCGGGTCGGCAGGAAGATCTTCGTGGACGGCAACAGCGCGGCGGCGCTCGGTTCGGTGTACGGGGGGGCGACGGTGTGCGCGTGGTATCCGATCACGCCGTCCTCTTCGGTGGCGGAGGCCTTCGCGCGCCACTGCAGGCGCCTTCGCACCGACCCCGAGACCGGCAAGAGCCGCTACGCCATCGTCCAGGCCGAGGACGAGCTCGCCTCGATCGGCGTGGTGATCGGGGCGGGCTGGAACGGCGCGCGCGCCTTCACCGCCACCTCCGGACCGGGAATCTCGCTCATGACCGAGTTCATAGGCCTCGCCTACTTCGCCGAGATCCCCGCGGTGCTGATCGACGTGCAGCGCGGCGGGCCGTCGACCGGCATGCCCACGCGCACGCAGCAGGCGGACATCCTCTCGTGCGCCTATGCCTCGCACGGCGACACCAAGCACCCGCTCCTGTTCCCGGAGGATCCCTTCGAGTGCTTCGAGATGAGCGCGCAGGCGTTCGACCTCGCCGACCGCCTGCAGACGCCGATATTCGTCATGACCGACCTGGACATCGGCATGAACGAACGGCTCTGCGAGCCGTTCCGCTGGGACGACTCGCGCCGCATGGATCGCGGCAAGGTGATGACACGCGAGATGCTGGAGGCGGGCAAGGAATTCGGCCGCTACCTCGACGTGGACGGAGACGGCATTCCCTACCGCACCTATCCGGGGACGCATCCGACGCGGGGCGCATATTTCACGCGCGGCACGACCAAGGACCGCTACGCGCGCTACAGCGAGGAGGGTCCGGTCTACGTCGACAACATGCAGCGGCTGCTGCGCAAGTTCGAGACGGCGAAGGAGATGGTGCCCAAGCCGGTGCTGCGCGCCGCCAGGCAGGCCACGCGCTTCGGCGCAATCCATTTCGGCTCCACCAGCCCGGCCATGCACGAGGCGCTGGACCTGCTCGACGGGGAGGGGCTGCACGTGGACGCCCTGCGCGTGAGGGCGTTTCCGTTCAGCGACCAGGTGAGCGAGTTCATCGCCGAGCACGACCAGGTGTTCGTCGTCGAGCAGAACCGCGACGGGCAGCTCAGAACGCTGCTGGTGAACGAGTGCGCCGTCGATCCCGCGAAGCTGATGCCGGTGCTGCACTACGACGGTACGCCGATCACCGCGCGCTTCATCGTGAACGAGATCTCGACCAAGCTCGGCATGTTCAACGTCACCCCGCTGCGGAAGGTGGTGTCATGAGCCTCGGTTCGACGCTTGATCATGTCATCCCGAGCGAAGCGAGGGATCTGCTGTTGGCGATGACAGGATACGATGCGAAAAGCAGATTCCTCGCTTCGCTCGGAATGACAAGGACAGTAAAGGTGGTGTCATGACTTACCTCGCCAAACCGAAACTGCATCACCCCTCGCTGCCGACCAACAAGCTGGGATACACCCGGCGCGACTACGAGGGGGCGGTCTCGACGCTGTGCGCCGGATGCGGCCATGACTCGATCAGCGCCGCCATCGTCCAGGCCTGCTTCGAGCTCGACATCGAGCCGCACCGGGTCGCCAAGCTCTCCGGAATCGGCTGCTCCTCCAAGACGCCGACGTATTTCCTGGGAAATTCGCACGGATTCAACAGCGTGCACGGGCGCATGCCCTCGGTGCTCACCGGCGCCAACCTCGCCAACCGCGAGCTCATATACCTGGGGGTTTCGGGTGACGGCGATTCGGCCTCGATCGGCTTCGGCCAGTTCGCCCACAGCATCCGCCGCGGCGTCAACATGGTCTACATCGTCGAGAACAACGGCGTCTACGGCCTCACCAAGGGCCAGTTCTCCGCCACCGCCGACCGCGGCTCCAAGAGCAAGCGCGGCGCCGTGAACGCCGACGAGCCGATCGACATGGTGGGCACGGCGCTGCTCATGGGCGCCTCCTACGTCGCGCGCGGCTTCTCCGGCGACAAGGCGCAGCTCGTCCCGCTCATCAAGGCGGCGATCCAGCACCGGGGCTCGGCCTTCATCGACGTGATCAGCCCCTGCGTCGCATTCAACAACCACCCGGGCTCGACCAAGAGCTACGACTACATCCGCGAACACAACGAGGCGGTGAATTTCCTGGACCTGATGATCGGACGCGAGCCGATCACGGCGCAATACGGTCCGGGCGAGCTGCGCGAAGTGGTGCAGCACGACGGCTCGGTGCTGCGGCTGCGCAAGCTGCACGGGAGCTACGATCCGGGGAACCGCATTACCGCGATGAACTACCTGCAGGAGCATGCGGCCAAGGGGGAGATCGTCACGGGCCTGCTCTACGTCGACCCCGATCCCAAGGACCTGCACGCGCACCTGGACACGGTGGACACGCCGCTCAACGCGCTCGGCGAGAGCGAGCTTGTCCCCGGGTCGGAGGCGCTGGAGCGGATCAACCAGACGTTGCGCTAGCCATAGCCATTGTCATTCCCGCGAAAGCGGGAATCCAGCAAGCGGTCAAGATTCCTGGATCCCCGCTTCCGCGGGTATGACATGTCCAGGCCCGGCTTACAGGAACGGCTCGGCCCGCTTCAGCAGTTCTTCCAGCCCGGGCTCGTCGGGGTTGCGCGGCTTGCCGGGGTGGATGACCGATACCTGGCAGTTCTCCGCGGCTTCCACGAGCTGCGCGTACGTACCGGCATTCACGTCGGCGATGTAGGCCTGCTGGTTGGAGTCGTAGGCGAACATCTTGTTGTTGAGCGTGATGCATTCGTTGCAGGTCGAGCAGCGCGGCGTCTCGATATAGGCGTCATCGCGCGATTTCCCCGGCTCGGCTTGGGCGGCGGCAGGCGCTGCCGCCGGCGCAGCTGCGGCCGGCGCCGCGGCGACCGGTGCTGCGGCGGCCTGAGTGGCGGCTGCCGGGGCCGCGGCGGCCGGCGGGGGCGCCGTCGCCCGCGCCTCGGCCTCTTGCTGCGCGTGCTCTTCCCAGACCCTCTTCTCGCGCGCGAGCAGCTTCTCGGCGTGCGAATTGTGGATCCCGCCAAGCTCCTGCAGGCTGTGCCACATCTCGCGGCAGCGGCGCGCTTCCCTGATCAGCGCCTCGTCGACGACCACCCTCTGGAGCCGTTGGTCGCGATCGACCATCAGCACCGAGGGAAGCTTGTCCGGCATTCCCTGCGCCTCGCGGGCCAGGGACTCGCCGGCCGGAATCAGGCTTCCGTTCCATCGTTCCCGCGGCACCTTCGCGAAGTGCTTGCCGAAACGCGGATCGCAGGCGATGAAATCGATCAGCGTGAAGGCGACCTTCTCGGCCACCCGCTGGTGGTCCTCGTCCTCGTAGGAGAATTCCTGCACCGGCCAGTCGAGCTCGGGCTGGGGATTGATGCTCACGCAGAAGCGCGACGCCCAGTCGTGGCCCGCGGAGGGGTCGTAGGTGAACGCCGGGAAGGCGCGCGACTCCGTCGCCGCGGCGGCGATCAGGTAGGGCGGAATCCCGCCCGCGGCCCCGGTCGCACCCGAGAAAACGCTGAACAGCGCCGGGCCCGGATAGGCCAGCGCAGCGCGCAGACTGTCGCGCAACGAAACCAGGTTCGAGCTGCTCGACTGGAGCACGAACACCCCGCCCAGGCCCATCGCCATGCTGGAAATCTGCTTGCTGCGCACGCCGACGGCGAGGTGCCCGTTGCCGAACGGGGACGCCTCCATGATGTCATCGGTCTGCACGAGGATGTTCATCGGCAGGCCCGCAGTGAGGATCTCCGTCAGCTTGTCGCTCTCGCCCGCGTGCACGTCCTCCGCCTTGATGCACACGAGGTAATCCGGAAACAGCGCCATGTCCCTCGGGGACATGCCGTTATCGCCGAATGACTCGAAGATCGGATCGTGCTTGACCTCGTTGTATTCCCCGCTGGACTCGAGTCCGGCCATGGCCATGGTCTTCGCGAACTCGATCGCCCGCGGCAGGCGTTCGCGGTAGGCCTTGAGCGCGTCGCTGCAGCTCCTGAACGCGAACGAATACGGCGCCTCGCCGGCCTTCGCCAGGCCACCAGATACCGGGAAGAACCGCTGCGTCTGGAGCACCGAGAGCAGCTTGCCGATGCGCTTGCGGCGCTTTTCGGGCAGCGTCGACTTGGGAGCGGATTTCTTGAGGATGCGCGCCATTGCATCGAAATCGAACGCGTCTGCGTGTCCCGCGCCCATCCCCGCCTTGAGGTTCTCGGCGCTTCGCCCCGCCCCGGAATTGACGAAATCCGCCTTGAGGATGTCGGATAGCTTGAGCATCAGCCTGGCGACGTCGTCGCCGAACTTCCTCGCCTTCCTGTTCTGCAAAGTGCTCCAGCCGTGCGTCAGCAGGCGCGAGGGCATGGATGCGTCGCAATCGACGACTTCCCCGTCCGCCTTCAGGGCCGCGCGGGCGCGGGCCAGGCTCTCCGCGACCGACTGGTCGGAGGAAGCGAGGGGTCCGGCCGCCTTTTCCCAGAGCGCCGAGAGCCGCCCGTGCGCGCCGGCCGCAACGAGCTTGCGGATTTCCTGCTCCAGCGCGTGAACGTGCTTGCGGATTCTGTCGCCGTCGTCGCCCCCGGCGACCCGGGCGAGGACGCCGTCCACGAGGCCCGACAGCGGCTGAACGAAGGCGTCATCCGCCTCTCCCTCGACCAGCACGAGCGGGAAGTCGTAGCGCAGCCTGGTGAGATCGCGGTATCCGACCAGGAGCGCCGGGCGCAGCCCGAGCCCGTCAACCGCCTCGAGGCGGTCGCCGGTCCTGTTTCCGGTCAGGTAGAACGCAACCTGCGATTGAAGATCAGCTTCCATTGTAGCCCGATGTCCTGTCTTGATTCCTTGGGAGACGGCCCCTCGATACGGCGCCGTCCGCTGGTCACGCCGCCATCTGCCCGGATTCCTGCGGCCAGACGGTGAACTTGTCGAGTTCGGATTCCAGGCCCGTCTTGACGAACTCGCTCGTGCGCAGCTTGCCGCTGCGCCGCAGATCCTCGTAGCAGGGAACCTCGGGGTTCTGGTAGAGGATGCCCACGGGAATCGGATCGATGCATGAGGCGATTTCGCGCGCGCGGTTGAGATCGAGCGGGTCGTGCTCGAGCTGGTTCTTGTAGACCATCGAGAGGCCCGAACTCAGCTTGAGGCCACGGTCGTGGTGCAGCAACCGCACCTTCTGCGGGTCGTGAAGCCACGGGTCCATCAGCTTCGGGAGCCACTCGGGGCAACGCTGCACGATGCGCACGAAGGACAGGCCCTTGTGGTGATAGGCCGCCTTCACGATGTCATAGAGCACCTCCGGGATCCAGTCGACCGCCTGGGCCACGAACGATACGTTCTGGACGCCGAGCGTCACGGTGAGCGGATTCAGCGCCTCGAGGTAGGAGCCGCGCGGGGTCGTGTTGCTCTTGGTCCCCCTGGGCGAAGTCGGCGAAGCCTGCATCTTGGTCAGCCCGTAGATCTGGTTGTCGTGCAGGAACACGGTGAGATTCATGTTGTAGCGGATGGCGTGGATCCAGTGCGCCGCGCCGATGCTGCAGCAGTCCCCGTCGCCGGTGTTGACGAACACGTCCAGCTCGGGCCGCGCCATCTTGACGCCTTCGGCGACCGGGAGTGCGCGCCCGTGTATGCCGTGGAAGCCGTAGGTCTTCATGTAGTGCGGAAAGCGGCTGGAGCAGCCGATTCCGGGGACGAACACGGTCTTCTCGGGCGGCA
>Ga0080064_1004697_pt1 | contig 17088 bp, 16 predicted proteins | sample Subgrocontami54m_FD_69260 | JGI IMG/M metagenome (GOLD analysis project Ga0080064, IMG submission 69260) | Subsurface groundwater microbial communities from S. Glens Falls, New York, USA - GMW46 contaminated, 5.4 m (SPADES assembly) (version 2) ...
AGGCATCATCCCGGCGCAGTAATGAACAAAAGTCCAAAAAACTCCAAAAACCACAGATAAACCAGGCAAACCCTGCGGTTGACTCGAGAAATGCAGCCACCCCCGTTAAGCGATTGTTTACTGGCGCTTTTCCGTAACCATCAGATACATAAGCCTTTGCGACACCAAAAATGGGCGACTAGGCCACAATGCATGAAACTCCACACACACAAGCTTGTTACCCGGTGTTGAACCATGCCGTTTTTTCGTTTCGTTTCATCCGGTGTCATTTCATTTCACGACCCCCCTGTGTGAATGAGTGAAACGAATCAACGGCCCGCGACCGCACGATCCCCGTCGACGGGCTGGCCGAACGCGTGTGCGCCGCTACAATGTAGGACAGCTTGACAGGTTCCTTCCCTGCATCCGCAGCGAAGGACAATAGGGAAAACGGTGCGAATCCGTTGCGGGGCCGCCGCTGTAATCGGCCAGGCAGCCGGACGACATGCCACTGGGCGCCAAGCCCGGGAAGGCTGTCCGGACGCCGCCATGAGCCGTAAGCCAGAAGACCTGCCTGTCGATGTACGCTCTGATGCTTCGGCCTCAAGCAATCGGACAGGCATGCCGGCAGTCGTTCTGACGGGTTCACGTGCCTTTCTCCGGGCCTGAAGCATTTCTCCCTTTGCCCGGCCCGGCAGAAAGGTCAGTCCCATGTTTGATTCGTTCAATTTCCCCTCACCCCAACCCTCTCCCCCAAGGGGCGAGGGAGCCCGGCGCGCGTTCACCCTCATCGAGTTGCTGGTGGTCATCGCGATCATCGCAATTCTCATCGGCCTGCTCGTGCCGGCGGTGCAGAAGGTGCGCGAATCCGCCGCGCGGACGCAGTGCGCCAACAACATCAAACAACTCACCCTGGCGGTACACAACTTCGAGAGCGCCAACAAACGGTTTCCGCAAAACTACACCACGCCCAATCCTTCCAACTGGCCCTATTCGACCACGTATTGGTTCGGCCTGGTCGATCCCGCGAACAACATCGACCCGCGCAAAGGCACGCTGACCGACTTCTACGAAAACAACACCGGCATTCTGACATGTCCGTCGATGCGGCCCGGCGAGATCCAGCCGATCTGGAACGGCCTCACCGGCGGCTACGGTTACAACCGCCACTTGGGCACGACTTATTGGAATGCGCCCAACTGGTCCACGCCGATCGCGTACACGAAGCGCTTCGCCGACGTGGAATCAACCTCGACGACGTTCGTCTTTTCCGACTCGGCCATTATCGTGACGTGGACCAATCCGCCAACTGCCGGCGAATCGTTTTCGCTCGCCGCTCCGTTGGCGACGGTCGTGGGATCGCCGCAGCCGACCACGCATTTCCGGCACGGCGGACGATTGGCCAACGTCGGCTTCTTGGACGGTCACGTCGAGACGAAGTCGGAAGTGGCAGTGGCAAGCCCATCGTGGTGGCCGCCGGCGGCCAATGCCTTGCGTCAAAAACTTGCGATTGGCTACCTGGCAGACACGAAGGTGCCGTACGAAGGAAGGTGAATCGTCATTCCACGAAATCGACTGCGACGTGATGCGGAATCACGCCAGCCTTGTGGCCTTCTTCGAGAAGCCGCGCCACCGCCGCGCGCCCGCGCGGACCGTAGTCGAGCGTCCAATCGTTGACGTACATGCCGACGAATTGGTCCGCCAGGCCGCGATCCATGTCGCGCGCGTATTTGAGCGCGTAGCTGAGCGCGTCCTGGCGGTGGTCCAAAGCGTAGCGAATGCTCTCTTTCAGCAGCCGGCTGATTTGCTGCATCGTCGCCGGCCCCAGATCGCGGCGCACCGCATTGCCGCCCAAAGGCAGGGGCAGCCCCGTCTTCTCCTGCCACCACACGCCCAGATCGACGATCAGATGCAGGCCCTGGTTCTGGAACGTCAGTTGGCCTTCGTGAATGATCAGGCCCGCGTCGAACTTGCCCGATGCCACCGCGGGAATGATCTCGTCGAACGGGATCACTTCATACAGAATGTCGCCCGGCAACAACAGCCGCAGCGTCAGAAACGCCGTTGTCATCGTCCCCGGCACGGCGATCTTGATGGTGCGCAGGTCGCCGATCGTCATCGGCTTGCGGGCCACTACCATCGGACCGTAGCGGTCGCCCATGCTGCAGCCGCTTGGGAGCAGCGCGTACTTGTCGGCCAAATACGCATAGGCATGAATGCTGACGGCTGAAACTTCCAGCTCGCCCTTCAGAGCTCGGCGGTTGAGCGTTTCGATGTCTTGCAATTCATGGCGAAAGGCGAGATCGCCTGTTTCCAGCTTGTCGTGCGCCAACGCATAGAACATGAAAGCGTCGTCGGGATCGGGGCTGTGGCCGACGGTGATCAGGTGTTTGGTCATGCGAACCTCGATAGCCTGGATTGCGCACGGCCGGAGGGCGGGGTTTTCAACCCGCCCAGATTAACGGCTTTTGCGAGGATGGGCGGGTTGGAAAACCCGCCCTCCGGAGTTGTGCGCAATCCAGGATAGAGTGGCGGATATTGTAGCGGCGGTGCGGGTTGCAAGCACCGTTTCAACCGCAGGATCGCGAATCCCGTAACCCAACAAACGCCAGGGGATTGACTTTCCGCCGCCAGAATCATAATTCGGAGAAAGTAGACCGCACACTCCGCGTGCGGCACTCGGCACACGGAGTGTGCCGCCTACTCTTTCGTTTTGGATCAGCGTCATGAATCGCGAGACATTCTTGGACAAGGGTGAGCGCGTTTTTGTAGCGACCGTCGCGTCGGTGCTCGGCGTAGAAGTGCTGTGCACCGTCGTCGGCACGGGCACGCAATTCGCCTGGCCACGGCTGATCTTGGGCGTCTTCAGCAGTGTGTTCATCCTTTATCTGGCACAGGGCCTTTACGGCGGCAAACGCGGCATCGAACAAATCGCTCTCGCCTGGGCCGGCTTCCAGCTCGTATTGGCGGTTGCTTGTTTGGCCGTCGGGCCGGCGGCGCGCGACGGCGCACTTCGTTTCGTGCAGGACCTCGGCATTCCCTGGCGCAGCTTGGCGGTGCTGAAGCTCATTGCCTACGCTTCGTTTGCGGCCGGCATGTATGTGCGCAGCAGCTCGCGTGCCTTCCTGGCGGCGAAACGCGGCGATCAGGTCGACCACTACCTGCCGCCGACGGTCGTGGACGACAGCAGCCCGCTGACCTGGACCGCCGACCAGGCAAAGTTGTTTGGCAGCCTGGCCACCTGGATGCAAATGGCGGCGGGCGTGCTCATCCTCGTCGGCATCTACTTGATCCTGCACGGGATTCCGCCGTCGCTGAATATCACACGCCGGCACGCCATCGCTTTGATCGAAGGTTTTCTAACGCTCGGCCTCGGCGCCGTCTTGTTGGCGCCCGCCCAGGCACTGGGCGGCACCGGTACTGAGGCTGTCAATACGGTGGGCCGGCTTCTGGCCGCTTTGCAGCGCCTGACGTGTTGGCATTGCGCCGCTGTCGTTGGCGGACTGGGGTTGCTCGCGGCCTTTGTCGTCCGCTTTCTCGTGAACTTCGGCTCGACGGTCGAGGTTTACTTTTTCTGATCGTCCCCAACAAGCACCGGCCCATTGGGCGCACGCTTGATCCTGGTTGCGCTCAACGGTTTGGTCGAATGCGCCTCAACAAACTGAGGTTATCATGGCATCGGCGATATCGTCGGCTCCTGTTTCCCCGCTCAGCACTGCCCAGGCAACGTCGTTGGGTCGCGCGGCTCAATTCACGGCCGCGGTGATGTTGCTATTGGCTTTGGCGAAAGTGGCGACCAGCGTGCTAACTTTCCTTAGCGCCACGCTCTTGGCGCTACTTGGTTTGGTCGAAGGCGGTTTGTTGGCGCTGCTGGCGCTGATCCTCATCAAGATCGCCACCGATTTGCGCTTTGCCCGCGAAGTGCCGCAACTCAGTAGTACACATCTGTTGAATGCCCTGGATAGTTGGCAGGATTTCTGCAAGACGCTGATCGGCCTCGCCGTCGTCGCCTTCCTGGCGGCGGCGCTGCGCTTCGCCATGTGATCGCCGCTTGCGGCTTAGCGGAGCCGAACGGGGCGTGTGATCGCTAAGCCGCAAGCGGCGGTTGTCACGGCCGCAGCGTGTACAGCAGCGCCGCCCGCGCGATCTTCTGGGCGCTCGCCGGGTTGTAGCCGCGGCAATCGGACGATTGATGCCGCTCCAGCGCGCAGCCGATGTCGTACTTGCTGTAGAGCACCACCCAGCGGCCCTGGTGCTTGACCCCTTCCAGAAAGGGCGCCATGCGGCGCATTGCCCCGCCCGCTTCGGTGCGGCATTCGATGGTCGCCTCCGTGAGCCCAACGCCGTTCAACTCCGCGCTGAAAAGCTCATCGTTGAGCGGCACTTGCTCTAGTTTCGCTTTCGGCAACAGCTCGCCGACAAACTTGCGGAAGGATTGATCGAACGCCTCCTTGCCGCAGCACGCATCGGCGAAGAGCAGTCCGCCCGTTTCCAGGTTGAAACGCAGATCTTTCAGGTCCGGCGCGTCGAAGTTGAATCCCTTGCGGCCATGCATGTAGATGAACTTGTAGTTGACGACCGCGTTGTTGTCGATGACGAGCTGCTTGGTGTCCAGGTGAACGTCGATGCCGGCGTATTTTTGGGTGTGCTCCAAGAGATTGCGCATGGCGCGCGGCGCCGGCGCCGCCTCACCGGGCACCTTCAATTGCGCGATTTGAATGTACCCGCGCGGCGGCCGAGACGAATCGGTGCGGTTGCCGGCGACCTCGATCTTGGTCAGGCGCGGCTGCGGCGGCTCCATGCCGGTCGCATAGGCAATGATGTTCGCTCCCAACTTGAATGCCAGGACACAATTGGGATCGTCGGGCCGGCCGGTTTCCCAGCGGCACGACAAATCTTGCGGCGAATAGACGAGCACCGTCTTGCAGCCCTGCTGCAAGCCCCAGACGGTGTACGGCTGGCCCGGCAGCACGCGCGCATAGGCGGTGTAGACCGGATGGTCCACGGGCAGCCGATCGAAACTGCCGCCCGGCCAAAGCTCGGCGATCAACTCCTTCAGCCCTTCGTCAAACTCCGGACTACCGCAACACGCTTCGGCCACGATGAAGCCGCCATTCTCCACGTAGCGCTTGAGCAGCGTCTTCTCCGAGCCCTGGAGGCGATGGAGCGGCGAACGATGGCCCGTGATGTACAGGATCGGCGACTGCAGCATGTCCGACGTCACCGCCTGGTAATCGTCCTCGGTAAAGTTCAATCCTCGGGCCTGCGCTTGCAGACCGCGCGACAAGTCCATCGCCTGCCAGGCGAGCGGCACTTTGAACATCTGCTTGCTGACATATTCGGTGAGATGCCGCAGATCGTTGCGGTCGTTGTTCCAATCGCTGTCGCCCGGCTGACGCGGCCACGGACCGTGCACCAACTTGCTGATGAGCACCGGCGTGCGGCCCTTGGACAGAAACAACAGCGCGAAGCTGGTGCTGACTTCCGGCCAACTGTCAAAGGCGGCGTTGAGCATCCACGAGCCGTCGCCTTTCTGGCTGTTGACCAGGAATTCGCAACCTGCGCGATACCAATCGTGGTTGCCCAAGTAGCGCAGCCCGGAGAGCCGGCCGGCCCGTTCCAAACCATAGAGGTGGTAGAAGGTGCCGTCACGGATCTCGGGTGTGAAATTTACGCTGATCCAGTTCAGGGCCTTCTGTACGGGCGGGTTGTCGTCATATTTGCCGCAGTTGGTCGCCGAGCCGTCGAGGTTGAGGATTTCGCGACGGACATTGAGTTCCATGCCGGCGATCAACAGCCCGCACAAGCCGGCCGTGGTCATGGTCGCCATGCGTGGGTCGGCGGACACTTCAATGGTGCGACTGGACAAGCGATAGTTCCAAGACCCGGCGGGCGCCTGATGCGCGGTGTAGTAATCGCGAATTTGCTTGAAGGCGGCGTCCGGCACGTCGATGCCGGACTGCCGCGCCGCCCACAAGCCGAGCACGGCGTACTGGGTGTTCGAGTTGTCGGCGAAGTTGCTGGGAGTGAGCGAATAGCCCCAACCGATGAACTCCGACCCTCGGTAGACGCGGCCGCCGAGCAACCGCTTGACGCACTGCTGCATGCGCTCGCGGTCTTCGATTTGGCCCGCCTCGGCGTAGGTGAGAATCTGCAGGGCGCACAGATAGGTCTTGTCCGGAGGGACTTTGCGCAGATACTGCAACCCCAGGGCGACGGTCGGATTCTTCGGACCCTGGCCGGCATTGAGCAACGCGAGCAGCGCCAGGGCCGTTTTGCCGCCCGGATTGCCCATCGTCACCTGCAGGCGGTCACCGCCATCGATTTCCCAGCTTCCATTGGCGAGCTGAATCTGGCTAAGGTACTTGACCCCTTGGGCGATGCTCGCCTTGACATCCTCGGCGCGAATGTCGCGCTTGGCCTGGGCGACGACCGGCTGTGCAACCAACAGCAACGTGACACCGACCGCGATGAAGCGGGACATGAACGACTCCTGCAATGACGACGTTGCGCCGCGGCCTCGGCGGCGACAGGTGTATTGTGACCGATGTTGATGCACGTGCCAACAGCAACTGTAGGGTGGGCTGTGCCCACCATTTCCTTCATCATGGTGGGCACAGCCCACCCTACATGATCGACAGCAGCGTCGCCGAAATTTGGCCGCGGAAACACACATCCACGTCGCTGCCGGGGCGACGCGCCCTTTCGTGATAGTTGCCGTTGTAATGCAACAGTCCGTTCTCGTCGCGGTAGCTGAGCGGCAGCGGGCTGGGATCGAGCGGACAAATGACGACTTGCGGGTCAGGCGCGTCGGGCGCCAGCTGCGGCAAGTTGATGTTCCAAAACGTGCCGGCCGACCAGGATTTGCCGAGTAATTCTCGCACCAGCGGCCGCAGCCATTGGACCGCGCGTTGCCAGTCGAAATCTTGGCCGCGCTTGCGATATTGAGACAAGGCGATGCCGGGAATGCCGTGCAGCGCGGCTTCGCGGACGGCGGCGACCGTGCCGGAATGATGCACGTCGGCGCCGAGATTGCCGCCATGATTGATCCCGGCCAGCACCCACTTCACCTGCGGCACGAATTGGGCCAGGCCCAGGCGCACGCAATCGGCCGGCGTCCCTTCGACGGCCCAGCGTCCTTCGCCGCGCCGTTGCACACGCAGCGGATCTTCGGTCGTGACCCGATGGCTGCACCCCGATTGCGGCTCATGCGGCGCGATCCAGACGCTGTCGCCAAGATCGGCGACGGCGGCGGCGAGGGCGGCCAGGCCGGGCGCGTCGATGCCGTCATCGTTGGTCAATAGAAATCGAGGATCGACGACGCGTGGTGAATCAAGCATTTTCACATTATAATCACAATGGTGCTGCAGCCCCCAGGAGAGTTAGCCATGCCATCGCCGTTTCCCGGCATGAATCCGTACCTGGAACAAGATTCGATCTGGCACGATTTTCACGAAAGATTCTGTCCTCGAGCGGCGGAGATGCTGACGGCCCAGGTGCGACCACACTACATTGTCAAGATCGACGAGCACATCTACATCCATGAACCGCCGGAAGACCCGCGCCGATTGCTAGGCCGCGCCGACGTGGGATTGGCAGAATCGACGCCTGCGGCTGCGGCCGAAGCAGCGGAATTCGAGACAGTCACGACGGTGGCGGTGCGCTTGCCCGCCGTCGATATCGAGCGACAGTCGTTCATTGAAATCCGCGACCGCGACAATCGTAAACTCATCACGGTGGTGGAACTGCTTAGTCCATCGAACAAATTCGCGGGACCTGATCGCGAACAGTACCTGGCCAAGCGTGTCCAATTGTTGGCCAGCGCCGTTCACGTGGTTGAGTTGGACTTGCTGCGCGGCGGACCGCGTTTGCCGGTGGAAGGCTTGCCACCGTGCGATTATTGCGTGCTGTTCAGCCGTTCGGAAAGCCGGCCGGACGCGCGGTTGGTACCCATATTGCTGCGCAATTCCCTGCCGATCCTGCCGATCCCGCTGCGCGCTCAAACCCATGCGCATTTGGATCTCAAAGCAGTCATCGATCACATCTATGACGCCGCCGGGTACGAAGACTACATTTACGAAAACGAGCCGCAGCCACACCTGTCGCCCGAGGATGCTGAGTGGGCGCGACAATTCGTGCCGGCGCCTCGTGTCTAGCCATTGATCAAGGAATCACGATGCGACCCTGGATTCTATCCGAGCAAAACCATCACGATCTGCGCGCCGGCAAATGCGATGTCGCCGTGCTGCCGTTCGGCGCCACCGAGCCGCACAATCTGCACATGCCGTACGGGACCGACAACTTCCAGGTGGAGGTCCTCGGCGACCAGGCGTGTGCGAAAGCGCATCAGGCGGGGGCCAAAGTGCTGCTGTTGCCGACCGTGCCCTTCGGCGTCAACACGAACTACTTTCACGTGCCCGGGGCGCTGGCGCTGTCGCTGACGCCGACGACGCTCCTGGCGATCATCACCGACCTGGTCGATTCGCTGGAGCGGCAAGGCGTGCACAAGCTGGTCTTGCTCAACGGCCACGGCGGCAACGAACTCAAGCCGCTGATGCGTGAATTGCACCATCGCACCAAGGTGTTCATGTGTCTGTGCGACTGGTTCCGCATGGCGACCGATGTCTACCCGCAGATCTTCGAGCAACCGGGCGAACATGCGGACGAAGTGGAAACGAGCCTGGGCCTGGCGTTCTTTCCGGGTTTGCTGAAGCCGGAACGTGCCGACGCCGGCGCTGCCATCCCCACGCGCTTCGAGGCGATCAACCGCGGCTGGATCAACATCACCCGGCCGTGGCACTTGGCGACGACGAATACCGGCCTGGGCGATCCGTCGGCGGCGACCGCGGAGAAGGGCAAGCGGCTAATGGAAGTCCTGGTCGAGCGGTTGGCAACGTTTTTGGTGCAATTGGCAAGAGAACCGCTAGACGAGAGATTTCCCTATGCACCGCGGGCTTGAAAGACTCGACATTCGCGCACGTTTGCGCCAACTTATTTGAGTTTGGCGCAAACGTTTCTCATAATTACAACCTATTCCCTTGTAACGAATTGCGACATTGATTAACAACGTTTGCGCCAACTCTGCGTGTGTGCCCGGATGCCTAGTGCTGTGTCACACGTCGAATGATGGATCACAAGAGCCGCGCACGAAGTAAGCGGCTGCGAGTGGGCCGCTTACTTCGTGCGCGGCTCTTACTTCTGGCGACTCATCAATTCATGCGTGACAGAGCACTAGAATTCTTGCGATTTCTTCATATTCAGGCCCTCGGATCGATCACGAATTGCGGGAGTTTCTTGGCGTCGCTGACTGACGCGCGAGTCGTTGGTCGTAAATCTCTCCGTTTCGCGGGTCGCCACAGTGGGCGCCGGCAACGGCGCCTGGGCGCCTTGCTGCTTCTTTAATTCGCCGCGGATGTACTCGACCGCCTTGTCCAGCACGCGATCGCGGAAATCCTTCAGCTTCTCTTCGTCCTTGGGCTTGGGCCCTTCGCCGTTGCGGCGGACAATGTCGCGGTTGTAGCGCCAGCGGAAGTAATTGAGGCGCTCCTCGTCGGACAGCTTCACTTCGTAGCCCTTGTTCGGCTTCACGCCCCATTCCTCGTCGTCCTTGGCGTCGGGGAAGCGGTGGATGTTCTTGCCGCTCGGACGCCAGTAGCTGGCGGTGGTGAGTTTGAGCGCGGTCGTGGCGTTTTCCATGGGAATCACATTCTGGACACTGCCCTTGCCGTAGCTGCGCTCGCCGATGATGACGGCACGCAAATGGTCTTGCAGCGCCGCCGCGACGATCTCGCTGGCGCTGGCGCTGTAACGGTTCAAGAGGACGGCGATGGGATACGGATTGGCCGGCGCGGCGACCGTGCTGCGGCGCACATTGAAGACCTCCTTATTGTCGTTGCCGCGGCCCTTGGTGGAGACGACGTTCTTGCCTTCTTCCAGGAACATCGAGCTGACTTCGACAGCCGACTTCAAGAGGCCGCCGGGGTTGTTGCGCAAGTCGATGACGAGGCCCTTCATGTTGGCCTTCTGCAAGCCGTCCACGACCTTGGTCAGCTCGTCCACGGTGGTTTCGGTGAAGCCGATGACGCGGATGTAGGCGATGCGCGATTCGGGATCGATCCAGAAGTCCCATTCCTTGACGTTGTCCTTGTGCCGCTGATCGCCGAGCACGTTTTCGATGCGGATTTCGGCGCGAATCAATTCGATATCGACCGGGGCCTTGGCGCCTTCATGCAAGATGGTGAGCGTGACCTTCGTGCCCGGTTCGCCGGTGATGCTGTCCACGACCTTCTTGAGCGGCATGTTGTCGGTGGCATGGCCGTCGATCTTGACGACGATGTCGCCGGCCAGGATGCCGGCGTCAAAGGCGGGGGTGCCGACCATGGGACTTTGCACGACGACCTGGCCGGTGGTGCGATCGACGTCGATGCGGATGCCGATGCCGCCGAACTTGCCCTTGCTCAATTTCTGGAACGCCTTGAATTCATCGATGCCGATGAAGTCGGAGTGCGGATCGAGGCGTTGCAAGCCGCCGGAGATCATGTTCTCGACGAGGTCGCGCATCTTGTCGTCGTCGAGTTCGCGGACGTATTTTTGCTGGACTTCTTCGAGGACATCGACGAGCAATCGCAAATTGTCGTGCTTTTTCTGCAAGGCGCCGGCGCGGGTCGGTGCGCTATAGGTCAGCGAGAAGCCGACGAGCACGGTGGCGGTGATGCCGAGCAGCCAGGCCAGGTTCCAGCGGGACATGCGTTGCTCCCTCACAGAGGCCGGCGCTTCGCTTCGCCCATCCATGGGGTCGCGTGTCGTCGCCGGCACAGGTTCACTCGAACGGCGCATTATACAGGAAGCCCGTAATTTCACGCGAGACCGTTTCGCGCGCGCGTCAACCCTTCAAGCACTCAATGCTGTTGTAACAACGCGTGCGCTCCACGCGCTAACAACTGTTGCGCCAATCGTTCGCCCAAGCTTTCCCCCCGATCGAGCGGCCCGGCGATCTCCGCTTCGACGCGTTTTGATCCATCCGGCGGCAACACCACGCCGCGCAGCGTCAACATTCCATGCGCTACACTGGTCGCCGCTCCGATCGGCACCTGGCAGCCGCCGCCCAGGCCGCGCAGCATGGCCCGCTCCGCCAGTACCGCCGCGCGCGTTTCGCCGTGATTCAGCCGTTCCACGAGGGCTCGCGTTTCGCTATCGTCGGTGCGGCATTCCAGACCGAGCGCCCCCTGCCCCACCGCCGGCAGCATCCACGCGCGGTCGAGTACCTCCGTGATCTGGTCCGCCAGCCCCAACCGCACCAAACCCGCTTCTGCAAGGATGATTGCGTCCAGGTCTTGGTCCATGAGTTTGCGCAACCGCGTTTCGACGTTGCCGCGCATGTCGATGAGCTTCAAATCGGGCCGGCGATGAAGCAGTTGCGCCCGCCGTCGCAGACTGCTCGTGGCGATGATCGCACTCGTCGGCAGGCTCGCGAAGGAACGGTGTTTCTTGGAAACGAACACATCGCCGGTCGGTCCGCGCTGGGGCACCGCGGCGAGCATGATGCCTTCGACGGCAAACGTCGGCAAATCCTTGAGGCTATGCACGGCCACATCGGCGCGGTTGTCCAAAAGCGCTTGCTGAATCGCTTTGGTAAACGCCCCCTGTCCGCCGAGCTGCACCAGCGGCACATCGAGGATCAGATCACCTTCGGTTTGAATCTCAACCAGCTCAATCGGGCGATCCGGCGCGAGCGCGCGCAAGCGGTCGCGCACAAAATGCGCTTGCCACAAGGCCAGTGCGCTGCCACGGGTGCCGATGCGAAGAGGGGGCATGATGATGCTTGTAGGATAGGTTTTCAACCTGTCCGTGTTTGACCAAACGGTTCGAGCAACGGACAGGTTGGAAACCTATCCTACGGTTCGCAGTTTTTCGCGCAGGCGCTGCGTGATTTCCGGCCGCGGCATCAATCCGGACTGCAATCGTTGTTTTTCCGCCGCGTCCGACTCTGCACGCTCCAGCGCCAGCCATACCGCTTTGAGCGTTTCCGGATCATCGTGCCGGCGCGGGAACAAATGCCAGTGCAAGTGCGGCACCTGGTTGCCGAGCGATTCGCAGTTGAGCTTTCGCGGCTGAAAGCAAGCGTCGATGGCCTGGCCGAGCAGCACCATTTCGTCGAGGAAGCCGCGGCGTTCCTGCACTGGCAGGTGATGCAGCTCGGTGGCGTGGGTCCGCGCCACCAGGATGCAGTAGCCGGTGTAATACTGCCAAGGCCCCAGGAAGGCGACGGAGTGCGGGAACTGCCAGACGATGTCTTCGTCGGGCAATTCACTCTGGCGCTGCAACTTGTCGCACAAGGGGCATGCGGCGGTCATGACATGATTATCCTACGGATGGGGCGAGCGCGAAACGGCAAGCAATTATTGGTCGCCGCCATCTACGACCGGCTCCGATCCTTCCTTCATCCCCTTGAACAGCCGGCGCTGCAGGCTGGGGTTGTACGGCGTCCAGGCGGAGGGGCCTTGGCGGTCGTCGCGGATGTCGCGCGTGAAGCTGTGCACCTTGGCGTCGAGATTGTCCAGGTGATGCAGCGCGATCGCCTCGGGCGTCATCGGCAAGCGCGGGCTGCCGAATTCGTACGTGCCATGATGGCTCAGAATCATGTGCTTGAGCCGCAACAACAACTCCGCGGGGAACGGCTCGCCGGTCAAGTTCGGCGCCTGGGCCACCTTTTCGTCGAGCATTTCGACGCCGATGACGAGATGGCCCACGAGCTGGCCTTCGTCGGTGTAGCCAAAGACGCGCTCGTAGCTCAGTTCGCGCACCTTGCCGATGTCGTGCAAGAACACACCCATGAGCAACAGATCGCGGCTGATTTCGGGATAAAGCGGCAACAGGCGGTCGGCGGCGTCGAGCAGATTGACCACGTGTTCGAGCAGACCGCCGATGTACGCATGATGGTTGCGAATGCCGGCCGGCGCCTTGCAAAAGCCGCCAACAAAGGCCTCATCCGTGAGAAAGCACTCGACCAAGGCGCGCAGGTGCATGTCGCTGACCTTACGCAAGATCGTGCGCAGCTTTTCGTAGAGCCGGCCGATGTCGTGTTCGGTCTGCGGCAAGAAATCGCCAAGCGTCACCTGCCCGCGTTCGATTCTCTCGAAACCGGAGAAGAGGATTTGCAAGGAGCCCTGGTAGAGCTGGACCTTGCCTTTGATGCGGAGGAAGTCGCCCTCTTCAAAGGTGCGAAACAGGTGTTCGCTGGCGTTCCACATGCGGGCGCTGATGGCGCCGGTGCGGTCGCGCAGCTCGACTTGGAGGAACGGGTTGCCCTGGCGGTTGGTTCGTAGCTGCTTGTCGGTGACCAGATAGACTTCTTCGAGCGATTCACCGTCGGCCAAAAGTTCGACGCTGCGGCGGGACATGCGGAGCCTTTCTCATATGACCATCACCAGCCCGCAGCGCCAGCAAGGACAAGCGGTCGCCCTTGCTGGCGCTGCGGGCTATTCAATGCCTCTTTTGTATGTCGCAGACGCCGCCCTGGCATGGCACGAGATGATAGCGGTTGCGGGCGATCCAGCGGTAGATGCACTGTCCCAGCCAAGGAACGCCGGGCAGATACAAAAGCGGCGCGATCAGCCAGCAAGCGGGCAGCCGCCACGCCAGCCAGCGAAAGGCGCCGAAGCCGCGGTAGAGCTTCGTGCGTGGCGTGAGCAAGTGCATTTCTTCCAAGAGCGGCGCTCCCGCAACCGGCGGCTCGCGCAAGAACGTTTGGTCGGCGTCGTGGGCATTGACGTACGCCAGCCGTCCCAGCCAATCCAGCTTGCGCAAGATCGCCACCGACCGGAGACACAACGGACAGTTGCCGTCGTAAATGACGCGGGCGTGGCGATGAGTTGTTGTTTGCGTCGTCATGAAATACCAACCGAAGCGCCCGCCGACGCATAACGCTCGCTAGTGCTCCGTCACACGTCGAATGATGGATCACAAGAGAGCCGCGCACGAAGTAAGCGGCTCACTCGCAGCCGCTTACTTCGTGCGCGGCTCTTGCTTCTGGCGATCCATCAATTCATGCGTGACAGAGCACTAGCGGTTATTCGTTCAGCTTCAACACGCGCGTGATATACTCGCGGACCGCCTTTATGTCGATGTCGGTGGCCAATTCAACGTTGGTCGGGACGCGCATCCAATGGCGCTGGTCGAACACCGTCATGCCGCGCGTCAGCTCGCCGCGCGTTTCCACGTCCACGTTCATGTGCTTCGTTTGGATGGCGCTCGGCAACGCCACGGCAATCGTGCCCAACACGTCCTTCAAATGGAACCCCTCAATGCCGTACAGGTTCGAAGTGGCCGCGATGCCGAACGGCACGATCTGGCGCAGGAAGCGACACACCTTGGACGAGTCTTCGGGCAAGCCGAGCAAGTCGCGCGGCGAGAACAGCACCTTGCGCATGACATCGAGCGGAATCAGAGTTAACGGTACCTTCGAATGAATGATGCTGCGGGCGGCATGTGGATCGCAATGGAAGTGGAATTCACTCACGGGCCCGGCATTGCCCGGCTCGTGCAGCGTGCCGCCCAGGCACACGAGCCGCTTGACCGTCTCCGGCAGATTGGGATACATCTCGAACGCCCGCGCCAACACGGTCAACGGTCCCATGCAAACGACGGTGACCTCGCCGGGATGTTGACGCAGCAGCTCGAAGAGCAGTTTTTCGCTGCTGGGCAGGTTATGCAACGTGGAGACGGGGAAGTTCGTGTTGCCCAGGCCGTCGCGGCCGTGCAGTTTGGTGCCGTCGCTGTCGTATTCGATTTTGGGCGCTTCGCCGAGCCGCGGCCAGCGCGGCGGATCGAGCTGTTCGATGAGGATATGGACGTTTTTCGTCGCCTGCTCGGCGGCAACATTGCCGGCGGTGGCAGCCAGACCGAGGACTTCAAGCTCGGGGTCAAACACCGCCAGGGCGACCGCAAAGGCGCCATCGATGCCGGGATCGCACACGAGAATGACCTTCGCGCTCATAGCCGGGGCCTCGTGCACATGGCTTGCCGTTTAGCGCTCGCAGACAACTGGCAGTGCTATGGTCCCACACCGCGCGCACAAAACGAGTAATGACCGATTGATCCTGTCATTATTGCACACGCCGCAAATTCTCCAAGACCGCTTGTGCCCGACCGGCGCGAATCGACTCCGTTGCCAGCGCCACGCCTTCGGGCAGCGTCGTCACCCGCTCGGCAGCGTGCAATCCCGCCGCGGCATTGGCGATCGTCACCCGCGCCGCCGCCGACGCCGCGCCCGCCAAGACGCGCTGCACGATCTGGGCGCTCGCCGCGCCATCCGCTGCCGACAGCTCGGCAAGCGTGCACGGGGCCAATCCGAAATCGGCCGGCGTCCAACGCAGCGTGCGCACCTGACCGCCCATCACCTCGCGCACCTGGGTCGGCGCCGACAGGCTGACTTCGTCCAGGCCGTCCTCGCTGCACACCAGCAGTGCGTGCGCCGTCCCAAGCTTCGCCAGAGCGCCGGCCATTCGATCGAGCAGATCAAGCCGGCCGACACCCAACAGCTGTCGCTGCGCCCCCGCCGGATTGGCGAGCGGACCGAGACAATTGAAGATGGTCGGCACGCCCAACCGCTTACGAACCGCCGCGACATGCTTCAAAGCGGGATGAAAAAGCGGCGCGAAACAGAAGGCGAAGCCGGCGTCACGCAAGCAGCGCTGCGCATGCGCCACATCGCCGTCGATCTTGACGCCTAGGGCTGCCAACACGTCGGCACTGCCGCTTTTGCTCGACACCGAGCGATTGCCGTGCTTGACGACCGGCACCCCGCAGCCCGCCAAGACCAGCGCCGTCGCCGTGCTGATATTGAACGTGCCCAGGCCATCGCCGCCGGTGCCGCAGGTGTCCAAAACGTCAGCGCGGCCGGGATCCCAGCGGACCATGTGCTCGCGGAGCACTTGAGCCGCGGCGGCGATTTCACCCGCCGTTTCTCCCTTCATCCGCAGGGCGACCAGAAACGCCGCCGCCTCCGCGTCGCCGCACCGGCCCGCCATCATTTCCTGCAGAATGCCGCGCAGCGCCGCTTCCGGCAGCTCCTGACGCGCGAACAAAGTGTTCAGAATGTCAGCGATCATGGCTGCTCATGATCTTAGGCGAGCGGCAGGAAAAAATCTACCCAACGGAGGACGGACATTCCTGTCCGTCGCGGGCCATAGACGGACAGGAATGTCCGTCCTCCGGGGAAAGTTCCTTCTGCCGGTCGCCTTACAGGATTACCCCGTTTCACGCAAAAACTCGCCTGGACTTCTGTACAAATATCTAATATACTTGAGTACAACATGAAAGGGCGTCGATTAGAGAAGTAATGACACCTATCACGAACCAAGGGAGATGACCATGCCGGACTTCAGCCAACTGACGGAACGGCAACACGAGGTTTACGAGTTCATTCGCATCAAGATCCAAGGCCGCGGCTACGGCCCGACGGTCCGCGAGATTGGACTCGAATTCAAGATCAAGTCTCCCAACGGTGTCATGTGCCATCTCAAGGCCCTGGAAAAGAAGGGCCTGATCAAGCGCGAAGAGCACTCTGCGCGTGCCATTCAATTGGTCGATCATCGACCTCCTGCCATCGGCCTGCCGTTTTTGGGCACCGTCGCCGCTGGTGTGCCGCTGCCCGCTATCGAGCAATCCGAGCGCATCGCCTTCGACGAGCTATTCGGCGGCGCCAACCGCTTCGCCCTGCAAGTGCGCGGCAACTCGATGATCGAAAATCACATCGAAGACGGCGACATCGTCGTCATCAAGAAGCAAGAAACGGCCGAAAACGGCGCCCGCGTCGTCGCCATGATCGACAACGAAGTGACGCTGAAGAAATTCTACAAGGACAAAGACCACATCCGCCTGGAGCCGGCCAACGGCGCCATGTCGCCGATCATCGTCGACGCCTCGCGCGACGTTAAGATCCTCGGCGTCTTGACCGGCGTATTGCGCAAGTGCTAATCCGCCGCCGCTTGCGGCTTGGGAACGGGCCGCAAATAACTTCCCGATTTGTGCCGGGAGGGCGGGTTTTCCAACCCGCCATCGTCGTAGTTTGCGGCGGACAGGAATGTCCGCCCTCCGGGAAGTTATTTG
>Ga0080064_1004700_pt1 | contig 17081 bp, 16 predicted proteins | sample Subgrocontami54m_FD_69260 | JGI IMG/M metagenome (GOLD analysis project Ga0080064, IMG submission 69260) | Subsurface groundwater microbial communities from S. Glens Falls, New York, USA - GMW46 contaminated, 5.4 m (SPADES assembly) (version 2) ...
ATCGGCGGCGAGGAGGGCACGCCCAAGCGCGCCGTGGAGGCGGCGCTGAAGGCCGGCAAGCACGTGGTCACGGCCAACAAGGCGCTGCTGGCCCGCCACGGCACCGAGCTTGCCAAGCTCGCCGAGAAGAACGGCGTTGCGCTCAACTTCGAGGCGGCCGTGGCCGGCGGCATCCCCGTCATCAAGACGCTGCGCGAGGCGCTCGCGGCCAACCGCATCCGCCGCGTCTACGGCATCCTCAACGGTACCTGCAACTACATCCTGACGCAGATGCAGGAGGAGCACCGCTCGTTCGCCGATGTGCTGGCCGAGGCGCAGGCCAAGGGCTACGCCGAGGCCGACCCCACCTTCGACGTCGGCGGCTTCGACACCGCCCACAAGCTCGCCCTGCTCACTAGCCTCGCCTTCGGCACCCGCGTCGCCTTCGACGAGATCGACGTCGAGGGCATCCAGACCATCACCCAGTCCGACATCGAGGCGGCCGACGAGCTGGGCTACCGCATCAAGCTGCTCGGCGTGGCGCTCGCCACCGAAAGCGGCATCGAGCAGCGCGTGCACCCGGCCATGGTGCCGAAGCACTCGGCCATCGCCGAGGTCTCCGGCGTCACCAACTGCGTCGCCATCGACGGCGATTTCGCCGGCAACCTGCTGCTGGCGGGCCCCGGCGCCGGCGCCAGGGCCACGGCCTCCGCGGTGGCGAGCGACATCCTCGACATCGCGCGCGGCGCCTCCCCGCCCCCGTTCGGCGTGCCGGCGGCCAAGCTCAAGGCCTACAAGCGCGCCCGCCTCGGCCGGCACCAGGGCGCCTACTATGTGCGCCTCTCCGCCTTCGACCGGCCCGGCGCCATGGCCAGCATCGCCGGCCGCATGGCCGAGCGGGAGGTGTCGCTGGAAAGCATCGTGCAGCGGCGGCCGCCGGGCGCGCAGATCGGCATCGCCGCGCGGCCCAAGCCGGGCGCGCCGACGCCCGTCATCCTGATCACGCACGAGACGACAGAGGAAGCCATCCGGGGCGCGCTCGAGGCGATTCACAAGGATGGACAAGTGTCGGAGCCGCCGCAGATGATACGCATCGAACCGCTGTAAAGCGGGTCTTCGGGAACAACAGAGGGAGGGTGCGATGCAGAACAACATCCAGGGTCACGACGTCATCGGCGGGCTCGACCGGGTCCTGGTGCTGGAGGTTGCGCGCGTCACCGAAGCGGCGGCGATCGCCGCGGCGCGGCTGAGGGGCCGCGGCGACGAAAAGGCGGCCGACAGGGCCGCCGTCGATGCCATGCGCAGGGAGCTCGCCAAGGTGCACATCAAGGGCCGCGTCGTCATCGGCGAGGGCGAGATGGACGAGAGCCCGATGCTCTACATCGGCGAGGAGCTCGGCGTCGGCGACGGCCCGGAGGTGGACATTGCCGTCGACCCGCTCGAGGGCACTACCATCTGCGCCAAGGCCATGCCAAATGCGCTAGCGGTGCTCGCCATCGCCGAGCGCGGCGGCCTGCTCAATGCGCCCGACATGTACATGAACAAGATCGCCATTGGGCCCGGCTATCCCGAGGGCATCCTCGATCTCGACGCGCCCCCGGGCGACACGCTCAATGCCATGGCCAAGGCCAGAGGCATCGCCGTCTCGGCCATCACCGCCTGCATCCTCGACCGGCCGCGCCATGCCGACCTCATCGCCGCCGTGCGCAAGGCCGGCGCCGGCGTGCAGCTGATCCCCGACGGCGACATCGCCGGCGTGATCTGGACCACCGACCCGGAGGAGACCGGCATCGACATCTACTTCGGCATCGGCGGTGCGCCCGAGGGCGTGCTCGCGGCGGCGGCGTTGAGATGCATCGGCGGGCAGATGCAGGGCCGCCTGCACCCCCTGAAGAAGGAGGAGGAGACGCGCGCCGCCGCCATGGGCGTCACCGACATCAGGCGCAAGTACAGCATGAACGAGATGGCCTCGGGCGACGTGATCTTCTCGGCCACCGGCGTCACCGATGGCTCGCTGCTCGACGGCGTGCATTTCCGCGGCGACTTCGCCGAAACCGAGACCGTGGTGCTGCGTTCCAAGACCGGAACCGTGCGGAGGATCAAGACGACGTTCCGCATGATAGGCACCAAGGCGACACCCCCTGGGTGACGCAAGCGGGGAGGGCTCGTCATCGGCTGCAGCGCGCGAATCTGTGGAGCGGGCCCCCGAATCGATGTCTCTGCCTGCCAATCCGGCATAGGATCGCGGCTGGGGTTGAGGGGGTGCAATGGGAGCGGTTCGCAAGCTCGATCCGGCCGACGAGGCTGGTGATCGCGGCGCCTACCTGGGCGTCACGGCCTCGGCGCGCGGCTTTGCCTGGCGTGACCGGCTCGATGCTGCGGCTGCCAAGACGGCCGCCGCCATCAGCCAGCGCCACGGCCTCCCCGAGCTGCTCGGCCGCGTGCTCGCCTCGCGCGGCATCGGCCTCGACGCGGTGGCAACCACGCTCGATCCCACCGTCAAAGCGCTGATGCCCGACCCCAGCACCGTGCGCGACATGGACAAGGGCGCGGCGCGCCTTGCCGACGCCATCGTGGCGAACGAGCCGATCGCCGTGTTCGGCGACTACGATGTCGACGGCGCCTGCTCGGCGGCCCTCATGCACCGCTTTCTTGCCGCGCACGGCCGCAGCGCGCGCATCTACATCCCCGACCGTATGACCGAGGGTTACGGCCCCAGCCGCGCGGCCATCGAGGCGCTCGCCAGGGACGGCGCAAAGCTGATCGTCACGGTCGACTGCGGCACCACCGGCGTCGACGCGCTTGCGACCGCCGCCCCGCTCGGCGCCGACGTCATCGTCGTCGACCACCATCAGGCGGACGAGCGTCTGCCCGACGTTGCCGCCCTCATCAACCCCAACCGCCAGGACGACCTGTCGGGCCTCGGCGCGCTGTGCGCAGCGGGCGTCACGTTCATGCTGCTGGTCGCCACCTTGCGCGAGCTGCGCAAGCGCGGGCACTACGGCGCCGAGCGCGCCGCGCCCGATCTGCTCGAGCTGCTCGACCTCGTCGGGCTCGCCACCGTGTGCGATGTGGTGCCGCTCAAGGGCCTCAACCGCGCCTACGTCGCCAAGGGCCTGCAGGCGATGCGCCTGCGCCGTAACACGGGGCTCAGGGCGCTCGCCGACGCTGCCGGCCTCGCCGTGCCGCCGACGCCCTATCATCTGGGCTTCGTGCTGGGGCCGCGCATCAACGCCGGCGGGCGCATCGGCGATGCGGCGCTGGGCGCCCGGCTGCTGGCGACCGACGACGAGGTCGAGGCGGCACGCATCGCGGTTCTGCTCGACAAGCTCAACCGCGAGCGCAAGGCCATCGAGACCCGCATGCTCGAGGAGGCGATCGCGCACGCCGAGCAGGTCATCGAGGCGGACCCGGACGTGCCCCTGCTGCTGATCGCCGGCGAAGGCTGGCACAAGGGCGTCGTCGGGCTGGTGGCGAGCCGGCTCACCGAGCGCTTCCAGCGGCCCTCCTGCGTGCTGGCCTGGGAGGGTGAGCGGGGCACCGGCTCGCTCAGGTCCATCGACGGCGTCGATATCGGCGCCGCGGTCAGGGCGGCGGTGGCCGCGGGCCATCTCGCCAAGGGCGGCGGCCACGCCATGGCGGCCGGGCTGACGGTGGCGCGGGAGCAGCTCGACGCGCTCAAACCCTTCCTAGCCGAGCGGCTTGCGCGCGCGACCGGCGCGGCGCGCGCCGCCGTTGCGCTCGACCTCGACGGGGCGCTGACGCCCGCGACCGTCACCGACGAGTTCATGGACCTATTGGAGCGGGCCGGCCCATACGGCCAGGTCAATCCGCAGGCGCGCCTTGCCTTTCCCGCCCACCGCGTCAAGTTCGCCAAGGTCGTGGGCGAGGCGCACGTGCGCTGCGTGCTGGAGGCCGGCGACGGCTCGCGCCTCGATGCCGTGGCCTTCCGCGCCGCCGACCAGGCGGTGGGCGCGGCGCTGCTCGCCTCCAGCGGCCTGCCGCTGCACGTCGCCGGACATCTGCGCCGCGACACCTGGAACGGCCGCGACAAGCGCGAGCTCGTCATCGAGGACGTGGCCGACCCGCGCCGGCAGGGCTGAGGGGCGGCGGTTAGGGGCGGCGCGGGGCGACTTGCTCAGCCCCCGAAACCCCCCTATATCGGGCCGGCGCCAGGCTCGCGGCCATGCCCCGCTCCCTTCGTCTATCGGTTAGGACGTCAGATTTTCAATCTGAAAAGACGAGTTCGACTCTCGTAGGGAGCGCCAATAAAATAAAACAATAAAATCAAATATTTATTCGATTACACCAACCTAGCAGCGCTTCGCGTTTTCCGTGAAGGTTCCATCTAGGTTCCAGCCTCGGCGCGATTAAGGATGGGTGCACATCGCACCTTGAATTGGGCGGGTGACGGGAAAGCCTCAGGCGATGCATGAAGCGGCCAACCGCTGCTCACGCGCCCCTATGCCGCTCGATGATCTGGGTCCAGCCGGCGAGGTCCTCGGGCCCGCGGATGCGTGCGTCCAATCCGGCGCCTCCGGTCGCGGGGACCAGCACGCGAGCGACGCCCAGCCGGCGCAGGGCATCGAGCTCGGCCAGATCGTCGGGCAGGCTCGCGGTGATCTCGAGCTTGTCGGGATCGCGCCCGGCCGCCTCCGCAGCCTTACGCGCAATGGCGATCAACTGGGCCGGTGCACCGCGCGCCGGAAAGAAGCCGTCGCCGAGCCGGCCCGCGCGGCGGGCCGCGGCCTCGGAGTGACCGCCGACGATGATCGGTACCGATTTGTTGACCGGTTGCGGCCGGCAATAGGCGCCCTCGAAGGCGACGAAGCGGCCCTTGAAGGTCGGCTTGTCGGCCGACCACAGCTCGCGCATGGCCGCGATGTACTCGTCGGTCCGGGCACCGCGCTCTGCGAACGGGACGCCGAGCGCCGCGAACTCCTCCTGCAACCAGCCGACGCCGATGCCGAGCAGGATGCGACCGCGCGAGAGATGGTCGAGCGTCGCGATCTGCTTGGCGGCGAGCACCGGATTGTGCTGCGGCAGGATCAGGATGCCGGTGGCGAGCTTGATCCTGGTCGTTGCCGCTGCGATGAAGGCCATCCAGATCAAGGGATCCGGCAGCGGAATGTCGTTGCGGCCGCCAGCCATCTTGCCGCTCGGGTCGTAAGGGTAGGCCGACGCATAGCCGGCTGGCACTATCGTGTGCTCGACCGTCCAGAGCGACTCGAAGCCGGCTGCTTCGGCCGCCTGTGCCAAGGCGACGGCTTCCTTGGGATCGACATAGCGCGCGGTGTTGCAATAGCGCAGTCCGAACTTCATGGGCGTCCTCCAGGATCCTCGGCGCTTGACCGCGCCGACGAAAAGTATCGGTTTTCCGGTCGCGGCAGGCCCAGATTTTCGCGCAGCGTCTTGCCTTCGTATTCGCGTCGGAAGATGCCGCGCCGCTGCAATTCCGGCACGACGCGATCGACGAAGTCATCGAGCCCCTCGGGAAGATAGGGAAACATCACATTGAAGCCGTCGCTGGCCTCGCTGACGAGCCATTCCTGCATTTGATCGGCGATGGTGGCCGGCGTGCCGACGAAGGCGAGCCCACCATAGCCACCGAGGCGCTGGGCGAGTTGGCGCACGGTCAGGTGCTCCCGCTTTGCCAGGTCGATCACCCGCTCGCGTCCACTCTTGCTGGCGTTGGTCTCGGGGATCTCGGGCAGCGGACCGTCCGGATCGAAGCCCGAAGCATCGTGGCCGAGCGCGATCGAGAGCGACGCGATCGCATTGGCGTAGTGCACGCGGCTGTCGACCCGCGCCCGCTTCGCGCGCGCCGCCTCCAGGCTGTCGCCAACCACGACGAGCGCGCCCGGAAGTATCTTCAGATGCTCGGGATTGCGGCCGACTTTTTTCATGCGGCCTTTCACGTCCGCATAGAACCGCTGGGCGTTTGCGATATGGGAGCCGGCAGCGAACACGACCTCGGCCGTCTCGGCCGCAAGCTGGCGGCCGGCGTCGGAAGCGCCGGCCTGGACGATGACGGGCCAGCCCTGGACCGGCCGGGCGATATTGAGCGGGCCGCGCACCGAGAAGTATTTCCCCTTGTGGTTCAGCACGTGCAGCTTGTCGGGGTCGAAATAGATGCCGCTGTCGACGTCGCGCACGAAGGCATCGTCGGCAAAACTGTCCCATAATCCCGTCACTACCTCGTAGAACTCGCGGGCACGGGCATAGCGCTCGCCGTGCTCCATGTGCTCCTCCAGCCCGAAGTTCAGCGCCGCATCGGGGTTGGAGGTGGTGACGATGTTCCAGCCCGCGCGTCCGCGGCTGATGTGGTCGAGCGAGGCGAACCTGCGGGCGATGTGGTAGGGCTCATCGAACGTGGTCGAGCCGGTGGCCACCAGGCCGATGTGCTCGGTGACCGCGGCCAAGGCCGACAACAGGGTGAACGGCTCGAACGATGTCACCGTATGGCTGCGCTTCAAGGCCTCGAGCGGCATGTTGAGCACGGCCAGATGGTCGGCCATGAAGAAGGCGTCGAACCGCCCGCGCTCCAGCGTCTGCGCGAAACGCTGCAAATGCGCGAAGTTGAAATTGGCGTCCGGGAATGCCCCGGGATAGCGCCAGGCGCCAGTGTGGATGCTGACCGGCCGCATGAATGCGCCAAGCCGCAATTGTCGTGGTTTGCTCATCACCAGCTGCTCCAGACCCACGAGCACACGCTCGCTTCAGTCTATCTCGTCGTGCAATCGGCCGCTGCACGTTCCTTCGACGGCAGTCGTTGACAGCACGTCGGAAGCACTTTCGGGGGCGGAGATCACGCTCGATAACGAGGAGCGCACCAATCCGCATCTGGAAGCGGGCGCGCAGAGGGGCCAGACCGGATACGGCCTGCTGGAATGGCCGGCGCTGCTGCGGCGGCTCGACCGCCTCGACCCGTCCTACGCCCAGTGAACAGCGGCCTATTCGGCCGCCTCGGCCTTGCTCTGCGGCAAGTCGACCACGCGCGTTGCGAAATCAGCCGGAGAGACGATCTCCAACACCTCGAAGTCGTCTGAGCAGGCGATCTCGCGATGCTTGATGCCCGGCGTTTGCAGGATCGCATCGCCTTTGCGAATGGTGCGCTGGCCTTGGCCCTCGTACTCGAAGGTCGCCCAGCCGTTCATCACCAGCACGAACTGAAACGTGCAGTCGTGCACGTGCCATTTCTGCACCTCGTCCTTCGTCTTCTTGCCGTTGTGGCGGATGAGATGGGCCACGAATTCGCCTTTGGTGCCGTGCTTGATACCGAGATCGCGGTACTCGAAGATCTCGCGCAGGCCAGGGGTCCATTTGGCGTCGCTGGCCAGGTTGTGAACGAAGTCCCATTTCTTTTCGGGCATAGTTTCCTCCGTGGTGCCTGGGCTCAGTATATCGTCACGCCGCTGTCGACGGAAAGAATCTGCCCCGTGGTGATCTCAGCCTCGTCGGAGGCGGGGTAGACGGCCATGTTGGCGACGTGGAGCGGCTGGCCGAGGCCCAGCAGGTGGCTCGACGCAGTGATGAAAGCCACTTTGCCTGCCAGCCGTACCATCGTGCATTCCTTTCTCGGCTCGACACTCTACCCTCTTGCTCGGCGTATTGCCCATGCCTCGGCACCAATCTCGCACCAATCTCGTATCTGGATAGCTGACGCGGGCCACGATCCTGTTGCCAATCCTCGGGCGCTCCCTCACGATGAAGAAGGGGTTGCCCTCGAGGGAGCGTCACCATGAACCTTTCGCCCGACAAGCAGCGCGAGATGCTGCGCCAGATGCTTGCCATCCGCTGTTTCGAGGAGCGGGCCTCGGCCGACTACCACGCCGGCAAGATCTACGGCGTTGTGCACTGCTACATCGGCGAGGAGGCCGTTGCCGTCGGCGTCTGTGCGGCGCTCGAGGCCGGCGACCAGATCATCTCGACGCATCGGGGCCACGGCCACTGCATTGCCAAGGGTGCTGACCTCAAGCGCATGATGGCCGAGCTCTATGGGCGGCGAACGGGCTACTGCAAGGGCAAAGGCGGTTCCATGCATATCGCCGATTTCGGCATCGGCATGCTCGGCGCCAATGGCATCGTCGCCGGCGGCATCTCGATCGTAACGGGCGCGGCGCTCGCGGCGCAGATGGAGGGAAAAGGCCGCGTGGCGGTTTCCTTCTTCGGCGACGGAGCATCGAATGCCGGGGCCTTTCACGAGTGCCTCAACATCGCGGCGAGCTGGAAGCTGCCGATCGTCTACGTGTGCGAGAACAATCTCTACGCCGCGCAGACCTCGGCCGCCTCCACCCAAGGGCTGGAGGATGTCGCGAAACGGGCGGCGGGCTACGGCATCCCAGGTGTCGTGGTCGACGGCAACGACATCTTTGCGGTCAATAGGGCTGCCTACCATGCGGTGCAGAGGGCACGACAGGGTGAAGGCCCGACGCTGATCGAATGCAAGACCTATCGGTGGCGCGCGCACACCGAGCGCAAGACGCAGCCCGATCCGCGCGAAAAACCGGAGATCGAGGCGTGGAAGAAGAAGGATCCGATCGTGCTGCTCATGGGTCAGCTCGAAAAGCAGCAGCAGTTGAGTGCGGCCGATTGGCAGGCGATGCAAGCCGAGGTGCAGCGCGAGATCGATGCTGCCGTGGCGTTCGCCGAGGAGAGCCCGTTCCCGACCCCGGAGCATGCGGCTGAAGATGTCTTCGCGGCCTGAGGGGAAAGACGATGCGAGAGCTGACCTATGCCGAAGCTGGGATCGAGGCCGTTGCCGAGGAAATGCGGCGCGACCCCAAGATTTTCTACATGTCGACGGACCCGATCCTTCCGCTGCTCGAGGAGTTCGGCGAGAAGCGCATCCGAGCCACCCCGATCGCCGAAGCGGCCCTCACCGGCATGGCAATCGGCGCGGCGGGCTCGGGCTTTCGCCCCATTGTCGACTGGCGCCAGGTGACGTTCTCTTTCGTCGCCATGGACCAGGTCGTCAACCAGGCCGCAAAGATCCACTACATGTTCGGGGGACAGCGTGCGTTCCCGATCCTCTATCGCGCCGCCGTGGGTGGCGGCACGCGGCTCGCGGCGCAGCACGCGCAATGCCCCTACTCGATGTTCATGAATCTTGCCGGTTTGAAGATGTTCCTGCCGTCGACGCCGCGCGATCTCAAAGGTCTCTTGAAGACGGCGATCCGCGACAACAACCCGGTCATTTCATTCGAATCGAACCGTCTCATGGCGGTCAAGGGACCCGTGCCATCGGAGGACTATACGATCCCGCTCGGCAAGGCCGACATCAAGCGCCAGGGCAGCGATGTGACGGTCGTCGCCATCGCTTGGCTGGTGCACGAGGCACTGGCCGCTGCGGAGGAGCTCGCCAAGGAGAAAATCTCGGTGGAGGTGATCGATCCGCGCACGCTCGTGCCGTTGGACCAGGAAGCGATCCGCGCATCGGTACAAAAGACAGGTCGGCTGGTTGTGGCGGACGAGGCGGGGCCGACAGCCGGCTTCTCGGCCGAGGTGGCGGCCGTCGTCACCGAGGATCCGGCGACGTTTGCCCGACTGAAGGCCGCCGTGAAGCGTGTCTGCGCGCTGCACGTTCCGATCCCTTACAGCCCCGTACTCGAAGACCATGTCTTCCCGGATCGCAAGCGCATCATTGCCGGCGTCCGAGAGGTGCTCAAAGCACGGTCGCATGCGGCCGGGTAGGCGCGGCGATGGACGAAGCGGCGACCAGCCGGGATATGGAGCCGATCCGATGAAGCACCCGGTCACCTTCCATAGCGAGGGATGCAAGCTATCGGGAGATCTCTACCTGCCGGATGGGTTGCGTCCGGCGGATCGGCGGGCGGGTATCGTGCTGTGCCACGGCTACACCGGCGTCAAGGACCTATACCTGCCCGACAATGCCCGGGAGCTGAACGCGGCGGGCTATGTTGTGCTCGCCTTCGACTACAAGGGATGGGGCGCAAGCGAGGGGCCGCGCACCCGCCTGGCGCCTTACAGCCGCGTGGCCGATGCGCAGGCGGCGCTCACGTTCCTCGGCCTGCAGCCGCAAGTCGATCCTGATCGTCTGGGGCTCTATGGAACGAGCTATGGCGGCGCCACTGTCGTGTGGGTCGGTGCGGTCGACGCCAGAGTCAAATGCATCGTCAGCGTCGTGGGGGTGGGACACGGGGGCCGATGGATGCGCAGCGTGCGCCGGCCGGACGAATGGCACGATCTCTTGGGCCGCGCCAAAACCGACCGAGAAAAGCGGGTTCTCGACGGCCAGTCGGCGATGGCCGACCGTTCGCAGATCCTGCTGCCCGATCGCCAGTCCGCCGAACTGGCCGCGGCTGCGCGTCGCGCCAATCCCGCCGCCGTCAACGAGCTGCCGCTCGAGTTCATCGACGATACACTCGGCTTCCATCCCGAGTGGGTCGTCGACAAGATCGCGCCCCGACCAATCCTCTTCATCACCACGGACGGCGACCGGCTGGTTCCGCCGGAGGAATCCCAGGCGCTGTTCGCCAAGGCAGGCGAGCCCAAGAGGCTGGTCACGCTGCACGGCTTCGGGCACTACGAGGTCTATGTCGAGCCAGCCTTCGGCCAGGTCATGACAGAAACCACGGCATGGTTCCGCAAGTATCTGCCGGACGCGTAATCCGCGCGTTTGATTCTGGGCGCGGTGGTCTTCGGCCCGGCGATTGCCCAGTCGGCTGCCCGCGCCCTCCACCGAGGGATCGGCGGCGGAGGGACTGCTCCTGCAAGCCCACGCGCTCCATTGCGCGGTCGCAACGAATCTCAGTGGTGGCGGCAATGTTATGCCGTCGCACCTCCGTCGACAGCCAGCGCTGCTCCGGTAACGAACGAGGCCTCGTCCGATAGCAGGAACAAAGCCGCGTTCGCCACTTCCTCTGGCCTGCCGGTACGGCCGAGTGGATTTTGGCCGCCACGCCGGCGCACGAGTTCTTCCTTGTCGGCGCCCATCGTCGACTGCTGGTCGGGCCGGGCAACGAAAACCCGCAACATCGGCGTATCGATGGGGCCCGGACAGATTGCATTGACCCGAATCTTCTCGCGGCCATAGCGTTTCGCCATGGCCCGCACGAACCCAACCACGCCGTGCTTGGCAGCCGAATAGACCGGCGAGAACGGCGACCCGGTCAGGCCCGACGTCGAGGCCGTGAACAGGAGCGCGCCGCCACCGCGCGCGCGCAGCTCCGGCAGGGCCGTCTCGGTCGTGATCAGCACGGTGCGCAGATTGAGCGTCATCGCGAGATCGAAATCCTTCATGTCGATCCCCTCGACCGCCGCGGGTCCTGGATGGCCGACGTGGTTCCAGACGAAGTCGAGGCCTCCGAACGTGCGCGCGGTCTCCTGCACGATCCGCCGTGAGTCCTCGTCGCGGGTGAGATCCGCAACGATCGCATGCGCCCGCCCGCCCGCGGCCGTAATTTCGGCGACAACCGCTTCAACTCCGGCTCGGTCGATGTCGACCACGCCGACTGCCGCGCCTTCCCTCGCAAACCGCACCGCTCCCGCGCGTCCCATGCCGGAGGCGGCAGCCGTCACGATCCCGATCTTGTCCTTCAAGCGCACCGAATGCTCCTTGGTTGCTGTTCCCTGGCTTCTCAAAAAGTTCGCTCGCGCTATTGTCTATCGCGAGCGGGCGCTGCGATATTCCGCGCGCGGGCCACCCAGCAAAGCGAGGCCGATGGACAAATGACGCTTCCCCTCGACGATACCCTGAAGATTGGCGTCAACACCATGCTGCGCCGCACCGAACCCGCATCCGGACCGTGGATGCCGACGGTGGATGAGCTGGTGGATGTCGTCCAGCAGGTCGACCGGCTCGGCTTCGACTCGTTCTGGTGCGGCGACCACATCGCGTTCGCGATCCCATTTCTCGATCCCTTCGCCCAGATTGCGCAGGCCGCCGTGATCAGCCGGCGCCTGACCTTCGGCACCGCTGTCTACCTGCTGCCGCTGCGCCATCCCACGCCGGTCGCCAAGCAGGTCGCCACGCTCGACCATCTGACCGGCGGGCGCTTCATCTTCGGCGTCGGCATCGGCGGCGAGTTCCCCAAGGAGTACGAGAGCTGTGGCGTGCCGATCAACGAGCGCGGCGCGCGCCTCGGCGAAGGGATCGAGGTTATTCGCAAGCTGTGGACCGGCGAGAAAGTCTCCCACCACGGGCGCTTCTACAGGTTCGAAGACGTGCGCATGACGCCGGCCCCGCGCCAAACCGGCGGGCCACCGATCTGGGGCGGCGGTCGCTCCGAGCCGGCCCTTCGGCGAGCCGCGCGCCTCGCCGACGGCTGGTTCTCGTATGCCGTTTCGCCGGAGATGTTCGCCAAGGGCCTTGTGACGATCGAGACTGCAGCGCTGGAGGCGGGTCGCAAACTCGATCGCTTCGGGACGGCGCATCTCATGTTCACGCGCATCGGCGACAGCTACGAGCGTGCCCTGGACGAGGCTGCCGAGTCGCTCAGCATCCGCTACGCCATGAACATGCGCCCCGCCACCCAACGCTACGGCGCCATCGGCACCCCCGGCCAGGTCGCCCAGAAGATCCGCGAGTTCCACGCCGCCGGCGTCCGGCACTTGAGCCTCGATCTGGTCGGCCCCTATGAGCGGCGCGGCGAGCAGCTCGAGCGGTTCGCGGCTGAGGTGAGGCCGCTCATCAAGGATTTGATGGCATGAGCGACGCGCACATGACATTCGGCTTCAGCGATGAGCAACGGCAGATGCGCGCCAGCGCGCTGGGCTTGCTGAGCCGGGTGCTGCCGCCGAGCAAAATCCGCGAGCTCGACAAGGCGGGGGAATATCCCTTCGAGGCCTGCCAGGCACTTGCCGACGGGGGCTACATGGGTCTCATGTATCCGCCCGAGTACGGTGGCATGGGCGGCAGCTACATGGACCTCGCCGTGCTCGGCGAAGCGCTCGGCTATCACTACGGCGGCATCGCGCAGGCCTACGGCATCACGGTGATCTACGCCGGCATGCATATTGCGCTGCACGGCTCGGAGGCAATGAAGCGCGAAGTGCTGCCCAAGATCATTTCGGGAGACATGCGGCTCGCGTTGTGCCTGAGCGAGCCGGACCATGGCTCCGATGTTGCCGGCATCGAGCTGGCGGCGGCGCGCGTTGGCGATGCCTACATTCTCAACGGCCAGAAGATCTACAACAGTGCTGCGCATGTCGCGCACAACCTGGTGGTCGTCGCCAAGACCAAGCCCGGCCGCGGCTATGACGGCATCAGCATGTTCCTGGTCGATAGCGCTTTGCCGGGGGTTTCGATACGCCGTCTGAGCGCGCTCGGCCGGCATACGACCGAAGCCAACCACTGCTTCTTCGAGAACGTTCGCATCGGAGCCGATCGAATCATTGGCGCGGAGAACAGCGGCTGGCGTGGATTGATGAAGTGTCTCAACGTCGAGCGGCTGAACCTTGCCGCCAACGGTGTCGGCAATACGCGGCGCATACTCGATCACGTGCTGGACTACGCCAAGACGCGGCAGCAGTTCGGCCGGCCGATCGGCAAGTTCCAGGCCGTGTCGCACAAGCTGGCCGAGATGGAAATGATGTGGCAGACCGCGCGCGCCCAAACCTTCCGCGTCGCGCAGATGCTCGACGCCGGGCTCGACCCCGTGTGCGAGAATGCCGTCGCCAAGGCCTACGCCACCGAGGTGAACTGGAAGGTGGCCGACATGGCCATGCAGATCATGGCGGGCGCCGGCTACATCATGGATCAGGACATGCAGATGATGTTTCGCGATGCGCGCGTCGGGACGATCGGCGGGGGCACCAGCGAGATCCAACGCAACGTCATCGCCCGCTGTATGGGTCTGTGAGCCATTGGAGAGTTCGCCATGCAGAAACGTGAGCCGCGCGGCCTCTACTTCGAGGACTTCGAAGTCGGCAAGACGTACCGGACGCCGCGCCGCACGGTGACGCAGACGGACATCGTCAACTTCGCGTGCCTGTCCGGCGACTTCAATGCGCCACACGTCGACTGGGAGTTCTGCAAGCAGCAGCCCTACGGCGAGCCGATTGCGCACGGACCGCTCGTGCTCGCGATCGCCGGGGGGCTCATGTGCCAGTCGGGCATCAACGACGGCACCATCGTCGCCATGATGGGCGTCGACGCGTGGCGGATCCACAAGCCGGTCAAGCATGGCGACACGCTCGAGGTCGTCATGACGGTGACCGAGAAGCGCCGTACCAGCAAGGGGGACAAAGGCATCGTTTCGTTCCGGCGCGAGATCCGCAACCAGCATGGCGAAGCGGTGCATTCGATGACCGCCTCCAACATGTACCTCTGTCGGGAGCTGGCCACATGACGCGCCGCGTCGCTGTCGTCGGCGGGGCCGCCAGTGCGAATGGCAAGTTGCAGACGGCGCCAGATGCGCCTTTGCAGGTCCTAGAGCACGAGATTTTGGCGCCGCTCGTGCTCGACGCGATGGCGGCGGCAGGCCTGCCGAAGGAGGAAATCGACGCGCTGGTGTTTGCGCTGTGCCGGCCCTACACGCTGCAGAAATACTTCGCGACGTTCCTCGCCAATTATCTGCGTTTGCCGCTCAAGGGCACCATTATGGAAGTGCTCGGCAACGGCATGACGGGCGGACTTGCCTTCGACGAGGCGGTGAACACCGTGGCGCTCGGTCATGCCGACGTGGCACTCGCGCTCGGCATCAACATGGAGAGCCAGGCGGCCTCGGCGGATCATGCCATGTCGACGATGCGGGCGACGGGCGATGTCGACTTCCACACCATCTTCGGCTTCACCCCGATCGCCTGGTACGCGATGGATGCCGTGCGCTACATGCACGAGCACGGCGCCACCCGGGCAGAGCTGGCGAGCGTCGCCGTCAAGGATCGACGGCACGCCTCGCTCAATCCGATCGCGCAGTTCCGCAAACCGCTGACGCTGGAGGAAGTCCTCGCCGCGCGCCCGATTGTCGAGCCGCTCGGGCTTTACGAGGTGCCGCCGCGCGGCGATGGGGCAGTCTGCCTGGTCGTGTGCGCGGAGGCGGTCGCGAAGGCAACGGGGAGACCCTATGCGCTGGTGCGCGGCCGAGGTTTCTTTCACGAGGGCGCGCACCAGATCAACGAGGTGCCGAACGACATGACTGCCTTCGTATCGGCACAGGGAGCAGCCGCAGCCGCCTACCGGGCAGCCGGCATCGGCGCGGCAGATCTCGATCTCGCGGAGCTCTATGCGCCATGCACGATCGTGCAGGTTCTCGTGTCGGAAGCCATGGGGCTGACGCGGCGCGGACAGGGCGCGGCGCAGGCCGCAGCAGGGGAGACCGCGCTCGGCGGCCGCATTCCGATTTGCACCTCCGGCGGCTGCCTGTCGCGTGGGCATCCGGCCTATATCACTGGGCTGCTGACGATCTACGAGCTCTGGGAGCAGCTGACGCGTCGCGCTGGTGAGCGGCAGGTGCCGAATGCTCGCCTGGCAGCCGGCAGTTGCGAGCTCGGCAACTACAACGCCGCGCTGATCCATATCCTGGAGGCCGTGGCATGAGCTTGGCTTTCATCGACGTGCCGGGAGCACGACCCTGGCCGCCGCGCGTCAGCGCATTCACAAAGCCGTTCTGGGATGCGTTGGCCGAGGGACGCCTGACGACGACGCGGGGAAGGACGTCCGGGCGTCTGACGTTTCCTCCCAAGCCGTTCTGTCCCTACGACTGGGGACGCGAGGTCGAGTGGGTCGACCTGTCCGGGCGCGGAAAGCTATACTCGCAGACCGTCATCCACGCAGCACCGGCCGCGTTTGCGCGTGAGGCGCCGATCCGGAACGGCATCGTCGACCTGGACGAGGGCTTGCGTGTCGCGGCCCGCATCCTCGGCGAACCGTCTCTCGATGCGGCGATGGAATGCGTCGTGCTGCGTTTTACGGATGGACCGCTGTTCGCGTTCCGCGCCACGCAAGGCTGACGATCGCTCCGTGTCTACCGTGCGATTGGTGCTGCTGCGTATCGACCGCCTCAGATGGCTCGTCGCCGCTCTAGGGCTGCCCGCACGAGGGGGAGCCGGTCATTGCCGAAATACATGTCGTCGCGATCGAGGTAGATGGTTGGCGATCCGAAGCCGCCGCGCGCCATCAGCTCGTCCGTGTTCACCCTGAGCTTGTCCTTGATGGCCTGCTGGGCGATTCCAGTGAACAAGGACTGCGGGTCGACGCCAACGTTCCGGCAGATGTCGGCGAGCACATCGTCGTTGGCAATGTCCCGGTCGTCGCCCCAATAGGCCTCGAACACGGCGCGTGCGAAGGGAACGAGCTTGCCGTCGGGTTGAAGGAAAATGCAGCCGCGCATCGCCTTCACGCTGTTCACCGGAAAGATCGAGGGCCGTATGATTTTGAGACCCGCGACGCGCGCCCAGTCTGCAAGGTCTTTCTTCGCGTAGCGCGCCTTGGCGGGCACCGGCTTTTCGCGCGACTGGTAGACGCTCGGATTGATCGTATTGAAGATGCCGCCCACCAGAATCGGCCGCCATTCGATCTCCTCGTCGAACTCGCGCGCGAGGGGGAGAATGTTGTGGAATGCGAGATAGGTCCACGGACTCGAGCAGTCGAAGAAGAATTCGATCATACCATCCGCCCCCCTCAGGCAGAACTCCCAGGAATTCCCGCGATCAAGAGGACCTTGCGCTTCAAGCTCCTCTGCTCAATGGGACTTTGGCAGATCGAGCACTCTCTGCGCAATGAGAGCGAGGATCTGCTGCTCCGTGATGAGGCGATAGAATGACAGTCACCTCCCGCAGTAGCTATTCGACTGACCAAACGAACGCCGTACGGTCCCTGTCAGGTGCTACCTCACGCGATCGAGGGATCAATTTGGACGCAATACGGGGGGGCAACACTGCGCGCCTTTTGACAGTCTTCGGCGTCATCAGGTTGCTCCGCGTCAACCCGGCCGCGCATGTATTTTGTGGCGACCATTGTGACCGAGCCCCGGAAACTAGCGCTTCCGGCCGGCGCGTGTCCCCGACTTCAACGGCTCAGCTCAAGCTGCTCGGCGGATGCTCGGTCGCGGCCGAGTGCACGCCCAAGCCAACGGGGTTTCGGTTCGCATCCCCCAGCGTCCGGCCTTCCGGCGCGATGTCGCGATCGTGGAAACAAT
>Ga0080064_1004704_pt1 | contig 17075 bp, 14 predicted proteins | sample Subgrocontami54m_FD_69260 | JGI IMG/M metagenome (GOLD analysis project Ga0080064, IMG submission 69260) | Subsurface groundwater microbial communities from S. Glens Falls, New York, USA - GMW46 contaminated, 5.4 m (SPADES assembly) (version 2) ...
TCTCGGGTAATCAGCACCTCCACTTTTTCTAAATTTATTCCCAGTTTCAAATACCCTGCTGCCTCCCCCCAACTCCCCTTTTCTTCGGCTAGTGGAAAACTCTGGGCAACTATTCCATGCTTTAAATTCACTAAGCCACTGTTCGTCAAATCAATGCGTCGAACCTCGCCTTCCTTTACCTGTGCATACGCTTTTTTAAGTTCTTGGATATAATCTTCTTTTGTTTTTTCCGCCAACACCGCTTCATCTTTCCCTGTCGTTGCGCGATCACCGCTCGCAGTTGGGTGTCTTTTTGTGGATAAAGCGGCTATGCCAGCAAATGCACCAGTACTTTCCCTACGAAATTTGGGTATCCACTCAAGAGGTAAATCTATTGCTGCATAAATCCCTGCCCCACCATCAATATCTTGAATTCTTTCTTTAATGTCTTCGAGATCAGATTTATTAAGTCTTACAACTTTCATTTCAAATTCGCTTAAGACACCACCAGATTCCCTGGAAACGATTGAATGGCTTCCGCGCACATTTACCAGAGGATCATCACTTAAATGTAGCAACCTTAACCACCCTGCAGCTAAACTCCCCACCCAATAAGCATGTTTTTGATCAGCGAATATCGTACTAGGTGTTGGAGTATCTATTCCTTTTTTTAACATTAATGTCATTGTCCGTGCATGATCAATTTCATGAATTAATGTAGTTAGGCCAAATTGGGAGCCCGAATATTCAGTATATATTTGTGGGAAGTGTTCGCTAAAATATCCAACGGTCCTCCCAACACTCACTCCAACAATAAAATCACTATCAGATATATGACCTTCTAAAAATTGTTCGATTCCAGATATTTTAGGTCTACCCCAATATTTAGCAGGGCCAGCCCTTCCGAGTAACCCATCCGGAAGCATACCAAGATTTATAGCTTGTTCATTAGTTACAACAATAACCTGAGAACCTTTTTCTTGAAAAATAAAATTATAAATGTTCCTTAAAAGCGGTTCGTGATGGCTCTCCAGTTCCTTTAATTTACTAACCATTCGAACAGCCTCTCTTAAGGTAAATCGTGAGGAATCCGAAGTCAATGCGTTTAAATTCAATCGGCCAAATTTTGCCTCTTTCAAATCGGCAAGGCGATCAACAAGTCGTTGCCAGGCATACAAATCATCCCCATCCCCAGAATCAGGGACTGATAAAACCGCTTCTTTAAGTTTTTCTATATCGAGTTCATCATCTGGAGTTTGAAGTAACTGTTCATATATACTTGGGTGAGATGCCCTTCTTCGCTCAAAGGCGAATAACTCCTGAGGGTTCGCTGCCAAGTAAGCACCTCCTAAGCCTAAACTTTTAAGAAAGCCCCTTCTTGAGATCTTTGGTGCTCCCTCAGCACCTTTTTTTCGAATATAATCCAGCAAGACCGAAACGGTCTTTGAGAGGGGGCGTATCCCTAATGACTGAATCTCACCCAAAGTCGCTTCGTCCGACACGACTGTTTTTGATAAAACCGTTCCCTCAAATCCACCCGAAAAATACTTACGTGGGATTATTTCTTGTGTGGCTGGATCGTAATCTTCTTTAATGTAGTTGTAGACGCCTGTTTTAAATGCTTCAAGGTATTGTGCGTAAATTTTTTCTTTGGCATCCTTATCCTCAATATCCACGCCATCGATCTTGTTTTGGTCCATGTAAACTTTACCTAGAAAACTTTTTCTTAAATACTGCTTGAACCATGTCGCTAAAATCATGGAATAATACATCTGCCGTAAAGGCGCAAAATTTTGGCCTTCATTCACTTCCTTTTCAATCGCTGGTAAGATGACCTCGCGGACAATTGCGGATGAAATGTCGCTTATCTCTTCCACATCTTGCTCTTCTAATTGATCCGTTCCAATCTCTTCATTGTTCAAGTTTTCCTTAAGGGCTAAATAATCACCTTCTAGCATCACCTTTAAATGACTCTCCGCGACAAAAGCGGTATTGCCATGTGTGTAAACAACTGCTTTTTCTGGGACTATCCAAACTTTGTTGAAGGTATTTATGGGTATTTCGGATGTGCCATATTTCTCGTAAGCTTTCTGATACACCCGTTTCCAAAACTCATTGCCTAAATCATCTTCGGGATAGAGCAATGAAGCCGTTAACTGCTTTAAAATGTAATCCTGTGCCAAAAGGTCACGGCCCATTTCCGTGACACCAAAGGCCTCTGGAATGATTCGGTCGCCTTCGTACGGTGAAAGGTTGACCCACAATTCGTCTTCTGGAACGGTTACGGAAGCTAAAAAATATTTGATGAGTTTGGTTGATTCTTCTTTGAACTTCTCCTCCTCTAATTTTGAGTCTCCTGGATCAACAATAAAATCAAATCGAAGCGGGTTGTCAGGAAATATCTTAATGCCTCGAACAATCGCAGGCGTGAAGCTAGAAGTTAGAGTAACTAATGTTCCTGCAAGGGCAAATTTAAATTATTTACGCCTAATGGAGAAGGGGGCTGCTGGGCATAAACCGGCCATGGAGGGACAATAGCAGAAAAGCTAAAGACAACAATAACTAACGCTGCTATCGACCGTAAAGATAGGCGATACTGACTTTTATGACCCGTGGTATCCATTTTTAAATTTATTCTAGTATTTAGGAGTTTAGCACTAGGACTTAAATATAACATATTGGGAAGCAATTTAGCAAATCGGGATGTAATCTAGGTGATGTACACTAAAGTGTGTAAATTGATTTAAAAAGTAATAAAAAAGGCGTATCCTTCTGGTTGAAATATTTAGAAACCCGGGATGGCGGTAGAAGCCGCAAAACCCAAACCAAGAAGGAGACGCCCATGAGAACTGTTAATCTCACAGGTAATTATAAACGAAGATGGCAATTTGCCAAACAATTTTTTCAAGAAACTCAAAGTAACGATTTTTGGCTGGATATCCATAAATTTGCTCGGTCCATGACCAAAGAATTTTTTGAAATCACTCTTGAGGAAGAAATGGTCCAATACCAACAACGAGAAAATTACCAAAGAACAGAAAATCGTATTGATTACCGTAACGGGCATTACACTCGTAATTTTGATACCGCCTTTGGCCCCATTGAGAATATTCAAGTGCCACGTTCTCGGACGGGTTTGTTTGAACCAACGATGTTCAAGAAATATCAGCGCCGTCAAGACTGTGTCAATCAATCGATTGTGAATTGTTTTTTACTAGGCGTCTCCACCCGTAACGTCAAAGACGTCTTAAAACCCCTCTTAGGCGTTAACATCTCGGCCTCAACCGTGTCTAACGCCGCCAAATCCGTCACTCGCTTGGTCGAGCAATTCCACGCTCGTCCGCTCATCGACGAATATCAATTCCTTTTTCTCGACGGCATTAACATATCCGTCCGATATGGTTCAAAATCCATTAAGAAAACCGTTCTGGCCGCCTACGGGATCACGCTCTTTGGCCAAAGAGAAATCATCGCCTTCCGTGTTGTTAAATCCGAATCCAAAGATGCCTGTGAATCTTTTTTGAATAATCTGTTTAGCCGCGGTCTCGAAGGCAAAAATCTTAAACTTATTGTTACCGACGGCGGCAAAGGCCTCATCGCTGCCTTAGGCTTTGTCTACCCTGAAATCAAACACCAACGCTGCTGGTTCCATAAACTCCAGAATATCCAGAAATTTCTTAGAAAAAAAGATCAGGAAGAAATTATTAAAGCTTTACGGAAAATCTACAACGCTGAGTCTCGAGCCAAAGCCCTCAACGCCTTTAAATCTTTTAAAGATACCTGGTCCAAAGCTTATCCCAATGTCGCGAAATCTCTAGAACAGGACTTAGAAGAACTCCTGAACTTCTTGACCATCCCCATCAAAGAAGATTACCGTACTTTTATTCGCAAACGTATTCGCACTACCAATGTTATCGAACGTTGTTTTCGTGAAGTCAGACGTCGCACCAGACCCATGTCTTGCTTTAACAATAACGACAGCCTTCAACGCATTATCTATGCTGTCTTTTTTCGCTTAAATACTAACTGGAAGGATAAACTTTTATCCCAATTTACACAATTTATTTGACATTACCTGTAATCTATCGGGAATGTCCTCAAGCGCTCAATGAATACCGGTTTTCCCTCCAATCCCTCGTCGCGGAATTCAAGGGAAGTTAGGTTGCAATTCTCTCTTTTTTAAAAATCTCCACAAAAATCTCTATTTTCCCCTTGACAGCCGGCCTTTTGAGAGTGTATACTTTATTGTGTACACCAATATCTTGTTAAATTAATTTTTACAAATTGAACTCGGGAGTAGGAGGGAATCAAAATGATTGCTAACATCAGACAATTAAGATCATCGACAAAAGAAGTCCTTAGCGCCGTTAGCCGAGGAGATACCGTTTTTATCTTCAAACGCGGCAAGCCTTGCGCGAAAATTCTACCTATTTCTGATGAGCCATCCACAAAAATTTCTCTTGCTGGCATGTGGAAAGACAATCCGAAAGTTTATTCTTCTAAAAAGTTTATTGAAAGCTTGAGAAAGGCTCGTTATGCTCATTGATACAGACGTTTTGATTGAATATTTGAAAGACAACAAACGGGCCACAGAACTGATTGATTCCTTGGGATCCTTTTCTATCAGCAGTGTCACCTATATGGAACTTATTCAAGGATTACGTAACCAAGAAGAGTTAAGGAAATGGAAGACCTTTCTTAAGGAAAGACATATCCAGCATATTTTAATCGATCAAGAAATTACAGCGAAAGCCATCTTCTGGATGGAAGAATTTTTTTTAAGTCACCATCTGCGCATGGCCGATTCATTGATTGCCGCGACCGCCAATGTCTATGGCCTGGATTTATTGACAGGTAATATTAATGATTATCGTTTCCTGCCAGGCTTGAATCTCAAACCATTCCGTGTCCACAACTAAACCAATCCCTCGTGGCGGAATTTAAGGGGAGTTAATTTTCTCTACGGATGTGCTGTAATGGCAATAATGGTGATTTGACTCTCTAATGGCCCGTAATACCAGAAGACTCGATAAGCGGCGGGTGTACCTTGTTCAGCATAAGCCACAAAGACTTTCTCTTCCTTAGGACCTTCGAGGGCTGTAAATGGGTGAGTCTGCAAACTGGGATGGCGTGGATTAAAGCCAAGAAATTTGATTGTTTTTACAACCGCTTTATACCTCTTATTTAACCCCTTATCCTCGTTTAATTCATCTAACTGCTCTCGCGCGTGATCTGTCAAAAAAATGTCGAACACAAAATGAACTCCCCCAAAAATTACAATGATTTCAAATTTAATTTAGAAATTTTGCCTTGCGTAGCCTCTTCTAAACCTTTTTTAACTGAAGCTAACGCTTTTTTATTTTTAAACAACCAAACTTCAGAAGCAGGGATCTCAACAAGAGGCTTTAAGAGAACTTCTCCTTGATTGCCTTCGAAAATTTGTACACGATGGAATCCCTTCAAGATATTTCCAAGGGTAAGGCGTCGGCGTTCATCAATGGTTCTTAAACCCACTTCTGAGAAATCATCCGATATATGGATAGTATCCGTTTTCATATTTTTAATCCTCCCACTTAAAGGATATCACAAATCTCCTATTTGTCAAATGGGATTTACCCATTATGGGTAATTTCGACGCAAGCACTTGCAGCGAAGATCAGGAGAAACTAAAGGAAGGATTAAATTCTTTTCTGAGAGGTGGTTTTAGTTCTGCGGAAACTCTGGAGAGATTTCTCACGTTTAGTTTTTAAATCTTTTTCGAGCATTTTAACGGCCACTAGATAAAACGCTCCCGTTTTCTTTCGTTCAATACGTACTATTTCAGCTAAACCGCTTAAAATATTCAAAATCCCCGACATCGTGACACGCAATTCTAATGTGTCGCCTAAAGAAAATTCTCTATCCGTGTAAAAGGCAATTCCTCCCGCGCTCATATCTTTGGTCATCGAAAGACCCCAAGATTTGTCAGAATTCCTTCTTTTGCTTTTAACTAAGCGAAATTCAATGCACAGAATCCGTTCGGCTCTCACCCATCGACGCTTTTCTTCAACACTTTGCTGTTTGACCATACAATCTCCTAAAATTCATATCCTATATTCGCTAACTTAAGAATATACGCTAAAAAGACTTTCGTCAAGGCATATGTAAATAGCCTATTTACAACTTAATTGTCGTTTGCAGCACACTTTCCGCTAAGGGGATTTCTTAATCTTGACCCGACCTGACGGGGCCACAAGGCGCAGGCGTTTACCCTTAATCGAGTTATGAAAATATTGTCCCGGAACAATATAAACTTTTTCCCCTGAGCTAACGGCATCAAGACCCTCTTGAAGTGTGTTGTAAGGCTTAAAAATCGTTCCGTTCTCACTTGATTCTAAAGTATTAGGATCGACATACACCACATTGCTCCCTACGAAATTGTTAATAGCATCAGCCAAATCCTGATTGTTAAAAGAAGTCCCTGCATTGCCTCCCGTTTCACTACAACCACCATTAGTATGGATTCCTATCGTAAGACCACTATTGACAGCTTCCAGAATAATAGGGCTCCCTGAGTTCCCTCCCTCGGTATCAACCTGATATTCATGCCAGAGATTTGTTCCATCAGAACCATCATCCAAATAAGGCCCGGTTGATGTCTGGTTTGTTTGATTATTAGAATTACGTCCTCCAGTGCTACCTTGAGGATCTTCATCTGTGCCGAATCCTGTTACACGGATCAAATCTCGAGCTTTGACTGATCTTTGGGTCAGACGAAAAAAATCTCCTTGCGCAAAACTAGGGAAAATTCCGCAAGTTTCGTTAGAAGGACAATCTTTATAAGAACTGCAGGGTTGGGATCGAGTTATTGAACAATTGTTATTGTAAAGAACATCGAATACCGCCCAATCTTTGCCAAAACCTCGCCCCTCACCCTCAAATCGAAATTTCATCCTGTCAGGAACACCATTGCGATCAACATCCGCAAGATTAATGGGATATTGATCTTGGGGTGCTGAAGGAACAATATCTCCATCAGACTCGGAGGAAGGGACATTAAATTCAACAACTTGCAGTTGATCTGTATCAACAATTCCGTCAGCATCCAAATCCACGCAATGCCCAGCAGTGAGAAAAGCCCTATTACCAATTAACCACGCGGTACAACCAACAGGAAAAATACGCGCGACCCGCACATCCGTTGATCGCACGCGATCATCCGAACCACAAGGAGTCAATGACTCTTGGCTGGTGTTCTCCTGCCGTTTGTCTTTTTTTGTTTTTTCGCCCCGCGTGACCTTGGAGATGTTAAAAAAGATACCTTTCTCTTCGGGCGCCACATGAAGCTTTACTTCCAAAGTATTTCCCTTAAAGTAAGCCGAGCCTTTATGCCACCTGATTAAGGCTTGGGCGTCTAACTTTTGGGAAGTTCCATCTAATTTATTTGTTACTTGGATATAACTTTTTTCCCCAAGATTGAAATCATCAAACTGAAGGCGAAGCCAGGGAGCTCCAGGAATCTTGATTTCTTTTTGAAACGCAAGAAGAGACTCGGTTCCAAAATTCTCCCGCGCTCCTGATTGTACACGATATTCTACAATTCTCTGAGGAATGGGCTGAGGACTGGCCCAAGCGAAAGAAATCACAAAATCCAACGCTATCGCGCAAGAACAAATAAAAATTTTTATGAATTTTCTTTTCATGGAATGTCTTCCTTATTGAAGGTTAACCAAAATTAATACTAATCCTTCGCCCTCTTTTAATTCTGACATAGCCTTCCCTAAAACGGATCCTTGAGAGGCTTGATGGTCGGTCGCTTTCATCGCCTCTCCGGCAATAGAAGAAGTCGTCAACAAATCCCCTGGTTCGATTGTGCCATTTGAGGTGTTAGCCCGGACATAGACACGGCCGGTCAAGGCCACATCGATTCCCTTATCTAAACTTTCTTTCTGGCGCAGTTTTAAACCTGAACGAATACCCCCTGCCCCACTGACAACCCCCGCGACACGTTTATCGTATTCACGGTTACTTAAGGTCAATTTCCCGGAGTTTTTGGAATCAATGATTACAACTGACCCTAATTCCACAATCTTGTCAGAGAGAACCTCAAATGGTTCCGCAATATCGGCCCCACCGGTGATTTCCAGTTCTCCTGTATAAGTTGTTCCGGTAGTATTGACATTCCCGGCAAAATATCCGGCGTAATTGCTGGCGCTTGTGGCAAAGATCCCATATCCGCTGGCACTTTCCGCGTGAACACCATGACTGCTATAACTTTGTCCCTGAACTCCTATTGTATCGTGACCGTATCCAGAAATAGCACTGGCTGTTGGGTAATTACTAGTATTAGTAACTTCCAGAGTATATCCGGCTGTTCCAGTAGACATCTTTGTAATACCAGACACATTGAGCTTATATCCTGATTGAGGCGTTGTCCCAATTCCAACATTTCCAGAACTGTAATAAATATCCGATCCAGACTGCGACCAAACATTTTCAACACCCCCACCGCTATCCGGCCAAGCAGTACGGCAGTCGGTTCCTATGCAAAGACGATTGCCATTAACATCTCCATTGACATCAAGGGTATACGCGGGATTATCTTTTTTAATTCCAACACCAGAAGACTTAATCGAGATGGCTTCGCTATTACTAAGTGTCCCAAGAGATAAAACACCGCTGTAATTATTGTAATACATGTACGCCCATGATCCACTCGGATAATTTCCCAACATCAACCGTGGATAATCGCTCCCTCGAATAATAATTCCATCAGTACTTTCGCCAACATCTACGGTTAATTTTTGAATTGGACTCGTTGTCCCAATGCCAACGGCGCCGCCGTTAAGGTAGGATGCTCCATTGGAGTGAAGAAGTACGGTTGTAAGTGCGTCATTCCCTCTGCTTGCCCATAGTTGTCCATCTACTCCCGGAGCGTAAGAGCTGATGATCCCTGCGACTTGAAGTTTCTGAAGTGGATTCGTCATCCCAATCCCGACGTTGCCGGAGGTATCAATTCGCATCTTCTCCGAAAAAGTGTTATTTCCATCTTCGGACATAGATCCAAAAGCTATATGACCTCCTGAACCACTGGGAAAATATATGCTATGTTCTCGGACTGAACCACTTAAGTCTATACCGAATCCCGCTTGGACATTTGTAGCGGCATCACGATAGATAGAGAGTTTCCGTCCCCCAGCATTACCCAAATCTAGTAGTGTTCCCGGACTCGTCGTCCCAATCCCGACGTTGCCGCTTCGTGTCAATGTCATCACATTCGTCCCAGTGGTTAGCGCATCATTCATCGCTTCAAGCTGCAAATTCATACCAGTATTGGCCCATCTCCAGGCCCTGTTATCAACTGCCGCATCTGCTCGCCTCGTTATGATCTCCATAGGTGTAGCCGAAATATCAAGGCCTCTTCCCGGCGCCGTCGTCCCAATCCCGACGTTGCCGTTCTTTAGAGTCATTGTATCTACAAGGACACCTCCAGTAGTGTCGATGTCGGTGGATTGAAATCGTAAATAATCATCACTCCAATTCACCGAATCATATCCACCGTATATTCTCCCCACAGGCTGTGAAGGGTGAATACCACTTGCTACAAATGTCAAATCAGGATTATTTGAGTTTGCTAGAGTTACCTTGGCATTCGGGATCGTTGTCCCAATCCCGACGTTACCGGAACTCCCCATCAAATGAAAACCTTTTGATTCTAAATTTTCTTCATAAACACTAAATCTTCCGCCATTATCTTTCGTTCCTATATGATACCACCTAGGTCCCTTATAAATTGTTTCTATTTCACTTATCCCTCCAGAACTTAAAGTTAAATTCCCTCTGACGTCTAATTTAGTTTCAGGATTCGCCGTCCCAATCCCAACATTCTTACTTGAATTTTTTAAATACACACTCGTGTCGTTCTGATCCCATGCCCCTAATCCTAAAAGATTAGTGCCTGCCGGATCAACAATCGACTCGGCCATTAAAGATTCTTTGGTGGAGATCTGCCCATCCACAATCAAATTTCCGGCCACTTCTAAATCTCCCGCCACTTTTCCCGATCCAGAGACATTAACATTCCCCGCGACATCTAAAAGCTCTTGCGGAGTTGTTGTCCCAATTCCCACAGTTTTATTTTGCAAATCCGTGTAAATCAATCCTGAAGGCATTTTAATGTCATCAGCAGGATTAGGCGTAAATACCAAATTCCTTGCCGCGGGATATAAAACCGCTCCGTCAATGGCGACAGATTCTTTGGAATTGACCGCGATGCCGACATTTAATTGATTAATTTCAATCTCAACCGGAACTTCCACTTTCAAAAATTCCCAATCGCCAATACCTGTATTGAACTCGGAAGTATACTGCGTCCCGGCGTAATCCACCAGAAGCTGAACTTGCCCCGGGATGATGGATTTCACCCACGCCCCAAACGAAATCTTTCCTTCTTTTAAACCATTAAGATCATTGATTTGCTGAGAGACGATTAATCCTAAAGCGTTTTCGATCAACAAACTAGAAGATCCCACTCTCTTCTCACTATTATCTATTCCCAGATTCGCCGTGCCGCTTGAAACGCTCCAGCCGTCAGGATTTGTGCCGTTAAGCGCGCTCTCGAAAGAACCGTTCTTAATCCAATTGTAAGAGACAGGAACCAAAGGAACTATTTTTGCTTCACTAATACTTGGACTGACAGGCGCGGCTACAACTTGATTCTTCTCTGCCGCGTAACTTCCTACCGCAACTAAAAACAAAATCCCTACCAGCATGACCATTTTAAAACTTCGCATACAACCCTCCTTGGTTTTAAAAATAATAAAAATATTATTTATTGTTTCGATCCAATCATTTTCTCTGGCCGCACGAGTTTGTCGAATTCTTCCGCGGTTAAAAATTTTAAGGCGACGGCGGCTTCTTTGAGAGACAAATTTTCGGCGAAGGCTTTTTTGGCCACTTGCGCGGCCTTGTCGTAGCCGATGTGGGGATTAAGAGCAGTGACGAGCATTAAAGAATTTTCTAAATTTTTTTTGATATTAGCTTTATTGGCCGTGATTCCCACGACGCAATGATCCGTGAAACTCTCGCAGGCATCAGAAAGCAGCCGAATAGACTGCAGGGCATTGTAGATAATGAGAGGTTTGAAGACGTTTAATTCAAAATTGCCACTCGCGCCGGCAAAAGTGATTGTTGTGTCATTGCCAAAAACCTGCAGAGAAACCATGGTCATGGCTTCGCATTGCGTGGGATTAACTTTCCCGGGCATAATGGAGCTTCCGGGTTCATTTTCGGGAAGATGAATTTCCCCGATACCTGAACGAGGGCCGGATCCTAACCAACGGATGTCGTTCGCGATTTTCATTAGCGACGCGGCCAAAGTTTTTAACGCGCCGCTTAATTCCACAATTCCATCGTTAGCGGCCAAGGCTTCAAATTTATTGGGCGCGCTGACAAAAGGCTTGCCGGTCAATTTCGCGATTTCACAAGCCGCCTTTCGGCCAAATTCAGGATGGGCGTTAAGACCAGTCCCGACGGCTGTTCCTCCTAAAGCGAGTTCATACAACGACGGAAGAGCTCTTTCCACGCGCTTAAGGCCGTTTTCAACCTGCTCACCATATCCGGAAAATTCCTGTCCCAAGGTTAGCGGGGTCGCGTCCATTAAATGCGTCCGGCCGATTTTAATAATGTCTTTAAAGCCTTCAGATTTCTTCTTTAACGCGTCCCTTAACTTTTTAACCATCGGAATTAATCTCCGATGAATCTCTTCGACACAGGCAATATTCATCGCCGTTGGAAAAACATCGTTGGTGGATTGCGACATATTGACGTGATCGTTGGGGTGAATAGGATCTTTACTGCCTAATTTCCCTTGGACCAATTCAATGGCGCGGTTAGAAATGACTTCATTGACATTCATGTTGGTCTGCGTGCCGCTTCCCGTCTGCCAGACCACCAGCGGAAAATGATCGTTAAGCTTGCCTTCAATCACTTCATCTACGGCTTTTAGAATCAAATTGGCTTTGTCAGGAGGAAGAAGTCCTAAATCGGAATTAACAATCGCGCAGGCTTTCTTAACAATTCCTAAAGCGCGGATTAATTCTAGTGGAACTTTTTCCCCGCCAATTTTAAAATTCATCAATGACCGTGCGGTTTGAGCGCCGTAATATTTGTCGTCAGGAACCTGTACTTGCCCCATACTATCCGATTCAACGCGGTAGGCCAATTTAATTCTCCTTTTATTTCTTCTCCATCAACGATCTAATAATATCAATAGGAAGAGGGAAAATGGTTGTTGTATTATTTTCTTTCCCAATCTCCACTAAAGTCTGTAAGTATCGCAGTTGAATAGCCACCGGCTGTTTTTGCATCATTTCCGCCGCCAAGCAAATTTTCTCAGCCGCCTGGAACTCCCCCTCCGCGGCAATGATTTTCGCGCGACGCTCACGTTCAGCCTCCGCTTGCCTGGCCATGGCTCGTCTTAAATCCTCAGACAAATCCACATGTTTCATTTCAACCGTTGTGACCTTAATTCCCCAAGGACCGGTCTGGCGGTCAAGAATGGTCTGCAACTGCAAATTAATTTTTTCCCTTTGGCTTAAAAGATCATCCAGCTCCATTTCCCCTAAAACACTGCGCAGGGTCGTCTGCGCCATCTGAGAAGTGGCGTAGAAATAATCCTGAACTTCAATAAGCGCCTTAATCGGATCCATTATACGAAAGTAGGTAACCGCGTTGACTTTAGCTGAGACGTTATCTTTGGTAATAATATCCTGAGGAGGAACATCTAAAGTGACTAAACGCAAACTTAAAATGACAACTTTATCAATCGGCCAGATAATAAAAACAACGCCAGGCCCTACAGGCTGGCCTAAGACACGGCCTAAACGAAAAACCACACCTCGTTCATATTCCTTGAGAATTCTTACGCTATTAAAAATCCAAACCGCAACTAATGTCACAATAATTAATGCCGGGGTCATATTTTTTCTCCTTGTTTATTGTTTTTTCACTTTAAGCGTTAACCCATCGATTTCGACAACAATAACTTTTTCCCCTTTCTTGATTTTTTCATCACTTAAGGCGTTCCAAAGTTCGCCATGGACATAAATTTTTCCTTGCCTTTCCATCCCAAAATCCGATTGAGCCGCTCCTTTTTTTCCAATCAATCCTTCTTGGCCTCCCATTGCTTTTCGATATCGAGATTTTAGGATTAAAGGGACAAAAATACAAATTAAAAGAACCATCGGGATAATCATCGCCCAAATAACAGCTGGCGAAACCCGCAAGACTGGGTCAGCCGCTTCAAACAGAAGCATGGAACCTAAGAAAGTACATACCAACCCACCTAAAGCCAATAAACCGAATCCTGACGTGAACGCTTCGGCTACCCAGAGAACCAAACCTAAAATCAGCAAGCCAAGCCCCGCATAATTCGTTGGTAATGTTTGCATACTGTAAAACGCTAAAATAAGAAAAATGGCGCCTAACACCCCTGGGACGGCAGAGCCGGGATGAAGAAGTTCAAAAAATATTCCATAAAATCCCAAAACCAAAAGAATATACGCGATATTGGGGTTCGCCAGGACGTTAAAAAATCTTTGGGCTGACGTCATCTCAATTTTCTTAATCAAAGCATCTTTCGTTTGAAGAATAATTGTTTTATCCTCGATCACAACACTTTTTCCGTCTAATTGATTAAGTAAATCCTCTTGATTTTTAGCAATCAATTCTACGACTTTTTTCTCTAGAGCCTCTTCGGCGGTAATGGATGAACTTTTCGTGACACTCTCCACAGCCCATTCAACATTGCGATTGCGCTCTTTGGCGATGGCGCGAATAAACGCGGTTGTGTCTTGAAGAATTTTATTTTCAAGGATCCCTAAATCTTCCTCAGGCTCTTCTGTTGCTTCTTGTTGTTTTTCGGAATCCTCTCCTGCAGGCGCTGATTTCACTGATTTATTTTTATTCTTTGATTTATCTACGTCTTCTGTGCCTGCCCCGCCAAAGGCGGGGGCTGCAGTCTTTTTATCTGCCACGTCTTTGACGGGGACTGCAGTCTCTTTTTCATCTTGATTTCTAAAATCTTTAAGAATCTCTTTTAATTCTTTCCAATTATCATTTCCCTTTGGATCCTCTTTCCCTAATTCAATAGGATGAGCGGCGCCGATATTGGTCGATGGGGCCATGGCCGCAATATGGCTGGCGTAGGTAATAAATACGCCGGCCGAACCGGCTCTCGAACCATTGGGAGCAATGTAGACAACTACGGGAACCTTGGAGGTGAGCATTTTTTTCACAATCGTTCGAGTCGATTCCAGCAATCCTCCGGGCGTATCCAGCTCGATGATTAAACACTCTGCCGCCTCTTGTTCAGCCTTTTCAATAGAATGCACAATATATTTTGCCGTCACGGGATTAATCGTATCCCCATCTAAGTGGCTGACATAAATTTCATTAGAAAAGGCAGAGAGTGGGGACAGGAAGAATAAAACAAGAAAGACAAATAATAAAACTTTGCAATGTTTAATCATTTTGCCCCATTTATACTTTTAATGGCAAAGCACCTGCCATGTCACCAATCACATTGACCAATTCGGTATTCGAAGGAATAACAATTTTTGCATTGTCTTTAAGCGATCGTTCTACCGTTTCTAATTTCTTAAGAAGTTGCGCATTACCCACAAAATATTTATTAGCCGCGTCATTGACTAAACGAATAGCCTCGGCTTCTCCTTGCGCTGTTAAAATACGGGCTTGCCGGATGGCTTCGGCTTTTTTAATTTCGGCTCTCTTTTCCCCATCAGCAACCGTCTCGCGGGCGGTCGCGAAATCAACAGCCGCGACTTTTTCATTTTCAGCTTTGACAACCTTATTCATCGTCTCCTGAACATCTTTAGGGGGATCAATCTCTTTGAGTTCCGTACGCACAATCTCCAAACCCCAATCTTTAGTTTCATCGTGTAAGATCCGATGCAGTTCACTGTTTATTTTTCCACGCTCACTGTTGGCGGACTTTAAGGTCAGTGTACCGATGATACTTCTTAAAGTCGTTCTCGCTAAATTAACAATCTGCCACTGATAATTATTCACATTGTATTGACAATTTTTGACACTGCTCTCATCTGGTTTTACCTTAAAATAAACTTGGGCATCCACCCTAGCATTCAAATTATCAAAAGTAATAATTTCCTGCGGTTCGGCATCCACCATCTGCTCTGTAATGTTAACCAAGAACATTCTCTCAACAACCGGGATAACCCAATGGAATCCCGAATCGGCGAATCGCGAATATTTACCTAAAATCTCAATTAAGCCTCGAGTGGTCGGCCGTACAATCCTAATGCCCGCAAGAAATATACTCATAAAAATAAAGATAAAAGAAATTATCATTGTCATTAGAATTTCCATCGGGATTCCCTCCTCATCACACTTGCATGGTTAAAATAATTAATAATTCTGCACAAAATGCGTTAATAAGCGGACACCAAACCCCGTGGCTCCATGCCCGTAATAAAAACGTGATTGGCCGTCAACAAAAGCCGTGCCCGCGATATCCAGATGAGCCCATTTTACGCCTTCCGTAAATTGGTGTAAGAATTCGGCGGCCGTAAGAGTCCCTGCCGCTCCTTTAGGGTACCCAACATTTTTGATATCCGCGACCTGTGATTTCACAGCCTCTTTTAACTCAGGATAAAGAGGAAGCCGCCAAATACGATCATCGGTTTCATTAGATGAGTGAACTAATTGACGAGAAAATTCGTCATCCTTAGTGACAAGCGCGGCATAATCATGTCCCAACGCGATAACACAAGCCCCTGTTAAAGTAGCCATATCAATTAAGCGTTCTGGTTTGTATTTTTTAACAACATAGGAAATGGCATCGGCTAAAACAAGACGGCCTTCGGCATCGGTATTGCCGATCTCCACGGTCTTCCCCGAATAACTCACGAAAACATCTCCCGGCTTATAGGACGCCGACCCAATGGCATTTTCTGCCAAGGTGCAAACAAAAATAATATTTTTCTTTACTCCCAATGCCAAGACATTTTTTAGAATACCCACCACAGCGGCGGCGCCGCTCATATCGGTGCGCATGGTCTCCATACTTCCCGTGGGTTTAATATTCAGCCCACCCGTGTCAAAGGTAATCCCTTTTCCAACCAACGCCGTGTAAGGATCTTTGGCAGACGCCCCTTGATATTTGACAATAATGAGTTTTGGCTCCTTTGGACTCCCCTGATTAACCGCCAGATGCAAATTTAATCCTTTAGCTTTAAGCTCTTTTTTATTGAGGATCTCCAGGGAGATATTTCTTTTTCCCCAAATAATATTCCGGATGACTTTCTCTATATATTGGGAAGTGACTGTATCCGCGTTGTCATTAATAAGATCCCGAGCAAGATTTGTTCCTTCACAAACTTTAACAACCCTTTCATTGATCTTTCCATGGGAAGAAATAATAAAAATGTGTTTCTCCTCGATAGTCTTGTCCTCTTTAGACTTAGTTTTATATTTTTTCCAAGAATAGCATCCAATTAAGACTGCCTCGATGACGGCCTTCAAGGCCGCTTCTTTTTCTTCAGTTAATAAAAGTTCAAGTTCTTTAATCCTTTTGAGATAAGAGGATAAAACAGCCTGGCGCACAGTAACGCGCAAAGCCGTTAAAGACAAATCTTTCTCTTTCCCTATTCCAACCAAAAGAACTATTTTTTTATCCGCCAAAAAAGGGAAAAGCTCTCCTTTTTCCCCTAAAAATTGATGAGACGCGACGATAGAATCAATTTGGACTTTTATTCCTCGATGGGAAACGGAATAATTTTTATTCTTAATTTGTTCTTCGCTTAAAAGAATAACAACGGCTTGCTTGTTAAATTTTAAAGAAGGCTGGAATGAAATAACCACGTGACAACCCCTTTCTTGAAGAATATTATTTTTGGTATTCCTCCCCCTCGATGGGGGAGGTGAGGTGGGGGTGATGACCATCGAAAATCACCCTCCTGTGCAACTGAAACATCGTTTACATTTTAGACCGGGTACATCGTTTACACTATTTAGTTTCGAATAATTTTGTTCTTTCTCAAATCTACGGAACCAAGAATATAAAAACTAAATTGGAT
>Ga0080064_1004708_pt1 | contig 17066 bp, 24 predicted proteins | sample Subgrocontami54m_FD_69260 | JGI IMG/M metagenome (GOLD analysis project Ga0080064, IMG submission 69260) | Subsurface groundwater microbial communities from S. Glens Falls, New York, USA - GMW46 contaminated, 5.4 m (SPADES assembly) (version 2) ...
TGTCCTGGTGGCCGCCATCCATAAGGTCGCGGCGGGCCAGTCGCTCATTGACCCCTCCATGACTCAGAAGCTCCTGGAGCGCCTGCGCTCCCCTCAGCCCGCCCGGCCCCAGGACAAACTCTCCACACTGTCTCCCCTGGAGTTCCGCATTCTGGAGCTGGTGACCGAGGGCAAGACAAACAAGGAGATCGCCGAAAAGCTCCACTTGAGCGACAAGACGGTCAAGAACTACGTAAGCACTATCCTCAGCAAGCTGGACGTGGACCGCCGGGCTGAAGCGGCGGCCTACCTGGCGAGCCATCGTCGGGAGGGCACAGCCCCTTCCAGCTAGCCATAGCTGGCGCAGCGGATTAGGGCCGTTTGGCCCCTTGCAGTAGGGCCGAATGGCCCTACTGCTTTGTTCCATTTGACTATAAAACATATGACTCTTGCACCTTATTGTTTGCCCGGCGCCGACGTAAGCTGATGGTGTACAGCGTACGGACAAACGGAGGAGCGGTGAACCATCTACGCGTCTTCATAGTGGACGGACACGAGCCGGTGCGTGAGAAGCTCGCCGCCCGCCTGTCGGAATCAGGCCTCCAGGTCATCGGCCACACGGGCAACCCTGAGGAGGCGATACGGCTGACGGAGACGCTGTCCCCGGACCTGGTCCTGGTGGACATCAGGAGCATGGCGAACAACGGCGCGCCTGCCCTGTGCACGAAATTGGCGCACGTCCAGCCGAAGACATCCATCGTCATCCTGACGTCGTACGTGGATGATGAGGTACGAGTCCTGGGCACGGAGGCAGGCGTCAGCGCCTATCTGCAGAAGACCATTGGCTCGCGAGACCTCGCGAAACATCTAAGGGATATAGCCACACAACATCAAAAGGCTCTGCTGTTCGAAGGGAGGTAAGCCATGATTCAATTCAGAAGCTGCCCACGCTGCAAGGGTGACCTGCACATGGACTGGGATGATTACGGGATGTTCCTGAATTGTCTGCAGTGCGGTTTCTACCGTGACCTGTCCGAGGAGGAAACCGCGGGCATCAAGCGCGGCAAGGTCAAGGGCCTGGTGCTGCAGCGCGTCCGCGTGTAACCAACGTACCAACAACGCAAGGTAACGAAGGTTCCAGGCAGCGGCATTCCGCTGCGAATGGAAAAGGAGGCGAGCATGGCACAGACCAAGGAGACCAAATCTGTCGCAATCGCCACGGATCCCCCATTCATCCAGAGGCTTTTCAGCACTGGTGAGTTCGCGTGGCTCTGGCTTATTGCCCGAATCTGGCTCGGCTACCAGTGGTTTATAGCGGGAGAGCACAAGGTCACCGATCCCAAATGGATGGATTCCGGAGTCGCGCTCAAGGGCTTCTGGACCAGCGCGACCGTCATTCCCGCCAGCGGCAAGGCGCCAATCGTATTCGACTGGTACAGGGACTTCCTCAAGTTCCTGTTGGACAGCGGCTCCTACGTGTGGTTCGCGAAGCTTATCGCCGTGGGGGAGATGCTGATCGGTATCGCCCTCATCGTCGGGGCCTTCGTAGGCGTCGCCGCTTTTCTGGGTTCATTCTTGAACTGGAACTTCATGATGGCCGGCTCCGCGAGCACGAATCCGTTGCTCTTCGCCGTGGCCACGTTCCTGGTGCTGGCGTGGAAGGCCGCGGGCCATTGGGGTGCGGACCGCTGGCTCCTTCCCGCGATCGGGACGCCCTGGGGCCCTGGCAAGGTTTTCGGAAACGGCAAACAGAAGGCGCCTATCCGACCCCAGGAGCAGGGCACCAGCTAACACAACAACTCCTTCGAGTGGGCCGGGGAGGCCTGGACTCACAAACGCCTGGAAGAGGTTTACCCTCCTACCTCTTCCGGGCGTTTCCTTTTTTCGCTGTACTTACCCCTTGACCTGTCCACTCCAGAGTGTTTCGACGACTCTACGCTGAACGGGACTTCATCCCGGACTAAACCAATAAAAGCGCCCCGCAAACATGTGGGGCGCTTTTGATATCCGTCGGACGAGATACTTGGTGGCTATGCCGGTCCAGACACACCCACCGGCAAATCAATGCGGTGCTTTTTCAGGACGTCGCGAAGCTGCGCCGCCGACTTCTCATCAAGCGGCGTAAGAGGGAGCCGGGGATTGCCCACGCGGAAGCCGACCTCGTTCACGGCGAACTTGACAGGGATGGGGTTGGAGACGATGAAAAGGGCGCTGAACAGGGACAGGAGCCGACGGTGAATCGCGGCGGCGCCGGCCATGTCGCCTTTAACAGTACGCTGTATCATGTCCTGCATCTGCAGGCCCACGAGATGTGAGGCCACGCTGATGACCCCGTAACCACCCAGCGCCATCATGGGGAACGTATCGCCGTCGTTGCCGCTCCACACCAGGAAGCCGGGCCGCGCCTCCTGAATGACGCGCGCAGCCTGCTCCAGGTTCCCGCTGGCCTCCTTGATGCCCACGATGTTCTCTATTTTGCTCAGCTTTATCACGGTGTCCGCCGTCAGCGCGGTTACCGTCCGGCTGGGCACGTTATAGACAATGCACGGCAGATGCGTGCTCCCGGCAATAGCCTTGAAATGGAGATACAGCCCCTCCTGCGTGGGTTTGTTGTAGTAAGGCACCACCAGGAGCACGGCGTCCACGCCCAGCTTCTCCGCCTCCCTGGTCACCTCCATACTTTCCGCCGTGCTGTAGTTGCCCGTGTTGGCGACCACGTTCCCGCGATGGCCGACGGCGGAGCGCACCTCGGCAAACAGGCGCAGCTTCTCTTCGCGGGTCAGGGTGGGAGACTCGCCTGTCGTGCCCGAAAGAATCAGGCCTTCACTCCCAGAGTCCAGAAGGGCCTTCGCCAGTTTCCTTGCCTGCTCAGTATCAAGCTCGCCCCGTTCAGTGAACGGGGTCACCATGGCTGTCAGAAGGCGTCCCAACTTGGCCATGCCGCTTTCCTCCCTCCGGTATGTGTCCCTGCCGCGCGAGCTCTTCCGCTATCTGCACGGTGTTGAGCGCCGCGCCTTTGCGCAGGTTGTCAATGACTATCCACAGGGACAGCCCGCTGCTGTTCGAGGCGTCGCGTCGAATGCGCCCCACAAGGACGTCGTCGCTGCCGCTGGCGAACCACGGCTGCGGGTAGAGACTGACGTCGGGATCGTCCAGCACCCGGACGCCGGAGGACTCCATCAGCAGCTTCCGCGCGTCTTCCGGCGCTATGGGGTTGGAGAACTCCGCATGGACGGCGGCGGCATGTCCTACGTATACAGGCACGCGCACGCACGTCGCGGAAACAGGCAGGCCCTCTATGTGCAAGACCTTTCGCGTCTCCTCCACGAGGCTCCACTCCCCGCGCGAGTAGCCGTTGTCCAGAAAAACGTCCACCTCTGGAAGCAGGTTAAATGCTATCTGGTGCGGAAATACATGGGGGACGACTGTCCGGCCCTCCAGCACCAGTCGCGCCTGAGCGGACAGCTCTTCCTGGGCCGCGCGCCCCGCTCCGGACACGGACTCGTAGGTGCAAACGACCACATGCTTCAGCGGATTGACCCTGTGCAGCGGGTAGAGGGCCATGGTCAAAGCTACCACGGTGCCTCCCGGTCCAGCCACCAGCCCCTTGTGCGCGCGCACGTCGGCGGCGTTGATCTCCGGGACGATAAGCGGCACATCGGGGTCTATGCGCCATGCGGGGCTGCTGTCCACGACGATGGCGCCCGCCTTGATGGCTAAAGGAGCAAACTGTCTGGCGACATCCTGGCCCGCGGCGAAGAAGACCAGGTCGCTCTCGTCAAAAGCGTTGTTGCTCAACCCTTCGACAACCGGCTCGCGCTGGGGGAGCAGCGGCTCGCGGCTCGCTGAGCGGTCGGCGGTAAAAAGTCGCAGGGAACTACAGGGAAATTTACGTTGCTCCAGACACCTGACAATCTCCTGCCCCACCAGCCCCGTCGCCCCCACAACGGCAATCCGGTAACCGCTCACGCAGGCCTCCTAGTCCAGCTTAAGCAACGCCTCAAGGCCATAAACAAGCTCCTGGCGCTTGACCACCTCTTTGACGGCAAGAAGAACGCCGGGCATGAAGCATTCCCGACTGATGGTGTCATGCCGTATGCTGAGGGTCTGGCCCGGCCCGCCGAAGATGACCTCCTGATGGGCCAGCAGACCTTGCAGACGAACGCTATGGATAGCGACGCCTTCCATCTGGCCTCCGCGGGTGCCAGGAATGGTCTCCCTGGTAGTCGCGGGGTGTTTGAAAGGCCCCTCACGCCTCTCGCGCATGGCGCGGACAGTGGCGATGGCGGTGCCCGAGGGCGCGTCAGCCTTCTGGTCGTGGTGCAACTCGATGATTTCCGCCTCGTCGAAGTAGCGGGCGGCCAGCTTGGCTAGGTGCATCATGAGAACGGCGCCCAGCGCGAAGTTGGGGGCGACTACGGCGCCTACCTGATACCTTCGCGCCAGCCCGCTGATCTCTTCAACGTGGTCCGGCGTCAGCCCCGTCGTGCCCACCACAAGGGCCACGCCGTTGCCCAGCGCCACCCGGGCCGCCTTTACGGCGCCCTCCGCAGAGGAGAAGTCCACGACGACATGAGGACGAACGCGCAGGATGACAGGCTCCAGATCGCGAGCGTACGGGATGATGCCGAGGTTGTCCGGCAGGGAGACGTGGTCTTCGTCGGCCTTGATGTCCACGGCGCCCACGGGCTCAGTGGCGGAATCCCTGCACAGGGCCGCCAGGACCTCACGCCCCATCTTTCCGGACGCGCCCTGCACGACAACCTTGATGGGAGGCATTGTTCTGTCCCCCTCTCTTTATTATGTCGTGGGCACGAAGGGCGATTACGGGCGCTGCGTGGACTCTGCCGGGCCACGGTAAGGCGGCTGCCGGTACCCGCTACCCCGCGGCGGGCCGCCCTGTCCACCCCGGAACCCAGGAGGGCCGCTACGCCGATCACGGTCAAAGCCACCAGGAGGCGGTCCTGGACGACGGAATGGCGCTCCACCTTCGCCGCCCTCGGACCCCGGGCCTGCTGGCGGACGCGGGCCGCCCTCCAGAATGGCGCGGTGCGAGAGGTTGATGCGCCCCATCCGGTCTACCTCGATGACCATGACTTTCATCTCGTCGCCGAGCTTCACTTCGTCCTCGACGCGTTCCACCCGATGGTCGGAAAGCTCGCCGATGCGTACCAGGCCGTCCTTGCCCGGCATAATCTCCACGAACGCGCCGAAGTCGGTGATGCGCGTGACCTTGCCCGTGTAGACGCCCCCGACTTCGACTTCCTTGGTGAGGCCCTCGATCATGGCGATGGCCTTGTCGGAGGCCTCTCCGCTGGTGGAGCCAATGACGACGGAGCCATCGTCCTCCACGTCAATTGTGCACTTGGTCTGGTCAATGATGGCCCGGATGTTCTTGCCGCCCGGGCCGATGAGCGCGCCGATCTTCTCCGGCCTGATCTGGATGCGGGTCATCCGCGGAGCAAAGGGGCTCAACTGGGCGCGCGGCTCAGCGATGGCCTGCTTCATCTTGCCCAGGATGAACATTCGGGCGTCCTTGGCGTGGGCCAGGGCCTCCGCCATCAACTCAGTGCTGATGCCCTTGATCTTGATGTCCATCTGCAGGGCGGTCACGCCTTCGGAGGTGCCCGCCACCTTGAAGTCCATATCGCCCAAGTGGTCTTCCGCACCTGCAATGTCGGTGAGAATGACGTGGCTTGAACCTTCCTTAATCAGGCCCATCGCCACACCGGCCACGGGCGCCTTGATGGGAACGCCGGCGTCCATAAGGGAGAGCGTGCTGCCGCAGACACTCGCCATGGAGGTGCTCCCGTTGGAGCTGAGCACTTCAGATACAACGCGAATGGTGTAGGGAAATTCCTCTTCGGTGGGAAGCACGGGCATGAGCGCCCGCTCCGCCAGCGCGCCATGGCCGACCTCTCGCCGTCCGGGCGAGCCCATGCGTCTGGCCTCGCCGGACGCGAAGGGAGGCATATTGTAGTGGTGCATGTAGCGCTTGAATTCTTCGAGGCCCAGGGTGTCCAGCCTCTGCCGCTCGCCGGTGGAGCCCAGGGTGCTGATGCTCAGCACCTGCGTCTGACCGCGAGTGAAGAGACCGGAGCCGTGCGTACGGGGAAGGAGTCCCACCTCACACGTGATGGTGCGGATGTCCCGGGGGCCACGGCCGTCCAGACGCCGCTTGCGTCCGACGATGCTCTGCCGGACTATGTTCTTTTCCAACTCGTGAAACGCGTCGCCCACCTGGTTGGCCGGGTACGCGCCCGCGAGCTTCTCCGCCACGTCCTTTTTCAAGGCCGCGAGAGCCGTTTCTCTTTCTACGTTGTCCGTCTTCCCCAGCACGTCCTCAAGCCGCCCGCTCAGCGCGCTCCGCACGGCGGCCACTGTGTCCGGCCCCGCGCCGGTGTCCGCGACGAAGGTCGTCTTGGGCACGCCGCACTCGCGGACCATCTCGTCCTGAAGGGCGATGACCTCAATGTTGGTCTGCTGCCCCAGCTTGATCGCCTCGAGAAGAGTGGACTCATCCAGCGTATGGGCGCCCGCTTCGACCATCATGACGGCGTCACGGGTCCCGGCTATCACCAGGTCCAGCTTGCTCTGTTGCACCTGGCGCATGGTGGGGTTCACGACCAGAGCGCCGTCAATGAAACCGATGCGCGTCGCGGCGAGCGGCCCATCGAAGGGGATATTGGAGAGGCTGAGGGCCGCCGACGCTCCGATAATCGAAAGGATGGCGGGGTCGTTCTCCTGATCGGTGGACAGGACGGTGATAATCACCTGAACGTCGTTGCGAAAGCCTTTGGGGAAGAGGGGACGAATAGGCCTGTCGGTCAGACGGGCCGTCAGGATAGCCTCCTGAGTGGGCCTGCCTTCCCGGCGAAAGAAGCTGCCGGGTATTCTGCCGACAGCGTACAGGCGCTCCTCGTAGTCCACGGTAAGCGGGAAAAAGTCCACCCCTTCCCGCGGCTGTGTGCTGGCGCAGGCGGTGGCAAGCACCACCGTCTCACCGTACCGGACAACGACAGACCCCTGGGCCTGACCGGCCAGCTTGCCCGTCTCGAAGAGCAGGCTGCGCCCACCGATATCACGCTTAAATACATGCTGTGTCAAGGATAAACCCTCCTCGGCGGACCCCCTGAATAAGGATAAGGCACCAGAGAGCGGTGCCTTATCGGCGAAGACCCAGTTTGGCGATCAAGGCGCGGTAACGGGGGGTGTCGGTACGGCTCAGATAGGCAAGTAGCCTCCGCCGCTGGCCTACCAACCTGAGGAGGCCGGTACGAGTGCCATGGTCATGCCGGTGAACCTTCAGATGCCCGGTCAGACTTGTAATCCTCTCGGTGAGGAAGGCAACCTGCACATCGGCAGATCCCGTGTCCGTTCCGTGCAACCCGTGCTCCTTCAGAATAACCTGCGTGCGCTCCCTATCCAATTCCTTGTCGCTCCTTGCAGGGGTGTCTCTATATACTTACTTTCCTCTGGCACGGCATTATAGCACACCTCAAAAGCTCGACACAAGCAGTCAGCCGGTCGGAGTTGTCCGAAATCGAAAAAACTCGCTCCAATAACCTTGACACGGAGAGCCAAAGGTGATAACTTTTCTATTTGGCGCTCGCTTGCAAATAAGCGGTTTTGCCGGTATCATGTTTTTTTGTGCGTTTCGGTCAGGAGACTAACTCATGCCAACGGTAAACCAGCTCGTACGGAAGGGTCGCCAGGGGGCTCGCAACAAGAGCAAGGCCCCTGCGCTCCGCATCTGGCACAACGCCCTTGAGCAAACGCGGAAGTTCACGGCCAAGGGCGCGCCCCAGAAGCGTGGCGTGTGCATACAGGTGCGCACGATGACCCCGAAGAAGCCGAACTCGGCGCTCCGCAAGATCGCTCGTGTGCGCCTGACGAACCAGGTCGAAGTCACCGCGTACATCCCCGGCGAGGGCCACAACCTGCAAGAGCACTCGGTTGTCCTGCTTCGCGGAGGTCGCGTGCCGGACCTGCCGGGCGTCCGGTATCACATCGTCCGCGGCACGCTGGACTCGGCGGGCGTGCAGAACCGCCGTCAGGGCCGCAGCAAATACGGGGCGAAAAAGGCGAAGGGCGCCGCGCCCGCCGGTGGCGGACAGGCCGCTGCTCCCGCCGCTCCCGCTGCTTCCGCCGCTACAACTTAATTCAAGCAGGATAACTACATGCGCCGTCGAAAAGCTGAACAAAGGGTCGTAATACCGGACTCCCGCCACAACAGTGTGCTGGTGGCCCGGCTTATCAATAAGGTGATGGTGGGGGGCAAAAAGAGCCTCGCGGAGCGCATTGTCTACGAGGCTATGGACGTGACGGAGAAAGAGACCAAAAAGCCTGCCATGGATGCGCTGGAGCAGGCCATCAGGAATGTCACGCCTCTCCTTGAGGTCAAGCCTCGTCGCGTGGGAGGCGCAACTTACCAGGTCCCCGTCGAGATCCGGCCCGAGCGGCGTCTCGCTCTGGCTATTCGCTGGCTGCTGGGCGCGGCCCGCGCCCGTACGGGCAAGCCCATGTCCCAGCGGCTCGCCGCCGAATTGATAGACGCCACGCGGGGCCAGGGGACCGCGGTCAAGCGGCGAGAGGACCTGCACAAGATGGCGGAGGCCAACCGGGCCTTCGTTCACTACCGCTGGTAGAGCGTCCGAAGGGACGAGAGGGTTTCCAACCTAACGTGAATTACTATGCCTAGACTTGTGCCTATCGAAAAAGTCCGAAATATCGGATTTATAGCTCATATCGACGCCGGCAAGACCACGGTCAGCGAGCGCGTCCTGTTCTTCACGGGCAAGACGTATAAGCTGGGCGAGGTGCATGAAGGCACCACGGTCATGGACTGGATGCCCCAGGAGCGCGAGCGCGGCATCACTATCACCGCCGCCGCTACCACGACCGAGTGGAAGGGCTACAGCATCAACATTATTGATACGCCCGGCCACGTGGACTTCACCGCGGAGGTTGAACGCAGCCTGCGCGTGCTGGACGGCGGCGTGGTCATCTTCGACGGCACCCAGGGCGTGGAGCCTCAGTCCGAAACGGTATGGCGACAGGCGGACAAATACAAGGTCGCCCGGCTTTGCTTTGTTAACAAGATGGACCGCCCGGGCGCGGACTTCTTTCACACCGTTGACATGATCGTGGACCGCCTTCGCGCCAATCCGGTGCCGGTCCAAATCCCCCTGGGGACGGTGGACAAGTTCAAGGGCGCCATTGACCTTGTTGAACAGAAAGCCTACGTCTTCCAAACCGACAAGCCTGATCCTCCTGTCGAGGAGCCTGTCCCCGCTGAATACCTGGCTGAGGTCGCCAAATGGCGAGAGCACCTGGTGGAAAAGGTGGCGGAGACAGACGAGAAGCTCACAATGAAGTTCCTGCAGGGCGAGACCATCTCCGTCCCCGAGTTGAAAGCCGCCCTGCGCTCTGCAACCGCGAGGAATCTCCTTGTGCCCGTCCTCTGCGGCACGGCTCTGAAAAACAAGGGTGTTCAGCTTCTGCTGGACGCGATTGTGGACTATTTGCCCTCCCCGGCGGATGTGCCGCCGGTATTCGCGACAGACATACGCACCGAACAGCCCATACCGCGGGCGGCCAACGACGATGCCCCGATGGCCGCCCTGGCTTTCAAGATCCAGACGGACCCCTATGTGGGCCGCCTCGTCTTCTTCCGCGTTTATTCCGGCACCGCGAAGTCCGGAGCGGGCGTGTACAACTCCACGCGCGACCGCAAGGAGCGCCTGGGTCGTCTCGTCCTGATGCACGCGCAGCATAGAGAAGAAGTGGACTCGGTCTACGCCGGAGGCATCGCCGCCGCGGTGGGACTGAAGACCACATTCACTGGAGACACTTTCTGCGACCCGGACAACCCCGTCCTGCTGGAGACCATAAAATTCCCCGAGCCTGTCATCTCGGTGGCCATCGAGCCCAAGACCAGAGCCGATCAGGAGAAGCTGGCGGACGCTCTGTCCAAGCTCTCGGACGAGGACCCGACGTTCCATGTCCGTCATGACGCGGAGACGGCGCAAACCATCATTTCCGGAATGGGCGAACTGCACCTGGACGTGCTGGTGGACCGGATGCGGCGCGAGTTCTCGGTGGAGGCCACGGTCGGCCGTCCCCAGGTCGCCTACAGAGAGGCCATCACCGCGTCAGCCAGAGCCCAGGGCCGGTTCGTCCGCCAGTCGGGCGGGCACGGTCAGTACGGCGATGTCTGGCTGGAAGTGGCGCCACGAGAGCGCGGCGCGGGGTTCCTGTTCGTCAACAAAATCGTGGGCGGCGTGATCCCCAAAGAGTTCATCTCGCCTATCCAGCAGGGCATTAAAGAGTCGCTGGACACGGGCGTCCTTGCGGGGTACCCCATGGTGGATGTCCAGGCCACCCTTGTGGACGGCAGCTACCACGAAGTGGACTCGTCCGAACTGGCATTCAAAATGGCGGGGTCAATTGCCTTCAAGGAGGCTACCAGGCGCGCCCGGCCCATTTTGCTGGAGCCTGTCATGAAGGTGGAAGTGGTCACTCCGGGCGATTTCCTGGGTGACGTGCTGGGCGACCTGAGCTCCCGCCGCGCCCGCATCATGAATATGGAAGGTAGGGCTGAAACCCAGGTCATCCGCGCGCATGTCCCGCTGGCCGAGTCCTTTGGTTACGCCACGTCGCTGCGCTCTATGTCGCAAGGAAGGGCGAACTACTCCATGGAATTCGACCACTACGAGGAAGTACCCAAGGCGGTCGCGGAAGAGGTTGCCAATAAGGGACGTTTGGTCCGAAAATAGCCGGAGATAATGTATGGCCAAGCAAAGAATTCGCATCAGACTCAAGGCCTTTGACCACCGCATTCTGGACCAGTCCGCATCTCAGATCGTTGAGACGGCGGAGCGGACCGGGGCGAATGTAACGGGGCCATTGCCCTTGCCCACCCGCATCAAGCGGTGGACTGTGACCCGCTCGCCGCACGTGGACAAGGATAGCCGTGAGCAGTTTGAGATGCGGATACACAAGCGGCTCATTGACATTCTGGAGCCCACGTCCAAGACCGTGGACGCGCTGACGCGGCTGAATTTGCCTGCGGGCGTGGACATCGAAATCAAGCTGTAAACCCAGGACAACGAGAGGCGTCGTCCCCCGCGTGCGATCAGGGGCGATTCCTCCCCCTGCGAAAAGGGGGAGAGGCGGAAATGGTTAACGGACTTATAGGACGCAAGCTGGGCATGACACAGGTCTTCCGCGAGGACGGCGCTGTGACTGCGGTCACCGCCGTGGAGGTGGGACCGTGCTACGTGACCCAGGTAAAAACCAAAGCGAAGGACGGCTGCGAGGCTGTCCAGCTCGGATTTGACGAAGTCAAAAAGCTGAACCGGCCCGCGAGGGAGCACCTGAAGGCCAGTGGAAAGCTGTTCAGGCACCTGCGCGACATCCGTGTCACGGATGGGGCGTCCCTCCCGGTGGGCACGAAGCTGGATGTGAGCCTTTTCAAGGCTGGCCAGTTGGTGGACGTCATTGGAACGTCCAAGGGCCGGGGCCATGCCGGATTGGTCAAGCGACATCACTTCAAGGGCGGGCCGCACACGCACGGCCAGTCGGACCGGGAGCGCCGGTCCGGCTCCATCGGCTCCACCACCACGCCAGGCCGCGTTCTTAAGGGCATGCGCATGGCCGGGCATATGGGCAACGCGCAGGTGACCGTGAGGCACATGGAGATAGTGTCCGTGGACCCCGCCAAGAACCTCCTGGTGTTGCAAGGAGCCGTCCCTGGCGCGCCGCAGACGCTGGTGCTCATCCGCCAATCAAAGAAGATCAAGAGGGCTCCCATAGCGCCTCCCGTCAAGGGGGGCAGGGCGGCTGCCAAGGCAACTACTCCCAAGGCGACTCCCAAGGCTCCCGCGAAAGCCGAAGCCAAGAAAGCGTCCTAGGACTATTACGATGGAACTACCAGTACGCAATTTGACGGGAGAAACGGTGGGCCACATCCAGGTCAGTGATGAACTCCTGGGCGTGCCTCTGAACGAGGCCGTGGTGCACCAGGCGCTCCTGCGCCACCTGGCCAACCAGCGGACGGGGACCCACCAGACCAAGACGCGCGGCGAGGTCTCAGGCGGGGGCAAGAAACCCTGGCCACAGAAGGGCACGGGTCGGGCGCGCGTTGGCAGCACCCGCTCGCCGCTCTGGAGACACGGCGGAGTCGTCTTCGGCCCGCATCCGCGCAGCTACCGCCAGCAGATGCCGCGCAAGATGCGTCGGCTTGCCCTGCGCTGCCTCCTTTCGGCCAAGGCGTCGGAGGAGAAGCTCATCATCGTGGAGAACCTCAACGTGCAGCCCAAGACTCGGGAGATGTCCCGCACGCTGACCACTCTTGGCGTGCAGCGCAGCGCCCTGGTGGTCACTCCGGAGGCCAGCCGCGACGTAAAGCTGGCGATCGGCAACCTGCCCGGGTTCAAGGCGATGGCGGCTTCCTACCTTAACGTGGCGGACCTGATGAATCACGACTACCTGGTCATAACCGTGGACGCCATCCGGCGGGCAGAGCAACTGTGGGCCCCGGCTGCCGCCGCGACGGGAGCATAGACTATGCATTACACTGAAGTCCTTCGGCGGCCCATCGTAACCGAGAAATCAACCGCCTTGCAGGAGCAGGGGAAATACACCTTTGAGGTCCATCTTCACGCCACCAAGCACGAGGTGAAAGAGGCGGTGGAGAAGGTCTTCAACGTCAAAGTTATGCAGGTCAACACGCTGCGCATTCCCGGCAAGATCAAGGTCGTCGGACGGCGCCGCATTCAGCGGCCCGCCAAGAAGAAGGCCATTGTGGCCCTGAAGTCTGGAGACAAAATCCAGATCTTCGAGAACGTGTAGGAGTCTCACCGTGGGACTGAAGTCGCTTAAACCCACATCGCCCGGTCGTCGCGGCGTCGTCGCCGACGACTTCAAGGACATCACAAAAAAGACGCCGGAGAAATCCCTGACCGTCGCCCGGAAGAAAAGCTCCGGACGCAACAACCAGGGACGGGTCACGGTGCGCCACCGGGGCGGAGGCAGCAGGAGGAGGCTGCGCACCATTGACTTCAAGCGCGACAAGGCGGGGATCAAGGGCCGCGTCGCGACCATTGAATACGATCCCAACCGCACGTGCCGCATTGCGCTCGTGCACTACTCGGACGGCGAGAAGCGCTACATTCTGGCGCCCGTCGGCTTGCAGGTCGACGACGTCGTGGAGGCGGGCCCCGGCGCGGAGATCAAGCCGGGCAACGCTCTGCCCCTAAAGATCATTCCGCCGGGCACCATGGTCCACAACGTGGAGATGAACCGTGGCAAAGGCGGACAATTGGTGCGCTCGGCGGGCGCTGCGGCGCAGTTGATGGCGCGCGAGTCCGACAAGCTTGTGTTGCTGCGCCTGCCCTCCGGTGAGGTCCGCCGCATAGACGCGGAGTGCTACGCGACGGTGGGCCAGGTGGGCAACGTGGACCACAAAAACATCGTGCTCGGCAAGGCAGGTGCACGTATACACAGGGGCTGGCGGCCCTCCGTGCGCGGCGCGGCCATGTCCCCTCGGGACCATCCGCACGGCGGCGGAGAGGGCCGGAACCCCCGAGGCATGCCGCCCAAGACGCCCTGGGGCAAGCCCGCGCTGGGCTACAGGACCCGGCGGCGCAAGTATTCCAATCGGTTCATTGTGCAGCGACGTAAGAAGGACTAGTCCTTAGATAGTTTAGCCATAGCGGAGAGAGCATGTCGCGCTCAACGAAAAAAGGCCCATTTGTAGACAAGAACCTCCAGGAGAAGATTGAGGCGGTGGTCCGATCCGGTCAGAGGACCATCATCAAGACCTGGTCGCGACCGTCCACTATCATCCCGCAGATGGTCGGTCTCACCATCGCGGTGCATGATGGTCGGCGCCACGTGCCAGTCTTCGTCACGGAGAACATGGTGGGACACCGCCTAGGCGAGTTCGCCCCTACTCGACAGTTCCGCGGACACTCGTCAAAGGCGGCTGCGGAGAAGGCCGCATCAGCGGCGGCGCCAGCGGCGGCGCCAGCGGCAGCACCAAAGAAGTCGGCTTAGGGCGGGAGGAAGCACGGTGGTCAGTCAGGATATTGCCCCACGCGAGGCCATGGCGCTCGCCCGGAACCTACGCGGCTCCACCAAGAAGGTGCAGCTTATCGTTGATACAGTGCGTGGCAAGAGAGTAGAGGACGCGGTGAACATACTGCGCGTCCTGCCCTCTCCCCAGGCGATTAAGGTGCTCAAGGTGATCAAGTCCGCCGCGGCCAACGCGGAGAACAATTTTCAGATGGACCCGGCACGGCTGCGCATCATAAGGGCCGTGGCGGAGGCCGGGCCCACCCTGCGGCGGATGCGCGCTCGTGCCCGCGGCCGGGCGAACATGATCAGGAAGCCCACATGCCACATCCGCGTGGTGGTAGCCGAGGAGGAGGACTAAATGGGACACAAGGTCCACCCCATCGGGTTCCGGCTGGGGGTCATCAAGGACTGGCAGGCGCACTGGTTCGCGGCCAAGCCGGAAAAGTACAAGCGCATGCTGCTGGAGGACATCAAAATCCGCCAGCACATCTCGGGGAAGTACCCTGAGGCTGGCATCAGCCGCGTGGAGATCGAGCGCCAGGCGAACGAGATCCAGGTGACCATTCACACGGCCCGTCCCGGTATCGTTATCGGGCGCGGGGGCCAGCGGGTGGAAGAGCTGCGGGGAGAGGTGGAGCGGCTGGCCGGCCGGCGGATCCGCCTGAACATTCAGGAGATACGTCAGCCGGAGCTGGACGCCTACCTCGTGGCGGCCAATATCGCGGAGCAGATGGAGCGCCGCATTTCCTACCGCCGGGCCATGAAGCAGGCCCTCACGCGGGCCCAGCAGTCCGGGGCCAAGGGAGTGAAGGTCATCTGCTCAGGCCGTCTGGGCGGCGCGGAAATCGCGCGGCGCGCCAAGGAGTTCTGGGGCCGCGTGCCGCTGCACACCCTCAGGGCGAACATTGACTTCGGCATTGCCGAGGCGCGCACGACCCTTGGCCGCATCGGGGTGAAGGTGTGGATATATACGGGCGACATCATGCCCGAGGCGAAGAAGCCGGAGGTCGAGACGCCCATCGAGGTCAAGATCGAGTCCTCGAAGGCTGAAGAGGCAAGGACAGATGCTGCAACCCAAACGAGTCAAGTACCGGAAAGCGCATAGGGGACACCGCAGGGGCAAGGCCCATGCGGGCACCAGCGTCGCCTTCGGCGAATTTGGCCTGAAGGTTCTGGAGTCCTCCTGGATTACGGCCCGCCAACTGGAGGCGGCCCGCCGCGCTATGACCCATTACATCAAGCGTGGCGGCCAGGTCTGGATGCGGGTGTTCCCGGACCTGCCACGCACCCTGAAGCCCGCGGAGACCCGACAGGGAGGCGGCAAAGGCCCCGTGGAACGCTGGGTCGCCGTCGTCCATGCGGGGCGCGTGCTGTTTGAGATGGCGGGCGTTCGGGAAGACGTGGCGCGCGAGGCGTTCCGGCTGGCGGCGCGCAAGCTGCCTGTAGGGACAAAGTTTGTGACTCGGGCCGAGACGGCCATTTTCTAGGCGAGATGACGATGGTAGCCAAAAAGACGGTTGAACTGCTCAGCAAAATCCGCGGCTTGACGGACGCGGAGATGCACAAGGAAATCGAGGACGCGCGTAAGGAACTGATGAACCTGCGCTTCAAGTTCACGACGCGGCAGCTCGCCGATGTAAGTCAGATACACAAGACGCGCAACAAAATCGCGCGTATGCAGACCATTCTGGCGCAACGCGCCCAGAAGGCATAGGAAAAGATGATGCAGAAAACGGATTCTTCACCCAGGACGCGTAAGCTCCGGACTGGCCGCATTGTAAGCGACAAGATGCAGAAAACGGTGGTGGTGGCCATCGGGTGGCGGCAGAACCATCCCGTTTACAAGAAGGCCGTTCGGCGGATCACCCGGTTCTACGCCCACGACGAGCGGCAAGAGTGCAAGGTAGGCGACCTGGTCCAGATCATGGAGACAAGGCCGCTCTCCCGGCTCAAGCGATGGCGCGTCGTCAAGGTCATCGCGCGCGGCGAGCACATAGAATTGCCCTCCGCGGAGATAGAGATACCCGCCAATGAGACTCCCGCGCCCGCATCTGCTGAAGCCGAGGCTCCCGCGCCTCAGGCGGAAGCGTCGCCTGTAAGCGCCTAATCCAAGACCCTGGTGTAAAGAGAGACTCTAATGATCCAGACCTATACGCGACTCAGGGTGGCCGATAACTCCGGCGCCAAGATCATTATGTGCTTCAACATACCGGGAAGCTCCCGGAGGCGCTATGCCTACATTGGCGATACCATCGTCGCCACGGTCAAGGAGGCGATTCCCGGCGCAGGCGTCAAGAAGGGGGACAAGGTGCGGGCCGTGGTGGTGCGCACCCGATGGCCGCACAAGCGGTCGGACGGGTCCACCATTCGCTTCGACGACAACGCGGCTGTCATCCTCTCCGACAAGAACAATCCCAAAGGCACGCGCATCTTCGGGCCGGTGGCCCGCGAGCTACGCGAGAGGAATTTCACCAAGATTGTCTCCCTGGCTCCCGAGGTCGTGTAGGAGCGCGAGGTTATCTCCATGAAGATTCGCCGTAACGACACCGTAATGGTGATGACGGGCAAGGACAGGGGCAAGCGTGGGAAGGTACGCGTGTCCATGCCAAAGGACGACGCCCTGATTGTCGAGGGGGCCAACATGGTCAAGCGCCATGTGAAGGCCCGGCCAGGAGTCCGTCAGGCGGGCATCATATCCCAGGAGGCGCCTCTCCCGACCTCCAAGGTCATGCTCGTCTGCTCCAAGTGCGATAAGCCGACACGTGTGGGATTTCAGGTTCTTGAGGACAAGCGGAAGGTACGGGTATGCCGGAAATGCAAGGAAGTGATCGACTAGCCGCCGGCGCGGACAAATCCCGCGCCGCGGAGGACAAGAAGCAGCGACCGTCCCGCGCCAAGGCGCAGGAAGGAACGCCCGAGCCCGCCGAGGCCAAGGCGCAGCAGGCAAAGAAGACGGAAGCGGCTTCGGGTCCCCCCGAAAGGAAGAGGAAGGGGGCCAAACAGGC